>Ga0115569_10000443_pt1 | contig 33761 bp, 39 predicted proteins | sample COGITO_mtgs_1205_2_FD_87295 | JGI IMG/M metagenome (GOLD analysis project Ga0115569, IMG submission 87295) | Pelagic marine microbial communities from North Sea - COGITO_mtgs_120503 | ecosystem: Environmental > Aquatic > Marine > Epipelagic | place: Germany:Helgoland, sampling site Kabeltonne... | reverse complement strand
AATTTTGAAAAACTTCGAATATGTTTTAATATTTTGTGGAGTCAGACTATAAGCGCTAAGGTTTATAGTCGAAAGGGAAACAGCCCAGATTATTTGATAAGGACTTCAATTATTATTTAAGTGGTAAGAGAGTAAAAAAATTAAGACAATCATAAAGTAGGCTTGGAAGCAGTCATCTTTTTAAGAAAGCGTAACAGCTCATTGATCGAGTTTTTTTGCCTCAAAAATTTATAGAGACTGAAAATAATATCCGAATCAATAAATATTTGGTAGCAGAACGTTCTGTAAGTTAGTGAAGGTTAATTGTAAAATTAATTGGAGATATCAGAAGTGAGCATACTGGCATTAGTAGCTTAAACAATGTTTAATCATTGTCACCGTAAATCCAAGGTTTTCGATTCAACGCTGAATGAAATCGAATTATTTTTAGTTCAAATTATTTTTTAATACGAACTATTAATATTTAATACGGTCTTTTAGGCAAATTACAAACGTATAAGCTGATAAGAAATTTTAATTGTGACAAAATACAAATGATATTATTAACTAATTGATTTGTTAAAGTATTTTAGTATTTTCTGGAAATAGCAATTAATTAAATGAACCGTACCGTAAACCGACACAGGTGGATAGGTAGAATATACTAAGGTGTTCAAGACAACTATGTTGAAGGAACTCGGCAAATTAGCTCTGTAACTTCGGAAGAAAGAGTGACATTTTAAGGGAAACCTTGAAATGTTGACACTAAAGAGGGAGAAGCGACTGTTTATTAAAAACACAAGTCTCTGCGAATTCGAAAGAATATGTATAGGGACTGACACCTGCCCGGTGCTGTAAGGTAACATGGATATGCTGAGGCATTGAAATTAAGCCCCAGTAAACGGCGGCTGTAACTCTGACGGTCCAAAGGTAGCGAAATTCCTTGTCGGGTAAGTTCCGACCTGCATGAATGGTGTAACGACTTCTCCGCTGTCTCCAACATAGTCTTGGTGAAATTGAAATGCCCGTGAAGATGCGGGCTACTTATAGTTAGACGGAAAGACCCCGTGCACCTTTACTATGATTTTAGGTTGTAAATTCAAATAATTTGTGTAGGATAGGTGGTAGCTTTATGGCGATCTTGAAATACCACCCTTATTTTTTGAATTTACTAATTTTTTTAAAGACATCCTATGAAAGGTAGTTTGACTGGGGCGGTCACCTCCTAAAGAGTAACGGAGGTGTACAAAGGTAAACTCAAATAAATTTTTATTGTAGAGCGTAATGGTATATGTTTGCTTGACTGTAAGATAAACAAATCGAACAGGGACGTAAGTCGGTCATAGTGATCCGGTGATTCTGCGTGGAAAGATCATCGCTCAACGGATAAAAGGTACGCCGGGGATAACAGGCTGATGGTTTCTGAGAGTCCTTATCGACGAGACCGTTTGGCACCTCGATGTCGGCTCATCACATCCTGGAGCTGAAGAAGGTTCCAAGGGTTCGGCTGTTCGCCGATTAAAGTGGTACGTGAGCTGGGTTTAGAACGTCGTGAGACAGTTCGGTCCCTATCTGCTATAAGTGTGGAAAATTGAAGGGTTTAAATTCTAGTACGAGAGGACCGAATTAAGCAAACCTATGGTGTTTCGGTTGTTTTATCAAAGGCATCGCCGAGTAGCTAAGTTTGTAAAGGATAATTGCTGAACGCATATAAGCAAGAAACCTTCCCTAAAACAAATTTTTAAGAATCGTGAAAGATTATCACGTTGATAGGCTTTAAATGTAAGAATTGTAAAATTTTTAGTTATAAAGTACTAATTTTTCTTATTATAATACATAATAAAGATTTATTTCTTTTTTATTTTAAAATATTAAATTATTTATGTTTTTAATACAATTAACAACAAACTTTTTATTGTTTATTACTGGGTTAGTAGGAATGGTAATTAACCGTCGTAATATTTTAATTCTTATAATGTGTATAGAAATGATGCTGTTAAGTCTTAATCTAAACTTTATTGTATTTTCAATTTATTTTGATGATTTATATGGTCAAGTTTTTTCTTTATTTATATTGACCGTTGCAGCTGCGGAGTCAGCAATTGGTTTAGCTATCATAATTATTTATTACCGTCTTAGAGGAAGCATTTTAATGGACCAAATAAGCGTACTAAAAAAATAAAAAAGTTAATAATCCAAATGTTAATTTTTATGTAAAATAGAGCAGTTTGGTAGCTCGTCGGGCTCATAATCCGAAGGTCATAGGTTCAAATCCTATTTTTGCAATAATATATATTAAATTATTTATGTTTTTTTTTAGCCCTTTAGAACAATTCGAAATTCTTCCACTTATAAATAATTTTCTTGGTTTTACTATAACCAATGAAACTGTTATTTTAGTTTTGGCTGTAATCTTTGTTTTTCTATTTTTTAAGAGCAGTTTTAATCAAACTGATAACTCTATATATGTCATCCCACATAGATGGCAAGTAATTATTGAAATTATTTATAAAATGATTTTAGCAATGGTTGCTGACAATATTTCTGGAGATAAAGGACAATACTTTTTCCCATTAGTTTTTACTTTATTTTTTTTTATTGTAATTTTAAATTTAATTGGATTAGTTCCTTATAGTTTTACTTTGACAAGTCATATTATTGTGACTTTTTCATTGAGTATCGCTATTTTCATTGGAATTAATATTATTGCTATTAGAATTCATGGTTTAGAATTCTTTTCTTTATTTTTCCCAGCAGGTACTAGTCTGGCTTTAGGTCTATTACTAGTACCAGTAGAAATTATGTCTTATGTTTTCAGACCTATCAGTTTAGGGATTCGACTTTTCGCTAATATGATGGCAGGTCATACACTATTAAAAGTTTTTGCAGGTTTTGCTTGGACACTAATGGGTTGTAGTGGTATTTTATTCTTTTCTCATTTTGTTCCTTTACTTGTTTTATTACCTTTAATTGGTTTAGAGTTAGGAGTAGCGTTAATTCAAGCGTTCGTTTTTAGTGTACTAACTTGTATCTATTTAAACGACGGTATTAACCTGCATTAATTAATTTTTAACTTATCTTATTTAATTATTTTTATCTGATACCTTGATTTTATATCAACGGCTTTAAATTAAACCTCAAATGAGGAAAATAAAATTATAGTATATTAATAAAGTATAAATTTTATTAAAAAAGTGAGTTTGATCCTGGCTCAGGGTGAACGCTTGCAGTATACTTGACACATGCTAGTTGAATGTTTAAAAACATAGCGGATAGGTGAGTAATATACAAGAATCTACCTTAAAATTTTGAATACTCGTATCTTTTGATAATGCTTTGCAGCGATAACTCAAAAAGCTTAATGCTGTTTTAAGATGAGCTTGTATAGGATTAGGTTGTTGGTGAGATAAAAGCTCACCAAGCTGATGATCCTTAGTTGGTCTGAGAGGACGGTCAACCACACTGGGACTGAGATAAGGCCCAGGCTTATTAGCCAGCAGTGAGGAATTTTGGACAATGCGCGAAAGCGTGATCCAGTAATACTGCGTGATTGAAGAAGGCAAAAAAAGTTGAATAAACAGGTAATATTTATCAACTGGTCGTAAAAATTTTTCGTTTATGAAGATAATGACTTTATTAAAAGAAGAAGCCCCGGCTAACTTCGTGCCAGCAGCCGCGGTAATACGAGGGGGGCAAGCGTTATCCAGAATGATTGGGCGTAAAGAGTTCGTAGGCGGTATTTGTTGTTATATGTAAAATACTAGGTTTGTTGCTTAGAGATGCATTTAATACTCTTTTACTTGAGTATAGTAGAGGATAACAGAATTTCATACATAGGAGTAAAATCCGATCATTTATGAAGGAATGTCAGTGGCGAAGGCGGTTATCTGGGCTATTTACTGACGCTGAGGAACGAAAGCATAGGGAGCAAACAGGATTAGATACCCTGGTAGTCTATGCTGTCAAATATGAGTGCTAATATTGGGAATTTTCCGATGTAAAGCTAACGCGTTAAGCACTCCGCCTGGGAAGTACGATCGCAAGGTTGGAACCCAAAGGAATTGACGGGAGTCTATACAAGTGGTGGAGCATGTGGTTTAATGCGATAATACGCGCAAAACCTTACCAGTTCTTGAATATAATTTAATTATAAAGTTATTTTTATAAATATTTGTTTAATTTTTGATATATTAAAAAATAAAGTTATACAGGTGTTGCATGGCTGTCGTCAGCTCGTGCCGTGAGGTGTTTGGTTCAGTCCTTAAACGAGCGAAACTCTTATTCTATATTGGTAATTCTTTTTAGAAATTTAAAGAAACAATTTTTAGAAGACTGTTGATGATAAATCAAAGGAAGGTGAGAATGACGTCAAGCCCTTATGGCCCTTATGAACTGGGCTACACATGTGCTACAATGGTAATTACAAAAAGTTATACAATAAAGAAATTTTGAGTCAATCTTTAAAAATTACCGTGTTCGGATTATAGGCTGAAATTCGCCTATATGAAGTTGGAATCACGAGTAATCGTAGATCAGCACGCTACGGTGAATTTGTACTTAGACTTTGTACACACCGCCCGTCACATGCCGGAAGTGAGTTTTATTTTAAATTTAAAGTAAATGTCTTTGTTGGTTAGATGTTCATTTATGTCACTAACTATACATAGATAGTTATTTAAGTCATTATAAAATTCGTAACTGGGATGAAGTCGTAACAAGGTAGTCGTACGGGAACGTGCGGCTGGAATAAAAAAATACATAGCATTTTAAAAATGCTTCATGAGACATAGCCAAAAGGAAAGGCATTCGTTTTTGATACGAAAGATTGAAGGTTCGAATCCTTCTGTTTCAGAATATACAAATTTCTTTTTCAAAAATAGGGTTTATAGTTTAAGGGTAGAACATACCGCTCATAACGGTAAAAATGTAGGTTCAAATCCTGCTAAACCCAATTTAATTTTATTCGACACTTTTTTACGAAAAAAAGGTATTTGTACAGGTAAATCCCTGTAGGAAATATGCGTTGTAAGGTACCCCCCTTACAGCTGCAACTTCCTACAGGGATTTACCTGTACAAATACGCTTTTTTTATAAAAGTCCTTTATTTTATACATTCTATGTTTCGTAATCGGATTTTTATTTGTATTACTTTTAGAAAGTTTAATTTAAAACACTCAAAACTTATAATTTTACTTTAATATTTTTTGTTTTTATTTTATAAAATTTATAAAAAAGTTGACCTTCTGTCTTTTAATTGACTCTTTTGAAAAAAAAAGGTATTTATACAGGTAAATCCCTGTAGGATTTTGCGTTCATAAGGTACCCCCCTTACAATGCTCATTTCCTACAGGGATTTACCTGTATAAATACACTTTTTTGATAAAATTTTTAATAAATGGAAAAAGTAGGATTCGAACCTACGTAGGAAAATCCAATAGATTTACAATCTACCGCTTTTAACCACTCAGCCATTTTTCCGAAACAATTTTAGATTGGAAAGGGAATCGAACCCTTTTTCTAAGATTTGCAATCTTATACATTACCATTATGTTACCCAATCAGTAATTTTTTTTAAATGCTTTTCTCACTTGTTGAGAACATTGAGACATAACTTTTGAATTTTTAGTAAACTTATTTGATCTATAAAAATCCTCTAATGAAGACTTTAATGGATAGTTTATTAGAAAATTAGTGTTATTTAAGTATTTAGAATTTAATAAGTCGTACTTAGAAAAAATAGTTTTAATAGTTTTAAATTTGTGAGGGTTGTTTACAACCTCTTCTAAAAAATTAAAAGTATTATTTTCTTGTAAGTTCACTCTTTCTGAATACATAGCTTTTAGTATAAATTTTAGATCCCTTGATTCTCCAACACCTGGAAGTGTTTTTAGAGTCTTTTGAGATCTTTGTTCAAAGTTGACATGTATGTTCTCTGACTCAAATCCAGTTAATGTCGGAATTAAGATGTTTGTTTTAGTTGCTATATTTGACCCGTGAGTGTTAAACCAAACAACTTTTTTATCGGTATTTGATATCACTTTACGAATACTAATATTATCATCTAGGTTTAAACAAATAATCGAATCTGAATTATTAAAAGTGTTTTTATCAACACTATTTAGACCAACAAATGGAGTTATTTCACTATTAGATGCTTTTTTAACATCTAAAATTATAGCTGTTGGAATAATTTTTTTTATTAGTGAAATAATACTAAAATTACCAAAGAACCTTTGGTTTAAAGTCTCTCCAATAACTATTACGGGGGAAGTCATAGCAATCAATAATTTTGATAAACTATTTTTAGATTCAAAAAAAATTAAAATAGTATTTAGATTTAAATTAACAAACTTTAATGGAAAATTTGAATTAAAATTTTGACCTAAAGAAACAACATTTAAAACATCTAAAACAACTTTGTTTCGTATTTTAGAATTTAATATAGCACTTTCCATTCTAATATTAGAAGAAATTAAAAAACAATATTTGATATCGGCTTTTAAAGAAGACAATTTGTTGTTGGTCCAATTTAAAAAAGCGTTATCTTTATTATTTGTTGACTTTTCAATTAATTTGATATTAATATTATTATAAAAATGATTTTGTATCTTTTTTAAAGTAGTTAAAGAATCAAAATCTAACTCTTCATTTATTAAAAAAGTTATTTTTTTATTTGGGGTTTCAAATAATAATAAGTCTAACTCTTTCAAAATTTCTGGCCAATTACTTAGTTTAAAATTAAAAGAATTTTCCTGATTTTGTTGTAAAAATAATTTTTGCAAACGTTGGTTTTTAATTGAATCATATGAAAACCTAACTTTATCTGAAATAATACTTTCATTAATTTCAGCATTATTTTTAGGTAAAATTCTCATTACTTCTGTTTCCTTGAAGTTTACATAAATATTACTACCGGTACTATCATTTAAATCAATACTCTCATTAATTTTTAACTCCCAAGGGCGAGCTTTAAATGCATAAGGTTTTGAAGTTAATGCACCAACTGGGCATAAATCTATTACATTACCAGAAATTTCGGAATCAAAAAATTCAGATGAATAACTCCCGATTTCAGTAGAAGTTCCTCTATTTAAAGTACCAAAAAAATCACTACCAGCAATTTCACTGCTAAATCGTACACAACGAGTACAATGAATACAACGAGTCATTATAGTTTTGATTAATGGACCACAATTTTTATCTTCAACACCTCTTTTATTAAAAAAGAAACGGCTATAATCATTACCAAACACTTTAGTTTGATCTTGTAGATCACACTCACCACCTTGGTCACAAATAGGACAATCTAATGGGTGATTTAATAATAAAGTTTCTACAACATTTTCACGCGCTTTTTTAACTAAAGGTGTATCAACAAAAATTTCCATATCTTTGATAACAGGGCGTGTACATGAAGAGATTGGTTTAGGCTCTTGACGGCCAGCAACTTGAACTTCAACCAAACACATTCTACAATTACCTGCAACCGATAAAGTTTCATGATAACAAAATCTAGGAACAGTTATACCAACGTATTTACAAGCTTCTAGAATAGAAATATTATCTTTAACTAAGAACTTTGAATTATTGATTTTTACTTCAATCATAAGTATATTTTAAAGTGTATTTACTACGTTTAAAAATATTAAGGTATTTTTTTATATAAAAAATGTACTAAACTCACATTTGGGTTAAAAAACGTTTTAACCTTTATCTCTCATAAGTTCTTTTTCTATCAACCCAATTAATGGAAATAAGATTAGAAAAAATGAAAAATAAAAAGCAGTAGCAATCATACCAACTTCTAAGTATGGTGTTTCAACAGGTTGTTGACCAATCCATCCTAAAATAAGAAAGTCTGAAACTAAGAACCAGTATGCCAGTCCATAAAGAGGTCTGAATTTAGTACTTCGTATTTCAGAAGTATTTAATACTGGTAATAATAATAAAATTAATATTGCTGCAACCATTGCAACAACCCCACCTAATTTATCAGGAATCGATCTCAAAATTGCATAAAATGGTAAAAAATACCACTCTGGTACAATATGAGCTGGAGTTACTAAAGGGTTTGCAGGAATGTAATTATCAGCATGTCCAAGGTAATTTGGGAAAAAGAATACAAAAAAAGAAAAAAGAGCAATTAATACAAAAAAAGCTAGTAAATCTTTAACGTAAAAATACGGATAAAAAGATACTGTATCGATATTTTTATTAATTCCTAAAGGATTATTTGACCCAAGGGTGTGAAGTAAACTTAAATGAACCATTACTAACCCAGCGATAACAAAAGGTAATAAGTAATGAAGACTGAAAAATCTATTTAAGGTAGCATTATCAACAGAAAATCCACCCCAAAGCCATTCAACAACTGCTCCACCAATAAATGGTATTGCTGATGCTAAGTTTGTAATAACAGTAGCACCCCAAAAACTCATTTGACCCCATGGCAATACATAACCCATAAAACCGGTACCCATCATAAGTAAAAATATAATAACACCACTATTCCATAAAGGACCTCTTGGGTTCATATAAGAACCAAAATAAAGACCTCTAAAAATATGACAGTAAGTTACTATAAAAAACATAGATGCTCCATTAGCATGTAAATAACGAATTAACCATCCATTATTAACATCGCGCATGATATGCTCAACACTGCTGAAAGCGTAATCAACGTGTGAAGAATAATGCATTGCTAAAAAGATCCCAGTTAGAATTTGAATTCCTAAACAAATTCCTGCAGTAGAACCAAAACTCCACATATAATTTAAATTAATAGGTGTAGGGTAATTAATGATATGAGAATCTAAAAAAGATAATAAACTGTGTTTATTCCAACGATTTAAAGACATAAATATTTAGTTATGATATAAAAATATATAATTAGTTAGTTATAGTTAAATCCTCTAATTTTGAACCAATCCATTTAACAAAGTTATCAACAGAAACTCCACGCACTACAATTGGCATAAATCCATGGTTTACACCACAAATTTCGCTACATTGACCATAATAAGTACCTTCTCTTTTAATAAATAAAGAAGCTTGGCTTAAACGACCTGGGCAAGCATCTACTTTAACCCCGAATGATGGAACTGACCAGCAATGTAAAACATCTGCCGCAGTTAATAACAGTCTAATATGAGTATTGGTAGGAAGAACAACTCTGTTGTCTACCTCTAATAATCTAAATGAACCAAGAGTTAAGTCTGAGGTTGCAACTAAGTAAGAATCAAAGTTTAAACTTTCGCCTCCTTCTAAAGTAGCATAATCAGAATATTCATAGCTCCAATACCATTGGTGACCAACTATTTTTAAGGTAATAGTAGGATCAATTAATTCATCTAAAGAATATAATAAACCAAATGATGGTACAGCAATGAACATTAAAACAACTGCTGGAAGAATAGTCCAGATAATTTCTAACGCACTTGAGTGAGTAAATTTTTCTGGGATTGGATGAACTTCACTATCAAAGTCCACCATAACTCTATATAACATCCATAGAACAAATACTCCTATGGTGATCAAGAAAATCATAATATAATTGTGGAAGTTAATAATTCCTTCCATTGCAGGAGATGCAGGGTCTTGAAGACCTAACTGCCAACTTTCTGCAGCATCACAAAAAGACACATTTAAAAAATTTAAAAGTAATTTTTCTAACATAAAACAAATTTTTATTTAATTTAATTTATTATTTTAATAATAATATATATGCCTACTATTGGACTCGAACCAACACCCTATAAGGAACAAATTTTAAGTCTGTCGCGTCTACCAATTCCGCCAAGTAAGCTTTTTTATAATGGGCGAATAATGGGATTCGAACCCACAACCTTCAAAGCCACAATCTGATACTCTACCATTAAGCTATATTCGCCTAGAAACAATTAAATTATACAATTGAATAGAAAAAGAAAAAATATTACATTTAATGACAAAAATAAATTATTAAAACAAACGCTTAAAAATAAAATTGCTACACTAAAAATAAAAAATAAGAATAAATAGTGATAAACTTGACCACTTTGTAAACTATTCATATGATTTACTGTATATTTGATTGAACTTACAATCCCAGAAGGACCTAATTTTTCAATGATCCCTCTATCAACCGATTTGTAAGAAAAGTTATAACTGATATTTAAAGCTTGCTGACCAATAAACTCGTTATAAACTCTATCAAAATACCATTTTCTATTTAAAAAATTATAAAAAATTTTGAAGTTTTTTGTCTTTTTTATATCATAAAATGACTCTAGATCGAATGAATAAATAAAATAGGCAGAAAAAGCGCCTAATAAACTTACTAATAAAGGTAAAAGTTTATGAAATAGATCAATAAATTCGATATCAGATAATACATAATTTTGAGGTAATACGAAAATAGCAGCACCCCAAAAATCTGTACCAAAACCTATAAACAAGTCACGTGTTAGAAACCCGATTGTAATACTAAAAACAGACAAAATAAATAAAGGAAAAGTCATTCTCCACGACCCTTCATGTGCATTTAAAATAACAGATTTATGTCCATTTGGTTCAGATAAGAAAACTAAAAAAAGTAATCTTATTGAATAAAAAGCTGTAAAAAAAGCCGCAAATGTTCCTAGATAATAAGAAAAATGCCCCCAAACGGTATACTTGGCGTAAGCAACTTCTAAAATAGTATCTTTAGAATAAAAACCAGTTAGAAAAGGAAAACCCATCAATGCTAAAGATCCAACTAACATTATACTATAAGTAAATGGTAATAACATTTTTAGTCCTCCCATTTTTCGCATATCTTGTTCATCAGATACAGCATGAATAACAGAACCTGCTCCTAAAAATAATAAAGCTTTAAAAAAAGCATGGTTTGATAAATGAAAAACACCTACCTCATAACTTGAAAGACCGCATGCAAATACCATGTAACCAAGCTGACTACAGGTTGAATATGCGATTACTCTTTTCATATCATTTTGAAATAACCCAGTGGTTGATGCAAAAAAAGCAGTAGAAGAACCAATAAAAATTATTAAATTTAAAGCTAAGGGTGAATATTCAAATAGATGAGAACATCTAGCTAATAAAAAAACACCTGCTGTTACCATTGTTGCCGCATGAATTAAAGCAGAAACAGGAGTAGGACCTTCCATTGCATCTGGAAGCCAAGTATGTAAACCTAACTGAGCAGATTTACCCATAGCCCCTAAAAATAGTAAAATACAAATCATATCTAAAGCAGGAATTTTTGTACCACCAATCAATATTTTATAGTCTAACATTAACGGAGTTAAGCTAAATACGGTATCGTAGTCTAAACTGTTGAATACAAAATAAATAGCGAAAATAGCTAATAATAAAGAAAAGTCTCCAATTCTATTAACTAGCATAGCTTTAATTGCTGCTTTATTTGCTTGAATACGAGTAAACCAAAAATTAATTAGTAAGTAAGAAGATAAACCTACTCCTTCCCACCCAACGAACATTTGTAAAAAATTATTCGCTGTAATAAGAATCAACATAAAAAAGGTAAATAAAGAAAGGTACGACATAAACCTTGGAAGGTGTGGATCATATTCCATATATTCTGTAGAATATAAATGGACTAAAGTTGAAATAAAAGTAACTACAATTAGCATAACTGAAGTTAAACTATCAAAACAAAAACTCCAGTCAATATTCAAAGAATCTACCGCGATCCAATTTCCCATTGTTAATTTATAAACAACACCATTTAATGTGACATCATAAAATAGAATAAGTGATAAAAGAAGTGATAAAAATACACTACCTGTAGTAATATAACAACTACCCCACCCAATAAAACGTCCAAAAAGACTTCCACTAAGAAATCCCAGTAAAGGTAATAGTACAATTAAGATTAACATTATATTAGTTGTAATTAAAAAGGATAAGGTGGGATTCGAACCCACGATATTTTGAAAATACATTAGTTTTCAAGACTAACGCTTTAAACCACTCAGCCACTTATCCAAAAAAATGGTAAATTTTTAATAATATTTTTATTATTTTTTATTGAAGGGTTCGAAATCGAGATGTCTAATTTAAATTTTAAATTTTTTAAATTTAAATTCTCTTTAAAAAAGCTTTCAATCTCGTAAAATGAATTACCTGGTATTAATGTACTTAATAAAAAACTATTTAACTCGGTAGTTTTATGGTTAATTTCTTTTTTTTGAAAAAAAGTAAAACCATCCAAATGTAATTTTGATAGGTTCTCCACAAAAAATGAATGTAAAATGTTATCAATATCTTTTGTTGTTGAAAAAGTAAGTTTTAAAGAATAATTTGGTTCAGAACCTTTAAGCATTTTTGCTTTTAGATTTATATTCTTATTATAATTAATCTGAGGTATAAACCCAAGTATAATATATAATAATAAATAAGCTTTTATTTGACTAAAAATATGTTTTTGATTTTTTTCAGAAAGATCAGAAGCAATTAAAAACTCTTTTAAATCAAGCTCTAAACTTACCTTTTTTACTTTTGGTAAATGATTAATATTCTTGAAATTGTATTTATTAATTAAATCACAATTAGAAAGATAATGTTTAAATTTTTGATTTACGTTGGGTTTTAATATATTTAAAGACATAAAAGGATATTTAATAAAAAGTAACTAAAGACAAACTACAAACAGAAAGGTGAATATATTCTGAAAAAAAAGACGGATAAACTCCCATAAAAAGAACTAAAATTAATAATGGTAAAAGAATCATAAACTCTCTAAAATTTATATCTTTGAACATAGTAATAGAAGTTGTTTTTAAGTTTCCGAAAATAATACGATTATACAACCAAAGAGAGTAAGCACCACATAAAATAACACCTAAAGCTCCAATAATAGAACTTAAGATATTAGTTTTATAAATACCAAGTAATAATAAGAATTCACCAACAAAACTACTGGTACCAGGAAGTGCAATATTTGCCATTGTAAAAATAAGTAAAAATACAGAATAAACTGGCATCATATGAACAAGACCACCATAGTAATATAAAAAACGTGAATGATAACGGTCATATAAAATACCAATTAATAAGAACATCGCTCCTGAAACAAAACCATGACTAATACTTTGAAGTATCGAACCTTCAATACCAATAGTATTAAAACTAAAAATACCTAAAGTAACTAAATTCATGTGTGCAACAGAAGAATAAGCAATAATTCTTTTTAGATCTGTTTGTCTAATAGCACTTAGAGAAGCATAAATAACCCCCAAAACTGATAAAAGATAAACAAATGGAGAAAAGTACAGGGACGCTTCAGGAAATAGACTTAGACTAAATCTTAAGAAACCGTATACCCCAAGCTTTAAAAGAATACCAGCTAATAATACTGAACCTACTGTCGGAGCTTCAACATGGGCCTCCGGCAACCAAATATGAAATGGAAACATAGGTATTTTTGAAGCAAATGAAAGGAAAAAAGCCAACCATAACCAACATTGTTCTTCAAATGTAAAAGGCCAAGTTAATAAGTATTCCAGATTTAAAGTACCTGTTATTGAATAAATATATAATAGTCCTATTAACATTAAAAGCGATCCAAATAAAGTATAAAAAAAAAGTAGGTATACGGCTCTAACCTTTCTTTCACGAGAACCCCAAACACCAATTAAAACAAACATTGGTATTAGAATTGCTTCAAAAAAAACATAAAATAAAAAAATATCTAGTACTGAGAAAACTAATAATAAAAGAAGTTCAATTAATAATAAATTAAATGCATATTCTTTAAAACGGATTTCGTTCCAAATAAATAAAACACATAGAAATATTAAAAGACTAGTTAAAATAAAGAAAAATAAAGAAATACCATCAAGACCAAATGAAAATTTAAAATTCATTAAATCTGAGCCAAGGGAATAAGTAACAACATTAGAAAAATAATAACTATTGCAATCAAATTCCACTAAAAGCAAGCAAGATAAAAAAAGAACAATTCCAGATGACATTAAAGAAAAAACTTTCATTAATTCTGTATGTATTGAAGGTATTAAAAAAAGTATTAATAAACTAAAAAGTAATACTGTAAATATAGAAGTTAATATCATAATAATTTAAAATAATTTATCGATCTACCTCCCCAAAAACAATATCTTGGGTACCAATAATAGTAACAACATCGGCAATCATATGACCTTTAGACATCTCATTTAAAGCTTGTAAATGCCCAAAGCCTGGAGCTTTAATCTTACAACGGTAAGGTTTCTCAGTGTTATTCGAAATTAAATAAACACCAAACTCACCTTTTGGAGCTTCAGTAGCTGTATAAGTTTCTCCAAACGGTAAAATAATTCCTTCAGTGTATAATTTAAAATGGTGAATAACAGCTTCCATTGAAACTTTCATTTCTGAACGTGATGGAGGGTTTAATTTATAATTTGTACTTTTAACAGGACCTTCTTTAATCAACTTAATTGCTTGATTTAGAATATTTAACGACTGTCTCATTTCTTCAATTCGAATTACATAACGGTCATAGCAATCTCCACTGTTACCAACAGGAACTAAGAAATCTAATTCAGAATAAATCTCATAAGGTTGTGTTTTACGTAAATCCCACGGAAGACCTGATCCTCTTAGCATAACTCCACTAAATCCCCAATCAATTGCTTTTTTAGAGCTAACGACACCAATATCGACAAGTCGTTCTTTCCAAATACGGTTTCCAGTAAGCATTTCTTCAATCTCATCTAATCTAACATTGAATTGATTACAAAATAAAAACAAATCATCTAAAAAACCTAAAGGTAAATCTAGACTAACTCCTCCTGGGCGTATATATGCAGCATGCATTCTAGCCCCAGAAACTCTTTCATAGAACTCCATTAATTTTTCACGTTCTTCAAACGCCCATAAAAATGGAGTCATTGCTCCTACGTCCATAGCATGACATCCTACAGCCAACAAGTGGTTTAAGATACGTGTTACTTCTGCAAAAATCACACGAATAATTTGAGCACGGCGTGGTATCTTCACGCCAGCAATTTTTTCAACAGCTAAAGAATAAGTATGTTCTTGAGCCATCATTGAAACGTAATCTAAACGATCAAAATAAGGCAAAGCTTGAATGTAAGTTTTATTTTCAATTAATTTTTCGGTACCTCGGTGCAATAAACCTATATGAGGATCTGCTCTTTCAACCACCTCACCATCTAATTCTAAAATTAGACGTAAAACCCCATGGGCTGCTGGGTGTTGAGGTCCAAAATTAATAGTAAAGTTTTTTAATTCTCTACTTAGTTCATTTTTTTTTAAAATCATAATATTTCATTGTCAAAATTACCAAGGCATTTCAAAATTAAAAGTTCTAAATTCTTGTGTAAGTTCTATAGGCTCACCTATAACTCTTTTTTTATTTTCATCATATCTGAATTCTACGTATCCTGATAAAGGAAAATCTTTTCTCATAGGGTGACCTTCAAAGCCGTAATCGGTAAGGATTCGGCGTAGGTCAGGGTGGTTATCAAAATAAATACCGTACATATCCCAAACTTCGCGCTCCCACCAATTTGCATTGATAAAAATATCAACAACAGATGGAACTGATGTAATTTCATTCACAAAAACTTTAACACGTATTCTTGAATTAAAGGTTAAGCTTAATAAATCATAAACAACACTAAAACGGTAATCTTTACCTAAAAAATCAACTCCTGAAATAGAAGATAATAAGTGGTATTGATAACCAAAGTGAAGTTTTAAACAATTTAAAACAAAATGAAGCTTTTCATGAGAGACAACAATAATTTTTTCATCGTTGATTCGCTGATAAGTTAAAATAGGCAGTATCTTAGTTAAACCCTCAAATTTTTTAATTTTAATATCCATTAATTAAAACCAAAAAGAATTTATCACTAAATATTCACAAACCTAACAAAAAATGTTAGATTAAAAAACTAGTAAGATCAATTTAAAACCAGAAAGAATTTATTACTAAATATTGACAAAGTAATAACAGAGTTGTAGGGTAAAAAAAGAAAAAAACTAGTAAAAACAAACATACAGCAATTAAAATCGAATCAAACGACAGTAAGTTGGTTGTATAAACAGTTTTAAATTTGTAAGAATCTGGCACTAATCCTTTTGACTCAAAGTAAATAACTTTTACTACTCTTAAATAGTAGTAAACAGAAATTGCACTCATCATTATTAAGAATATAGCTCCCATTAATTGGTCTGCGTCTATTAAACTATATATTACATAAATTTTCGCTAAAAAACCACTCGCTGGGGGTATTCCGGCAATAGAAAAAAAGATTACTAAAAAGGAAAAAGCCCACAGACGGTTCATACTAACAAGATTTGAAAGACTTGTCAAAAACAGTGGGGTTCCATAAGATAATTCATTTTCATACGCCTCAAATTCATAATAAAAAGTAATATGATTCCAAATCAAAACAGAACTTAGAATATATATTATCAAAAAGAAAAAAATTGAAGCAAAACCATCAGCGCTACCGCATGCTAATGCAGCAACTAAAAAACCAATTTGAGCGATAGAACTATAAATTACTAGTCGTTTCATTCTTTTCTGTCTTAAAGCAAAAAAAGTACCAACAGCAACAGAAATTACTCCTATAAAAACAAAAATATCTTTGATTTCTGTAAAAAAGCAGCAAATAACTGAAACCCATTTCATAAAAAAACTAAAAATAACTAATTTAGGTAAAATAGAAAAAATAATAGTTGAACTTAAAGGTGCACCCTCATAAACATCAGGAGCCCAAAAATGAAATGGCGCTGAAGCGATTTTGAATAATAAAACAATAGTTATTAATAGTATACCTAATAATACAAAGTATTTAAAAACAATCAACTCTTCATTTAAAGAAAAAGAAAGTAATAAACTTAAATGATTAAAGTTTAAAGTCCCTAAGCATCCGTAAATCAATGAAGCTCCAAATAAAAAAAGTCCAGAAATAAAAGATCCAGAAATAAAATATTTTAAACCGGCTTCAGTAGAAAAAGCAGAACTACGTCTAAAACTAGCTAGTATGTAAAAACACAATGCTTGCATTTCGATCAACAAATAAGTGGAAAGTAAATCACACGAACTTGTTAATAATAATAAAGAAAGAATCGACAACAAAAGAATTGAAAAAAACTCAAAAAAATTAAGTTTTTGCAAAGAAAAACTTCTTGAAATAACAAACGATGATATTAGACAACTAAAAACAAATAAAAGTTTAATTACTCTGCTACTTTCATCATTTAAAAAAAGAAAATTTGGTAAAAAAGACTCAATTTTCAAATTTAAAAAAAGAAAAAAGACACAAAGTAAAATAAAAAATGTCTGCCCGAAAACTTCTCTGTCAATTATTGGAGAATTAAAGTTTAGAATGTTAATAAAACGAGAATTATAAACTAATTGCACCAAAATAGCTAAAGAAAGAAAAATTTCAGGAAGAAATGATTTCAAAATAATAGCGTCCATACGTAGATAATTTTTACTAAAAAGTAATATATATCTCCTATGGGAATTGAACCCATATTTTTGCCGTGAAAGGGCAGTGTCCTAACCATTAGACGAAGAAGATTTTTATAGTCAACAAGATTTACTATAAGAGAAAAATTTTAATTTATGATTAAAAAAACATTTGTTAAAAATATTAAACAAAATTTTGGAATAGGGAATGGAAAAACTAAAAACATTCTCGAACATTGCGGTTTAAACTCGAGACTAAGTCTAAAATATATTAAAAAAAAACATTTAGAAGAAGTCGAGACTTTAAAATCAAACCTAAATATTGAAAAAAGGTTCAAAAGCACAATCAAAAGTTATATTAACTTTTTAGTCGAAAATCGAACTTACAAAGGAATGAGACATAAATTAAAATATCCTGTTAGAGGTCAAAGAACACGTACAAATGCTAAAACAACCAAAAAAAAAGTATTATAAAAAAAAAGTATTAAAACCTTTGAAGAAAAAACTATCGGTTAAAAAATTAGATAGGTACAAACGAGTTAGAAAGAGTTTTAAGTTAACATCAACAATTTTTAACCCAACTTATCAAGCTTTAAGTAGGATTAGTTTTAAAAAAACTTTTACTATAAACATAAAAATAAAACCTAATAATGTTTTTTGTACTTTGAAACAAAAAGATAAAACTTTATATATTTTATCTGCTGGTAAATCAATTGTTAATAATATATCAAAGAAAACTTTAAGGTATAAAAGTCAACTGATTATTAAAGAATTTTTGAAAAAAATACAGAAGTACTTAAAAAAAAATGACTTTTATATAAACATTATTGGTACAAAAAAAATAAAAGAATTAACATTAAGAAGTCTTTCTAATTATTTTAAAAATAAAAAAGTATTGCTTAATCTTGATTTAAAAAAATGTTTTAATGGATGCAGACCTCCTAAAAAGCGTCGTAAAAGACAAAAGGAATTAAGAATATTTAAATAAAAATAAAGGAAAAGTGGCTGAGTGGTTTAAAGCACTGGTTTGCTAAATCAACATACATTTACGTATCAAGGGTTCGAATCCCTTCTTTTCCGATTTTACTTATTATTATTATTGCCGAATCCTATCTATTTACGTAAAATATATTTAGAATGTCCTTTGGAACATTTTGGTGGGTAGCAATAAGTTTAATAAAAATTTTAATTATTGTTGTACCTCTATTAATTTCAGTTGCTTATTTTACATTAGCAGAACGAAAAATTTTAGGTGCAATTCAAAGACGTCGAGGGCCTAATGTTGTCGGTGTTTATGGGTTGCTTCAACCTTTATCGGATGGTTTTAAACTTTTAGTTAAAGAAACAGTATTACCAAGTACTGCAAATAAATTCATTTTTATAATCTCACCAATAATAACTTTTGTTATTAGTTTGATGGGGTGGGCAATTATTCCTTATGACAAATATTCTTTATTATCAGAATTAAATGTCGGAGTATTATATTTATTTGCAGTTTCTTCATTAGGAGTTTACGGTATTATAATGTCTGGGTGGTCAAGTAATTCAAAATACGCCTTTCTTGGTGCATTGAGATCTGCAGCGCAGATGGTTTCTTACGAAGTTTCTATCGGGTTTATTATTGTGACCGTTGTTGTTTGTTGTGGTTCATTCAACCTTCAAATAATAATTGAGTCGCAAAAGAATATTTGGTTTTTAATACCATTCTTTCCCCTTTTTTTAATGTTTTTTGTTTCAGCCTTGGCCGAAACAAATAGACATCCTTTTGATTTGCCGGAAGCAGAAGCAGAGCTAGTTTCTGGTTATAACGTTGAGTACTCCGCTATGGGGTTTGCATTGTTCTCACTAGGAGAATATGCGAATATGCTTTTGATGAGCTCTTTAAATGTAATCTTATTTTTTGGAGGGTGGCTACCGCCGTTTAGCTTTTTAAGCTTTATACCCGGTGCAGTTTGGTTTGGAGTAAAAGTATGCTTTTTTGTTATACTTTTTATCTGGATGAGAGCAGCGCTGCCACGATACAGATATGATCAACTTATGGGTTTAGGTTGGAAAGTATTTCTGCCTATATCTTTAGGATATTTACTTCTAACTTTCTGTATTTTAATTTCATTTAATATGATGCCATATTAATTTCTCATGATTTATATTTAGATTTAAAGAATATAAGCTTAAAAAAATGAGAGTTTCAAATAGCAAACTTAATATTATCAATATAATTATTTGACTAGAAACGTCAGGAGGACTTAACAGTGTTGCACACACTATATTTATAAAAATAAAAAGTCTTTTCCAATAAATAATGTTTGACAATCCAAAAAAGAATATTAAAAAGTACAAGAAAAGAAATAAAGATATAAAAATATTAGTGAGATATAAAAAATCTATAACAAAATTAAAATATTCTTGAATTCGAAGTTCGAAAAAAAAATTTAACAGATTAGAAGTGTCTCCAGAGGTATTGAATTCAGTAAAAAAGAACCAAATATTAGGTAAAAGGTAATAAAAAGAAATAATATTTGATAAAAAAAATATTAAAACGATTACAACCGATTGGCTTAAATAACTAGTATAATTATATTTTGTTAAACTTGACTTTAGGAAGTCTAAAATATGCCAAATAAAAAGGGGTAACGCAAGATAAACACAGATCAAAACTGAAAAGTATAAATGAACTTGAAAGAGTTCAATTGGATGGGTGTAAATAAAATCCTTAAATGAATTTAAAGGTAAATTTAAAAGCGAAAAACTAAATACTGTTAACAAAACGTTTTTATAAATATAACATGAAAAAAGTATTAGCACGCACGAAAAACTTATAAATTTGAATCTTAAAAAAAGCTCATTAAAATAAAACATATGAAAATTCAATTAAAAATAAAATCTATAGATCAAAAATCTTTGACAATATATTTAAAAAAAGTAAAAAAAATTTTAGAAATTATAGGCGTAAATTATAATTTATTTAATATGCCTATAAAAAGAAAAAGAATAACTTTACTAAAATCACCTCATGTGAATAAAACAGCACGAGAACAATTTGAAATAAAAAGTTATAAAGTAATGATTCAAATTTTAGAAGGAGAAAAGTTTAAAATCTTAAAACTTTTATCTTTAAATAAACCTAAAACAGTAACATTAACAATTAAAAATATCTAAGGAGAATAGTTTAACGGTAAAATGTTGGTTTCCAAAACCAAAGCTATGGGTTCAAATCCCTTTTTTCCTGTTTTTTATGGTCACCTAATTTTGTGACTTCTTTATTGCTGAAAAAGGTGTTAAACTTTTTTAGATTATGTGAAAGATTTTTAAAATCTCCAAACATTAAAAATAATAAAAGTAATAAAATTACAAATTGAAAGAAACTTAAAACCATATTAATATTTTAAAATATAGAACAACAATAGAATTTATATATACAAATTTATGTTATTACAAGCTGCTAAACAAATTGGAGCTGGATTAGCAACTTCAGGACTAGCAGGAGCTGGTGTAGGAGTTGGAGTAGTTTTCGCTTCTTTAGTAATCGGAACTTCAAGAAATCCAAACTTAAAAGACGAATTATTTAAAATTGCAATTTTAGGATTCGCTTTAACTGAAGCTATCGCTTTATTTGCGTTAATGTTCGCATTCTTAATTTTATTCTCGTAATAAATTATATTTAATAAAGAATAAAAAAGATTGTAAATTAAACAACACCCTTGAACATATAATTGAACAAGGTAACATCCTTCTTTAAAAGAAATTCAACGTGAGCAAACGAATTGACGAAAAAAAGAGAATTTTTAATGGTTAAATACTCAGTTTTTAAGAAAAACTCTCTTAAGTTAACAAAAACTATTTTAGAGTCCTTTGACAAAACGTTTTGCAAACTCCCAACACCACCAAGAAACTTAATAGATAAAGGGTATTTTAAAGCTATTTTTTCAAAACTAAAAAAGAATTTTGTTAAGAACTTTAAGAAAGTATATGAGGTTAAAGTTTTCGATTTAGTTTTTTCTTCTATGACAAACACTGGGGATTTAAAATAAATTTGGCTTAGAAATACAGCAGATAAAGATTTTTTTAATTTTTTTGCTTTCATTTTTTTAATTTTTTAATTAATTGTTTTTTTGAACTAACAAGTACAAAATTTAACATGTAAAACTTTCTTTTAGGATTTCTTAGCTTGAACTTTTTATCATAGTACAGCTGTAGTTTTAAACAGCTTAAATACCAAGGATAATAAAGAAAGTTTTCTTTTCTATTAAAACTTCCTACCATTTCTTTTAGACCAGCACGTTTTTCGTCGGCTAAAAATTTATGAACGTGATCTTTGCGAACAAAGCATACTACTCCTAGAAAGTAACAAAGAAAGCCACCTTTTATTGACCTTAAAAAAACTAATGGAATAATTTTTTTGTTCCTTAATTGGTAAAATAGACTTCTAAGTTTAGCTATCGGACTTACTTTTTTAACATCATAAAGAGAAAAATAATTAAATTTAACTAGTTTGTTTTGTTGGTTAACATAAACATTGTTTTTAACACGAAAAGAGCGACCCACTAGTGAGTCAGGACCAGAAAAGTTTAATAAATTTTCAAAAGTTTTTTGTTTGACATGGAAAAAAGATTTTCCGTTATCAATAAATAACATGTTTTTGTTAATTAAAATATTGCTTCTAACTAAAAATTTACCATAAATATTTTCAGAGCAAAATTTCTTATCAATAATTTTTTCAAGAGTAGGTGTAGAGTTTAAATAAAAGTTTTTTAAATACATTTTAATTTGTTATAATTTTAGTCTTTATAGGTAGACGTATTTGACCTAGCTGTAAAGCTTTTATAGCAACAGAAGTAAAAGATGTTTCAATCTCATATAAAATGAACCCAGGCTTTACTTTGAAAACCCAGTGATCAACATTTCCTTTACCTTTACCCATACGCACTTCAATAGGTTTTTTAGTTATAGGTGTGTTTGGAAAAATATTAACTTTCAAACGGCCTAACTTTTTGATCTGCTTATTTATAGATTGTCTAACAGAATTTATTTGTTTTGCTGTTAATCGGCCTGGACTTAAAGCTTTTAAACCTACAGAGCCAAACTTTAACGATACTAACCCTGGATTTGAAGAGCCAATAATTTTATTAAAAGATTTACCTTTTTGTTGCTTTCTATATTTGAAATTTCTAGGACTTAATAACATAATTTTTTTTTATAATTAACGGTATACCCAAAGTTTAAACCCAAATGCACCATTTAAAGTATAAACGTTTGTTTTTGAGTACTCAATATTTTCGGATAAACTTTGAACAGGCGTAGAACCCATTAAAATCGAAACTGTGCTTGATCTAGGCTTTCCTTTCAAACGCCCACTTATTAAAAATTTAACACCTAGGATGCTTTTATTTTCAATAAGAACTTGAAACACGGTTTTCAAAAAAATAAGAAAAATATTGTGCTTACGTTTAGGAAGGGTTCTAAAAACTTGACCAACTACAAATAAAAAAGTTTTTGAATTTACTTTATTTTTACCAAAAAGAGCCGCTATTTTAATAAAGTCAACGAATAAATTAAAACGTCTAGTAAACAAAGCACCCGAAAACCTTCTTAGCTTGTTAAAGAAGAATGTTAATGATTTCTCATTAATATCGTAATTTAAATTTGTTAAAGAGACCTGAACGAAGTTATTATTTAATAGCGAAAAGTGGTTTCTTATTAACGGATATAAAAACGAGAAGTTTAACCCTCCACCATTAAGTTTTTTCGAGCTTATTTTTTTTTGGAAATTTAGAAGCTTTGTGGTTTGAAAAAATAAACTAAGATTTAAAAATAATTTGTTTGATTCAAAGTTTAAGTTCTTTTCAACGATAATAATATTTTTTTTATAAAAAAGGTTACTAAAAAATTGTAAAAATTTCAAACCATAAACAAACTCCTTCGGGTTTTGTGTGATCAGATTATACTGAAGGTTTGATTTTCTTAATGTTTCTAAATTAGATTTTTGACCCATATATTTTTATTTTCTTTTCTTATTTAATAATTTAGATTTTTTTACTTTGTTCATAGAAGAACGAGTAAAAACAAATTCTCCAAACTTGAACCCAACCTTTTCCCGGGTAATTAGAACTTTTCTAAAATCTTTTCCATTATGGACTAATACCATTTGGCCCATTAAAAATGAAGGTATAGAAGAATTTCGACACCAGATTTTCTTATTTTTTTTATTTATTTCTTTTAATAAATAATTATTCAAAAAATATCCTTTCCATAAAGATCTAGTCATACGATTTTTTTATTTTTTTCTTACGGTTGGTTTTCCTTTAGTTGGAATACCCCAAGGTGTTACTGAAGGTCGGCCACCGTTGGTTCGCCCACCATGTGGGTGATCTACCGGGTTCATGGCAACACCACGAACGGTTGGACGACGTCCCTTTAACCTATTTCGACCAGCCTTACCCAGGACAACTAAATTGTGTTGTAAATTAGATAACACCCCTACAGTTGCGTATACATCTGGAAGTAACTCTACAATTTTACCTGAAGGTAAACGAACTTTAATCACGTTAACACTTTTTTGAATTACTTGACAAAAAGTTCCCGCAGCGCGTGCAAAACAAACTTTCTCTAAATTAAAAGAATTTGTCAAAGAGTGAACTAAAGACCCAGTAGGTATATTCTTTAGTTTTGTTCGATTCCCCAAGCTCAAATCTTTTTGATGTTCAGTGCATGCAACAAGCGAACCCGGGTAAATAAGATTTGTAGATAAAGTTTGAAAAAAATATTTTTTTCTTAAATCAAAATTTAACGAAATAAAAGAACTGCGTTTAGGATCGTACATTATACAAATAACAATACTTTCAAAAGGTTGACTAGTAAAATTTATTTTTCTAAAATTTGATTTACAACCACCACCTTGATGCCAGACAGAAATTTTACCGTTTAAAGCACTTCTACCAGCAAACTTTTTAAACCCTACAATAGAATTTTTTAATAATTTATTTGTTTTTGACAATAAATTTTTTTTAATATTTAACTGGTGTCTCATTCCACTAGTTATTGGTTTTAGTTTTATTAATTTCATAACAATATCGAATATATCCTTGGGTATATCAAAATTTTGTAGTTAAAAATAAACTAAGATTAATAGAATAAAACTGCTTGGGTTTTTAATGACAAAAAAGAGAATATATTAAAGAGAATAAAAACCGAAGTGGTGGAATTTGGTAGACACGTTAGGTTTAGGTTCTAATTCTTTAAAGAATAGGGGTTCAAGTCCCCTCTTCGGTAATATTATGTAAAAGTGTGTAGCTCAGTGGTAGAGCAATGGACTTTTAATCCAGCGGCCCTGGGTTCAAATCCCAGTACACTTAAAATATTAGTGCATTTTTAGCTCAATTGGATAGAGCAATAGCCTTCTAAGCTATAGGTTATAGGTTCAAGTCCTATAAAATGTAAAGTTTTTTGCGCTTTCAATCTTAAATTAGCTAAAGGTTAAAAAGTAACCTAAAAAGATGCGACTTTTGGCCAAAAAATGCGTGTATTTACGTTAAAAACGTAAAAAATAACACAACTTTTAACACTTTTTTCAAAAAATTAGAAATTCACGACAAAAAAAAGTGTTTTTTTGAAGAGAAATTCCCTGTAGGAGTGTGCATTTTTTTGCGAAAAAAAAGTAAAAAAATCGAGCATCAAAATAAGCTAAAACGGACCAAAACCTTGTACAAAAGAGCCCTTTTCGGTACAAAAATTAAATGCGCGAAAAATGAAAACTTCTTGCAAGGTTGGTTTGCGCAAAAAAGTGATTTCAACATATATATGTTTAACGTATATATATATAGGTAATAAAAACATATATATATTAATACTTATTTTACTTATGAATACTATATTTAATACTTATAATAAAAAACATTATATAACTATTAAATAATTTTATACGTATTTTAATGTCTGAGTAGCTCAGTGGTAGAGCAATGGACTGAAAATCCATGTGTCAGTGGTTCAATTCCACTTTTGGACATATACTATTATATTTTATATGAATATTAATTTAATAAATCTCCTATCTAAATTAAAAAATGCGTCTTTTTCAAAGCATGAACAAATTTCTGTTGATTATAATAAACTATGTTTAGGTGTAGTTGGTTTATTATATAAAGAAGGGTTTATTCAATCGTTTTCGGTTAAGTGTGTTTTTAAAGGTTTAAACTCGAAGTTAAAAATTTTTATAACTTTACGTTATTTCAATAACAAGTCGGTTTTTAAGAATTTAAAAATTGTTTCGACACCCTCGCGTGTAAACTTTTTAAACGCTAAAGACTTGTCTAAAATTTCAAACAAAAAACTTGTGTTATTTTTATCAACTAGTAAAGGTTTACTGACAAGTTTAGAATGCAAAAAAAAGAATATTGGAGGTAAATTATTATTTACATTGTAACAAATAAAATTTATGTTTGAAAAATTAAATAACAAGTTAATTTTACCATCTAAAATCCAACTTTATTTTCTTTCTTTTAGAAATACAAATATTTTAGTCGTTGAAACACCGTACTTGACTAAAAAATATATTAAACTTCCATCATTTTTAAAACTTAAAAAATCTAAAAACACCTTGAGCTTTGAAAGTATTTCAAACAAAAGTTTTAATTCTTTTTTGTCTTCTTGGTTCAAAAAATTCATTAAGCCATTTAAAAAACAATTGATTTTAAAAGGTTTAGGGTTCAAAGGAAATATTTCAAGCGATAATTTATTTTTGGAGTTGAAACTTGGTTTTAGTCATATTTTAAAAGTGCCTTTAGATTCTAAAGAGTTAAAAGTTTCTATGAATAATAATTTATTGACAGTTGAGGGCTTTGACGCGGATAAAGTTGGTAACTTCTTAGAAAAAACTAGAAAATTAAAAAAGTTTGATAGTTACAAAGGAAAAGGTTTTTGGTATAAAAATGAGTCTCGAACTTTAAAAGAAATTAAAAAAATGTAAAATGGTTGATAATAAAATTAAAAATTTACTTCTAAAAAGTGTTGTCGATTCAGATTTTTTATTTTTAGATTCTGCTTCGACTAAACAATTACGTCATATCAATATTAAATTAAACTCAAATAAGTTGAATGTTTCATCTTTAGATTTATTTGAGACTTTAAAAAGTTTAAAACAACTTATCCAATCTTTAAAATTTTTATCGGAACAAAACAAAAAAATTTTACATGTGTGGTTGAAAAATAAACAATATTTAAGGATCACAGAAATGCTGATTGACAAAGAGAACTTTAACGTGGACCTCTCCGTTAAAAATACTTTAAGTCAAAACCATGCGAATCAGTTTAAAACACAACTTTTATTTTTATTAGATTTACCTTTAAAAAATGATAAAAAAAAGATAAAACGTATTTTGAATGAAAAAATTTTCTTAATAAATAAAGTAAATTTAAAACTTGAAAAAAATGATTGGGGTTCATATAAAATTTATAATGAAATAAATAATTTTAAGAAATTTCTTTTTTTATTTATTATTATTGATTTGATTTTTACTAAAAACAAATAAACTTATGCGCTTAGAAAAAAAATACAAAAAATTTTCACAGGTGAACAATTTAAATTCTTCTGTTCCTTCTCGAATTTTTGATTTTAAAAGTTCGAAATGGAAACAAATCAAGAAAAGAAATTTCACACGTGTTAATGGGTTAAAGAATGTCGCGAACCCATTTATTTATCAAGTTCCTTTAAGGTCTGTAGAAAATATAAAAAATTATTATAAACAAGGTTTAAATTTAAAAAAGTTTTTAATTCTTTTGTTTAATAACTCTATTAAAGTTCCATTTTTAAAAAAAGAATTGGTTTTTAATTCAAAAAAATCTTTAAAAGATCTTTTATTAAATTGTTTTATAAAACCTTTATTTCGTATTGATATATTACTTGCTCAATTAGATTTTTTTACAACTTCATTTGGAGCTCGTCAGTATATTAATGAGGGTAAAGTTTTATTAAATTCTAAGCGTGTTAAAAGCAATTACGTGTTAAAAAAAGGAGACATTATTTCTTTTAAAGGTGGAAATTTAAACTTTTTCTTTAAAGTCGTAAATTCGAACTCAAAATTTAAATTTTATAGTTTTATAGAAGTTGACAGCTATCTTAAAACAATTATTATAACTAAAGATTTAAAAATGTTTAGTGGTCAAGATATAAATTTAATTGTACAAAATTTCTTTGATTTAAATACATTAAAAAACTATCTTTAATTTTGTATTATTTATTTTAATAATATAATCTTTTTCGGAATGTAGCGTAGCTGGTAGCGTGTCTGTTTTGGGAATAGAAGGTCGTGTGTTCAAATCACACCATTCCGAATTTTTATTTCATTGTTTATGATTTTTTTACACTCTTATTTTACTTTACTGTTATTATTAAGTAGCGTTTTTGTTTTGATTTCAAAAAACCCGGTACATTCAGTGTTATTCCTAATTTTATGTTTTTGTAATGCTGCAGGAATACTATTTCTTTTTAATGCTGAGTTTTTAGGGTTAATTTTTATAATAGTTTATGTTGGTGCGATAGCAATCTTATTTTTATTTGTAGTAATGATGTTAAATGTTAAAATCTATTCTTCGGATAATTTGGCTTATTATTTACCATTTTTTTTACTTACTGGTTTTGTTTTGATGTTGCAAGTTTATCTGATCTTTGAAAAAGTTTTTTCCAACACAACTTTTTGGTATAGCGATTTGCCATATACTTTTGAAAATTATATTGATAATTTAAATAGTATTGATGTGTTAGGACAATGTCTTTACAATTATTATTTAATTTGTTTTTTAGTTGCTGGTCTTATTTTACTAGTAGCAATGATCGGAGCAATTGTTTTAACATTAAACTTTAGCAGCCAACGAAAAAATGAAATGCCGTCGAGACAAATAGCAAGATCTGACAAGTTTTTGGCTATGTTTAGATAAATCTTGAAGTTTTAATCTTCTGTATTTTATTAAAGAATAACTAGTTCAACGGTAGAGCATCTCGCTTACAACGAGAAAGTTAGTGGTTCGAATCCACTGTTGTTCATACCTTTTAAATGTTTCGTTTTACGAAATTTTAAACTGCTTTGAGAGAGAGTAGCTCAGCGGAAGAGTAGTAGCCTGTCACGCTAAAGGTCGCGGGTTCGAACCCCGTCTTTCTCGAATTATTCGAATTTTATTTTTGTATATTGTAATTACTTTTTTAATATTTTAATGCTTAATAATTTATATTATTTTTCATCTCGTTGGCTTTTTTCAACAAACCATAAAGATATCGGTATTTTATATCTTCTTTTTGGAGCATTTTCAGGTGTTTTAGGGACTACCATGTCGGTTTTAATTCGTATGGAGTTAGCTCAGCCTGGAAATCAAATTTTAATGGGAAACCATCAATTATATAATGTTTTAGTTACAGGTCACGCAATCTTAATGATTTTCTTTATGGTTATGCCAACCTTAATTGGAGGTTTCGGGAATATTTTCGTACCTTTAATGATTGGTGCACCAGATATGGCGTTTCCTCGTATGAACAATATTAGTTTTTGGTTATTACCTCCTTCATTATTTTTAATCTTATCTTCGACTTTAGTTGAAGCTGGAGCAGGAACTGGTTGGACAATTTACCCACCACTAAGTAGTGTTCAAGCGCACTCTGGACCATCTGTTGATTTAGCAATTTTTAGTCTTCACTTATCAGGAGCAGCTTCAATTTTAGGAGCAATTAATTTTATTACTACTATCTTTAATATGAGAGCTCCTGGAATGACAATGCATAGATTACCATTATATGTTTGGTCTATCTTAATTACTTCATTTCTTTTACTTCTTTCACTGCCAGTGTTAGGAGGTGCAATAACTATGTTATTAACTGATAGAAATTTTAATACTTCGTTTTTTGACCCAGCTGGTGGAGGAGATCCAATTTTATTTCAACACTTGTTTTGGTTTTTTGGACATCCAGAGGTATACATTTTAATTCTACCAGGTTTTGGTATGGTTAGTCATATTGTATCTACTTTTTCAAGAAAACCTGTTTTCGGTTATTTAGGAATGGTTTACGCTATGGTGTCTATCGGAGTTTTAGGATTCGTTGTATGGGCTCATCACATGTATACTGTAGGTCTTGATGTTGATACAAGAGCTTACTTTACTGCAGCAACAATGATTATCGCAGTTCCTACCGGTATTAAAATTTTCAGTTGGATTGCTACTATGTGGGGAGGTTCTCTTAGATTTACTACTCCTATGTTATTCGTTTTAGGTTTTATTTTCTTATTTACTATCGGAGGATTAACTGGAGTATTATTAGCTAACTCAGGATTAAGTGCTGTTATGCATGATACTTATTATGTAGTTGCTCACTTCCATTATGTTTTATCTATGGGTGCTGTGTTTTCTATTTTTGCTGGTTGGTATTATTGGATTGGTAAAATTACTGGTCTTCAATATCCAGAGGTTCTAGGTCAAATTCATTTTTGGTTGTTTTTCGTTGGAGTTAACTTAACTTTCTTTCCAATGCACTTTTTAGGACTTGCAGGAATGCCAAGAAGAGTTCCAGATTATCCTGATGCTTTTGCTGGATGGAATGCGGTTGCATCATTTGGATCTTATGTTTCAGCTGCGTCAGCCGTATTTTTCTTTTATATTGTTTATGTAACTTTAACTAGTGGTAAACGTGTTAGCGAAAAAAACATTTGGTCGTAATTTGATACCAATAAAAAATTATGTGAGGTTTATTAATTATAACTTTTTATGTAAAATAGAGCAGTTTGGTAGCTCGTCGGGCTCATAATCCGAAGGTCATAGGTTCAAATCCTATTTTTGCAAAAATTAAAAACAAAATTTTTATGACTTTATTTTATCAAGAATTTAGTAAAATCCTTATTTTATTTTGCTTTAGTATTTTCTTAGCCAGTTTTATCTTATTTTTATCTTATCGTCTAAGTGTTTACAATCCAGATACTGAAAAAGTTTCAGCTTATGAATGTGGTTTTGACCCATATGAAGATGCACGAAACGTGTTTGACGTTCGTTTTTACTTAGTTGCTATCTTATTTATTATCTTTGATTTAGAAGCTGTGTATTTTTTCCCGTGGTGTGTTTCTTTAAGTTTTTTAGGGTCTGATGGACTTTGGGGTATGGTTGATTTTATCATTGAGCTTATTGCTGGTTATATATATGCTTGGGAAGTCGGGGCTTTAGAGTGGGAATAAAATTTTATGTTATCAGTTAAAATACGTGATATAAAAACTCGTAATTCGTTTTATCGAATTGAAAAGCTAAAAAAAATTAAAAAATTTCTATTTATTAATTTTTTAAATAGTAATAAAATATCTACAATTTCCCGTAATTGTTTGTTAATTTCTTTACTTAAACAAAAACAAAAACTTAAACAAAAAACCCGCTCTAAAATGTCAAATAGGTGTGTTTTTAACAATCGAAACAAAAGTGTTTTGCGTCCTTATGGGATTTCTCGTATTTTAATGAGGGATTTAATGCAATTTGGTGTTTTACCTGGATATTCAAAAGCGGTTTGGTAAGTTAATAATTAAAAAATTTTATATATGATACAAAATGGCACATATTTAAACGTAATTGACAACTCTGGTGCAAAAACAGTATATTGCATACAAGTAAAAGGAGGTTATAAAAAAAGATACGCTAACATAGGTGATATAATAACTGTTTCAGTTAAAGCTCTTAGAAGTAAACGTCGTTCTACTTCAAAAGTAAAAAAAGGTGAGGTTCTAAAAGCACTAGTGGTTCGTACTAAATGTGGTTTAACTGATTATTCAAACAAATCAATTAAATTTTTCGAAAACTCTGTTATTTTATTGAATAATAATAACCGCCCAACTGGTACACGTATTTTTGGTGTTTTACCTAAATTTTTCCGTTATACCAAACACCTTAAAATAGCCTCTTTATCTTCTGGCTTAATTTCTTAATATAAAATTTATCTTCAGTAGCTTAGTGGCAGAGCGAATGGCTGTTAACCATTAGGTCGTAGGTTCAAATCCTACCTGGAGAGCTAAAATTTTTATTTCTTTATGACAACAATAAATCAATTGTGTAAAAAAAATCAAAGGCAAAAAAAAATTTTCAAATCAAAAACGCCTGCTTTAAAAAAAAATCCTCAACAAAAAGGGATTTGTTTAAAAGTTTTTACTCGAACACCTAAGAAACCAAATTCGGCTTTACGAAAAGTAGTCCGCTTAAAACTTTCAAATGGAAAAAGAGTAGAATCTTATATACCAGGTGAAAACCATAATTTACAAGAATACTCTGTAGTACTTATGCGCGGGGGTCGAGTACCAGATCTTCCTGGTTGTAAGTACCGTACAATTAGAGGAAAGCATGATTTTCATGGTGTTAAAAACCGTAAAAACGCTCGTTCTAAGTATGGTACTAAAAAACGTTAATTAATTAAAAGAATGTTAAAAAAATATTTATTATCTCATAAAAAATCGTTATATTCTATTTTAGTAGGTTTTATCACAAAAAATGGAAACAAATCTCAAGCGACAAAAATTGTCAATTCTGCGTTTTTAAAAGTTTCGAAAAAAACAGGTTTATCAAAGAGACAAATACTTTTAAAACTTTTTTTAAAGTTAAATAGCTTTGTTGAAGTTCGTAAATTAAAAATTCGTAAAAGAATTTTTTTTGTTCCTTTTCCAACTACATTAAAAAGAAGGTTATATTTAACAATCAAATGGTTGGTAACTGCGTCAAAAGAAAACAAAAAGAAAATTTCTATTTCAGAAAAGCTTGCAATTGAGATTGAACAAACTATAATGACAAATTCTTCTATTTCTTTAAAATTTTTAAAGTCAAATATTGATTTAGCATTAAAAAATCGTTCGAACTTACATTACCGTTGGTAAAATTACAACTATGAGTAAAAAAAACAAAAAAATCATTTTTAAAAAAGAAATTTTATTTAATTTTTTAGGTCAAATAAAATTAAAAAACCGTTTTAAACCGAAGACAATACCTGCGGCCTTCCGCTTTATTTTTAAAGGCTCATAACTCAGAGGTTAGAGTGTACGCCTGATAAGCGTAAAGTCAGTAGTTCAAATCTACTTGGGCCTATAAAAAAATTTAATATATTTTATGGCAAATATTCGTAATAATCAAAGACATGGATTTCATTTAGTAGATCCAAGCCCTTGGCCTATTATTTCAGCTTTTTCTGGACTAATGTTAACATTTGGGGGTGTTTTATATATGCACGGTTATATGGGTGGTGATTTTCTTTGGAAATTCGGTATCACTATGATCTTATTTAATATGTATGTATGGTGGCGTGACATTATACGTGAAGGTACCATCGAAGGACAACATACTATGAGAGTTCAAAAGGGACTAAGAATGGGAATGCTTTTATTTATTGTTTCAGAAATTATGTTTTTCTTTGCATTTTTTTGGGCATTCTTTCATTCAAGCTTCAATCCTAGTGTTGCATTAGGAGGAGTTTGGCCGCCAGCTTTTATGGTTATTTTAGATCCTTGGAAGGTTCCACTACTAAATACTGTGATTTTATTAACTTCAGGAGCAACTGTGACATGGGCACATCATGCAATTGTTTGGGGTTCAAAATCGCATGCATCTGTTGCTTTATTTTATACCATTGCTTTAGCAGTAGTATTTACTGGTTTACAGGTGTTTGAGTATGTAACTTCTCCTTTTTCAATTTCAGATAGTGTTTATGGTTCTGCTTTTTTTATGGCTACTGGTTTTCATGGTTTTCATGTATTCATTGGGACTTGTTTTTTAACTGTATGTCTTTATCGTCTAATGCATAATCATTTTACTAGAGAACATCATTTTGGTTTTGAAGCCGCTGCGTGGTATTGGCATTTTGTTGATGTTGTGTGGTTATTCTTATTTATAACTATTTACTGGTGGGGATCGTAATTTTTTTCTGAGCAAGCTTGTGTTTGATGTTGTGTTCATCATCTATATCAATCCTTTTGTCATTTATCTTTCAATTTTTTTATCTTATTTTTTATTAGCAAAAATATTATATTATAAAGAATAAGGGGTTCAACTCCTCTTTTCTCAAATTAAAACTATAAAACACTTTTTCTTTTTAAGTACAAAAAGATTGAACTTGTATAGAATAGATACTAGTAAAAGTGGGCTGTTTGGCGCTCGAAGGTTTTAAAACTTTAAGGTTCGATTCCTACTTTTCACAAAATAATGTATAAAACATTAACAGATTAATTAATTTATGCCTCAATTTGACGCTTATTCTTTTTCTGGTCAAGTGTTTTGGACACTTACTGGATTTTATTTTTTTTTTTTTTGGGGATTACATTCTCATTTAACTCAATTT
>Ga0115569_10000431_pt1 | contig 34289 bp, 36 predicted proteins | sample COGITO_mtgs_1205_2_FD_87295 | JGI IMG/M metagenome (GOLD analysis project Ga0115569, IMG submission 87295) | Pelagic marine microbial communities from North Sea - COGITO_mtgs_120503 | ecosystem: Environmental > Aquatic > Marine > Epipelagic | place: Germany:Helgoland, sampling site Kabeltonne... | reverse complement strand
TGAAGACGTTCGTCCCTTCCTCGAGCAGGTCGCCTACCACGCTTCGATAGAGCAAGTCGTCGACACCACCAGGATCGCCGCGGAGCGTGCCGAGGGCGATGGAGGAAAGCCAGAGGTCGTCGGGCCGCGCGAAATGATCCGGCGCCGCGAGTCGTCCCGCGTCCTCAAGGCGTTTTGCCAAGCGGTCGGCAAAGCGGCGGGTGCCAACACGGGTAGCGCGTCCCGGGAGCAATTCGGTGGCGTCGGGAACGGGGGGAGTCATGGGTCTGGGAACCTACCGTACGCGACGCTCTCCGCCTAGTGTGCAAAGCAGGCGAGGCCCGAATGTCTATACTGCCGCCGGTTCGCGCCCTCCCGCAATTTTTCGGGCGTGGCGGGGCGACGGAGGGAAACCCGGCATGGCCATCCTGAACGATCTCTTTTCCATCGAAGGCAAAGTTGCCTTGGTGACAGGCGGCGGTAGCGGAATCGGTTGGATGATCGCCGAAGGTTACGCTCGCGCTGGCGCGAAGGTGTATATCGCCTCACGGAAGAAGGCCGAGCTAGACGCACGCATCGCAGAGTTGGGAGATGCCGGTGATGTCACTCCGATCGTCGCAGACCTTTCTAAGGACGAAGGCTGCCAGGGATTGGGCGATGAGATCGAAGCGTTGGAGAACGGCAAGCTCGACATTCTCGTGAACAACGCCGGCGCAAATTGGGGCGAGCCCTACGAAGAGTTTCCGGAAGCAGCGTGGGATCGCGTGCTCAACGTGAACGTAAAGGGCGTCTTTCAGCTGACGCGCCGTCTCACCTCTGCGCTCGCAGCGGCCGGAAACCACGAAGATCCCTCGCGCGTGATCAATATCGGCTCCATCGACGGGATTACTGTCCCTGTCCTCGAGACGTACGCCTATTCGGCCAGTAAAGCCGCAGTCCATCACCTGACGCGAGTGCTAGCGCGAAAGCTTGCTCCGAAGCACATCACGGTGAACGCGATCGCGCCCGGTCCTTTTCAGAGCCGCATGATGAAGGCGACCCTCGACAGCCTGGGGGATAAGGTGGCGGAGCTGAGCCCGCTCAAGCGAATAGGTAGCCCTGAGGACATAGCGGGGACGACGATCTATCTGGCATCCCGTGCGGGGGCGTACACCAACGCGACGGTGATCCCCGTCGACGGTGGGATCTCGGGCGTTCGGTAAGTCGATATGGGTCGGATCCACTACCCGGAATGTGACGTCGAGGTGGCGGCCTTCGGTGATACGGAGGCGTTTGCTTGTGACGACGCGGAGGTCTGGATCGACGGCGACATGATCCTGGTGTCGTATTTCGATGACGACGGGATTGTTGTCTTGGAAGGGACGCGCGAAGGCGAGAATGGCTGGCAGTTCCGCGCACGGAGCCGCCCTCGACGAGCATTCCTCGCGCCGATGGCCGAAGCTCCCGCAATCCTGATCGGAGAGATTGACGAGCAGGGCGAAACCGCGATCTGGCGACTTTCGCTGCGTGAGCCGGCGACTCTTGTTTGATAGGCCGGCGCGCTGGTTTGATGAGCCGGGGGTGCTGACTTGCAGAGCGGAAAGCCTGAATGCGTCCGGGCGACTCGGCCGCGCTCACGTTTGTGAGCGCCGCCATCAAGAGCGCCTCGACCTCCGATACAAAGTTTAGAGATCGCCGGAAAAACCACGGTCCTTTGACCGCCGCGACCTCTGAGAAAGAAACCCAATGTCCGAAGAACCTCTGATTGCCGTCTTCGTCGACTATGAAAACCTTGCACTGGGTGCGCGGGATTCAAAGTGGCGGACGCTGAACATCGACCTGATTCTGAAACGCCTCCTCGAAAAAGGGCGGCTTGTTTATAAGCGCGCCTACTGCGACTGGAGCCAATACCAAACCGACGTGCGTGACTTTCACTTGCGAGGGATCGAGTTGATCGATATCCCGCGGTCGAAAATGAGCGGTAAGAACAGTGCTGATATCCGAATGGTCGTGGATGCCCTCGACCTTTGTTATTCGAAGGAGCACATCGAAATTTTCGCGCTCCTCACCGGCGACAGTGATTTCTCGCCGCTGGCCTCGAAGCTGAAGGAAAACGATAAGCGCGTGATCGGCTGCGGCGTGAAGAACTCGACCTCGGGTCTCTTGATGGGCAGCTGCGACGAGTTCATCTACTACGACGATCTCGCCAAGGCGGCCGACATGCAGGCCGGTAAGCGCGCCGAGAAACAGGAACGCAAAAATAAGCCTGGCGGCGCGGCGAAGAAGAAGGCGGCAAAGACCAAGGCCGCGGCCAAGCCGAGCAGCTCACGCGAACCGCTCACGCTCGCAGAAGCCGATGCCGAAGCGAGTGCAAACGCAAATGCGAAAGGAACCGCGAGTGCGCCCGCGGATACGGACGAGCCGGATGCCATCGATCTGATGCTCGAGATCGTCGAGAGTCTTTCGAAGGACTACGACGCGGTCTGGGGATCGATGATCAAACAGGCTTTGCGGCGTGTGCATCCCGATTTCAACGAAGCGAGCGCCGGCTATCGGAACTTCGCTGAGCTCTTGAAGGACGCCGAAAAAGAGGGCTGCGTGCGGCTCGAATACGATGAGCGCCGCGGTAACTACAAGGTCGATCTGATCGACGAATAAAAGTGATGTGCGGCTTGGTCGCGCCTAGAGGTTAGGCCGCCCCCTATTGCCGGCGACGAGAACGTCCTGCGCGGCGCAGTGTGGTCGTAAACGCGAGTGCCATCGCGCCGAGCCTCGACCCGAGCCCAAAGCCTGGCTCGGGCGCTTCTATCATCTGCGTCGGATGCAGGCAGCCGGGGTCGTCCGGGAAATCAAAGAGCGTGTCAATGTCATCGTCGAGTCCGTTGTCGCATTGAGCTGCGGCTCCGCGTTCGCTGATGTCCGCGGGGTCCGTGCAGCCGCCGTCGCCCAGATCGATGGTGCCGTCGTTGTCGTCGTCGAGCTCGTTGTCGCACTCGAGCGTTAGCTCGCGCTCACTCGTGTCGGTGATGCTCGAACAGCCGGGATCCGCGGGATAGTCGGTTAGTCCGTCTCCGTCGTCGTCGAGCCCATCGTCGCAGTCCGGTTGATCGATTACGCCGAGGATGTCGTTTCGGTATTCGAAGAGATCGATGATGAGTCCGCCATTGCCGTAGAGCGATGTCGAGGCCGGTTGGTCTTGGAATGTCGCGCGGGCGAAGAGGATGCCGACGAGTTCCGCACTGGGGCCGCTGCCTGTGAAGGCTGCGCCGCCGGAATCGCCGGAGACGATATCGGCTTCGTGCTGCCCGGGAGCTCCGCCTTGAATCTCATCGAAATGGGTCCAAAACGCATGGGTATTGAGCGAGACGTTATTAGTGAGGCCGATCTGGTTTGTGCCCCAGCGAATCGTTCGACCCGGTGCCCAGCTCCAACCGTCAATGCCCATCCACTGTGTTGCAGTGCCGCGATTTCGACCGTTCCCGATCAGCACGACCTGTGTGTTCAGACTCGGCGCGTTGTTCGTGATCAGCAGGTCAGGAAGAGGGGGGAGGGTGGCCAGCTTGAAGGCAAGTAGGTCGGTGAAGGTGAGATCCGTGTTTTGGAAGCGGATGCTCGAACCTGCGATCGGTTGATAGGTTACGCCGCCTAATATGATCGGGTTCTCGCCCACGTGATTGGCGGTGAGGACCCAGCCGTTTCGAACGTAGACGCCGGACAATCCGTTCACGTCACCGACGTTGGCGAAGCCAGGGTCGGCAGAGGGAGGCGTGGTGTTGCCGCTGCCGTCGCCAGTCGAGATTAGCGCGGCCATCCCCGTGGGGGCCGATAGGGGTGCTGCGAGGCAGAGTGCCACGAGGGCCACATATCCGCGCAGGCAAAGTGAGCGGAGGCGTGGGGAGATAGGAGATCGTGCCAACAGCTTTAGCATCAGAGGGAGAGGATCCTGAGCGGGCTCCGCGCGGGCGCGCGCGGGACGGGTCGGGATCATACCATGATGAGCTTTTAGAATGAGATCCGGTTCGAGCTCCGAGTACTACTCGCTTCCCGAGGGGGCCTCAGGCGTAGGCAGCCCGATAATCGCGCGGCAATGACCCTCAAAGTGCGCACGCACTTCGGCTGTTCTTTTGCTCTTGGATTCGATTTTCTGGAGCCCGGCGGCAGCCGTGAGGCCTCGCTTAGCTGCAGCAGTCAGGTCGGGGTTGGCGCCGATGCGCGCCTCGAGCAAGCCCTGAAGGGCTGTCTCTCGAAATGTCTCGTCGGTTTGCCTGACGGTATCGATCAGAATTTCGAGGGTTCGCGCGTATTCGCCATGAACGGACAATAGGACTCCTAGCGACCGGGCCGCGGGGCTCTCATCGGCGCCCGACTAGGGCTGCGCGCGAGAGGTGTCCGGCGCGGGTGTTCTGGGGAGAATGCCTTGTTCTTTGCCTGCGGGCGACCGGTACGACAACTCGCTTGGTGCGAGGCTCGAATTAAGTAAGGTCGCGGGTGCATCCGCCTTGATAGGGGCTTCGGAGTTCGAGGGCGATGCGACCGGCTGGGCCGAGGGCTTGGCAGCCGCTGCCGCAGTTTGGTCACGCAACGACTCGTATCGCTTGCGCCAGGTACGCGCGCTCGCATTGGCGTCCTTGCGCTTTCGCTCGGCGCGCTTCAAGTCCTTCTCCGATTGCGCAAGGGCCGTTCCGGCCTTGTCGAGCTCGCGTTCAATTTGCTTGAACGAGTCGGGGTCGATTCGGGATTTCTCCTGCGATCGCAGCTTAGTGACTTCCGCCTCGAGCTTCATGATCTCAAGGTTGCGCGCGTCCATGCGCTCCTCGAGCTCATCCACCTTCCACGTCAATGCGCCGTGGAGCGGGCGATAGGAATATCCGAAGGAGAGGACTCCGCCGAGCATGAAAAGGCCCGCGCCGATCAAGACGGTACGGAGCCATGGCGGCATCGGGATGGCGTCGTTCATGCTCCATCCATCGACCAGTTCCTCCTGATTCTAGAGTTCCGGTTCAGTTTCTTGGCTGACCGCTGCGTGGGGGCTGGGCTAGCGTCTAGGCGATCTTGGACGCGTACCCCTGCATGGTGTAGCCAAAAAGGCCCGCCTGCACTCTCGGAGGATCGATGTCACTCGCTGCGACCTACCCGTACTACCTGGCCAACGAGCCCGTTGCCCCCAATCACGACCTCGAAGTGCTCGACAAATATTCCGGGGAAGTCGCGACCCGGGTGGCCCTGGCAGACGATGCGGCCATTGACCGCGCGATCCAGGCAGCCGTTGAGGCAACTGAACCGATGGCCCGAATGGCGGCCTATGAGCGGCAAGCCGTGCTCGATCATTGCGTCCTCCGTTTTAAGGAACGCTTCGAAGAACTCGCCGACGCGCTGTGCATCGAGGCGGGCAAGCCGATCAAGGATGCGCGCGGCGAAGTCGGGCGATTGATCGACACCTTCCGAATCGCCTCGGAAGAATCCGTGCGAATCGGCGGCGAAGTGATGCCCCTCGATATTAGTCCGCGAGCGCGTGGCTACAGCGGTCAGTGGAAGCGCGTCCCGATCGGCCCGTGCTCTTTCATCTCGCCCTTCAACTTCCCGCTCAACCTAGCGGCGCATAAGGTTGCGCCCGCTCTCGCGGTCGGTTGCCCTTTTGTGCTGAAGCCCGCGAGTCTCACCCCGATTGGTGCGCTCGTGATTGGTGAGGTGCTCGCGGAAACAGATCTGCCGAAGGGCGCGTTCTCGATTCTTCCTTGCTCCCGGGAAGGCGCGAATCGCTTCACGGAAGACGATCGCCTCAAGCTGCTTTCCTTTACCGGTTCGCCTGGCGTCGGTTGGGCTCTCAAGGCTCGGGCGGGCAAGAAGCCGGTCGTGCTCGAACTCGGCGGAAACGCGGCGGTGATCGTCGACGAGGATGCGGACCTCGAGGACGCGATTGAGCGGATTGTGTTCGGCGCGTTCTACCAGAGTGGCCAGAGCTGCATCGGTGTTCAGCGAATCATCGTTCACGAAAGTCTCTATGCGCGCTTCCGGGATCAGCTCGTCGAAAAGACTAAGGCCTTGAAGATGGGGGATCCGAAGGACGAATCAACTTTTATCGGTCCTATGATCTCTACAAAAGAAGCGACGCGTCTCCACGGATGGATCGAGTCGGCAGTTTCCGCGGGTGCAAACTTGTTATGTGGCGGGAAGCGTGAAGGGGCGATGCTCGAGGCGACTCTGCTCGACAACGTGACGGCGGGGGCGGACGTGATTTGTCAGGAGGCCTTTGGTCCGGTTGCGGTTTTGTCGACCTTTGATGACTTCGATCAGGCTCTCGAGCAGGTCAATGATTCGGTTTTCGGTTTGCAGGCGGGCATCTTTACGCGGGATATCTACAAGGCACACAAGGCCTGGGACACTCTTGAGGTCGGCGGGGTCGTGATTGGCGACGTGCCGTCTTGGCGAGTTGACCATATGCCCTACGGCGGCGTTAAGGAGAGCGGGCTCGGCCGAGAAGGCGTGAAGTTCGCGATTGAGGACATGACCGAAGTGCGGATGATGGTGCTGCGAACACCGGGAGCTTGAATGCAGTCTCTCGGTTGATCGAGATCAAATCGGCCCGCGGTGCAACGCCGACGTGGGATTCACCCTCTGCGCGACCGGGTGCAACGCCTGCGATCGATGTTCCATGTCCGCATCCGGAGGCTGCGCAGGGGACGCATGCGCCAAGTCCCGTCATATAGTTAAGGCTATTGAGGCAGTCGCCTCACCGCCAATGCCTTGGCCGCATGGGCCACGTGATCGCCCATGAAACTCGCGATGAAAAAGTAGCTGTGGTCGTAGCCGTCTTGCATGCGTAGGTTAAGCGCTTGGCCCGAAGCGGAGCACGCGCGCTCGAAGATTTCAGGCTTGAGTTGCTCCTCGAGGAAGCCGTCCGCGCTTCCCTGATCGATCAGAATTTCATGTGGATGCGGGGCCGCCTCGACCAGCAGCGATGCATCGTAGGCGGACCAAGTCGATCGGTCCTCGCCGAGATAGCGTGATAGCGCCTTGTCGCCCCAAGGACATCGCGTGGGGGATACGATCGGAGCGAAGGCCGATATCGAGGCATAACGTTCTGGATTTCGCAGGCCGATGACGAGCGCGCCATGACCACCCATTGAATGTCCAGTGATCGACGCGCGTGCGACATCGATCGGCTGTGTCTGCGAGAGCAGGGCAGGAAGTTCCTCGGTGACGTACGCGTACATGCGGTAGTGGTCGCGAAAGGGAGACTCCGTGGCGTTGACGTAGAAGCCTGCGCCGCTTCCGAAGTCCCAATCATCGTGCTCCCCCGGAAGCTCGAGTCCGCGCGGGCTCGTGTCCGGTGCGACGAGGGCAATGCCGGCTTCGGCGGCGTAGCGCTGGGCGCCGCCCTTGGCCGTCACGTTTTCTTCGGTGCAAGTCAGGCCTGACAGGAAGTAGAGGACCGGAACGGGGCCGTGATCAGCGGCGGGCGGTAGGAACACCGAGACATTCATGTCGGTCCCGGTTTCTGTGGAGGCGTGTCGAATCGTCTTCTGTACGCCTCCGAAGCTTCGCGTTTCGCTGACCGTTTCCATCCCGCTCTCCTGATCTCCGCCCTCAATTGGGCGTTCGCGCGGGTTTAGCCTTCCTAACCGCCCGCGTCCATTCCTTGCGCTCTTCGTTCTCTGCCGAGCTATGGGGCGATGAAGAAAGGATTCAGTTCGGGAATCGAATCTTCGCGTGGCTACAAAAGAAGCTCAAGATAAACTGCCGGCGTGTTCCGTGTCTCCCATCAGGCCCGCCGCAGATACCAGTCGGCGTGCCTCTCAGCTGCCCTCGGGCCCGCTCCATGGCGTTCGCTTCGCCATCGAAGCCAGGTTGCGGACATGCCAATATCGCGACGGCCCGGGTCTCGAGACCGATTGAGTCACGAACGGGGGCGTGCAGTAGGCTTTCGAGTGAGCCAGCAAAACCGCTAGACGAGGGGAGCGGGTTCCGCTCCTCTCGTCTAGCGGATGGCTAAGCTCTTAGGCTCTACGAGAAGGGGCGACTAACGCGCTCGATTTAGGGCGTAGGGTTGAGTGGGGGGAGCGAAGTTACGCTGGAGGTCTCTGTAGTTCTTCGCTTGAAGCCTAACGCCAAGATCCGGCCGGCCTTCAGCAACCTTCTGAGGCGCACTTACGATCGAGGTCGTGGGAACAGAAGTGCTGCTAGCGGCTTTGCGCTTGCTTGCTTTTTCGGCCATCCCTTCCCGGGTCGGTCGATCCACGAGTCGCTCACCTTCGGGCTGTAGATCGTATTCGATGAGATCGACGGAAAGCATGAGCGTTCCGAGCAGAAGCGGAATCCCGAGGAAGGGGCCGGCTGTGCGGGCGCTGCGCTTCCGGCGTCGAGAGCGACGTCGCTGCTTACGCTCTGCGGGGGATCCGGGTCGATCGGTTGTCGTGGATGCCGGCATAGTTGTTCTCTCTCTTGTTACGAGGCAGTCGGATGTCCGAACCTCCTCCGCGCCATCGGGCCGATTCCGGACACGCATGAGTAGAAAAATGGGCACGGGTGTCGCCTTGCCGTTGAGTTGCCGATCCGATGCCGGGGCAGGACTAATCGAGCCGTCGAGGGCAGTCAGGCCGTCTGCCGAGCTGGGGACGTTAGGCTGGGAGGGCGTGGACCTGATCTGGGCGGACCGCAAGCGATACGGGGTCGCCGGGGCGAAGCCGGCGGGCGAGCCCGCGCCCAGAGAGCAGATGGGTTGTGAAGCGTCGGTCGTGCACCCGAAGCGTCGCGACTGTGGCGAGCCCATCGGATATGAGGCTCTCTACAACGGCCTTGCCGATCGATTCGCCATCCCCGCGACCGACATCGAGTTTGAGATGCTCAGGGCGGATACCGATCCAGGCTTCTTGTTCTGGGTTGAGCGCCGCTGTCGTTGGAACTTCAAAGCCTGGCTCGATTTGAATCCATGAGACACCGCCTGCTTGGCGGCAGACTCGACCCGAGGCAAGGTTCGTCATGCCAACGGTGCGGGCGGTGTCCCGAGTGTTTGGACGCAACAGGACTTCGTCGCGGAGGCCGTGTTGGGCCAACCTGCCCGGGGCAAGGACGGCGATCCGGTCGGCCAATAGGAGCGCGCGGCGCAAATCGTGGGTCACCATGGCGACCGCTACGTTCGTATCTTCGATTGCTTGCTGTAGATCTAGAGAGAGAATTCGTTGTCCCTCGGCATCGAGATCGTCGAAGGGCTCGTCGAGCAGCAAGACCTCGGGTTCCAGCACAAATGCGCGGGCGAGAGCAAGGCGGCGCAGTTCGCCGCCGGACAGAGTGCGGGCGTCGTGGGAAGCTAGGGCCTGGATGTCAAAACGGTCGAGTGCACGCGTGACCCGCTGTCGCTTGACTTCTTCCGGGATGCCTTTGCCGAGGAGTGCAGCCCGGACATTCATCTCGGCGGATCCAGAAAGCGCGGCCGGGCGCTGAAAGACGAGAGTGACGGGGCCATCGCCGCCGCGGATTAGATCTTTGGCGACGCTTCGTTCGAGCCCCGCGAGCGCACGCAACAAGGTGCTCTTGCCGGCGCCGTTCGGCCCAAGGATGACAAGGACCTCACCCGCATGAAGGTCGAGATGGTCGACGCCGAGCGAGAAGGCATCTTTGCCTCGTCCGCGGCGCACGTGAAGGTTGTGCGCGGAGAGGGCGATTGACGGAGGTTGGGTGTCTTCGATCATCGCTTGCGACCGCTTTGCTGCAGCCAGGTCAAGAGTCCGGCAAGGAGAAGCAAATTGCCGAAGAGGACGGTGGCCTGGCTCATGGCGATCTCATATTCGCCCATGCTCGTATGCATCATAATGGCCGTTGTGAGAACGCGCGTCTCGCCTGCGATGTTGCCTCCGACCATGTTGACGGCGCCGACCTCGGAGAGGATCCCGCCTAACGCAGCGATGACCGCGGCAAGCAGGCCCATTCGGATCTCTCGGATGAGTAGCCAGATCCGCCAATGCCGTGGGATACCTAGGGTGCGGACTTGGAGCTCCCATTCATCATCGAGGGAGCCGACAGCCGCGAGGGTGAGGCCAATCACGAGGGGAAGCGCGATTGCCGTGGAAGTAATGATCATGGCATAGGGTGTGTAAAGGAGGTTCCAGCTGCCCAGGGGCCCACTTCGCGCAAGCAAGATAGAGCCGATCAGGCCGACGACGACGGGGGGCGCGCCCATGCCGGCATTGACTGAGGAGACGAGCAGTCCCCGGGATATGAATTGGCTCGAGCCGAGGAGGATGCCGATCGGAACTCCGCCTAGCAGCGCGAGCAAGAGTGCTGACCCACAAACCCAAAGGGTGCGGAGCGTGATCTCCACGAGGGTCTGAAGTTCGGGGTCTAACACGGGTCGCGCTACTTCGACACGGGCGACGCGTGAGCGTCGTCAGCGAGCTTAAGAGGTGTGAAGAGCGTGCGGCCGAACTTGTCGAGGCCGAAAGCACCGATCGCGCGCTGCGTCTTCTTTGTGAGGAGGAAGCGTTCGAGTTCCTCGGCTTCGCTCGTGTGCAGGGGACGTTCGAAGCGCGAGCTGTCGAGCTGAAGGATCGAGTAGATGTTCCGCAGAGAAGACCCAGGCTTCGAAAGGACCTCAAGGCCGACTCGCTTGTGGAACGCCAGGAAGGTGCCGATATCGCTGAGGATATAGTAGCGACGTTCGCCGGCGATTTGGAGCGATAGGCCCATGCCTGTGCCGGTTCGCACGAGCCGATCGCGGTCTGCTTCGGGGTCTAGCCCGGCTGCGTGGAAGAGTGCCTTTTCGCGCTTGTGCGTACCCGAATCGTCGGAGCGGCTGACCCAGCCAGCGCCAGCGGCGTCGATGCGGCGGATCGCGTCTTCGGGCGAGATTGCGGAGGAGATCTTGGCGGGATCTTTTGCCGGTCCGGCGATCACGAAGAAGTTCTCCATGAAGGGCGTGCGCCGAGTGACTATGCCTTCGTCGACGAGGACTTTTTCGCTTGCGGGTGCGTGAGTGAGGAGGAGGTCGGCATTGCCTTCACGGCCCATACGGAGCGCGGCACCGGTGCCGACAGCAATCACACGGACACGGATGCCGGTCGCCTCGGTGAACTCGGGCAGCAGGGTGTCGAGCAGCCCCGAGTCACGCACGCTCGTTGTCGTTGCAAGGATCATGGACCGCTTGTCCGCGGCTCCGCTGGGGGACGTGATCAGCGCGGCGAGAGCGAAAGCGATGAGCGCAGTTTTCGGGAGGGTTCGGCTGCGAGCAAGCATCTAGGTGTTCGGCCTTTCCTTGGACGGGTGTGGGGCTTTGGGTGGTGGCGCGGGAGCTTAGTTCACGCCGGGAGGTCCGCCATCCGGCCCGAATTCGCGTGCTCTTTCAATTTTCAGAATCGGGTAGGAAATAGTCGATTGAGTACTTGAAACGTCTAATTATGGTCTTTGCCAGCAGAGTCGGGGGGATCGAGACTTGTGCTGCCCGTTACCGTGATGCGCTGGCAGGTCCCCGCGTGATTTGGCGCGTCTGAGTAAATGTTCTGGCGGCGCGGCGTTATAGCGGGGGGCCGCGCAGGAGGCTCCGTACGCCTAGCGTCCGGTGTACTTCGGATCTCGCTTTTCCATGAACGACACGAGGGACTCACGGAAGTCATCGGTCTGGAAGAGCTGCATGAGCTCCGCCATGACGTTTGAGGTGTTGGCCTCAAAGGTCGAATCGAGTCCTTGTCGCATCGTTCGCTTGGTTGCGGCCATGGCGAGAGGTGGATTTCCGGCGAGCTCGCTAGCCCAAGACATGGCTTCGTCGAGAAGCTCGTCATGGGGAATGATGCGATTTGCTAGGCCGAGGCGTTCTATGTCCGCGGATTCTAGGATGCGTCCGAGAAGCGAGATTTCGCAGGCCTTATGCCAGCCGACGAGACGGGGAAGAAGCCAAGTGCCGCCGCTTTCGGGGAGGACGCTGCGGCGAATCGGCGGGACGAAGCGCGCGCGATCGGAGGCGAGGACGAAATCGCAGCCGAGGGCGAGATCCATCCCGTATCCGGCGGCGGCGCCATTCAGCGCACAGACGATCGGCGTGTCCATTCGACGCATAACAAAGGGTGGGTGCTCGTTGATCTTGAAGCCCTTGGACGAGCCCGAAACGTCGGTCTCGCCAGAGGAAACATCCTTGAGGTCGATGCCTGAGCAGAACGCCCGGCCGTTTCCGGTCAGCAGAATTGCGCGGACGTCGTAGTCGTGTTCCGCTTTGAGAAAGATCTCGGAGAGCATGGTGATGGTTTGGCCGCCGATCGAATTCATACGATCCGGACGGTTGAACGTCACCTTGAGTACGTGGCCGATTCGTTCAGTCAGGACATCCTGCTTGGCTTCAGCTGATTCGTCGGTTTTGGACATGATCGTTCTCCTGGCGGCGGATGCCTAACGTTGAAAAGGGTCGAATAGGGCGGCTGAAGGTGGCTAGTACCAAATTAGTTGAGGCGTTCAAAATGAAGAATGTAGTTGTCGTCGAGGCCGTCGATCTCAATGTCATTGGTAAGGCGGAAGCCCGCGGCCTCGATCTCGGCTTGAAAGACTTCGCGGGATGCGCGCACGTGCTTGTAGATGAAATCGTTGGTGACGCCTTCTATGCGGTGGAATTCGATGACCACGAGAGATCCGCCGGGACGGATTGCGGCGTGAAGGCTGGCTAGAGACGCTTCCGGCGTCTCGAAGTGATGATAGACATCGCAGATGAAGGCGAGATCCGTCGAAGCTTCCTCGAGCTCGACCGAGGCAGTTGTTCCTTCGACGACATAAAACTGACCGAGGCCTCGCGAGATCTTTTCTTTACGTAGGTGATCTATAAAACCTGGAGAGATTTCGACGCCAAAGACCTTACCTGTGCGGCCAACGGCTTCCGCAAAGAGGAAGCTAAAGAAACCCGTTCCGGCACCAATGTCCGCTACAGTGTCTCCGGGCGTTAGGTCGAGGGCTTCTACGATTTCGAATCGCTTGGCGTAGACGCCTCGAGATTCCCCCTCGAATCGGTCTTTGTACCGATCGACATCCATGTCCTCTGAGAGGAAATTATCGTTGATGCCGTCCGGGAGGTCGTTTGGCCGATCTGCATCCGGCTTTGCGCAAGCTGCACTGAGCAGAGTGATGAGGCTGAGAGTGGCTGCGATGAGGGCCGTTCGAGAAGTCATGAGCCAAAACATATTGATCCTCTTAGGAAATGCGAGAGCGCTGGGGTGGATCGGCGCGCCAGTTGAATAGAGGCGCATGTTCAGCAGAGAGGGCTCTGGCACAGCTTGGTGCCAAGGACTCGGTCGTCGAGTTTCGGTGGTTCCCCTCGACTATCCCCATCTGCGATCAGCACTCGGCGTTGCGGCAGATTACCCCTCAATCTGCTTCCATCGACCGTGGGCCGAACGTGCAGCGCCGCTCCTGCCGCCCAATCCCTGTGCGGCGAGGACCAGGTATGGGTTTCTACGAGAACCACATCTTGCCGCGAATCATCGACTCCGCCTGCTCGACTAAACCGATCTTGAAGCAGCGTGAGAAGATCGTGCCCCAGGCGAAAGGGCGGGTTCTCGAAGTGGGTATGGGCTCCGCGATCAATCTGCCCTTTTATAATGCGGACAATGTCGAGATGGTCTGGGGACTCGAGCCCTCGGAAGGGATGAGGCTTAAAGCTGCACCGCGACTTTCGCAGTCAGCCTTTCCCGTCGAATGGTTGGGGCTGCCAGGCGAAGAAATTCCGCTCGATGACAATGCGGCGGACACGGTCTTGTTGACGTTTACGCTTTGCACGATTCCCGATTTCGCCAAGGCACTAGAGCAGATGCGGCGCGTGCTGAAGCCGGGCGGAAAGCTTCTATTCTCAGAGCACGGCTCCGCCCCGGATGAAGACGTACGCAAGTGGCAGGATCGCGTGAACCCAGTTTGGAAGATTTTCGCGGGCGGCTGCAACATCCATCGTGACGTGCCGCGACTACTCAAAGAGTCGGGCTTCAAGATCGAATCGCTCGACACAATGTACTTGCCGGGCACACCTAGGGTCGCGGCTTTCCAGTACTGGGGCGTCGCCAGCGAGCGTTAGGCTCGCCGGGCCGACCCGCCGGAGCGGTGTCTCAGCGCGCTTAGGTCCAAAGCGCTAGGGCGCTCATTGAGGCGATTCCAGAAGTGAGCACGCACCATTTAGCGAAGCGCCCTCCCGGCGCGGGGAATTCGTCGCGCAGAATGTCGAAGGTCGCGACGTAGATGAAGGTACCGGCGGCGATTGAGAGGAAGCTGGCTTCTAGTATGGCGCCGAGGTCGCCTTCGACATTTGCGCCGAGCAGTGCGCCGAGCAGACCGCCGAGCGGCGTTGCTGAAGCAAAGAGGATCACTAGCGTCCAGGCCTGCCTAACGGGGAGAGCGCTTCGGGCGAGAGAGACACCAAGGGCGAAGCCGGCCGCCGATTTGTGCGCGACGATCGCGAGCGAAATGACGAGGGCGCGAGAGAGGTCAGGCTCGGCTCCAAGGGCAAGCCCAGCGAGCAAGGCGTGAATCGAGAGCGCCGTGAGCACGGCGTATGCAGAGAGCGCTTCAGGGCTATCCGCGTGCGTGTCATGAAGATTGGTTTCGGCAATTCGCGCAAACCGCTCTCCGGAGGGCGCGTGAACTTCTTCGTGGGCATGTTCGGGCAAAAGCACGTGCTCGACGAGCAACATGAATGCGAAGGCAAATCCCGCAAGCGCGAAGGCCATCGGATAGTCGTAGCCGAGCGTGATCCATGTGCGATTCGCTTCTGGCAGCATATGGACGAGGCCCGCCGCAAGAAACACTCCGGCGGCAAAGGCATTGCCCCACCCGAGGAGGTGCTCGTGGGTAGAGCCTCCCCGCCGAATGAGCGGGATGGCCGCTCCGATCGCGCCGGCAACCAGAATCGCGATGAGCAGGGCGAGCTTAACTCCAAACACGCTATGCCTCGATTTGGGGAACTAAGGGTTAGTTGAAAGATGAGTCGAATAGAACGTACGGCGGAACGAAGTGTTAGAGGACGTCTTGTCGAAGTAGCGAGATGCCTTGGCTGGCGGCGGCGTCATTACTCTCGGCGAGGACACGAATCGCAGCCTCGTCGAAGCGCGTTTCATCGTATACAGCAACGATGACTTGATCGCCTCGTTCAAGGAAGGTCGTCTCTCCATACTCCGTATAGCGAGTTGCTCCGATACTGATCAATGTTTGCGCAGGGCGTCCCGCGACGGCGAGCCACTCGGAGATATTTTCAAGCGGGCCTTCATCGACCTGGTCGTTTAGTTTGACGACGAGCCATGCGAGAAGCTGCTCGTAAATGTAGCTATAGCTGGCGGCAGGTGAATCGACGCCATAGGCGGCGACGGTACCGTTTCGCTTCAGGAAGGACGCGATTCGGTATCGATCGAGAATACCGCCCTTCGAGAATTGATCGATCTCGATCGATTGCGCTGAGGTCCCCTTCGTGTCTGCGCCCCAGTTCTTCTTTTCGCTGATCTTCTTCGCGCCCTCACGTCGAATGGAACAATCGTTGTGAGCCATGGCCTGCCTGGGGGTGACCGACGTTACGCGGTCGCCCTCCCACTCGAGATCGCATAACAAGGCGATCTCGGGCTCCGGTTGATGATTTTCGTCATCTGATCCGAGTCGAACGCGGTCCGCAGAAATCGGAAAGGTGTGAAGGAAATGGTCACCATCCGCTGGGATGTAGAAAGGAAAGACGCCCTTCGGTGCATTGGGATCCTCGATTACGAGATCCTTGAAGTCGCTGGCTTCGCCGGCCTGTTCGAGATGACCCGTGAAGTTGCCGGCGACGCCGAGGCCGATCACGTTTTTGAGGTTAGAGATGCTACTCACGGGGCTGGCTCCTGATTCAGATGCATTCGATTCATTGAAGCTATGGATCCGGCGTGAGATGGAGCGATTGGCTCGGGCCGTTTGGGCAAATGGGGCCGCAACCTAAGCGCTCAAGGAGTCGTGCCGGGTAAGAGTCGGGCGGCGCATTCTAGCAGGGGATTTCGCTTCGCCGGTTCAGCTTCCGGCGACTTGGAATCGAATTCCGGCAGCCAAAAAAGTGTCGTTGTTCTCGGGCCAAACGCCCGCAGCTAGGAATTAGGGGCTCGCTTCGAAGAATTGAGCGCCGGCGGTCAAGAATTAGGCGCTTGAGGCCAAAAATCGCGTGGCGATCGTCGCATGGAGAGCGGCCCCGAGAGCCATGGCATCCTCGTCCAGCATCATTTGGCTCGAATGACAGGGCGCCGGTTCCTTCGTTCCCGGAGGACGAACGCCGAGGAGGACCATGGCGCCCGGGGTGCGCCGGAGAACGTACGAGAAGTCCTCCGCGCCCATGACCGGTTGGGGGAGGGCGAGTACGGACTGGTCGCCCATGAGATCACGAATCGTGTCGCTCGCGAAGGCTTCGAAGGCCGTGTCGTTTACGACGACGGGATAGCCGCTCTGAATTTCGATGATCGCTTCGGCGCCGTGCGCCTTGGCAATTCCTTCGGCAACTCGCGGCAAACCTTCAAGGAGCCGTGCTCGCGTTCGATCCGAGAGCGCCCGCATGGTTCCTGCGAGCTGAACCGAGTTGGCGATGACGTTATTCGCTGTCCCTGCATGGATTTGTGAGACCGTAAGTACGCCCGGATCCGTCGCGGGAATCTGTCGCGTGACGAAACTCTGGAGTGCGGACACGATCTCGCAGGCGATCGGAATCGGATCTATGCAGTCATGCGGCATGGAGGCGTGACCGCCGCGTCCCTTGACCTCAATATTGAAATCATCGAAGGAGGCCATGATCGCCCCGGGCTTCGTGCCGACCATGCCGGTTGGGATTTGTGGCGCGACGTGAATTGCGAAGGCGCCGTCGGTTTCGGGCATGCCTTCCTCGAGCATCACCTCCGCGCCGCCATAACATTCTTCCCCGGGCTGGAACATGAAGACGACATCGCCCGCAAGCGTGTCACGCGCGCCCGCAAGAATTCGCGCCGCTCCTGCCAGCATGGAGACATGTGCATCGTGACCGCATGCATGCATCCTGTTCTCGTGCCGGCTGGCGAAGGGAAGCCCCGTTTCTTCGGGCATAGGGAGCGCGTCCATATCTCCGCGCAAGAGTATGCTTCGGCCCGGGCGGGCTCCGCGAAGCGTGGCGACAATCCCGCTCGTCTTTTTGTGGAGATCGATCTCGAGATCAAGATCCGCCAGATCGTCTAGGATCTTCTTCCGCGTGGCGGGCGTGTCGAGACCGAGTTCCGGCTCCTCGTGGATGCGTCGGCGCAAATCGACGAGGCGCGGTTGCAGCCCCCTCGCCGTATCGAGCAGTGTTTTGGAGTCGGGAGTCGTCGACATGAGGGACCTCATTCGGGTTTCTAGGGCGCGGCGACTGCCTTACCCTCAGATGCGCATCATACCACCCAGTTGCCGCGTTCCCGGCTCACTTGACTGAACAGGAGTTTCTGATGGACCTCATGGCCCCCCCCGAATCGATCCACATTGGTGCCGATGACCTGCCCTTCGTCGATCTTGGCGATGGCTCGAAGCTGAAAGTCTTGCAGGTCAAGCGCGGCGAAAATCTCTGGATCATCGAAAACATCTTCCAAGCCGGCTATGAGGTGATGCGTCATCGTCACACCGGCCCGGTTTTCGGCTACACGACCTCCGGCGCTTGGAAGTACAAGGAGTACGACTACGTAAATCGCGCGGGTTCTTTTCTCTATGAGCCCGCTGGATCAGTGCATACGCTCCAATGTGTCGAGGACGATACGCGCGTCTGGTTTCAGATGTACGGCTCGAATGTCAATCTCGATGAAAACGACAACATCGTCAGCGTGATCGATGCCTCGACTACACTCGCGTTCTACATAGAAGCGTGCAAACAGGCAGGGCACGGCGAGCCCAACGTGTTAGTCGAATAGCGAATCGTCGGAGTCTAGCTTTTCTGTGTCCGCCCGCGTTCGCGGACGGCGGCGAAGGCCGCACTCGCAGCCTGCTGAGGCTTCATCTGCTTGATCTGTTCTTTAGACCGCGTCGACTCGAGCTCCATGCCATCCGCGAAGGTGGCATCGAAGCCGTTGTCGATCAGTGCCTTCATCGAGGGCAGCATGTGTGGCATTAATCCGAGCATGTCTTTGGCGATCTGACGCGCAGCCGGCATTAGCTCTTCGTCAGGCACGACATGTCCGACGAAGCCCCAAGCTGCTGCGTCGGCCGCGGAGATGAAATTGCCCGTGAGCGACACGTACTTCGCTCGGTAGATCCCGATGGCGCGTGAGAGGCGCTGGGAGAGGCCCGCGCCGGGCAGAACGCCTACTCGCCCATGGGTATCCGCGAAGCGAGCGTTCTCGCCCGCGATTAACACATCGCAAGCCAGCGCAATTTCGAAGCCACCCGTAATTGCTGGGCCATTCACCGCACCGACGATTGGCTTCGAGCAGGCGTCGATAGCGACCCAGCAGTTAGGCGTGTCTCCCGCTTCAGGGCTGTCGCTGAGCGTTCCGAATTCCTTAAGGTCGACGCCGGCACAGAATGCATCCCCGGCGCCGGTCAACAGGATTACGCGAACTGCATCATCCTGGGTCGCGTCGGAGAAGGCGGCGTAGAGATCCCGCTGGAGGGCGACGGACAAAGCGTTCTTAGCATGGGGTCGATTCATCGTGATCGTCGCGATGCCATCCGCGACTTCATAGAGAACAGTTGATCCGAGGGCTTCGTTCATGAGCTGACTTCCTGGGCTATACCCGAACGACCCCAGCTAAAGCGCTTGTGCTGGCGTCGTCCGAGTTTCGGGGCATTAATGGATAAATGGATAGGCTGACTCTAGCTCGGTGACCCGCGACGATGCAGGGAGCCTTACGCTGGGCGAAGTTGACGTTTGAGGTGGCGCTCGAGATGGAGGCGAAGATGAAGGCAGAGATGAAGACGGAAACCGGGCGGCTCGATTTGCTTCAGATCACGTTGGTCGTCGAAGATCTTGTGGAGACGGAAGAAGCGTTCGTGAAAGCGCTGGGGCTCGAGGTGGCGTTCCGCGATCCGAGTGTCGATCTATGGGGACTCGAGAATATCGTTCTGCCTATGGGCACGACCTTTATCGAGATTCTCAGCCCGAAGCGCGCAGACACGCCTGGCGGCCGACACCTTGCCCGACAGGGCGGAGACGGGGGCTATATGGTGATCCTACAGACCCGCGATCTGGCACCGTGGCGCGAGCGGATCGGAGAGCTCGATCTGCGCATCGCTTTCGAGGCCAATACGCGAGATGAAGAGCACGGTCAGCATTGGGCCGGGATTCATCTTCACCCTCGCGACACCGGCGGCATGATGATCTCTCTCGACTGCCCGGATCCGCCAGATAGCTGGGCGGGCGCGGGCCCTAAATGGCGCGACCATATTCGTCAGGACGTCGTCAAAGGTTTGCTAGGTATCGAGCTAAAGAGCCCCGATCCGGAGAGGCTGGCCGCACGGTGGGCCGAAGTGCTCAAGAGGTCCGTCGATCGAGAGGGCGAAAAGCTTCGTGTGGCACTCGATCAGGGCGTGGTTGAGTTTGTCTCGTGTGGAGGAAATGAAATCGAAGGACTTTCTGCGATCACGCTCGAGGCGTCAGATCGCGGCCGCGTCGGTGAAAAAATGAAGTTAGGCGGTGTCGAGTTCCAGCTTGCATAACGCATTGGGGCATGAAGCCTAGAGCTTGACCTTCATTCCGATCAGGAGTCGCTATCACCCGACGTAGCGGCGCCGTCTGCTAGGCCGATTTCGAAGAGGACTTCGTCGAGTCGGTCGGCCGCAGAGATCGCGCTTACGCGCTGTGGTCGATCGGGCGTGACGCAGCTAGCGATAGGACTGAGGATCGTGCTCGGCGTTGGGTGGCAGAACTGCACGACGGAGAGTCGGCTGCCGGTTTGGTTCGGGTCGGCGACGACGCGGTGGATTCCGGTGGGCAGGGCACCGTTTGAGAGATGTTCGAGCATCATGCCCGTGTTCAGAACCGCGTGACGGGGAGGTGGCGCGACGTCGATCCAGCCCTCTACCGTTTTTACCTGAAGGCCCGGAGCGGTCGCGCGGGGGAGTGCTGTGACGAGATTGATATCGCCGTGTTCCGCAGCCCATACATGCCCGGCGCCCGGCGCTTCTTGCATGGGTGGGTAGTGAACGGCCCGGGTGAGCGTCGCGCCGTAGCGAACCATGTCGTCGAAGAAGCGCTCGTGCGCGCCGAGCCCGGTCGCGACGATCTGGAGGAAGCGCCTCTGGAGCTCTGCTATTTGGCGATGGAAGTGCATCAGCTTTTCTGAGATGCCCGGCAATTCTGTTTCGGGGAAGACGGGCTCGCCGTAGCGGTCGGGGAAACGTTCGCCAAGGGGGTGTCCAGCGGGGGCCGCTTCGCCCCAATTGAGATGTTCTTTCCAGTCTGCGGCATCGCTGCTTGCAGCTTTCTCGACGAGTAGTCCCGTATAACCGCGCTGTCCCCGAGAGCCAGGAACTGCCGACTTACGCTTCGCTTCGAGGGGAAGGCCGAAGAATGTTTCGAGCTGGGCATAACACGCGTCGAGCTCCGCCTCGTCGAGATCATGCTCGACGTAGACGAAGCCGGTTTCGAGGCTACGCATCACCCCGTCGACGATGGCGCTTCTGCGGCGGGCGTCGCCAGACTCGAAGCCTATGAGATCGACGTCGAGGATGCTGTCCACGCTCTACTCGCCTAACCGCGGCGGAGCAGGGTGCCGGTGCCTAGACCGCCACCGCAGCACATCGTGACGAGGGCGTGTTCCTTGTCGGCACGTATGAGTTCGTGAATGGCCTTCGTGAGCAGTACTGCGCCGGTTCCGCCCAGCGGATGCCCGAGGGCGATCGCGCCGCCGTTCGGGTTCACCGTCGCCATGTCGGCTTCGAGCTCCTTGGCCCAAGCGAGCACGACCGAAGCGAAGGCTTCGTTGATTTCGGTGACGTCGATGTCGCTAATCGAGAGGTTGTTGTTCGCGAGGAGCTTCTGGGTCGCTGGAATCGGGCCCGTCAGCATGAGCACGGGGTCTGAGCCGACCAGGCACGTGTCGACGATCGTCGCCTTCACTTCGAGTCCTAGGGCATCCGCCCGTTCGCGAGACATCATCAGGACTGCCGCTGCGCCGTCCGTGATTTGCGAGGAAGTACCGGCGCTATGCACGCCGTCGGGCATGTTAGTGCGTAGGCCGCCGAGGATTTCGAGGGTCGTTTCGCGAAGGCCGCCGTCGCGCGTTACGTGATGGGTCTCGCTCGTGGGCTTGCCGTCTTGAAAGCCAACCGGGGCATCCATGGAAACGATCTGCGAGTCGAAACGGTTATCAGCCCATGCCGCGGCGGCGAGATCCTGGGAGCGCTTCCCGAAGGCGTCGGTGTCGTCCCGAGTGATGCCCCATTTCTTGGCGATTCGTTCGGCACCGTCGAACTGGCTCGTGAACTCGAAGTGCTCCCAGTACCGCTTGTTGACCGGCTTTCCGACGATCGGGTCCTTAGGAACGGTCGAGCCCATAGGCACCTGACTCATGGCTTCGACGCCGCAGCCGATGGCGGAGTCGACGACGCCAGAAGCAACGAGGGCATAGGCGAGGTTCGTGGCCTGCTGCGACGAGCCGCACTGGGTGTCGACGGTCGTCGAGGCAACTTCAAGCGGGAGGCCCTGAGAGAGCCATGCGTTTCGCGTCACGTTCATAGTCTGCATACCGACTTGACCGACGCAGCCGCCGATGACCTGGCCAACTTCCTTGGGGTCGATGCCTGCTCGCTGGATCACTGCGCCCTGGACTGCACCGAGCATCTCGGTGGCATGGGAGGCGGCGAGCTGACCGTTTCGCTTGCCAAGCGGGGTTCGGGCGGCTTCCACGATGACGACTTCACGCATAAGGATGACCTTTCGGTTGTTGTCTTTCGACGTTCGCGATTGAGGACTGAGCGGGCAAGTCGGTCACGTCCGAAGACGATGCCTACGAGGCTCGCTATGAGAATGAGTAGGCGGCGCTATTGGTCGCGGCGCGCGCCTACGGTACGAGACGAGAGCGCCGCTAGCCAACTTTCGTAGCGACGCCGCGTTCACTCCTGCCCGGGCATCCTAAAACCAACAACAGGGCTTTCCTCCCAGCCGTAGCGGATCGCGCGAGCGGAAAGGCGCGTCCCCGGCGAGACGGTAAAGGGCTCGACGTAGGGGCGGAAGGGGCTGCGGTCGATCGAGAGTTCGATGGATGCGCCCTCGTCTGGGGCGGAGAGGGATATGCGGCCATCGCCTGCGGCGAAGACCGGGCGCCTCGTGACGGGCTGTTCGCCCCCGGGCCAATACCGTTCTCGGAGCTCACTCTCTGGGATTGCTCCGAGGTCTGGAATGCGGGCATCGAAGTCGGCGTAGGCCGCACGCATGCGTTCTCGGATCGCCTTGTGTTCCGGGGATGCGATTAAGTTGTTGATCTCAAAGGGGTCCTGCTCGAGGTCATAGAGCTGCTCCTCGCCTGGTCCCTTGAAGAACCGACCTTCGATATCCGTTAGTTCACCGGCCTCGAAAGCCGCGCGCCAAGCCCGCATCCCAGCCTGGTTCTCCCGGAAATCGCTCAGATTGCTGCTGGCCAACTCCGGATGATAGCTCCGGATATATTTGTACCGCTCGTCGCGAACGGCTCTTTGTCGGTCGAGTGCGTCATCGATCCGGTCACGCGACGCGTACACATACTCGCGCTCGGGGATCCGTGGATCGAGGAAGTCGTGCCCGTGCGCTCCGGGTGCGTCGGCCACTCCGGCAAGGGCGAGAATTGTTGACGTGAGGTCGACGAAGCTAATCATCCGAGAATCCAGGGTCCCTGGTATTAAGTCTTTCGGTCGCAGCGACTCGGGCCAGCGAATGACCATAGGAACCCGAATGCCGCTCTCGAAGAGCTCGCGCTTGGCGCGGGGAAGTCCGTCGCCGTGATCCGTTGTCCAGATCACGATCGTTCGGTCGGCGAGGCCATCTTGTTCGAGTCGCTCCAAGATGGCAGCGACCTGTGCGTCCATGATCTGAATGTTGTCGTATTGGCGCGCGAGGTCGGCTCGCAGTTCGGGTAGATCTGGGTAGTAGGGCGGCAAGTCGACCTTTGCGGGGTCAGTCGCAATAACGTTTTCCGTCCAGCCGCTTCTCATATTCGCCTGTGCGAGTTGCATCACGAAATGAAAGAGGCCACGGGGCCAGGTTCCCAAAGGAGCGAAGATGCCGCTTTCATGGGTGACCATGAAGTTGACCATGCCGAAGAAGGGCTGGTCGCCGTCGCGATCCGCCCATTGCCTGTCATTGTCCTCGGCATCCCAAATAGAGGAGGGGCCGGTGCCGGAGCTCACACCGCTGAATTGGTAGTCGAGTTTGCCGTGTTGGTAGGTGAAGTAGCCGGCGCGGCGAAGGAGCTCAGGGAAGGCCTTTGCTTCGGGAGGAGGAACCGCGAGGTATTCGCCAAGGGGGCCGGTCGAAGTCCGCATGTGCTGCGTGCCGGTCGAAATTTGGTGACGGCCTAGCATTAAGGCAGCACGACTGGGCGCACAGACGCCGGCGGTCGTGAATACATTCGGATATCGCACTCCCTGTTCCGCAAGTCGATCGATCGCTGGGGTTCGGGCGATGGGATCCCCGAAGGAGCCGATTCGGGGGGAGAGGTCCTCTGCCATTAGCAGGAGGATGTTGGGCTGCGCCGCGTTTGCGGAAAAAGATGCAACGATCGAGAGGCCTAGTGTTATGAGGGCAACTGCCTGCAAAGATCTAGCCAATGGGGCGTTCTTTCTCGACCGTCGACGCATCGAATTCGTTGAAGAAGAGCTTTGTGTCGACGGAGGCGCGGGGCGGTCGGCCATGTTTTCCTAGAGGCCAACCGATCGGGATTAACACGGCGCTCGGAATATTCTCGGGCAGTCCGATCATACGATCGCATTCTTCGCCGAACGCGCGGTGGAGCGTGGTGAAGGAAGCGCCGAGCCCGACTGCCCGACAGGCGAGGAGAACGTCTTGTGCGCAGGGATAGATGGCTTGGAGCTGAGCTTCGTTGCGACGAGTAAAGCCAGCGATAAAGAGATGGACGGGTGCTTCGTGGAGATGCTCGGCCAAATAGAGGGAGGCGCGCATATTGCGCAGTAGGTGGGGGGCGAAGTTCTCGCGCTCTCCACGCTCGATGGCGGGGCCAATATACTTTTGGAAAACAGGGCGATAGCGATCTGCGATCCAGCGTCTCTTCTCCGCGTCGTCCACGGCCACGAACATCCACGGCTGCCGATTTCCGCCTGATGGTGCGAATGTGCCTGCTTCGCAGACCTTTCGAATCAGGGACCGCGGCACGGGATCTGGTTTTAGGCGACGGATGGCCCGCGCTGTTCTGAGGCCTTCTAGAAGAGGGAGCTCTTCGCCGATCGCGTCGATGTCGATGTCGAGGTCGCTCGCGGGGGACTCATGGGAAGGGGAGGGCGTCATTCAGATTTTCTCTTTTCAGATTTGCGCGCCGCGGGGCTGCGGCTGGAGGTGTATTGCCCTTGCCCTGCGCGGTCGGGGCTTTCACGCTTTAACGATAGCAAGACGCGAGATCGACTTTCGCCGCTATATTCCGGCGCCCACATAGCCTGGTGCCCCATATTGATCGGGTCCGCGCCGGCAGGAGGAACCTGTGCATGGTCTCGGAAATTTTTGACCCCGCCCGATGGCAGGAGGTCCCCGGCTTCGACTTCAAGGACATCACCTATCATAGGGCCGTTGACCAAGGCACGGTGCGAATCGCCTTCAATCGCCCCGAAATCCGCAACGCCTTCCGGCCGCAGACGGTTGATGAACTGGATCGCGCCCTCGATCACGCGCGGATGACGACGGACGTGGGCGTGATTCTGTTGACGGGCAATGGGCCTTCAGCGAAGGATGGCGGTTGGGCTTTTTGTAGCGGTGGTGACCAGCGGATTCGCGGACGCGACGGTTACAAATATGCGGAAGGTGAGACCGCGGGTTCGATCGATCCCGGCCGGACCGGACGTCTGCATATCCTTGAGGTCCAAAGGCAGATCCGCTTCATGCCTAAAATCGTGATCGCCGTAGTGCCGGGCTTCGCCGTCGGCGGCGGGCACAGCCTGCATGTAACCTGTGACCTAACACTAGCCAGCGAGGAACACGCAGTATTCAAGCAAACGGATACGGACGTGGCGAGCTTTGATGGCGGGTATGGCTCGGCTTATCTTGCGAAACAGGTCGGTCAGAAATTCGCGCGGGAGATCTTCTTCCTCGGCAAGAGTTATACCGCCGAACAGGCCCATCAGATGGGGATGGTGAACGCGGTTGTGCCGCATGCCGAACTTGAATCAACGGCGCTCGAATGGGCCGCGGAGATCAATACCAAGAGCCCGACTGCCCAGCGCATGGCGAAATTTGCACTGAACCTGGTGGACGATGGATTGGCGGGGCAGCAGATCTTTGCGGGTGAGGCGACACGTCTGGCGTATATGACGGATGAAGCGGAAGAGGGGCGCGATGCCTTTCTTGAAAAGCGCGATCGGGACTTCTCGAAGTTTCCCTGGCACTTTTAGTTTTCGCGCGCGGGCGCGCGAGGACAGGGCCAGGGGGGGAATCGGTAAGCGAGATGCGCTCTCAGCTAAAAGCGGGGATTCCCGTCTGTGCGCGACCGAGAATCAAGGCGTGGATATCGTGAGTGCCTTCATACGTATTTACAGTCTCGAGATTGACGAGATGGCGCATGACGTGGAGCTCGTCGGAGATGCCGTTTCCGCCGTGCATATCCCGCGCGACTCGGGCGATATTGAGCGACTTACCACAATTATTTCTCTTGAGAAGTGAGATGTTTTCCGGGGCGAGTCGGCCTTCGTCCATTAAGCGTCCCGCGCGCAGACACGCTTGTAGGCCTAGCGTGATCTCCGTTTGCATGTCGGCGAGCTTGAGCTGAACCAGCTGGTTCGCTGCGAGGGGACGTCCGAACTGTTCGCGATCGAGGGTGTATTGCCGGGAAGCATGCCAGCAAAATTCAGCGGCACCCATGGAGCCCCAGGCGATCCCGAAGCGTGCCTTGTTAAGGCAACCGAAAGGTCCGCCAAGGCCTCTCACTTCCGGGAAGAGGTTTTCTTCGGGGACGAAGACATTGTCCATTACGATCTCGCCCGTGATCGACGCGCGCAAAGACATCTTGCCTTCGATTTTCGGGAAGCTGAGGCCGTCCATCCCCTTCTCGACAAGGAAGCCCCGAATGTCGCCATCGAGCTTTGCCCAGACAACGCCGACGTCCGCGATCGGACTATTCGTGATCCATGTTTTGCTGCCGGTCAGCAAGTAGCCGCCGTCTTTTCGTTCCGCGCGGGACCGCATGCCGCCGGGATCAGATCCGTGGTCGGGCTCAGTGAGTCCGAAGCAGCCGATGAGCTCGCCCGTTGCTAGGCCGGGCAGCCACTTCATGCGTTGCTCCTCCGTTCCGTAAGCAAAGATCGGATGCATCACTAGAGAAGACTGCACGCTCATCGCGGAGCGGTAGCCCGAGTCGACTCGCTCCACTTCGCGAGCCATAAGTCCATAGGCGACATGGGAAACTTCGGCGCCGCCGTATTTGGCGGGCAGCGTCGCCCCGAGGAAACCGAGCGCCCCCATCTCATCCATGATTTCGCGATCGAAGCGTTCTTCGCGGGAGGCCGTCAGGACGCGCGGCAGAAGCTTGCCCTGTGCGTAGTCGCGGGCGCTATCGCGGATAAGGCGTTCTTCGTCGGTGAGTTGCTCATCGAGCAGAAGAGGGTCTGACCAATCGAAACCGGGCTTGCCTGCCATGGATGAAGAGTCTCCTGGGTGAGGTTGTCGGGGCCCGCAGTCCAAGGATCCGGCCGAAGTAGTCAGGACGACCTGCGTAGAGGATCCGGCGCGGCCGCGGTCGCGTGAAATGTTATCGAGAATGCCCGATAGGTCGGTTCCGAGACGGGACGATGGGTTTCTTTAGCACTTACGGGCGGTTGCCGCCCTGCACCAAGCGCGCCAAGGTGTGACCATGCGTATACTCTTTCCGTTGATTTTACTGCCTTTCGTATTGCTTCTCGCAGCGCCTGAACCAGCTTGGTCCGCAGCGCCCGAGATCGGAAAGCCGGCTCCGGATTTCCTTTTCGTTGGCGTTTCCGCAGGCGAAACTTCGGTTGCCAAAGGAGAACATCGGCTCGCGGACTACGTCGGCGAAAGTGCTCGCAAGAAAGGCGTCGTCGTCGCCTGGTTCCCGAAAGCCTTCACTCCTGGTTGAACGACTGAACTTGCCGCGCTGCGTGACAGTGCCGAACAGCTTGCCGAGTTCGATGTCGAGGTTCTTTATGTCAGCTTGGATACGCCAGCGAAGAACGCAGAGTTTGCCGCATCGATGGAAGCGCAAACGCTCGTGCTGAGTGATCCCGAGGGAGCGACCGCGAAACGGTGGGGCGTGCTCGGCTTCGGCGGCCTCTACTCGAACCGGTGGACGTTCTATATTGACGGTGCAGGCATTCTTCGTGATGTCGACCGAGACGTTCACCCGGAAACTGCCGGACAAGACATCATCAATCGATTGACCGAACTCGATTTCCCGCGTCTCTTGAGCCGCGTGCCGATCGCGAACTAACAGTATGCGTATTCGCATTGATCCTGAGCGCCCCGCGCCGAGGAAACTCGCGCCGGCGGTGGATGCGTTGCGCCGTGACAAAGTCATATTGATCCCGACCGACACGGGTTATGCCTTTGCTTGCGCACTTTCGAGCCGCAAGGGAATTGGCGGCGTTCGCGGTTTGAAGGGGCACGACGAGCGATCGAAAAAACCGTTGTCCATGCTCGTGAATGCGCTCTCGGATTTCGGGCACTATGCGATTATGGGAACGAGTGTGTTTCGAACGGTGCGTCGTATTTTGCCAGGGGCCTACACTGTCATCCTGGAGGCGAGTGCCGAAGTGCCGCGCGATATGCGAAATCGTTTCGGCGAAATCGGGCTTCGGATGCCCGACGCGCCATTATGTCGCATGTTGGTCGAGGAACTCGGGGAGCCCGTTGTCGTCGGCTCCCTGACTCCTGGCGACGATGAACCTGCTCTTGAAGATCCCGACGAGTTTGAGCGCTTCTACCGCGACCGCGTCGACATAGTGGTGGATGGAGGCCATCTATGGCCTGAGCCCTCCACGATCCTCCAAGCAGGCGACAATGAGCTTGTGGTGGCACGCGTTGGAAAGGGACCCATTCCCGGAGACTGAGTCCTTTTGCCAGGCGACTTGACCTGAGGCATGTGTGTATGGGACTGTTGGCCTACCCCCAGCAGAGGTCGTTGTCATGGAGCAGCTCAGCGGACTCGACGCCGCCTTCATCAATTTTGAGACGCGCACGGCGCCCACGCATATTAGTGGCCTCAATATTTATGATCAGTCGACGGCCCCTGGCGGACTCGTCACGTTCAAGGGAATTCTTGGGAATATCAAATCGCGTCTTCATCTCGCGCGATGTTTCCGGCAGAAAATCGTCCGCGTCCCATTTGGCCTTGACCATCCCTATTGGATCGAAGACCCCGACTTTGAGCTCGAGTTTCACGTCCGGCATATAGCCCTACCGAAGCCCGGGGATTGGCGACAGCTCTGCATCCAGACCGCGCGGCTTCATGCCCGCCCGCTGGATCTAGGCAAGCCACTTTGGGAGATGTACGTGATCGAAGGCCTCGACGAGGTCGAAGGATTGCCGGCAGGTTGTTTCGCTGTGTTGACGAAAATTCATCACGCCGCGATCGATGGCGTCTCGGGTGTTGAGATGACGGCGGCGACTCACGACCTCGAAGTCGACGGCAAGCCCGCGCCTCCGGCCGAGTCTTGGGTTCCGGAGTCCGAGCCCTCGGTCCTGGAACTCGCGATTCGGAGCACGGTCAATAACGTGCAGCAGCCTTTCCGCTTCGCGCGCATTCTGAGTGAAGCCGCTCCGCCGGCGATCCAGGCCTACCTCAAAAACTCGTTTAATAAGGACGATGATGACGATGCGCCGGCGGAGGTGCCGCGAACTCGCTTCAACGGAACGGTTTCGCCTCATCGCGTATTCGAAGCAACCTCCTTTCCGCTCGCCGATATTAAGCAGATCAGGAAGCGCGTTGAGGGCTGCACTGTCAATGATGTTATTTTGGCCATCGTCGGCGGATCGATGCGGCGATACCTAGAGCATCATCGCGAGTTGCCGTTCGAAACCCTCTCTGCCTTTGCCCCAATTTCAACGCGGACTCCGGACCAAGTAGGCACAGCCGGGAATCAGGTCTCGGGCATGTTTGTCGCGCTTCACAGTGACGAGGCGGATCCGGTTACACGGCTGGAGCGGGTCTACCGAACGACGCAGAGTTCGAAGGAGCTGACCCGGGCGGTCGGTGCGCGGTCGATGACCGACGTGACGCAGACTATGCCGGGGGCGATGGCAGGGCTCGCCGGACGTTTGGTTGCGCGGACGGGGCTAATGAGTCGGCTCACGCCGGTTGCGCACACGGTGGTAACAAATATTCCCGGGCCGCAGGTTCCGCTTTACTTCACCGGCGCCAAGATGGTTGCAACCTTTGCGATGGGGCTGCCTATGGGAGGTATTGGCCTCTTCCATGCCGTATTGAGTTATAACGGCAATATCACCGTCTCGATCACGGGCTGCCGTGAACAGATGCCCGACCCGAGCTTCTACGCCGATTGCATCGAAGCGTCGTTCCGCGAGCTGCGAGAAGCGGCCGTTTCCTGAGCCGGAGTCGCATGCTTAGGTGAGCGCGCCGAGTTCGCGAAGTCGTGCGCGTTCTGCCTTGGGCATGTCGAGTTCGTCGAGAACGCTCTCGGAGTCTGCGGCGTAGAGCGGCGCAGGCGCGGTGGTCGGCTCCTGCGTCTGCGAAAAGCGCGCGGCCGGGCGAACCCGCCGGTAGCGGCCATAGACGGGATGCGTCGCCTCGATCAGCGTACCGTTATGCGTAATCTGAGGATCGACGAGGACGTCCTCGAGGCCAAGCACCGGGGCGGCAGGGACTTCGTGCTCCACCATTTTGTCGTAGGCCTCGGCCGTCTTGAGCTTCGCAAGGCCATTTGCGACGGCTTCCGCCCGAATCGCGGTGTTCTCATCGGAGATCATTTCGACACCGCGCTGTCTTGGGTCGTCCGCCAACTCATCGCGGCCGACAGCACGTAAGCTGCCGCGCATCTGGCCCGCCGTGCCCGCCCAGATAATGATCTGGCCGTCCGCCGTCGGCATCAGCTGGTAGCGCTCCCCAGGCACCACAAAATTTTCAACATCGTCCCCGACGAGTGAATGCCGAAGCATCCCGTCCGGCCAGAAGAAGGCGAGCCCAACATCGAGCATCGACACTCGAATATGTTGTCCCGGAGCGCCGCGTTCGCGTGCAAAAAGCGCCGCGGTAATCGCCTGCGCGAGAGTATAAGAGGTGGCCTTATCGACTAGGGCATTGCGGACCAGATCTGGAACTGGGATTTCGGGATTGATCTGCGCTCCGACATAGCCTGTTAGGGTCTGAAAAATCGGGTCGTAGCCTCGTCGATCAGCGTAAGGGCCGTCGTCGCCGAATCCAGTGATCGTGGCGTAGACGATGTTCGGATTGATTTTGCGAAGATCTTCTTCGGCGACCTTGAGCCGTTCCGCCGCCCCAGGTCTCCAGTTCTGTACAAAGACGTCCGCATCCTTAACGAGGTCATAAAGGATCGCTAGGCCCTCTTCACTTTTTAGATTTAGTCCGATCGAGCGCTTGCCGTGGTTGCAATTCAGGTAGAGCGAAGCCATGCCGGCGCGGTAGTTCGCGAGCTGGCGGCTCTCTTCGCCGTAGCGCGGTGGTTCGACCTTGATCACGTCTGCGCCTTGTTCCGCGAGTACCATGACGCCTAGGGGGGCGGAGATGACTTCGCTGACTTCGATGATTCTAATACCTTGAAGGGGGCCGGACATAGGGAAGGGACTCCTGAGAGTGGCGGGGGGAGCGGCGACGATAAGGTGCGTTCGAGCGATCGCACCCGATTTGGGGCCCATACTATGCCAATCAGGCGTGGGTTGAGGGGCTAAGTTAGGGACCGACGAGCGACGGCGTCAGATTTATGCAGGAGGGCGCACTATCTTCGCGACATGCAATTTTATCTCCGTCGCTCAGATTCGTTAAGCCACTTCCTAATCGTAGCCTTCGCGATCGGTGGCGTGGCGATTTCGTTGGGCTGTCAATCGAAGTCCCTCGGAGTGAATGCGGCGGACGCATTTGACGCGGCAACGGAGGACCCGGTCATTTTCGATCACGAGGCCCCGCCAATCATCTTCGACGGGTTCTTCATGAACGAAGGCTGGAAGCTCAACACGATCATCTACGAGGCGCAGGGTGCAGGCCCGCATCCGACAGTGGTGTTGCTACATGGTTTTCCCGGCTTCGAGAAGAACCTCGACTTGGCTCAGTCCATTCGACGCGCGGGTTGGAATGTCGTGTTCTTTCATTACCGCGGCAGCTGGGGCAGCGGCGGCGATTTTTCATTCGCCCACGTGATCGAAGATGTGTACGTAGTTGTTGAATCGATCGTTGAGCCGAGTTATGCGGCCGCGCACCGAATCGATCCCGATCGAATCGCGCTAGTCGGGCATAGCATGGGCGGCTTCGCAGCCTTGATCTCCGGTGCCAAACTCGGTCAGATCGATTGCATTGCCTCGCTGGCCGGCGCGAACATGGGCGGACTTGTTAAGGCAGCCGTGCAGGCAGGTGGCGGCGCTGAGCAAATGGCGGCGAGCTTGGATAGCTGGTCCGGGCCGATCGTGGGCCCCGGTGGTGCGGCTTTGGTGGCGGAGGCGATGGACGGGGCGGACCGATTCGATACGCTTCGCGGGGTGCCGCAGCTCGCGGGTAAATCGATGTTGCTCGTAGCGGGCCGGCTGGATGACGTGACCCCGATTACGTCTCATCACGAACCGCTGGTCGAAGCCTTGGAAGCCGAGGGTGCTGCGCGTCTTCGTACAAAGATTTTCGAGAATGGGGATCACTCATTTTCGGGGCAGCGGATTGCACTCTCCCGAACCGTGATCGACTGGCTCGAAAGGGACTGCACGCAAGCCCGCTAATCTCTGCTTGGTCGCTTCTGATTCGTGGGGCCTTGGGTCGTCTGGAAGGCGGGAGATTTGGTGCGCGTGCGCTCAGCACGCGGTGACCGCGCGGAGACTAGGCAGATGACCGGCAACGCTTCGTTGTTGTGGGGTTTAATCACTACGTATTGCTTGGTAGAGCAAGGTGGGCTCGGAGGATCCTGACCGCCACGAATGCAGACGACCTCGATGGCGGTGCTTTGCTCTTTGGCAGAGGCGGGGGCTCCGACTTCACGGACGCATTCCAACAGTCAATGGCCATTGGTGTCGGCGGATTTCAGTCATTCCTGACGCAATTCGGCGTTAATGCGGCCCTCGAAGGCCCTTTAGCGAGCCCGGTCCAGTGCTCCTCGCGGGTCTTGACATGACGTGCTTGTCTCTCGCAGTCCGTCGGCGCGATTAAATTACGGGCTCGTCTTCGGCTCCGCTGTCTTTTGGAGCCCGCCGACCCCATTCCTACGGAAAACCGGATTTCGAGCGCACTGAGTCGCGCCAGTCGCGCTAATGTGCGCGCCGAAAGGCGGTCCACACGTATGAATATGCAGATCCAGGGAAAAATTCACGCCACGATGGAAGCGGAGCAGGTGACCCAGCGCTTTCGCAAGCGAGAGTTCGTGCTCGAGCTCGAAGGTGAGTCCCGCTATCCGCAATACGTGATGTTCCAGCTGACGGGCGATCGCTGCGACGGCCTTGATGGCTTTGCGAAGGGCGACGAGGTGAAGGTCGAGTTCAGTCTACGCGGCCGCGAGTGGACGAGCCCCAAGGGTGAGGTCCGCTACTTCAATAGTCTCGAGACCTGGTCGGTCGATCGTGTAGGCGATTCCGCCGGGGCAGGCGCCGGTTCGAACTCGGGCTCGGGCCCATCCGAGTCGAGCGGAATGTTCGCCGACGGCGCGCCTCCGCCGACGGACGACGACGATATTCCGTTCTAGGTAGCTTGATGTTAGTCGCCCGGCGGGACGTAGATCTCGCAGGCGTACTTGTGGCCGCCACTGATAACGAGCATGCGGCCAAGCGCCATGTATTGCCCGATCAGCAGGCCTATCTCCGCAATCTCCGCGTCGCTAAAGTGTTCACGGAGCTCGCCTAAGAACGCCTGGTCTACAGTGCGAAAATCAGACGCCATCTTTTCCGCATAGCGGACCGCTAGGCCGTCGCGCGGCTCGAGCTTACGCTCTGCTTCGGGCAAATGAATCTGAGCAATCGTTTCTTCATCGAGTCCTTGACGCGTCGCCGACGCGTAGCGTGCAAATAGTCAAGTGTCGCAGCCGTTGAGCGCGGCAATCTTGAGTCGCGCGAGCTCCTTGACTCGGGGCGAGGCCACTCCCTCGGTATGCGCAGGTCGGAAAAAGTCGAAGAATCGTTCGAATAGATCTGGCAAGAGGCCGGTCATGTCGATGCCGGCAGTTTCCGGTTCGGTTGTATCCGCCGATGCTTGTTCTTCTGAACTCATGGGAGCTCCTCAGTTCTGCCGTCGCGTGACGCTCGGCTTCCGGAGTTGAAATCCTAGCGCGAACCGAGTTCGGAACGCCCGTGCGGAGGTATCTCGCTGGCCTAGACTCGCTCGACGCCAATTCCTATCAGAATCGGCGCCGAGAGGGTTCGCTGATGTCGATCGAGGTTAGTTCTACCACTGCAGGCGCGGCGAACGCGTCTTCGCCTGGCCCCTTTTTAGGTTGGCGGATGGTGGGCGTGGCCTTCGTGGCACAGTTCATCTCAACAGGGGTCGTGCTCTCAGTCGTCGGAAATTTTTCTGGGCCGATCAGCGAAGAATTCGGCGTCCCCCAGACGATGATCGGGATCGCACCCGGGGTCTCAATTCTTGTGATGGGGATTGCTGGGCCCTTTGTGGGGCGGGCACTGGATGGCGGGCACGCAAGACGGCTCATGGCGACCGGGGCGCTCCTCACGGGGCTCGGCTTGATTCTCTTGTCTCGGACCCATGAATTTTGGTTGCTCGGTGTGATCCATGTTGCGCTCGTTTCGACAGGTGCCGCGCTCTTCGGCGCGATGCCCTCTATGGCGCTCGTGACCAATTGGTTCGTGAGGCAACAAGGTTTCGCTCTTGGGCTTGCGGTCGCGGGGGCCACGCTCGCGAGCTTTCCGGCGCCCGTCGCGGCCGAGTGGATGATCATAAATTACGATTGGCGAACAGCGCTTTTTGCTTTCGGCGTGTTCACGCTAGTCGCTGGTGTTCCTACTTTTGCGACCCTCGTCATTGGCCGCCCCGAATTCGTGGGGCAGGGGCCCGATGGGGATGATTTGTCCGAGGTCGCGTATGCGCCTAAAGACAATGAAGCTTCTCAGGATG
>Ga0115569_10000418_pt1 | contig 34781 bp, 34 predicted proteins | sample COGITO_mtgs_1205_2_FD_87295 | JGI IMG/M metagenome (GOLD analysis project Ga0115569, IMG submission 87295) | Pelagic marine microbial communities from North Sea - COGITO_mtgs_120503 | ecosystem: Environmental > Aquatic > Marine > Epipelagic | place: Germany:Helgoland, sampling site Kabeltonne... | reverse complement strand
TGAGCAAGTAGAACCCGCGAGTCAGCCACACCTAGCGCTGTTTCGATTCCGGCCGGAATCGAAACAGCGCTAGGTGTGGCTGACTCGCGGGTTCTACTTGCTCACCCACGAGTCGTAGCGGGCTATTTCGGCGCAGAAGATTTCATCGCCGACATGGGTGGCTTCCGCACTCGGGCAGGCACCGAAGTTGCCCACGCACGATCAACGGTTGCTCTCGCAGCGCGACTTGCCGGGGTCACCATCGTCGATCAGATCGTCTCGGACTTTCGCGACGATGAGCGCTTCAACGAAGAAGCACGGGAAGCGCGGGCTATCGGCTACCACGGAAAACTCTGCATTCACCCGCGGCAAGCCGAACTCGCCAACCTAGCCTTTGTCCCGACCGCCTCTGAGATCGAATTCGCTAGACGATTGCTTGCAGCATACGAACAGGCATCGACTGCAGGCCTCGGCGCGATCGACTTCGAAGGACAAATGGTGGACGAACCTCTCGCCGCGCATGCGCGAAGAGTACTAGCCCTAGCGGACGCCTAGTAATAATCCGGACCGCTCGTTTCTCGAATCCCCAACTAAGGACACACCTCATGACAAGACAATACACAGGGAAATGGTTCGAAGAGCTCGAACCGGGGCTCGTGATTCAACATGCCATCCGCCGAACACTCACGGAATCCGACAACGTTTCGTTTACGACGATGACGATGAACCCTGCGTGGCTTCATCTCGACTTCGACTATGCGAAGAACGAGACGGAATTCGGGCAACCCCTTGTGAACTCGATGCTGACGATCGCGGTTGTCATAGGCATCAGCGTTCATGAAACGACGCTCGGCACAACGGTTGCGAACCTTGGCTTCCAAAAAACCGTCTTCCCCGCGCCCCTCTTTCATGGCGACACGATTCGAGTGGAAACCGAAGTGAAGAATCGTCGCGAGTCCAAGTCACGCCCAACACAAGGCGTCGTCACCTTTGAGCATCGTGCGTTCAACCAGAACGACGTCCTCGTATGCCGTGCGGTCCGCGATGCTCTCATGCATATGCGCCCGGCTGAAGGCTGAAACTCGAGGGGCGCTAGAGCGCTCTCCTCAGATCAACCCTTCGTACGAGCCACCATCGATCTGCAAATTCTGCCCCGAAATAAATCCCGCCTGGGCGCTGCAAAGAAACGCGCATGCGTCGGCGAACTCGCCAGGAAGTCCTAGTCGCCCCGCCGCGATGCTCGCCACCTGTTGTGCGCGCGCCTCCTCGTAGGAAATATCCGAGACCTTCATCACGAACTGCGCCATCTGCTCCTGACGGGGCGTATCAATCCGCTCGGGAAGCAGGTTGTTAATCGTAACGTTGTGCTTCACGGCATCCGCAGAGATTGATTTACAAAGTGCCGTGAGGCCTGTGCGCGCAGTGGTAGATAGCGCCATAGGCCCCTTCGGCGTCTTCACCATGGCACTCGTGATATTCACGATTCGTCCGAAGCCGCGCTCCTTCATGCCTGGTAGCAAGCCACGAATCATCATCGCAGGCGCAAGCAGATTGGCCTCTAACGCCGTGAGCCACTGGGCATGGTCCCAGTCTTCGAAGCGGCCAGGCGGCGGCCCTGCGTTGTTATTCAAGAGAATATCCGCGTCGGGACAAGCCGCGATCAGTCGTTCCCGTTCCGCTTGAACATTGAGATCCGCGACAACGGGCGTCACGCTCACGCCGCTCTCTTTTGCGATCTCAGAGGCCGTCGCTTCAAGCTTCTCTCGGTTTCGACCATTCACAACGAGCGACACGCCTTCACGGGCAAGCGACTCAGCGCAGGCCCGGCCCAAGCCCTGACTCGACGCGCAGACAACGGCCTTTCGACCGCGAATTCCTAACTCCATGAATAACTCCTCGATAGAATGACGCTAATAACGGACGTCGCAGCGAATAGCCCAGAACACCTAACGGAATAGGCCGCACCTACACCGCACGACCGCACTTGCACGCGGTCAGTGATTGGCTGCTGCCCTGGCTCGCTGATGAGCAAGTCAGCCCAAAGTTCTCGATCCTCAGGCCCGCCGAAAAGATAGGGGTCCATGAGCCGCTGCAAAATGGATGTGCTCGGGCGCTCTCCCCCTGGCCACCCACAACAAGACTGCCGACAGTCCTGGGCGACGGCAAATGGAAACGAAAACATTGAGCGACACTCAGGCCCCCTCAAGGAGTTTACGTACGTCCGAATTCTCGGCTTTTGCCCGCGCGATTCTCTCACGGCCGTACTCGACGATTGGATGCGAATGACCAAGGATCGCCTCAGCATAGGCAGGTCGCGCCTTGAGGCGGTCCCAATAAGCAGCAGTAAGCGGACGATCCGCGGGATCAAGAAAGACATTTTCACAGGAGGCTTGACGCATCCGCTCAAAAACCACCAACCAACTCACGTCAGCGAGCGTATATTGATTACCTAACAACCAAGGTCCGCCATCCTTCTCCAGCCTCGCTTCGAATCGATCGAGAAATCCGTGGAGGTAGCCCCTGGATTGTTCGATCACCTTCTTGATCGGTGGAATCCTGTGAAGGTTTTCTATGCCACCGATCTTGAGCATCGTAAAAAGAAAAGGGCGTAACTTGTCGAAGTGAAAGAGAAATCCCTCAAAGATTCGCACGATCGGGATTTTCTCGATCATCGTGCAGAAAAGCGGCAAAGTCTGTCCAGGAATCGAGTTGCCCGCCGACTTCCCCGGCTCTTCGAGGGGGTTAGTCAAAGAAGAGAGTTCGATCCACTCCTCCATCTCGGCACGCAGCCCCTGATCCTTCGGCACCAGAGAGGAAATGCCTTCCGGCGTAAAGCCCGCCGCATAACGAATCTGCTCGTGGGACTCGTAGATCGGATGCCCGTTATGCAACAGAACAGGGACCGTCCCCCCTGGATTTACTTTCAGAAAGTCCGGCCGAATATTCTCGTAGCAACTGGTCTCGATCAGATCGATGTGATGGCTCTTGTAAGGAATCTGAAGCTCCGCCATACAAACGCGCGTTTTCATAGAACAGAGGGAGAGAGCATTGTGATAAAGCTCGAATTCCTGCTCGTGGGGGAATTCTTGATCAGCCTGATACCCGGACGGAACCGGATGCGTTCGCCGCTTGCGGCTTTCGATTACCCAAAGGCCTACAGCAATCAATGCTGCTAGGCCTAGCACCCACAAGATCCAAGACATCCGATTCTCCCTCAAGGGCCCTAAATGAAGCGCCCTAGCCGTGGTATTTATTGTAGCCCTCTATGATTTCTGCCATGTCGGTCGGCTTGAAGAAGACTTCGGGTTGACCCTCACCACCCCAGAGTGACCAGCCCGGGGGATTCCAATCCATACTCTCCCATGCCTCGTCATCTTCGATGCAATCCATGTCGGCGAATTGCTCGAAGTAATTTCCAGCGGGATCACGCAAGTACCAAAACACGTTTCCGCCGATCGGATGTCGGCCAGGGCCGGAAATATGGGTCCCCTCATGCTCCTTGAGATAGGAGCTCGCAGAAGCCATGACCGTGTCAATATCATCCCGCTCAATCGCATAATGGTTCAGATAAGGAACAGGCCCCGGGGCGAAGAGAAGGTTGTGATGATCCTGCGAACAGCGCGTGAAATACGCCATGCCGCCGGCAATCTTGTCTGAAACCCGAAAGCCAAGCGCGTTCACGTAGAGGTCATGGGTCGCGACGATATCGTTAGTCCCAATCACTACATGACCGAGCCTACGCGGTGGCCGCAGGACCGTCTCAGTCATCATTCCGGGGCGGGCGCCCTTTCGCGGTCGATTGCCAGGCCGGTTGACCAAGCGTGGCTCGGGTTCCGGAACGTCTTCAACTTCCCTCGGTTCAATCGTTACAGTGAACTTGTTCACCGGATCGGGAACGATGAGCTTTCCGTCACGCACAGAGTGCTTGATCCCGATCCCATCCAGTCGGCCGCCGATCTCATTCATGTCCTGTTCGCTGTGACACGCAAGGCGCATCTCAAGCAGCTGGCGGTAGGGGGCTTCCTGCACGCGAATCTGGTCGGGCGCTTCTTTTGGCCCCCAGCAGTGATCGCCCCCGACGAATCCGATGTCCCGGTAGAAGTCGTCGAGAATCTGCGGGGCGGGCACGCCGAGATCGATACCGAGCAAGCGATGAAGAGCCATGAGTGGAATCCTCCGGATCTTTGAGGGCCGGCAGATCAAAATGCCCTGCCTTGCCTCAATCTAGTCATGTGTGTAAAATAATTTTAGACACTTGTCTAGTCATGATGATCTCTCGCAGAACAGATTACTGAGGCCAAGTCGAATCATGAGCGCAGTAGAAGCTCCCGGAACCCCATCTCCCTCCCGAGCCAAAGGGAGCGACGCCGTCAAATCTGCCCTGATCGCGGCTGCCGCCGAGATGCTTGGGGAGGTCGGCCCCAAAAGCCTCTCGGTTCGCGACTTGGCAGAACGAGCCGGCGTGAACCATGGCCAGGTCCATCACTATTTTGGCGGTAAGCGTGGTCTACTCGAGGCGGCCATGCGGCACCTCGCAAGACAACACTTTGACCACTCACTTGAGCTCTCGGGAGGCGGTGCTTTGCCGCCACCGCTCTCGCTCACGGAAAATCGCACCTACTTCCGAGCCCTCTGTCAGTCGGTCATGGACGGGGATGCAGATCTTGTAGCGACCGTTGATCTCGACGACGAAATTTCAGTCCCGCGACGCGTCCTACGGCATCTCCGTGAGGCAAATCCTGATGCGGATGACCTCGAGCTGCGCGCAGGTTTCGCCGCGCAAGCAGCTATGCAGCTCGGGTGGTTTGCCTTTGAAGACCACTTGCTAAGGATTGCCGAAGTCGAGCCAGGAGACGAAGACGCCTTTCGCGAGCGGGTCAAGAAAAGCATGTTGCGGACCATCAATCTCGCGACCGACTAACAGTTTCACATCTAGATTGATGCGAAGGATAGCCACTCCCGTACCAAGGAGACTCACATGTCCGGATCAGAATTCCTCGCTTCCCGCCCCCAAATATCTGTCCAAGAAATTACCGAGGCATTCGATGCGCTTGCTCCCGAATTCGAAGCAGAGGCTCGGAAGTGTGAAATCGAACGGCGGCCGACTGCGGCGCTCGCCGACCTCATGCGCCAGTCAAAGATTCCGCTTGCAAAACTCCCGCATGACGTGGGCGGCTGCGAGCTATGCCCCTCCGATCAGATCGATTTCTTTGCGCGCCTCGCATACGTGAATCCGACAGCCGCCTGGCTTGCCTTCAATCAAAATGGATCTCTTGGTATCATTGGGTCCAATGCAAGCGAAGAGGCCCTCGAGAAGATCTTCACGGAACATCCCGTACCGCTCATGGCCGCGGTTTCCTCGCCAACAGGCCGCAGTGAGCCCGTAGAAGGTGGATACCGCCTAACCGGCCGCTGGTCCTACGCGAGCGGGGTTACCTGCGCAGACTACATATTCCTCGCATCGATTTGCCCAGACCCACCGGGTCCTCTCGGCGTGATCATCCCCACGAGCGAAGTCACGCTCCACGACAATTGGCATGTCGCCGCGCTCCAGGGAACCGGCAGTGTTGACGTCACGGTGGAGAATGTCTTCGTCCCAGAAGAGATGACATTCAACCCCTTCGTTCAACAGCGCGGCGGTGTCATGTACGGGAAAATAGGTTACCGCGCCTACGTTGGCGGTGAAAACTTTGGTTTCACGCTAGGCGTCGCACAGCGTCTGGTCGACGAGATCGCGAAGCTCGCCAAGAATAAAAAACGAGTCCTTGATCCGGAGACCGTGGGTGAGCGCGGCGCATTCCAACAGGAACTCGGACGAACCGACGCGACGCTTCGCGCAGCCCGTGCCTATCTGATCGACGAGCTCGATCTAGCCGAGGCAATCGCAATCGAAACCGATGCTCCACTCGCCGGTCCTGACGTGGCACGAGTCGAAGCGGCGCTGGGCTGGGCTACGGAGACAGTCGTCAAGGCCTGCACCCAGCTCTTTCCCTATGCAGGCGCAGGTGCCCTCCATCTCGACAGCCCAGTCCAACGTGCCTTCCGCGACTTAATCGGATCGGGGCAACACATCGTGGCCACGAACGAGACCCTAGACAAATGGGGTCAGGCTCTCATGGAACTCGCCGACTAACATTTGAGCGGGTCGGCTGATAATCGCAGTTGGGCCCGCTGCAGTGACCAGACTCTCTTCAGGGACGAATCTTCTCGGCTAGCTCAAAAATACCGCCAACTAATAAAGAACTAATCGGTAAGTCACAAAAACCAAACCCTGCAACCACCACGTCAGCTTCTCCGCTCAAGCTCACACGCTTCACTCGACGCGAGCCGATGGCACAACCATTCCCTGCACCAGCGTTGCGAATTAGAGATTTGGATTACGTAGGTCGAAGAGCTTCCATCTAAAATCGATACGAGCAGGCGTTGTATGGAAACCCGTAGAGGCAGACCAGCAACAGACCCTCTCCTAGAACTTTTCGAGAACTCGAGGCCTTCGTGAAAGAGCGAAATTTCTTCCACGGACAGCTTCTACTCTTGATCAACCCTTGTCTAACCGCTCCGCCCGCTCGATCAGCTCCATAGCTGACCGCTCCAGAACGACGCCGCCATCCACTGGCAGGATACGCGCCGTGACATAATCACTCGCCGGCGAACAGAGGTAGAGCGCGGCTAGCGCGATATCTCGTGGTTCCCCGAGTCGCCCAAGCGGCGTCCAATTCGAGAGCTTCTCGCCGATGCCGGGCATAGCCGCGAGCAGGTTTTGCTTCATGTTCTCAGTTGTCACGGCGCCAACTCGGATCGCATTCACGCGGATCTCCGGTGCGTACTCCATGGCCATCATTCGCGTCATTTGCTCGAGCGCCGCCTTCGCTCCTCCGTAGGGTATCGAGCCAATATTCGCCGCGCGCGAATAGCCCGAGGAGATATTCAGAACCACTCCTCTCCCTTTACGAAGGTGGGGCCGGGCTGACCGCGTTAGGTAGAAGGGAGCACGGAAATTCAGAGAGAGCCCGGCCTCAAAATGCTCATCTGTGGCGTACTTCGTCGGGACATGCCCTCCGCCCCCGGCGTTATTGACAAGAATATCGACCGCCCCAAATCGTTCAACGGCACGGCCAACAACTTCATCCGCGGATCCGGCTTCGGTCAGATCGCACGCGACAGCCAATCCTTCACCACCCTGGTCTTCAATCGCTGAAACCGTATCTTTAATTTGGGCAGCGCTTCGTGCAACGCAAACAACGCGCGCGCCCACCTCGGCGAATGCCCGAGCGGTCTCCTCGCCGATCCCGCGGCCGGAACCGGTCACGATCGCCACCTTGCCGTCGAGCCTAAATGCCTCAAGTATCGATGTAGCCATAATTGTCAGACCCGCCCCGGTTGAAACCTTATTCTATCGGCACAGCTCTCTCGGTCCACAAGTATGCAGGCTCTCATCACGCAGATGAACAAGCCGGATGCTCAGCCTCTCGACCACATCGAAGAAAACGTCACATAGAGCTTGCCGTCAGACATCAGCGCCCTCTTTTCGATCCCGCGCTTAGTCGGGAAATCCGCAATCCAGGCGAGGCCACAGCTCGAGACATCCTATGAAAAGACCTGCGTGAGACGGCTGAAGCAATGCTCGTCGTAGGTCCGCCCGCGGCTCAGCCACTCGGTCGACGTCACCCCCAAAGCGAAAATGCGAGCGGCGGTAACGCTCTCTGAAATGAGAGCAGCGTTCGGCCTCCCCGATGGGGCATGCCAAAGCCCACTTCGCTTAACGATCGATACTGAATGCGCCCCCTCCCCGAATCCCGAAATGAATCAGACCGCTCAATAGAGCGACGTTCTTAAAGAGAGGACCGATATGCGTAGGATCCCCAACGCGGGTCATGACCGTGACGGGAATCAGAAAGATCAGTCCAAACACCCCGCGGAGGTCAAGGGCTGAGGCGCGGCCCTAGCCTTCGGGGTTCGACATGGCTCATCTTCTGACGGGCGACTCGAGTTCGCGCTCTTCGAGCACCAGTGTAAAGGCCACAGATAAGCCTCCACCCCCTACGCGCTTGGCCCTCGCGGTATGCCCGCAGAACGAGCTAGGATTTCTGCTGGATCAGCCAAAAGGAGAATCCATGCCTAACTTTCATAATCTCGAAGCCCAGTCGATCACGGGTGAACTCACTCGCTTTTCCCAGTTCGAAGGGCAGCTCTGCCTAGTCGTGAACGTCGCAAGTAATTGAGGACTCACCGGTCAGTACGCAGGTCTGCGTACCCTTCACGAAGAATCTGATCAACTCACAGTACTTGCTTTTCCCTGCAACCAATTTGGTGCGCAGGAGCCCGGAACCGACGCGGAGATCCTTGAATTCGCGACCTCTAAATACGAGGCATCTTTCCCGATGTTCTCAAAAATCGACGTCAACGGGGACGGAGTGAGTCCCGTCTACGAGTTCCTGAAATCAGGCCACGCGGATGAAGACGGAAACGAAGACATAGCCTGGAACTTCACCAAGTTCCTAGTGGGTCGAGATGGACAAGTTCTTCGACGCTTCGCGCCGCAAGTTTCGCCCGAAGATATCGCCGAAGCGATCAAGAAAGACTTTAGCTAGCCGCAGTCGATCCAAGCCGAGATCATTCGTCGCGGCGGCTTCGTTTAACCGGAGGCCGTCGCGACTAGGCTGGATGTTCCTGCTAGGGATGCACCAAGCCGAACATCTGAAGTTAAGTTCGGCCCGAAGCGTTATTTGCTGCACCCTGCCTACTGATCGCAACTAAAGCGGGCGCCGGCACAATTTCATCCGACAGCTCTCAGATCTTCCCAAAGAGCGCGGCCTACCGGGTCGAAGCCGCAATCAATCTAGCTGACCCGAGAGTGCTTCTCAGCTTCATGCTGCTGAGCACGACGGGCTTATTCGAGCTACCACTGGTCCGCCTCAAAGTGTAGGCAGGTCGTCAGGTAGCTCCGTCGATTTGGCTCCTTGGACTCATGAAGTGCCGGTGTACCGCGCCTGTAATTTCAATGCATCCCCGGCCCTGTTAATCGCCGCCTCCCGGGTTGCATTTCCGGCATCCGGAAAGTCTGCGCGAAGGCTAGAAGTCTTCCCCAGGGCCCCAAGCGCCATAGCCACAGCATCTTCGGGGGTCATGATGCCCTCAATAACATCACCTTCCTTAATCGCCGGCATTCCGCGCCGTAGGCCGGGCGTATTGGTACCCATTGGTGAAAACGCCATTGCATCGACGCCGTGCGGTGCCAATTCGTACCAAAGCGCTTCGCCTAACGACAGGTCGAATGCTTTCGTCGCTGCATATGCGGCGACGTAGGGAGTCCCGGCGTAAGCAGAGTTCGAGGCGAGAAGCATAATCCCGCCCTTCCCCCTTTCGACCATGGGCGGAGCTAGCGCATAACACAACTCGAGCGTCGCCACTGCATTCACCTGAACCGCGCGCTTCATGGCGTCGATCGGCGTATCGACAAAAGGGCCCGTCGTACCGATCCCAGCGGAGCAGATCAGAAGACCGATCTCAAAGGGATCGGTCTCTCCGAGTAGACCATCGAGGAAATCGCTCTTCGACAGATCGCATTCGATGGCCCGCGTCTCGACCCCAAAGCGCTGGGCCAGATCGGCTGCATGTTTCGTCGCCTTATCCAGCTGAACGTCAACCAATAGAATGCCGAGACCCTTTGCCGCGATCTGCGAGGCGAACTCGGCTCCGAGTCCCTCCGCTGCGCCAGTCACAAGGGCCCACGGCCCATATCTGTTCAAGAATTCTTCAGACATGATTGCCTCCGCTTACGAGTTCTGAGTTCTGAGTTCTACTCATGTAATCATATGACGACAGCGAATACTGACCACCCGCCCTACGACAACGACGCAATTCTCTCCGCGAATTTTACTGAGCGAATTCGGCTCACCGCTTGAGTGGGTTTTCATGGGCGTCGCGTTCCAAAAGGCCCTCGCCTGGGCGATATTCTATGAGCTCTTGCGCTTCAAGCATCTCCAGGAACTCCCCATGCTCGACGCGCTTCCGCGAGCTGTCGATAACCTCGAAAACTACGAGCGGCACGAGGGTGAAGTCATCAGTGGCCAGATCCTTTCTCGAGAAGTCTTACCCCTTATTAGCGTCTGAGTAGAAGAAGGAGACCGGCCCTCGGCGCTCCGCTTCGGATGTGAAAGAACTTCCCAATGATGCAATCGACTGCCAGCAAGAAAATGAGAATCGGGACCTTTCTGTCCGGCACGGGCAGCAATATGGGTTCTTGGCGCCATCCAGAGTCCGTCCCCGATGGTGCAGTCAACCTCGGCCACTATCTTGAGATGACGCGCCAGGCCGAAGCCGCGAAGCTCGACTTCGTCTTCTTCGGCGATGGCCTCTACATCTCCGAAAAGTCCCACCCTAATTTCCTGACACGCTTCGAACCGCTCACTCTGCTCGCCGCGCTTGCCCCCGCAACAACTCACATAGGACTCGTCGCAACGCTTTCCACGACCTACTCCGAGCCCTTCACCGTCGCCCGTCAGTTCGGCACGATCGACCTACTCTCCCAGGGTCGTGCGGGTTGGAATATCGTAACGTCGCCGCTCGCCGGAACGGCTGCCAACTACGGCAAAGCAGGCATCGAACCAGATCACCCCAACCACGATGTGCGGTACCGCATGGCAAATGAGTTCGTCGATGTGACCGAAGGCCTTTGGAGTTCATGGGAAAACGACGCATTTCTTCGTGACAAAGAACGCGGGCAATTCATCGACCCGAACAAACTGCACGCGCTCAATCACGAGGGCGAATTTTTTTCAGTCGCCGGACCGCTCAACCTAATCCACTCTCGCCAAGGTCAACCCGTGCTCTTTCAAGCGGGCGCATCCGAGGCGGGACGTGATTTCGCAGCAAGCCGCGCGGATGCCATCTTTGCCGTTCAGCCTGAGATCGGAAGCGCAAAGCGATTCCGCACAAACTTGCATGAGCGTGCCATCAAGAGCGGCCGCAGGCAGAGCGACATTCTCATCCTGCAAGGAATCGGCCCGGTCGTAGGACGGACTCACCATGAAGCCGAAGAGAAATTCCGCGCGATAGGCGACCTCGTCAACATCGATGTCGCCCTCGCCTATCTTGGGCGCTTCTTCGATGACATTGATTGGTCTAGCTACGACCTCGACGCGCCTTTCCCAGACCTCGGCGACCGAGGGCGCGGCGGGTGGCAGAGCACGACCGACGGCATCAAAAAATACGCCAATAAAGCCGGCCTCACTCTGCGAGAAGTCGCGCTAGGCACGACCACCCCCCGACATCCCTTCATCGGGACAGCGACCGAAATCGCGGATAACATGCAATCGTGGATCGAAGAGGGGGCTGCTGACGGTTTCATGCTTGACTGCCCCGTATTGCCGACCGGCATGACAGAGTTCATTAATGAAGTCGTGCCGATTCTTGTGGAGCGCGGCCTGTTTAGGGACGAGTACGAAGCTGAGACGCTTCGCGAGAACCTGGGCCTCGGAGCATTCGATCCAGGCACCCGATAGGTCACCCGCGGCGCGCAAGCCAAACCTGAAGCGCCTTTCCTTACCCTCCTTGCTACCTACTGAAGTTCCTAGGCCACTCACTACCGTCACGGCTCTCCTCTCGCATTCCGCGCGAGTACAACGAACGTAAGTCCCACGTCTACTTGGAGCAGTATCATGAGCGCATTTCCCTTTCCGATTCCCCACGGCTGGTTCGGTCTTTCTTTTTCACATGACTTGGCCGCTTCGGAAGTAAAGAAAGTCCGCTTCTGCGGGCGCGACCTCGTGATCTTTCGCACCGAGTCCGGCACGGCGATAGCCCTCGAAAACTACTGTCCCCATTTGGGTGCGCCGCTCAACCAGGGAACCGTCGTCGGGGAATCTTTGCGCTGCCCCTTCCATCACTGGAAATGGGGAACGGAAGGGCAATGCACGGAGATCCCTTATGCAAAGAAGATCCCTGCCCGTGCAGTCGCCGAGACGATTCCGGTTCAGGAGATCAACGGCATGATCTTGGGCTGGCACCACCCTGAAGGGAAGGACCCGTATTTCGATCCACCGGCGATGTCTGGGCTCGAGACCGACCAAGATCAGTGGGGCGAGGTGCACTACTACGAGCATGACTTACCAACCTGCTCACAGGAAATCTCGGAGAACGACGTTGATACGGCTCATTTCCAATACCTGCACGGCATGCCTGCTATGCGGGAAGCCGAAGCCACAGTTGACGGGCCACTCAAAAAAACGGTTCAGACGTTCCTGACCAGCGAAAACTTCACACAGGGCGAAGTCGAATCTGCGACCGAGTATTTGACGATCCGAGAGTCCCAGGGTCCCGGCCTAGCTTCAGTATGGGCAAAGAATGTCGCTGGCTTCAAACCGGGCGTGACCGGCGAGTTCCTGCTCTACAACGTAACCACTCCAGTAGAAGAAGATCGAACAATTCTGAGGTGGTCCATTCTCCTAACGAAGAGCCTTGAACAGGACGACATGGGCAAGACACTTCTCTTCAGTTTCGCGAATGGCGTCAAAGACGACATCCCGATCTGGCGAGACAAGATCTACCGCGAGAATCCCGTGTTATGCGACGGTGATGGGCCGATCGCTCTCCACCGAAAATGGTTCTCTCAGTTTTACGTCTGATTCCGAGACTCCAGCATCCGTTCGTAGCGCGCGAGCGTCTCTCCTGCTCCGAATCCTTTTGTCTTGAGGGCCTGGACGAGGGCCACCAAGTTGTCGTCCCGAAGCCGTTCCATCTCCGCGTGAGTGAGATGGCCCGACTGATCGTCCGATTGGTCGGCGATCAGGTCGATGAGTTCAGGTGTGAGCTCCGGAACGTCCATCAGCTTCGTCCAAGGCCATTTAAGACATGGGCCAAACTGCGCAATAAAGTGACGCATGCCAGCCTCACCACCAGCCATTCGATAGGTATCGAAGATGCCCATCTGCGCATAACGCAGCCCAAAGCCGAATCGAACGGCATCATCGATCTCGCCAGTCGTCGCGATACCGTCGTTGACCAGCCATAAGGCCTCGCGCCAAACTGCTTCGAGCAAGCGATCCGCAATAAAGCCTTCGATCTCTTTGCGGACATGAAGCGGATGCATCCCGAATGAGTCAAAGAGCAAACCCGCACGTTCGATCGTCTGTGGATCGGTCTGCCTACCAGCCACCAACTCCACAAGCGGAATCAAGTAGACCGGGTTGAACGGGTGCGTGACTAGGAACCGCTCCGGATTCCGCATCTGATCCTGAAGAATCGACGGCATGATTCCCGATGTTGACGAGGCGACGATCGCATCAGATAAAGCAGAATCTTCAATTTCTTCATAAGCGGCACGCTTAATATCTAGGCGCTCCGGGACGGCCTCGATAATCACTCCCGCATCGCGGACCGCCTCCGCAACAGAAGAAGCGATCTCAACCTGCCCTTCTTCGTGTCGCGGCGCGTTCGTCAGCTCCTGGTAGGCGTGGCGACTATTGATAAGAACCGCTTCGAGCTTGGACGACACATCGTCGGCCGGATCGAAAGTGCGAACGTGCACCCCGTTTTCGATCAACCGAGCGACCCAGCCCGCTCCAATAACGCCGCAGCCAATCACGGCCGCCTTCCTCACCAAAGGCGTATGCATCGTATCTCCTAGTGCGTCGCTGGTGCACGTTTTGTCAATTTGAGTCGCTCACGAACTTGATCTGGCGTCATTAGGGAGGCCCCCATATTAGTCGCGATAGTGGCCGCTTTTTCGACGAGCTCCGCGTTTGTCGCAAGTTCGCCTGCACCGAGCCACAGATTATCTTCGAGACCCACTCGGATGTTCCCCCCGGCCAGAATCGCTGCTGCGACAAAGGGCATTTGATTGCGACCGATCGAAAAAGCCGAAAAGATCCAATCGGGAGGGGTGTTATTCACCATCGCCATGAACGTAGTCATGTCATCCGGCGCGCCCCAGCGAATCCCCATACACATCTGAAGCATGACGGGGTCTTCAATAATTCCTTCGCGGACGAGCTGCTTCGCAAACCAAAGATGCCCTGTATCGAAGACTTCGATCTCTGGGCGAACACCCATGTCCGTCATCATCTGGCCCATTCGCCGCAGCATCCCTGGCGTATTGGTCATCACGTAGTCGGCTTCAGCGAAATTCATCGTGCCGCAATCGAGGGTCCCTATCTCCGGCAAACATTCCGCGAGGTGTGCCACGCGTTCGGAAGCGCCCACCATGTCGGATTCCTCAGCATCGAAAGGCAGCGGCGTTTCAGGCGGACCGAATACTAGGTCGCCACCCATCCCAGCCGTCAGGTTAATCACCACGTCGGTTTCAGAATCCCGAATCCGCTCGACGACCTCCCGGTAGAGCTCAAGACGACGACTTGGGGCACCCGTCGTGGGCTCACGAACATGGCAATGGACGATTGCTGCGCCGGCTTTCGCCGCCTCGATTGCTGCATACGCAATGGCTTCGGGTGATCGCGGTACGTGCGGCGATCGATTCTGCGTCGTACCCGCTCCGGTGACCGCACATGTGATGAACGGCGAAAAATTTGGCACTCCCGCCATTCCAATCTCCTACTGGCGCGCGCACTCCCGCCTTGACTTCGCCTGGATACACGTCACTGCGCCGGCTTCGCTAGTCGTCATAGCACAGCTCGTTCATGCGGCATGGCAACAGACTAGGCCGAATGATCGGTACCTCGTTCGTTTAGCCGAGACATTGGCTGTCCTCGAATAATGCGACTATGAAGCTGCTGCCAGTCGTCCCATTCGGTTCCGAAGAGCCGATCCATGAATGTGCTTGCGAAGGAGTAGTGCTTCTTAAATCGCGCATGATGTAACGCGTGATAGACCCAAGGGTGATTGAACCATGTCAAGGCGCGCGCCGAGATCGGGCTGAGCTCAATATTCGCGTGACCCACGAGATTGACGAAGGTGTTTGCGAAGAAGTAGATCAAGCAGCCGGTCACGCTGACCTCGGCCACAAGGCTCATCAGTGCCGGCGGAATGAGTAGCCCCGCGATCCAGCCAAGTCCCTCCACAAGGCCCAGAGATTGCCCCGTCCAAGATGTGGTCACGTGGGACTCGTGATGGTGGGCATGAAACCGGTAGAGCCCTTCCGAATGGAGCGCGCGATGCAACCCGTAGTAGTAGATCTCAAAAGCTGTCCACAAGACAGCGAAGGTCAGAGCCGCCTGCGCCGCGCCGGTCGCGCCAAACGAGACGAGTCCTGCCGAAAGCCAAAGCGACGCGCACGTGGTTAGGAGAAGAACAAAAACCACATAGCTCTTTATCTCGTGCCTAAGCTGGCCGTCGCGAATTCCAACCGACCAAATCCGAACCCGATCGCCCAAGGTCCGTTCGAACGCGATCCCGATCCCCGTCGACAGGATCGATGCTCCGGCCACGATCGCGAAGACGCGAAGCCAAAGATCGGCCAGTGAATCCAATTCAAATGCGGACATGGGCTTCTCCGTTATCGCCGCCTAGTACGAGGCAGTCGACGCGCCAACTGCAGTTACAGTCTACAGAAAAAGGAAGTCACGCGACTCGACGAACCCCTTCAAGATTTCCTCGACCTCACCTCCAACGACCGTACCTTCAAGTCGATCAGCGAGAGTGCGACTTGCGAATTGATCCTGAAGAGGCCCTTGCGCATCGCTCGCCTCCTTTACTTTTTTAGTGCCTCCGACAAATCACGACCAAACCATTTATTTAGAAGACTCGGTAACGCTTCTGGACGTGGCGCTGTCGAGTACGAATCGTGTCACTGCGTTCCGCTGGGCTCACCCGCGGCTGATCCTTCGGAAACGCATCCTGGATCTCGTCGAAGCGAATCACCTTGCCGGTGATCGTCGGCCAGTTCTCCTTATCGGGGAGTTCCGAGTAGGCCCATCTATGCGACAGATATCCCATGGGCAGCCCTGTCGTATCGATCCAGTTCATGATGCCGGGATCGTTATGCGCAACAACCCAGCGCTGGACCCCGTCTTCCCCCATATACATCTGGTGGTCATTCAGGCTGCTCTGATGGTTCGCATAATCCGGGGACTCACCCCACATATTGCCAAGGTGCATGCTTGTGTAGACGGGCTTACCTGTGAAGGTTGCTTCAATCAGGAAGGCCTCGTCCTCGGCAAGGCTATAGATTCCGCCCGCGTAGATATTCGTGCTCATTCCCCCGCCGGTATCCGCAGAGGCACCGTTAGGCTGATTATATGCATTGATCGGCATAAAGTAGGGACGGCCGTCATGTTCGTGGGTTTGATTGCAGTTGAGCACGACGTCATAGAACTCGAGCCAGAAGCGCATCTGCCCACGAATAATACCGCCCATTCGACGCATATTCGCCGCGGCTTTTTCAGGAGTCAGCGCCGGCGGATGCATTCCTGCGGAGTCGAGGCATTCAATCGTTAGGTGAACCGGCTCCTCGTTTTCCCAGTCATAGAAGAGTTGACGGCCGCTAACATAATCTGCCAGCCGATCGCCACCTTCAGGATTTCGGCGGCTCGGTGGCTTACGCGTACAGATAAAATCTCCCTCGTAGCCATCGGGGCGTTCGGGGCCGAGAATTAATTCGAAAGATCCATCGGACTCCACGCGAAGCGAGGACGAATCCAGCGTTCCGAAGCCGGTGCGCGTCCCCGGCGTGAGTTCACGCATATCGCCGGTATCACCCGCCATGGGCCCACTCGCTACTTCGAAGATCATATATTGAGGCGCAGTCGGGCCAGATGCCTTACGCGGCTCTCCGCGCCAATGCCCAGAGTCTTCTGCGCGACCGGTCACGCGATAGGTCTTGCTGCCATCGATCGGTGAATAGAAATAGATCGCATCCGAGTTTTCGATCGTCGACTTATTGAACATCGAGAGCGCATTTCGAAAGGCGGGGAAATCCGGGTCTTCGTGGAAAGCGCGTTCGATCCCGTGATGCACAAAGCCCGCGAGGTAGCGGTAGCCTTCGGCGAGAACGCGCTCGGTCGCAGCCGGTGGAAAGAACTTCGGATCGTCGATGGTATCCCGCGCCGCCTGAAGATCGGCGATTAGGTCGTCGAAAGCGGAGTGCAGTTCCCTCTGTGCCGCTCCCACTTTTGGATCGTTCGTTTTTGTCATCGCGAATCCAACTCCTTCGTTGTTAGTTCTGAGCACGCAAGGCTTAGCAAGCACCAGCAACGCACCCCGCAATCTTGTTGCGCCCCGCGAAATATCTCTAGACCGTACAGCGGAACCCCACGAGGCTATCCAAAAAATTGCAGCTCCATCACGGGCTTGCGAAGCTTCCGCGGATTCCCGAGAGAAGTCCTTCCTCGATCCTCCCCACGGCGCGTGCCCCAAATTGGCCCTCAAACGACTCGAAGTCAACATGGTTGACTTGGTATTTCAAGAGGGCCACCTGCTCAAGGCTGCCCGATTGAAAGCGCGTATCCTTTGCCACCTTCGACACTTTGATCACAGACCGGCAATGCCTCTAAAAAGGAATCTGATGTCTTCAACCCCACCACTCTCTGGACACGCTCTTCAACTGGCTGGTCTCGCGATTACAGCATTTATCCTTGCCCTTACAACGGCATCCCATGCTGAACTTCCTGAGACACGCCCAAACGTCATCGTGTTTGTGGCGGATGATCTCGGTTGGGCTGATCCAGGCTTCCGCGGCGGCCCAATCGAAACGCCCTCCCTAGACGCTCTCGCCCGAGAAGGCCTCGAATTCGAACGCTTCTACACAACCCCGATTTGCTCTCCAACGCGGGCCGCGCTTCACACCGGCCGAGATCCAATGAGGCTCGGCATCGCGTACAACACCATCATGGCATGGCATAACAATGGAGTTCATCCTGACGAGCGGTTTATGCCTGAGGCATTCAGGGATGCCGGCTACCAAACCGCGATGATCGGCAAGTGGCATCTCGGTCATGCTCAACAGACCTACCATCCGAACGAGCGCGGTTACCAGCATTTTTATGGACATCTCCATACTGAGGTCGGATATTTCCCGCCTTTCGCGGCCCAAGGCGGCAAGGACTTCCAGGAGAATGGGAAATCGATCGAGGCGGAAGGCTACGAATCATTCATTCTTGCGAAGGAAGCGAAGCGATGGATAGAGGCTCGCGATCGCACCAAACCCTTCTTTCTGTACATGCCCTTTATTGCGCCCCATACCCCTCTTGACGCACCAGGCCACCTTCAGGCCAAATATGCCGAGCTAGAAGATGATCGGCCGCCGGCACGCAGCAAATTCACGGATGACTCGAGACGTATGAGCCGAATGCTGATGCAGCCCAGCGCGCGCCCCATGTACGCGGCCGTCGTGGACGGGATGGACCAGGCCATCGGTCAGGTCCTCGACACCCTCACTCAAGAAGGCATCGACGAAAATACCATCGTGCTTTTCATGAGCGATAACGGCGGCGCAGCCTACGCGAGCGGCGGCGCGAATAACGCACCCTTCAGGGGCGGAAAGGGTGAAACCTACGAAGGCGGCATCCGCGTCGTTGCCATGATGCGATGGCCCGCTCGTATCGAGCCAGGCGCCAAAGCGAAGGACATTATTTCCGTGATGGATGTCTTCCCAACCCTCGCCGGTGCCGCTGGGATCGAGACGGGAGTCGAGCGAAAACTGGATGGGCGCAATCTATGGCCCGCCCTCGACTCGGGAGAACGGTTCGCACTTGACCGCAAACTCTTTTTCGCCGCAGAGATGACGGTTCCAGGGACCCTCATGGCAACAGTCTTCGACGACGAATGGAAACTCGTCCAGCGTATCGTGCAAACTCAGCTCAATACCGACGTCACGAACAGCCTCTTCCGAATCGCTGACGATCCCTACGAGCGAAACAACTTGGCCGCCGCGCATCCGAAGCTTGTCGCAGATTTAGGTGAGGAAATCGTGCAATGGCGTGCGCTTCACCCCGTCGGCGGTACGCCGCGGGGAATAGCACCTCCGCCTGGATGGCGTGCACCTAAAGATTGGGTCTCCTATCCCGTTCCGATCGATGAACTTCTTGATGAACCGGCCCCGGGCATGGCACCTCCTGCCCTCCGCGCCGTCCTTGATATGCAGCACGGCGAACAGGGGCGCATTATCTACGACTGCGAGCCCTACGCAATGCTAGGGGGCGGCCTCTGTAAGTAGTCCAGGGAGTCTTGAGCTTCGTCGCAAGCGCCGCACCAGCCTTGCTAGCCAAGCGCCACCAGCGACGCTGATCCTGTCATCTCGCCTCAAACCCCGATACTGAATCAGTCCTTAGGCCCATCGATCTTGTAAAGCTTCGCCGCATTATCGAACAAGAGTTTCCTGCGGTTAAGGGGATCCGCCTTGCCCAACCCTGCCTCGATCTTCTCTCGCACGTCGCCAAAGAGACAGACCGGATGTGGGTAGTCGGTCTCGAAGAGAATGTTATCGACGGGCAACTTGTCGAGCATCTCGGCCGGCGCGTATTCCTCGAACCAATAACAGCCATAGACCTGTCGCGCGAAATATTCGCTGGGCTTCATCTTGAACTCCGGACGATCTCTTTGAATTTGTCCGTAGCTAAACGTGTGATCAGCGGCTTCGAGCAGGAATGGGATAAAGCCGATCCCACTCTCGACGGAAACGAACTTCAAATCCGGGAATCTCGGTAACACACCCGAGAAAAGCAGGTCCACGATCTGCCGACCGTTCTCCAGGAAGAGCCCGATCGAAGTCTGCGCATTAATCCCGCCGGGGCCGTAGAGAGCAAGGCGTTCCGGCGTCCACTCAGAGCCAGTAAATTCGCCTGAACCAATATGAAAACTAACAGGTAAGTCGTGGTCCTGAGCACAAGCCCAAAGCGGATCCCAGTGCGGACTTGCTAGGGCTGGTTGCCCATGGTCTTGCGGTGCCCCGGTGAAGAGAATTCCTTTGTGACCCGCCTTCGCGCAGTATTCGATCTCTTTTATACAAGCGGGCACATCCCAAAAAGGCATCGATGAAATCGGAATAAATCGATCCGGTCCAGGCTCACACCAGTCGGTTAAGAAGTCATTGTACGCGCGCACGCATGCGAGCATGAGTTCCGGACTGCCCAAATCTAAGAAAGCTTGGGAACCGAAACCGCTCACGTTCGGATAGAGCGCCATCGCCCAAATTTTCAACGAGTCCATGTACTCTAGGCGCGCATGCGGATCGTGCGCGGCCTTGGGAATCTCGGCGAAGCCGGCCGGGGCGGCGGGGAAAGGTTCGGGCCACCCCGCAACCGCGGTATGACCAACAGGAATACTCGCGTGCTGCTCAGTTCCGATGACCCAATTCTCAAAACCGGTCTGCTCATTGAATACGATCTTCGGCGCGGCGTCTTGCCACTTCCTCGGGAGTCGACTCGTAAAGAGGTCTGGGGGTTCAGAGATATGCGTGTCGCAGTCGATCACCCAATCGAGGTCCTGTGTGCTTGCGTCGGTCCGTTGATCAGTCATTCGTCCCTCTCTCTGTTCTCGTTCTCTGTTCGCTTCGGCACTAGTCTCAAGTCTCAGCTCGGAGCTGTGCTGCGCCATCGCGTTCCTGTCGCCTTACTAGCGGCCTTTAGAGCATAGTATCCCGCTCGGGCTTTGGGAGTGTATCCATAAAACGACTAGTATCTGATCATGCCTTCAAAGGTTTATTTTCGAGGGACGCGCTTCAGCCTGATTGGAACCATCGCTACGCTACCCGCGGTCCTAATGCTATTGCTGACGTCGCTACTCGCGTGCACGGCTGACGGCCCCGAGGCTCCCCGCTCCGAAGGCGACCTCAAGCCCCTCGCGACGTCCGGGACCGATCCGTCACAACCGACTCGCTTTGATGCCCTAGGCTTCGCAGAGGCGCCTGGCCGAAGCGTCGTCATCGCGAACTGTACCGGCTGCCATTCGGGGCGTTTGGTCCAGCAGAATCGTGCGACACGCGCGGGCTGGCATGAAATCATTAGATGGATGCAAGCAAAGCAGGGTCTCTGGCGCTTGGAAGCGCAGACCGAGTCGGAAATCCTCGACTACCTCGCCGCCGAATACGGCCCCGCAAACGACAGCGAAGACGGCCGACGGCCGGCGCTCAAACCGAAGCTGATGCCACCGCTCACCACCTCACATGATGTGGAGAGCGCAGTCCAACGCAGCCAAAGGGGACTTCAGGGATGACGCACGGACGATTCGAGCGAGGACTCTTCGAGCTCTACGCAGAAGATCCCATTGCTGCAGACGAAAAAACCTGGGGCCGACGCAGCGACCCCCAAACCCGTCGTGGATTTCTTCGTAGTGCGGGACTCTCGGCGTTAGGCGCAGCCATAGGAATGAGCATTCCCTTCTCGAAGGGAATGCCAGCCGGCCTAATTCCAGCCGCCTTCGCGGCCACGACGCAGCCCTTTCAGATCCCCGGCAAAGAATCGGGTCTCGTGGTTCTTAACGATCGCCCTCTCAGTGCGGAAACACCGCCCCATCTGCTCAACGATCTCGTAACGCCCGCCTCCCGGCTCTTCGTTCGCAACAACGGAATCCCACCACTGACGACGAGCGCAGACAATTGGAAACTAGAGATCGGCGGCGAGTCTGTTCAAAACGCCCGTAGTTTTACGATCACTGATCTGAAGCGCGAGTTCCCGACCTACACCTATCAGCTCCAACTCGAATGCGGCGGTAATGGTCGCGCGGAATTTCGCCCGCGTGCCCCCGGCAACCAATGGACGACGGGGGCCATTGGATGCCCTGAATGGACGGGAGTTCGGTTGCGTGACGTGCTCGAGGCCGTCGGCTTGCGCGAGGACGCGGTCTACATCGGGTACACCGGGGCTGACCTGCACCCGAGTGGCCAACCCGAGAAGGTTGTCATCTCTCGAGGCGTTCCGATCGCCAAGGCCCTCGAAGACGAAACGCTGATCGCCTTCGCCATGAACGGGGAAGCGATTCCGGATCTGCACGGCGCCCCCCTCCGCTTAGTTTGCGGAGGCTGGCCCGGATCAGCGTCTGGGAAATGGCTGGGGCGTATCGATGTACGCAACCGCGTGCACGACGGCGTCAAGATGACGGGCAAGGCCTATCGCGTGCCCTGCAACCCCGTCACGCCAGGCCAAAACGTCGCCGACGAGGACATGTGCATCATCGAGTCGATGCCCGTGAAGTCCCTCATCACCTCAACGCCGTCTGGTACCGTCCATCCGCGAAACACCGTCGTTAGTATCGGTGGCTTCGCGTGGGCTGGAGACGACTCCGTCGCAAGCGTGGATTTGTCGATCGACTTCGGCCAAACCTGGACTCGATCGAAACTTTCACCACCGGCGAACCGCCTGGCTTGGCAACGCTTCGAGCGCTCGGTCCGCTTCCCTAGGCCCGGCTACTACGAAGTCTGGGCCCGTGCGACGGATGAGCGCGGCCGAATGCAACCCATGCTCGTTCCCGGCTGGAATCCCAAGGGCTATCTCAATAACGCATGCCATCGCATTGCCCTTCGTGTCGTTTGAAGAGCGCAGCGCCGAAGCCTCACCATCGTCATCTGGGGTTCAACTCGGCAGGCTCTAGTCAACTCGCGCCATTACCTCAGCAGGCACTGCCGGGGATAGACCTGACACTTTTATACCGATGTGTCAAAATTTAAAATAACGACTAAACTGAGACCGGCACGAATCAACACCGCGCCACGAACTACGCGGGGGCGATCCCCATGCGAGAGGCCCAATGAAAAAGTGGATGCTTCGGATCTTCGGATTCCTGCTCATCACCGCCGTGATCTTCTGGATCTTTTTCCCTGACGGCTATGCCCTTCGCGGGCCACTGCTCGACAAACTGATAGGCCGCATCGCACCCACCCCGACTCTGGAAATTTCGGAAAGGCGACTTCGAGCTCCGAACGGCTACGAAGTAACACTTTGGGCCCAAGGCCTTGCCGACGCCAGACTCCTACGCGTCAGTCCCGACGGATCGCTTCTCGTATCACAGACTAGGCTCGGCCAGATCTCGCACGTTCTCGCAGACCAGGACGGCGACGGTTTCTCGGATGGCACTCGCGTGATCGTTGAGGGTCTCGATCGCCCCCACGGCATCGACTTTCACGAAGGCGCGCTCTATATCGGTGAAGCCGGCGCAATCGCGCGCGTCGCGATTGCGGAAGCCGGCTTGGATACGATCACAGTCGCGGGCGAAGTCGAACGAATCGTTATTGGAATTCCAGAAGGCGGAAATCACTGGCGGCGAACCCTGCGCTTCGGCCCCGACGATGCCCTCTACCTAACGGTCGGATCGAGTTGCAATGCCTGTGAAGAGGAAGACCCGCGCCGAGCGACAATGCTCCGCTTTGAGGCTGACGGATCTGGCGAAACAACCTTCGCCACGGGACTGCGCAACACGGTTGGCTTCGATTGGCAGCCCGGGACGAATACCCTCTACGGGACGGATAACGGCCGCGATCTGCTTGGTAATGACTATCCGGCCTGCGAACTCAACCACATTGAGGAGGGCGGCTTCTATGGCTGGCCCTACGCGGTTGCAAACGAGAAGACAGAGTCGGAACCGGATCCAGAATTCGGCGACGGAAACGAAGACCGAGTTGCGAGCGCACTTCCGCCCGTTCATTCATTCCGCGCACATAACGCTCCGCTCGGCATCACGTTCATTCGGCGCGACGATGCGGACTCTTCCTATCGTGGCGCTGCGCTCGTCGCGCTCCATGGATCATGGAACCGCTCCATACTCGACGGCTATCAGGTCGTTTCACTCCATTGGGGTCCCGATGGCCAGATCACGGAACTCCCCTTCCTAACGGGCTTTGAAAAAGATGGAGACGTCATTGGGCGTCCCGTCGATATCGCAGAAGGCCCCGACGGAGCCTTCTATATCAGCGACGACTACGGCAACGCGATCTATCGCGTCGCCAAGAAGAACTCACAAAGCTCAACCAAAACAAGAAGTGCGGAAAGGACTGCGACCCGCCAGACCGAAGAATCTGCGGAAGCCGCCATGACCGCCGAGGCGCGGCTGAGTTCTATTAGTCCAGCAAATCGCCCAACCCTCGAGGACCGGGGCCGAGCGCTTTTCAGCGAGCACGCATGCGCCACATGTCACGTCGCATCTGAAGCGCTCCCAGGTGTGACACTCAAGAAACTTGAACGCCTCGCAACCCGGTACAGCATCCACGACCTCGAGGCGTTCTTCCTCGCACCGCAGCCCCCCATGCCGATCTTCGATTTGCCCAAAGCGGACCGGCACGCACTCGCAATTTATCTCCTTTCGACACACGGCGACTGAACACCACCGCAACGACACCCACGATGTAAACAGTGCGCAACCTGCGCCGGAAGGACCTCTTATGAAGACTCGACGCCTCGGAACGAGCGCCATAGCCGTCACCGATATTTGCATGGGTACGATGACATTCGGTGCCCAAGCCGACGAGAAGATGAGTCTGCGGATTCTTGATCAGTCCTTTGACGCAGGGATCAACTTCTACGACACCGCCGAAAATTACCCTGTCCCTCCGGATCCGAAATGGGCAGGCCGCACCGAAGAGATCGTCGGAAAGTGGCTTGCGACCAAAGATCGCGACGCGATCATCCTCGCAACCAAGGTCTGCGGGCCTAGCCACGGCTGGCTGACAGCCTCCCAGCGCGCAGGCATGACGGCACTTGATCGACATAACATTACGCGAGCGGTCGAAGCCAGCCTAAAGCGCCTGGGGACAGACTACGTCGATCTCTACCAAACACATTGGCCGGATCATGGCACGGCCTTCGATGAAACGATGGAAGCCCTCGACGATCTCATCTGCGCTGGCAAAGTGCGCATCATCGGCTGCAGTAATGAGACCAGCTGGGGCCTGATGAAAAGCCTCGAAACCTCTCGCCGCCGCGGCGTCGCCGAATACCAGACGATCCAAAACAACTTCAGCATGAATAATCGACGCTTCGAGGATGAACTCGCGCAGGTCTGTCGCGAAGAAGGCGTCAGCCTAATTCCGTATTCGCCCCTGGCCGGCGGCGTTCTTTCAGGAAAGTATAATGACGGCGCGAGGCCCGAAGGCGCACGCTTCTCTCGCTACCTAGAAATTGGCGGGCGACAGGCGGCAATGACAAAGCGGTTCGCTGGAGAGAAAGCGCTCGCCTCGACCGAACGCTTCATGGCGATCGCCGCAGAGGCCGAGATGTCACCTGTGACGCTCGCGATCGCGTGGTCGAAGCAACATGACTTCGTGGCCTCAACGATCGTCGGCGCGACGCACGAAAATCAATTGCCCGAGATTTTCGCCGCGAGCGACCTTGAGTTGGACAAAGCCACCATGAAGGCGATCAAGGGCGTCAGCCGCGACATACGGTATCCGATGGGGTAGCAACTCTTCAGCGGGCACCGATACACCGGGTCGATCAACGCTTGGCCCTAATGGAGTGAACATGTCTATCGAAGCAAACTGGGAAAACGCAGGCTGCCTCTGCGGCGCTGTAAAATTCGCCATCGACAAAGAAACCATCGTCGGTCAAGCCCACTGCCATTGCCGCGACTGCCAGCGCGCGACCGGTAGTGCTTTCGCTTCGTTCTGCTTCGTCCCCGAGACTGGCTTCCGCGCCGATTCAGGCGAAGCCAAGGGCTACAGGGTCGGCGGATCAAGCGGCCAAGGCGTCACTCGCTATTTCTGCGGCGAATGCGGCTCGCAGCTTTACAGCGAAGTTGGAGTGATGCCCGGCGTCAAGTTCGTTAAATCAGGCTCGCTCGACGACGCCTCGTGGATGTCTCCCGGATCCGCATTTTGGTGCGACACAGCGCAGCCCTGGGTACAGATGCCCGAAGGCGTTGCGAACATCGACAAAAACCCCGGCTGAACCTAACAGCTATGCGCAGCTTCTAGCACCTTCCCATCAGAAACCTTGAGGCAGCCGAAGCGTGACTTCGGTCCGAGTGCCTGTCAAAGTGCCGGTCAGGACCGGCTATCGCAATCGCACATAGGTCGCTTAGTAGTGCGGGGGAGGCGGCTCTTCCCCCGCATCGATCGTCCGGTCACCGCCCGTCATGACCACCTCTCGAAGATTCGTCACTTCGGCGATCAGCGCATCAATCTGCTCCTGCTGTCGGATCACGACCGAATTGAGTTCGTCGACTGTATAAGACGTATGGACGGCCTTGCTTTCAAGAACCTGAAAGCGCTCTTCGATAGCTTCGGACAGATCGTGGTCGCTCATGGCAGTACGCTCCAGCTCGGCAAAGGCAGAAAATAGCCTCGCGGGGCCGAGCATAACGCGGATTCACCGATCTATGAGGAAAGGCGTAATGACGGCGCACCGTCATTCACAGAATCCTGGCGGCGGCTCAACGATCCTAGCGATGCTTCACTTCGAAGATCTGATAAGATCGTAACCGTCGGGACGATTTACCTCGGTGCATCGGTCGAACCACAGGTTTTCAGTTAGCTAGCGGGCCCGAAGCCCAACTGAATACGATCCATCCATCCACCGATGGTCAACAGGGAAAAAACTGATGAATAATAGACGAGGGCCTGATGCCGGCGAACGTGAATAACGAATCTCGATTCGACCGAGCCTTAGCGCTCTGGCGTAATCCTCAGGTTCGCTACCCGCTGCTGGTCGTCTTGTATCTCGCTCTGATGGGGTGGGCGTTCAATGCCTCTCTTGAGACCTTTCGTGGGCCCCTCGCGTCCGCCGTTCGCGGCACAGCTGGACTCGTTCACTATACCCTGCTCCCCTTTACGGAACTAACTACACTGCGCGGAAATGTTGTGACCTACGACGGCTTCGCAGTCGCAATCATCATCGAATGCCTCGGTCTGTTCGAGATGGTGATCTACTCAGCTTGCGTCGTCGCCTTTCCGTCGCCTATACGGTCAAGAGTAATAGGCGTTTTGCTTGGCTGCCTAGTGATCCTCGCCTTCAACCTCGTGCGCATCATCATGCTGCTTCTCGTGGGTCGTTTCTGGAACGAGTCCTTTGATTTCTTTCATCTCTACTTCTGGCAGGCCACACTGATCGCGATCATAGTCAGCGTGCTTTACGGCTGGATCAGGATCTTTGTACCGCGATGAAGCGACTCATTCTGCCTATCCTCGGGTTTTTAGTGATAACCCTCGCGCTCAGCTTCTACTGGGAGGAAGCGGGCGGGCGTCAGGCCTACGCCGTCTTCCTCAAAACGAAGGGCGCGGGACTGCTCGATGTCCTTGGAATCGAAGGCGTACGCGTCGCAGGCGGGCGAATACGCTACATCAACTGGATTCCCTTTGTTGGACTAATGCTAGTCACACCGGGCCTAACCCTCAAAAGACGATTCGTCGGTCTCGTCATAGGGTTATTCCTCCTCTTCGCCACCCACCTGGGCCTCAATGCGACACAGGTCCGCGGCGAACCGCAGCTACCCCTCGTACCGTCTCTCGTTTCCGACACGCTCCCTTTCTTGATTTGGATCGTCGCCGCGTTCCCGGCCCTCTCCCGACTTTTCCTGGTCAATGGCGAAGGCAAAGGCGATGGCGACGAAACCCAGAAGCCGGAGAACGATCAACCGCCGCCGTCTCGCGAATAGCCGAACCGTGCAGACGCGGCCCTTCTCCTCAAATATTGCGTCGTATTGCTTCTGCATATCCCCAGTCGAAACCGCTTCGGGTCGTGGCCGATCATCCACTCGTATCCAAAGAGACCCCGGAGTGTTCCAGAGCGTTTTCCGCAGAGGGGTTGTCTAGAATTCGCGTTAACAGGTTAGTCAGCAGGATGGTTGCTCGATCCTCATAGAGTTCAGCAAGCTTTTGATGCAAGCTGAAGCGCGTTTTCGGTCGCAATATAGTGTCGTCCCATTGGTTCTATCCGAAGAAAGTCATTCATTGAAACCAATATCCGAAATTGACTTCGCCCTCGACGAGTTGCCTGGCTCTTCACTTCATGAGGCGCTCGCTGCCTACCGAAGCCAAGCACCCGTCGCTCGGACCCATTTTCTCGGCTTGGACGCGTGGGTCATTACGAGCCACGAGGCTCTAGCCAAAGCATTTCCCGACGACGAGCGCTTTCCCGGCCATCTGATGTACCAGGCCGGCTTCGAGCCAGCTGTTGGTCGTAGCTTCATCTCCATGGAAGGCGCAGAACACCGTGCCTATCGAAAGCTCGCGACGCCCGCGTTTCGCTCACGCGCCATCTCTAATTATGAAGAGACGGGACTAGCCGAACTCGCGCATGAGCTGATCGATTCGATTGAGGCTGAGGGGGTCGATGAAGTCGATCTAGTGAGTCGATACTGTGCCCGTTTTCCTTACCTCGTTATTTCTCGAATGTTAGGGCTTCCCCGAGACCGCGAAGAAGAGTTTCACGGCTGGGCGTTGGGTCTTCTCCGTGGTCGAGACGATCCCGCTGCTGGGAAAATCGCCAGGGATGCACTAACACGTTTTCTCGTCCCAATCGTGGAAGCTCGCCGAGCAGAGCCTAAAGAAGATGTGATTTCGGCACTTGTGCACGCGGAGATCGATGGACGATCGCTTACTGACGAGGAAGTTCACGCCCATATCCGACTGCTCTTTCCTACGGGCGGGGAGACGACTCACGGCACGCTCGGTAATTTGCTCTCCGCCCTGCTCACTCATCCGGAGGCGTGGCAGGCGGTTGTCGCGGATCGTACACGCGCGGACGACGCGGTCTCCGAAGCGCTCAGGTGGGAAACATCTATCGCAGTCCTCCCGCGACTGAGCGCCGCTCACGAAATTGAGTTTCATGGCGCGACGATCGCCCCCAGCTCTTGGACGCTTTTTGCCCCGGCGGCGGCTAACAGGGACCCGGCCATTTATGCCGATCCAGACCGCTTCGATCTCGACCGCCGTCCTTCAGAACTGCTCACATTCGGACGCGGCGCGAAGAGCTGCCCGGGGATGCACCTCGCTCGCCGGAACATGGTCGTTTCTCTTGAAATTTTGGCTGAGCGTTTTCCGAACATGCGACTGCTCGACTACGAATCCGCACAACCAAGACGTACCGTCCTGCGCAGCCCCGACATGCTTCACGTTCGCCTGCGATAGCCTTAGCTATCGAATCCACCGGAGACCCTGCCAACCACGCATTAGCTGGCGATTGACTACATTCTAACTCTGCCTCAATGCCGGACTAACACCTAACCTGAGCGTACAAGACATGATTGATCTGACCGGAACTACTGTTGTGATCACCGGAGGCAACGGCGGCATTGGCCTCGGAATCGCCAAGGGCGTGGCACGCGCCGGAGCCAGTGTCGCAATTTGGGCGCGCAATGAAACGAAGACCGCCGCTGCGCTCTCAGACCTCGAGGGCATGGGTGCCTCTGCCGCGGGCTTTTCTTGCGACGTGTCCGAGGAAACCAGTGTTGCGGACGCTCTCGCCGCAACTGTCGATCGGTTCGGCGATATTCATGCGGGCTTTGCGAATGCCGGCTTTGGTGACATGCGCGACCCGTTAAAGATGAGCCTCGCACAGTGGCGTAAGGTGACGGCGGTCAACCTGGACGGCGTATTCGTCACTTTGCGGGACCTCGCTAAGCGAATGGTCGAACAAGAAAGCGGCGGTCGATTGATCGCGATCTCATCCATGGTCGAGCATTTCGGCGCGCCCATGCAGCCGCATTATGCGGCGAGCAAAGGAGGCGTCGGCGCGCTCGTACGCTCCCTCGCAGTTCGCCTCGCCCGCTACGACATTCAGGTCAACTCTCTGGAACCAGGCTGGATAGAAACCCCGGCGACGGAAGCCGCCGTACATAATGAGCAGATGAGCGACGTTGTCATGCGACGAACTCCCGCTCGAAGATGGGGGCAACCCTCGGATCTAGAAGGCATCAGTACCTACCTGGCTTCTTCACAGTCCAGGTATCACACTGGGGACTCGATCCGCATCGACGGCGGCTACGCGATTTTCTAGCGGCGAGCCAAGCTCGCCTGCCTCTGGAACTGATTGATCTTCGCGACGCCCATCCACTGGGGTCTATCAATGCGACTTCATGTTGGTAGGGCCAGATCAGCACGTCGCACAGCGGGGCAACGTGCTGCCCCGGAATCCACCTACCATGCTCACCGGGTGAGAGGCGCGCAAACCCACGCATGGGGTACTCTGATTCCTATGCCCACGGACTTCCGCCCCTTCCTCTGGCTTCTATTGCTGGGCGTTCCCTTGAACGTCTACTTCTTCACGAAAGGCGCTGGAAGTTGCGCCGATGGCGGCGACCCAAAGATCATCCTCCCCGCTCTGATTTTCTTTGGCGTGTCCGCCTATCGCTGCCTATTCCCCAACCGATACGAGGGCAACGTCGTCTTTCATGACACTAAGCTCTCTGCCTCGCTCCCAACACGAATTCTCGCGACCTTCTCTGAAGTTGCTTACATCTATCAGTTCTCTCACGTCATCCGCGTGCTGAACGTGAACGAAATCGGCTGGATCGATGCTCTGTCCTGGCTCATGGTCGTTGCGGTAGGGATCTCCCAACTCTTTGTCTGGAGCGCAATCCTGACCAATCGCCTGCGGCTCTATGTATACGAAGAGCTCGGATGGGCGGTTCTATTTGCTGCAAACACGATCGCTAGTGGGTATCTCTACGCGACAACATCTCTGCCATCGGCTCGTGCTGGACTCCTACTTCTCAGTCTAGGCTTCGGCTTTGTCTATCTTCCTTGGCAGTTCATTCATTTGCGCTCGCTTTGGCTGAACGCCGGAGCGAACGAAAGCGAGAATGAAGCCTCGGAGCCCATGACGCTCGCACTGATCAAGCGCAACGCGGCACACGCCCTTCATAAGAGGAAACCGAGCACGTTATCAGGCGACTGGGGAGGTGCGATTGGGCTCACCTGGATGACGGCCTACTGGGCAAGCCTGATCCCACTGTGGATCTATCACGTCGTGCGCGTGCTCGGCACAACCTAATCTTCAGCGGCGCGGAATATCCGGCGCCGCAAAATCATTCATTTCGCATAACAGGAAAAGTCTCATGAGCACCGGCCTCGCCTTTGATCTCGACATGTCTCGCGGTCTCGAACTCCAGTACATGCGACCCGCCATGGTTCTACGGCGCGCACGCGCGCTTGAGCTCTGTGACCCAAAACTCGGGGAAGATGCTCTAGATATCGGAAGCGGCCCCGGCTTCTTGACAGCCGATCTAGCAGCAGGTGTCGGAGCGCGCGGATCCGTCTTAGGAATCGATCAGAGCGATGCCATGATTCAGCTGGCCCAGAATCGATGCGCCGATTGGCCCCAAGCGAAAATCGAAATGCGGGATGCTGCAGATCTCGGCGGGGAACCGGACCGCTTCGACCTCGTAGTTTCAACCCAAGTCCTGGAATACGTAGCGGACATCGACCAAGCGATTTCTGAAATTGCGCGAGTCCTTCGCCCCGGCGGCCGCGCCGTCATCCTGGCAACAGACTGGCGTTCCGTCGCGTGGTATTCCTCCGACGAAATGCGAATGGCCCGCATGCTCTCTGCCTGGGAGGAACACCTTGCGCATCCAACCCTGCCCCGCACTCTCGGTAAACGCCTCGCAAATGCCGGTCTGGTTCCTAAACAGATCGCTCGCTATTCGATTCTCGAAGGATCACAAGATCAGACGGGTTATTCCGAAATGATGCTAGGCGCTATCGGCGCATTCGCACCGGGGCGCCGGGGCGTAACCGAGGAGGAAGCACTCGCTTGGCACGCAGAACAACTCGCCCTACGCAAGAGCAACGAATTTCATCTCTCGATCGGCCAGTACTTTTTCTGTGCGGAACTGCCGTAGACGCGACCCGCTACGTCCCATCCACGCTGAGAGCACAGGTCTACTCGCTCTCATTGTGAATCATCTTAAGCATCGTATGCAACAGCTTCAACTCACCCGAGTGCGGCCGCCCTCGATTGAATAGCCGCCTAAGCTTCGAAAGGGTGACCTCGCGCATCTCTCCTTCGAGATATCCGCGGGCGTCGAGCGCGCGCTCAAGATGATCGTAGAAATGCTCCATCTCGATTTGAAGGCTCGGCTTTTCCTTCGGTATCGAGGCGAGCGCTTCCTCCGGCGTCCTGCTCGCCATGAAAATTTCGTAACAAAGAAGCTGCACCGCGGCCCCGAGATTCAAAGACGAGAAAGCCTCATTCGCGGGAATACGCACTTGGAACGTACATTGATCGAGCTCCCTATTTGCGAGACCCGTTCGTTCCGGCCCGAATATGAGTGCCGCCGGCTCCCCGTCCGCTGCTTCGCCCACGAGCTGCGCAGCGCATTCCCTCGGTTCCAAGATTGAGTGAGGGAATGACCGCTCGCGCGCAGAACTCCCAATAACGAGGCGGCAATCACCAATCGCTTCTTCAAGGGATTCAAAAACCCGCGCCTTGTCGAGAAGGTCTTTCGCTCCCATCGACCTTCGGTCAGCAAGGTGCGACGGGAAATCAACAGGACGAACTAATGCGAGATCTGAAAGCGCCATGGTCTTCATCGCGCGCGCAACGGCGCCAATGTTTACAGGATGGTTGGGCTCTACAAGTACGATGCGTATATCGTTAATGGGCATGGGGAATCGCGTCTTTCTTTTATTACGTGGCGACGCGAATCAGGTGCCGCAAAACGTCTGGTGGACGACTTCGTTGGGTTGCGGAGGTTTCGCATACTCGGCGTAGTTTGCGCAGTTGGTGTGGCCGGCGGGGTCCTCGAAGGGCGTGGCGGTCACAGTCAGCAGCGCTTCAAGAGGCCCTTCGTCTTCGCGGTCAACGAGCGCGGTGATTGCTTCTTGGACGCGATGATTGCGCGGGATGAACCGCGGGTTCACGCCGCGCATCCTGGTCAAGCGAATACCCTCGTCGAGACCTTCTTCATTAAGTCGATCCCCGTAGCCGTTGGCCCAAGCGTCGAAAGCAGCCGGATCCGCGAAAAGAGAACGTGCGCCTTGCTCCCCACTCGGTTCGCCCTTGCCTAGTTCCGAAAGCCCGCGAAAGGTAAGCGTGAAATCCGCCTTCTGGTCAGCCATGATTTCGAGAAGCTCCCCGGCGAGCTGACGATTTCGTTCATTCGATTCCGCGAAGCCAAGTTTTCGGCAGAGACCCAAGTAGTAGGCAGTCTGAAACTTCTCCGCGTATGCGCCCAGTGAATTATTCGCGATTTCAACTCCGGCTTCTTGATCGTCGCCAAGAAGCGGTACGAGAGTCTCCGCGAACCGCGTTAGGTTCCACAAGCCAATTCCGGGTTGCTGGTTGTAGGCGTAGCGACCGTTCTGATCAATCGAAGAGAAAACCTTCGCCGGATCGTATTCATCGAGAAATGCGCAGGGGCCATAGTCGATCGTTTCTCCGAAGATCGACATATTGTCCGTGTTCATGACGCCATGAATGAACCCGACCAACATCCATCGCCCGATTAAGTCCGCCTGAGAAGACACAACTTCGTTCAGCAAAGCGAGATAGGGGTTCGCTTCCGATGCGGCTTCGGGGTAGCGATGCGCGATCACGTAGTCCGCGAGGGAGCGCACCGCCTCCGTGTCTCGGTGCGCAGCAAAATATTCAAAAGTGCCCACGCGAACGAAGCCTCGGGCAACTCTTGTCAAAATAGCACCGGGCTCGGCGCGCTCTCGGTAGACCGATTCGCCGGTGGTCACCATCGCGAGTGCACGGGTCGTCGGAATCCCCATCGCATGCATCGCTTCGCTTAAAACGTATTCTCGCAGAACAGGTCCGATCGCCGCGCGCCCATCTCCTCGCCGCGAAAAAGGCGTAGGGCCTGCACCCTTCAACTGGATCCCGCGACGCGTACCAGTCGGGTCTGAGACTTCACCGATCTGAATCGCGCGGCCATCCCCAAGACTCGGATTCCAGTTGCCGAATTGATGACCGGCATAGGCCATCGCGATCGGCTCAACGTTCGCTAGGCGACGATTACCCGCAAGCGTCCCAAGTCCGGTAGCTCCCTCGGCCCAGGCTGCGGAGAACCCAAGCTCATCCCCAAGCGCTTTGTTCCATCTAAGAAGCCGCGGCGCTGCCACGGGCGTCGGTGCAACACGCGCGAAGAAATCTTCGGAAAGCGATGCATAGCCGCTTTCCAGATTTCCTTCGGGTCCGGGGATGATTGCCGTCATGGGCGCAGCTTAGCGAATCGACGCTCCAACTTTGCCACTTATGACTCTTCGGGCCCCCTGGAAGTCGGCCCAAAATTGGCCGACGCTCTCGTACACTAGGAGTCAGGAGGAGACCGACTTGTCAATTGATCATCGTACCCGTCGCCTGATAGACATTCGTCCCCTGAGCGTGACTGAGGTACTCGACACGATCCTCCCAGAGGCGATCGAGAACCACGGTGAATCGGCCGCACGGGCTATTGCTCAGCGAGAACTGCCCGCGATTGGTTTTTCCATCGACGGTACAGAATGGATGCTTTGCTCATCCGGTGATCGAATAGAGGTGGCTCCCGGAATTGGTAGGGCGGAGCTGGTCATCGCTATGAGTGGGGGCGCGCTTTCAGATTTCATGCAGGACTATCAGTCGACCATGGGGCTCGCCATGACGTCACGGGTTCGCGTCGAGCGCGGAACCATGGACGATTGGATTGGATGGGAGCCCGCCTTTCGAGCACTCCTTGATGGGCGGAAAGCTTTCGAGCCTGGCGATGTCCAGTTCTTGGATCTAGACGGCGGCCCTCTCGATCTCGACCGCGTGTTCACGCCGGAAGACGAGCTCCCTGAAATCGCACACTTCTTGCGCGAAGCGGGCTTCCTTCACTTACGTGGAATCTTTGACCCCGACGAGATGGCAGGCGTCGGCGACGATATCGATCATCATATCGCGCGAGCGAAACCCGACGATGGCGATTCGTGGTGGGCCGAAGACGCCGACGGCACATCCCAGGCTGTTCGCGTGCTGAACTTTTTCGAGAAGTCAGAACGGCTTCGTTCCCTCGTCGGT
>Ga0115569_10000417_pt1 | contig 34802 bp, 34 predicted proteins | sample COGITO_mtgs_1205_2_FD_87295 | JGI IMG/M metagenome (GOLD analysis project Ga0115569, IMG submission 87295) | Pelagic marine microbial communities from North Sea - COGITO_mtgs_120503 | ecosystem: Environmental > Aquatic > Marine > Epipelagic | place: Germany:Helgoland, sampling site Kabeltonne... | reverse complement strand
TTGGGCCGGCATACAAAGGCATTCCCCTAGCTACAGCGACTTCGATGGCGCTGGCGAACGAGCACAAAGTGAACAAGCCATACTGTTTTAATCGCAAGGAAGCGAAGGCGCATGGGGAGGGTGGCTCGATAGTCGGTGCCGCGCTAAGCGGCGATGTGTTAATTGTCGATGATGTTATTACGGCGGGCACGGCGGTAAGGGAAGCGGCACAGATTATCGGCAACAACGGCGCTCGCCTAAATGGCATCGCCGTCGCTATGGATAGGCAGGAAAAAGGAACAGGAAGCCTGTCGGCAATTCAGGAGATAGAGCAACTTTACCAGATAAAGGTTGTTAGTATAATTAGCTTACAGGACATCGTAAACTATTTGACGGCATCCGAGAACGAGCAATTGCAGCCTTATCTTGACGCTGTCGTGGCCTATCGAGAAGAGTACGGGATATCTGTCTAGCTAGCCTAGACAATAGCTAAATAGTTTCGTCAGTTTCGGCTGTGGCCACATAAGGCTCTAACAAATTTTTGCTTAGAAAGTCCCACTGAATTTCCCAATTGTCCAGCGGCGAAACTTTGAATTCACTGCGAACAAACTGCACTAACCGGCCTTCGATCGACGCGAGCAACAGATTCGCGAGAACGGCTGGCGAGATAGTCGTTTTCAGGTTTTCCCGAATCTGAGCTTCACGCAACACCTGTTTAAGCTGGGCTTCCAACCGACTAAAGAATTGAGCGATGCGCTCGCGCAGCCTTTCTGTTTCTCCAGCGAGTGCATCTCCGGTTAATAGACGCGTCATTCCAGGATTCTTGTCACAGAAAGTGAGCAGCAAGAGAAGAATTTTTTGGCAGCGAATTTCTGCTCTTTCCTCCTCATTGATTATTCTAGTGATTCGTGCGAACAAGGTGTCCTCGATGAATTTGATGAGTCCTTCGAACATTCTCGCTTTGCTAGGAAAGTGTCTGTAAAGGGCGGCCTCAGAAACGCCGACTTCTCTAGCGAGGGCGGCAGTCGTAATTCGCTGGCCTGGGGCTGCTTCCAGCATGCGCGCAAGCGCCTGTAAGATCTGGTCTTTTCGAGAAACTTTGTTGGCTTTATCCATGTCTTCTTATTGGCCTAGCTAGTTCTTATCCAATCCGCTCTTGGAGATCAACGTGCCGACCCCTTCGTCTGTAAAAATTTCTAGGAGTACCGCGTGTTCTACTCTTCCGTCTACAATCGTCGCACTGGTAACACCTTTTTTAACGGCGTTAAGCGCGCACTCGACTTTGGGCAGCATTCCTCCCTGTATTGTTTTATCGGCAATAAGCGTATCAACTTGTTTAATGCTAAGGCCGGTTAGTACAATTCCCGTCTTATCTTGAACGCCGGCTATATTAGTTAGCAGGATTAGCTTCTCTGCGCCGAGGACGCTTGCGAGCTCGCCGGCAACTGAATCCGCATTAATATTGTAGCTGGCGCCATCGCTATCGGTGCCAATGGGCGCAATCACAGGAATAAAATCACTATCCTTCATCACATCGAGGATCTCTGTGTTTATGCTAACCACTGAGCCAACCTGACCAATGTCTATGGTCTCATCAGCAGGATTCGAGCTCTTGCGCTTGATCGTTAACTTTTTCGCGCGAATTAGGTTTCCGTCTTTGCCGCTGATGCCTACTGCTTTACCCTGGTTTTTGTTAAGCAAAGAGACGATCTCTTTATTAACAAGGCCGCCTAATACCATCTCAACCACATCCATAGTCTGGCTATCGGTAACTCGGAGTCCATCGACGAAGCTAGACTCAATATTGAGCCTATCAAGGAGGCTCCCAATCTGAGGGCCGCCGCCGTGTACGACGATAGGATTGATTCCAACAAGCTTCATCAATACGATATCCCGTGCGAAGCTCTGCTTCAGGTTTTCGTCGACCATGGCATTGCCACCGTACTTTACTACTACTGTTCGGCCGGTAAATTTCTGTATGTAGGGTAGCGACTCGGTAAGAACCTTGGCGATATTTTTTGCATTACTTAGTGATAGCGACATATCTTTTCATTCCGTAAGCTCGAAGACTGTGCATGACAGTTATTTCAGCTTCAACTGTTAGTTCTTTACAGCGTCCTAAAAGCTTATTTCCAAATTCTTATCTGCGCTGAGAATTAAGTGTTTAAATTGTTCTTGGATTTCATTCATTCTTATTCGTGTGTCTGCTTCGAATCGAAGTAGCAAGGCAGGGCTGGTATTCGAGGCGCGCACTAAACCCCAGCCGTCGGCATATTCCACCCGAAGCCCGTCGAGCGTGATCAGCGTGGCCGTTGGAAAACTGGCTAACTCGATCAAGCGATCCATTACCAAGAACTTACGTTCCTCTGGCACCTTAATGCTAATTTCAGTGGTACAAAATCCTGTGAAGAACTGCCCGAATATTTCGTCACTCGATGCACAGGACTCGCTGATTATCTTAAGCAATCTGGCAGCAACATAAAGACCGTCATCGAATCCAAACCAGTTATCTTTTATGAAAATGTGCGCGGCGAACTCACCTCCAAGGATGGCATTGGTTTCCCGCATCTTCTGTTTCATGAGGGAGTGGCCGCTGCGATGCATTATTGGTGAACCACCAAATTTTTTAACTAAGGCGCCTAGTTTGCTTGTGCACTTCACATCAAAAACAACATTTCGACCCGGATAATTCGGTAAAATAGATTGCACAAGTGCCATCAACATACGGTCGGCATCCACGAACTTTCCACGATTCGTTATGAGCCCTACTCGGTCGCCATCGCCATCCAGCGCGATTCCGACATCTGCTTTTTTTTCCAGCACGGTAGAGGCTAGTGCAGCTAAATTTTCAGGCACAGTTGGGTCTGGATGATGGTTTGGAAAATTACCATCAATTTCGCAGAAAATAGGATGCACATCGCAGCCCAATTCTTGAAACAATGTCGGCGCGATCTTGCCGGGAACAGCATTGCCGCAGTCAATCACGATTTTGAGCGGCTTGATTAACTGAACGCGGGTGCAGATGTCGTCTATGTAACTACGATCGACTTCGAGCTCAGAAAATCCTCCACTACCCGTTCTTAACTGATCGTTTTCTATGCGTGTTCGAATTTTTTGAATTTGGTTTTCGGCGAGACTGGTCTGGTTGAACACAATCTTCAAGCCGTTGTAATTAGACGGGCTATGACTCGCTGTAAGCATAACGCCGGAAGCATAGTCGGTCGCATAGGTTGCGAAATAGAGCAGTGGCGTTGGCACCAGGCCAATGCTGACTGCACTACAACCACTGCTTCGAATGCCTTCGATCAATGCGATAGACAAGGCAGGGCTTGAGAGTCTGCCGTCATAGCCGACTAATAGGGATGTAATGTTCTGGTCGAGAGCTTCACTACCTAATGCTTGACCGATTCGCTTTACATTTTGGCTAGTGAGTTGTTGCTCGGCGATACCGCGAATGTCATAGGCTCTAAAAATAGAAGCCGGAATAGATTCAGGGTCAACTTGTGTTGCTATTTGCGCCATGTTCGTCGCCGAAAGGTTTGCAGATTAGTAGTAATGGCTATCGTTTGTTCAGAGCTGTAGCGATGAGCTGCAGCATGTTTCTTGCAACTACGTTTTTGTTGCCTTCTTTCAATTCAGTTTCGTTTGTTTCAGTTAAAGCTGTGACTACAATGGAATCGTTGTTAAATGTCTTGGTTGCGTTATTTGCAAACAGCATATCGAGGCCTTTGCGTTTTAATTTATCTTTTCCGTTGCTGAGGATGTCATTTGTTTCGGCAGCGAAGCCTACGACAAAAGGTTTGTCAACGAGCTGGGCAACCTCGCTGATAATGTCTGGATTTTTAATCAGTGAGAGCAGCATTTTTTCGTCCGACTTTTTAATTTTTTGTTTTCCGATCTCTATAGGTCGATAGTCGGCTACGGCGGCAACGCCTATAAATACGTCGCAATCTGTCATGGCCTCTAGAGTCGCCACGAGCATCTGTGCCGCACTGATTACATCGATGCGCTTGACGCTTTCAGGAGTGGGTAGGTTAACTGGCCCGCTAATGAGGGTCACTTTTGCTCCCGCTGCCACTGCCTCGGCAGCCAGCGCGTAGGCCATCTTGCCGGAGCTATGATTACTTATAAATCTTACCGGGTCGATTGCTTCTCGCGTCGGCCCTCCAGTGATGACGAAGTTCTTACCAGCAAGTTCGCCCGTTTCAAACAAGCTGGCACTTAGCTCTACTAATTGCGCCGGTTCCAGCATGCGCCCTGGCCCTATATCGCCGCAGGCTTGTTCGCCTTCTGCTGGCCCAAAAATATGGTATCCGCGATCAACTAGCACATTCAGATTGCTCACCGTGCTGTTATCAGCCCACATCGCCTGATTCATCGCAGGAGCGACAGCAATCTTCGCTGATGTGGCTAGCACCAGTGTGGAGAGGATGTCATCTGCTTGGCCCTGGCTGATTCGAGCAATGAAATCAGCAGTAGCGGGTGCGATTAAGACTAAGTCCGCCCAACGCGCTAATTCAATATGGCCCATGGCCGCTTCAGCATCGCTATCAAGCAGGTCCAGATGAACGCGCTGGCCCGATAGCGCCTGCATCGTAAGTGGTGTAATGAACTGGGTTGCTGCTCGTGTCATGCCCACCCTGACTTCGGCGCCCGCCTTAATTAGCAGACGCGTAAGTTCGGCACATTTGTATGCCGCGATGCCGCCCGTAATGCCGAGTAGGATACGCTTGTTAGTGAGGCTTAACATGGAGGCTCAACGAATGTAGGTAGTTCAAGGGATAGCTAGACTAGCAGCTAGTATTGGGTTAATCAATTTGACGGCAAATTAACGCTTCTGCTGATTGCCAGCTACTATTAGTGGAACAGTAGTGACTAGCACGTATTGTTAGTATGGGAATTGCTAAGTATGGCGGATGTAATCGAGGGTTTAGCCTGATGAACATGGCGGGCTGGCCACAAGGCGAGCGGCCCACAGAGAAGCTATTCAATAAAGGTGCCGCCAGCCTGTCTGACGCAGAGCTGCTGGCTGTAATGCTACAAACAGGCACCAAGGGCAGAACTTCGCTGGATATTGCCAGAGGCATGCTCAGCCGCTATGGAGGTTTGGTCGGTCTCTTGGCTGCGGATTGCGCCAGCCTCACACAGAGCCCTGGAATCGGTGCGGCTAAGGCTGCACGATTTGTAGCAATGAAGGAATTGTCGCAGCGCCACATGCTGGAGGGCATACAGTCAAAGGATGTCTTGACCAGCTCGGGGGCAACCAGAGACTATCTGCGTGCAAAATTCAGGGACTGTCAGAGCGAGATATTTAGCTGTCTATTTCTTAACAATCAACACCATGTTGTGAAACTGGAAGAACTCTTTCGCGGGACAATCGATGGAGCTGCCGTCTACCCTAGAGAGGTCGTCAAACGCTGCCTACACCACAATGCAGCGGCGGTAATACTGGCCCACAATCATCCTTCAGGCATAGCGGAGCCGAGTCAGGCAGACATAGCCATAACCAACAAGCTACGCATTGCCTTGGCGACTATTGATGTGCGGGTATTGGATCATCTGGTAATTGGTAACGCGGTAGTGGTTTCATTTGCAGAGCGTGGTTTATTGTAAGGGGATCGCCCCTAGGTGCTGATTATGCTGCTAGATGGCCCTGCCCTGAATCCGAAGTTCGGCGAGCGTTAGCAGGCCGGGATTCTCATTATCTTGCTATTGGCAGATCGTTCTGGTATAAAACGCAGCTGTTTTTTGTGCCTGGTTCTCTGTTGAGCCTAGGTTCAAGAAATAGCCAAACAAGACAGCTAATTAGTTAACTGAAACGAGGCAGCAAAATGTCCAGGGTCTGTATGGTGACTGGTAAGAAACCAGTGACAGGAAACAACGTTTCCCACGCAATGAACAAAACACGGCGTCGATTTTTGCCAAATATCCATTCTCATCGCTTTTGGGTAGAGTCTGAAAAGCGCTTTGTTAAGCTGCGCTTATCGACCAAGGGTATGCGGATCATCGATAAGAACGGTATAGACGCAGTACTAGCGGATATTCGAAACAATGGCGCTCGCGTATAAACGCGTCAGCGCCGAGCTTGCAATAAATAGGCAACGATTATGAGAGATAAGATTAAGCTGGTTTCAAGTGCCAAGACTGGTCACTACTACACCACTGATAAGAACAAGCGAACTATGCCGGACAAGATGGAAATCAAGAAATTTGACCCAGTTGTTCGTAAGCACGTGGTCTACAAAGAAGCCAAAATCAAGTAAGACCCTTTTGGGATAGATTTTCTATTCCCAGAATCGGTAAAGCCGGAATTTTCTTCTGAAAAGTCCGGCTTTTTGTTGCCTGCGTGATTTTGAATCAGAGAATCACTGCTATGTGCGCAATGAAGTCTACTGAACTAAAGGCTTATCGCGCAGGAGGGAATCGTCTTAGCTTCAGCACATCTTTCAGGGTCATTTTCCTTTACTCAACCGCTTTGTCAGCTTCTCCGCGCGGGCAACCAATGTCTTGTCTTCAGCAAACTCTTTTTTTAGTTTTCCCACCGTCGTTGAAACAGTGCCATAGCGCTTCAGTTTGAACAGTTTGGCGATTGATTGCAGAGTTACAGCGGAGAGCTCTTGACACAGATACATGGCTACCCATCGAGGCACGTTTTTTGAGCCTGGGCCTCGAGCGGCTTTATAGATACTCGTCTCAGAAACTTTAAATTCTTTAGCCACCGCGCTTATGATCTGCCGGCAAGAAGGCCTCCACTTAGCATTTGCACCACGGGAAACGCCGCGAGCGGTGGTGGCAGATTTCTTCTTCTGCGCCGCCTTACGGAATTTGTCATCGCCAAGCAGGGAAGACAGATTCTTTTTGCCGTAAAAATACGCTAGTTCTTCCGATACTCCTTGGGCAATAAATTTCTTGTAAGCAATGGGCCGCTTCGCCGCGGCAGTGTGCAGCTGTTTAAGCGTTTCGTCTCTATTGAACCAAATCGGTGGTTTCGCTTTGCGGGTGAAATTAGTATAGCTGGACCAGGGATAGCTATTCAGTTCAGAGGCCTTCACCCGCGTATGTATAAAGCTCGATAGTGGTAGTAGATATTTCTCGGCTTGAACTAGCACGGCTTTGTAACGGCCTCTGAAAAGCGACCCGTCACTACCCTTCATTTTTTGATACTGTTGAGTGTATAGGCCGTCGACCTGACGCATGAAGCGACTAAGATTCGCCTCTGGAGTCTTCACAACAAGATGATAACCGTCCTTAAGTAGGCAGTAGGCATGTACTTCTACATTGAGCCGAGAACAGGTTTCGCCTAAACCTCCAAGGAAAGCTTCATAGTACTTCGTCGAAGGAAAAACGCGCTGTTTGTCGAGGCCGCGATTGGATACGTGATACATCGCATCGGGATATTCAATTCTTAGTGGTCTGGCCATCTTATTGTTCTCTTTATTGTCAGGGATAGAGTTAGAGCTGACCCTCTATGGGGTAGTGTTAACGTAAATGCCCTAGCGCGTCAATAGTGTTGAGCTTGAAGGGTTGTAAATTCGCTTAAGTAGAAATATGAAGAGATGGCCTTGAGAATGTGTCACTGTAAAAGCAATGTTTTTTACTAATTGTTCCAAGAAAAAACGCTTCCTGACCCCTTTTGTATGAGCTTTAGAATAGTTGACTATTTAAATCAGAATTAGAAACGACATGATAGCTGTTAGAGGTTAGATAAGTTGGAAGATCTTAGCTAAAAAGATTGCACTAAGGGCGAATTGCTTTTACTACCACGCGCTTCGGAGCAGGAAGGCCTTCTATCGTGAGATGAGAGTCATTTACATCTAGTGCATCTTCTAGAGAGTCAAAGGGCATCCACTCGGTTTTACGTTGTTCATCTAGAGTTGTAGTCGATTCATCGATAACCGAGATTTGTTCCATCCCGCAGCGAGAGAGCCATTGGACTAGGGTGGGGATACTTGGGACGAACCAGACGTTGCCCATGCGCGCATATTTCTTCTCGGGCGTTAGGCTGTAACCTGCCTCGCCATCGACACAGATCGATTCAATAACCAGTTCGCCTCCCGGACGTAGGCAGCTCTTCAATTGCAAAATATGGTCGATCGGTGAGCGCCGGTGATAGATCACCCCCATTGAGAACACAGTATCAAAGTAGTTTAGTGAGGGTGGTACCTGTTCCAGAGTAAGGGGCAGCAAAAATACTGGAGACTCGGCTGCAAAATGTTTTAGTAGCCAAAATTGCGCAATATAGGCGAGATGTGGATCGATTCCGAGCACCATCTCGGCGCCTTCCTCTAACATACGAAATCCGTAGTAGCCGTTGCCGCTGCCGACGTCGAGCACGCGACGGGACTCTAGCGGTGAAATTTTTTTAACTAGGCGGTCCCATTTCAGGTTGGATTGCCACTCCGTTTCCATGTCTATGCCGAATAGCTCGAACGGCCCCTTGCGCCAAGGTATAAATTCCAGAAGTTGCTTTCGCAGTTGAGCAAGAGTCTGAGGATCACTATCATTGGCGCTGCCGATTCTAACCTTGCTGCTAAAGTCCACCGAACTGGGTTGGATCTGGGGCAGCTGGGATAGCAACTTACGCCATTTCGGGAAATCGCCGTGGCGAATTTGCTGCAAGAATTCATCGTTCGTGAAGGGAAGCAATGGCTCCAGCGGCGACCCATCAATCAGTTTTTGTAGAGGCTTTAGATTCATAGGGCGTTATTCTTTCGATAATAAAAAAGTCAGTCCTGACTTTTTTATTACATCGGGCGCCAAAAACTGGCGTAGAAATGTCATTGTACTTTCTTTTGGCAAACTTGCATTGCCCTTAACGGGCAATGGTTGCACATCTGTGTGCAACGTAGTTGACTAGAAAAATGCTTGAAGCGGCGGTTTTCTGGTCGGCCCTTTAGTGGCAGTTGAAGGCAAGTGATTGAAATCCATATCGTGATGCATTTTTCAGGACCGATTACTTAAAGGCAACCATGGAGGCAAAGTTAAAACACTGGAACCAGACATCGACGGATTGAAAGCCAATTTTCTGTAGGCGGTCTCGATGTAAGTCTAGGGTCTCTGGGAGTAAGACCTTCTCTAATGCAGTCCTCTTCTGACTTATTTCTAATTTGCTATAGCCCCTATTTTCTTTAAAACTGTGGTACATCTCAATAAACAATTGATTGAGCTTCTCATCGGGAAAGATAATCTTCTCTGAGATGATCAAGACACCGCCCGGCTTCATTCCTGCGTAAATTTTTCTTAGCAAGGGAACTCGTTCGGCAAGAGGGATGAACTGAAGAGTAAAATTCAATATTACGACGGAGGCATTCGCTATCTCTGAGCCACACAGGTCTTCACACCGACACTCAATCTTACTAGCGAATCGTGGCAAATTCCTTAACTTGATTTGCAGCCGGTCGATCATGGCAGCCGAGTTGTCGATCGCTATTGTGGAGAAGTCCTGACACTCAACTCGATCCACGGCGGCGAGAGTGGCGCCTCCTAAGCTGCAGCCTAAGTCATAGATTCGACTCTGTTCCTGACAATACTTCTCTGCCAACACACCAATCATGGCTATGATCGTGCTATAGCCTGGAACCGATCGATTGATCATATCTTCGAACACTGAGGCAACATTTTCGTCGAAAACGAAGTCACCGGGTAGCTTCGTCTTTGCGAATATTCGATCTTTGTTCTGGGGGGGTATCGTCATTGCTAGTTACTTAGTGAGCTGCCTATTTGAGAATTGGATCCGGTTGCCTGACTCGCCTTGTTAAGAAGACTTAGAGCGTATTCTACCCAGCCCTTGGCCGTAACTCGAATAGAATTTGAGACGCTTTTCATTCTAGCTGTCTATCTCTTCCTAACCAGTGCATTATCCTGTTATCCATGTCTCACTTAAATGCCAATGCTTCATCATTTCTTGTAGATAATTATGGCTTGTTCGATAATTTACAAATCGGCAATGGCGTCTTGGATCTCGCTTGTGGCAAGGGAAGGAACGGATTATTTTTAGTTAGCCATAATGTTCCGATACTATTTGCAGATAATAATGAAGCCCAACTACAAACCATAGAGCCCGCACTCGAGTCACTAGGGACTAGAGCGAAGAAAAGCGCATGTTGGTTGATAGATTTTGAGGCTGAAGTGAGTGCAGGCAGAAATCCCTTAGCGGGTAAAAGCTTCGATGCAGTCATAGTATTTAACTATCTGCACAGGCCGCTTTTTCCTTTTATTAAAGAGGCGATTCGACCAGGTGGATTGATTGTCTATGAGACGTTTACGGTAAATCAGAAACGTTTCGGTAGGCCTAGTAACCCAGACTTTCTCTTGAGGCATGATGAATTGGCCGAAGCTTTTTCAGGGTGGGAGTTTATCGAGAGTTTTGAAGGCGATGTCTCGAAACCAGAACGAGCGATAGCAAGATTAATAGCCAGAAAGTAGGCTAAATAGTGAGTCTAATGAGCAAGGCAAAAATACTTCCGTTAATTTATGGTGGCACAAGCAAGGCTGTGAAGCGTCCGTATGAATGCGAGATAGTGCGCTGTAAGCGGAAGACGCTGGCTCTGTATATCAAGCAGCAGAAAGTAGTCGTGCGCTGCCCGCTGCGTGCTACTAAAGCGGAGGTTGAGGAGTTCATTACCTCGAACCACGCGTGGATAGAGGGCCGGTTATGCGAAGAATCTCTGCGCGAGAAGCAGGCATTGCGGGTCGAGAAAGGGGCTAAAATTTTCTATCGGGCCCGTGAGCGTACAATCGTCTTCAAGGAAGGGCGCAAGCAGAGAGTAATGGTAGTTGGCGATGATTTTATTATTCAAGGTCATCAGCTGACCTCAGCCAAAGCGAAGATACAGGTAGAAGACTTTCTAATCGATAAGGCGAGTGAATACATCTTGCCCAGAGCGCGAGGCTTGGCCCGCCATTTAGGCGTCGAACATAAGATTACTGAAATCAAGCTCAGAAAGACTAAGTCCAAGTGGGGGCATTGCACGTCAACGGGAGTGCTGCAGTACAATTGGATGATTATGTTGGCGCCCTACAGCATTATCGATTACATGATCACTCATGAGGTTTGTCACCTGTTGCACATGGATCACTCGCAGCGATTCTGGAATCGGGTTGAGTCTATTTGCCCTGATTGCGACCACTACATCAATTGGCTTAAAGAGCATGAGCACCGACTTTGGTTCTAGCTTATCCCTCTCATTGAAACCCTAGCTTGAAACTTTGGCCCGAAATCTGAGATCCCACACCCCATGACCGAGGCGCTGTCCTCGCTTTTCGAATTTTGTAATGGGCCTATCTGGCACCGGCCAGTAGTTCTGCGTACCTTGCATGTTTTCCAAGCAAGGGTTTGCCTCCAGCACTTCCATCATGTGTTCGGCATAGGCCTGCCAGTCTGTCGCGAAGTGAAGTTCCGCCGCCGTATTCAATTTATTCAGCAGCAGCTCGATGAATTCTGGCTGCACTAGGCGTCGCTTATTGTGTCGTTTCTTGTGCCAAGGATCGGGGAAAAACAGTAATAGTCTGTCAATGCAATTATGGGGCAACCCAATTTCGAGAATTTCTCTGGCGTCATGGCAGACTAATTTGATATTAGTGAGTTTGTTTTCGGCAATGCCATTGAGGAGCTTGCCGACGCCGGGCTGATGCACTTCGATTCCAAGAAAGTTTTGATCAGGACTCTGCTTCGCCATTTGCAGGAGTGAGTCTCCCATTCCAAAACCAATTTCTACCGTTAGTTTTTGCGGGCTTTCAAACAACTTATTTGGGTCGAGAGATTCATTGTTGAATTCGATGACGTAGCTTTCCCAGTAGCTTTCTATTGCTTTACGCTGGGAATCGGTCAACCGCCCGGAGCGAATAACATAGCTGCGTATCGGTCTCTTGTTCTCATCGGGTATTGAATTAGACACTTGGTTGTATCGACTCTTCGATTGATTGGTATTTCAGGTGTAACGTTTAGCTAGGGAATTGTTGTTTTGTGGCGAACCATACTATGAGCGCCCATGCTGTAAGGAAGCAGAGTCCACCCAAAGGGGTGATCGCACCGAGCCATCGTATTCCAGTAATGCTTAGCAGATACAGGCTGCCGGAAAACAAAACAATGCCAGCCATCATCAAGTAGGCGCTGATGCGTAGCAGGTTCGATGCCGGGAAATTTAGCATCATCAAACCGATGCCGAACAGGCCGAGTGCGTGATACATATGATATTGCACGCCGGTTTGAAATGTATTGAGTAACTCTGGGCTAAGTCTATCACGCAGCATATGTGCTGCGAATGCACCGATTGATACGGCCAGGAAGCCATTAATGCCGGCTAAGATGATAATAAATTTGTTCATGGTAGTTCGCGCTCAGTGATGCTATCGGTAACAGGTCAAATTGAAGTCAAAAAAAAGCCGCGAGAGTTCGCGGCTTTTTGCTGTTCATTGCTTAGGCTGCCATTTTTATTTTGATCTTATTCATTGCATTTTTTTCGAGTTGGCGAATGCGTTCAGCAGAAATGCCGTAGCGATCAGCTAACTCATGTAGCGTAGCTTTGTTCTCGCTCAACCAGCGGCTGTTCAAGATGTCTTTACTGCGATCATCTAGCTCAGACATGGCCGAGTGGAGACTGTTGTTCGTTACTTCTTCCCACTCATCTTCTTCTACATTGGTAGCCAGATCAGACGCCTGATCTTCTAAGTAGTAAGCCGGTGCTTTGTAGGCTGCTTCATCGTCGCTGTCTGAATCGGCATCGAAGGCGGCGTCATAGGAGGCCATTCGTCCCTCCATCTGCCTAACGACTTTGGCATCAACACCAAGGTCTTGTGCCATTGCTTCGGCTTCTTCGTTGTTCAACCAACCAAGACGTTTCTTAGAGCTGCGCAGATTGAAGAACAGTTTGCGCTGTGCTTTGGTGGTAGCGATTTTAACAATGCGCCAGTTGCGCAGGATGTATTCATGCATCTCTGCTTTGATCCAATGTACGGCGAAGGAAACGAGGCGAACACCCACTTCTGGATTGAATCGCTTAACAGCCTTCATCAGGCCAACGTTACCTTCTTGGATCAGGTCGGCCTGAGATAGGCCATAACCGGAAAATGTTTTGGACATGTGCACGACGAAGCGCAGGTGTGCGAGAACCAATTGTCGGGCCGCATCCACGTTATCTTCGTAGTAATACTGCTTGGCAAGTTCAAGCTCTTGCTCAGGCGTCAGCATAGCGATGCTATTCACCGAAGCGATATAAGCAGTTAAATCCTGACCCGGCGTTGTGGGGTCGAAAACTTGTAAACTGTTAGCTGTGCTCATTTGTGTTCACTCTTTCCTGAATAATTCGGAATCTATGATGGATTACGGACTAATAGACCTATTTTAGCATTCAAACTTTCTCTCCGCCAATAATACCTTTTTTCTAATCGCTCGCGCTTAGGCGTCTCGTGGAGGATTCAGCGCTAATTTTCGAAGCGTCGACCGAATAGTTTCGAAAAGCGTGGACGTAAAGTTGAAACTAAAGGGTGAGAACTAGTCAATACATGGAGCTGTATTAGCCCATTTCAAGAGCGGCGAACAAGAAACTGCTGTATTGCTAGGAGGTTTAGGGGTTAATAGCGCGAATATGGCGCAGGCTAGCCATGAGTGCTGCCGTCCAGCCAACGGTAGCGCCGGCGACGATTATGAGCAAAGAGCTCATTAATCCGAAGCCACGTAATTGAAAGTCGCTTTCGTACAACCGCATTAATACTTCTAAGTTCGAATTAAAAGTAGCTAAAACAATGCCTTGAAGCAGAGTAGCCAAAACTCCGCCGCCCAGCCCGTAGAGGAGGCCAGTGTATAAAAAAGGCCTAGCGGCATACATATCGCTGCCACCTACCAATTTAATCACTAGTATCTCGGCCTTACGGTTCTCGATTGCTAATTTTATTGTGTTGCCCACCACGAAGAATAGTCCAAGAATTACGATTACTGCGAGCACACGGCCAATAGCGCTGACCAGATTTGATATCGCCGCCAATCTTTGCAGCCAGAGGCTGTCGATCTGAACCACATCGACCTGAGATAGTTTTTGTAGCTGCCTTGCAAGCTCATCGACAGCTACAGATGAGACATCCGATGGAGTAAGGACAATCGCGCCTGGCAGTGGGTTGGCAGTCATCTCGGTAAGTAAGTCTTCCAAGCCACTTGATGCGCCAAACTCATCTAATGCTTGAGAGGGCGAGACATAGTATGCGTTCTCAATATCGTTCCTAGTTAGTAAGTCATTACTAATTTCTTCTCCGTCAGCCTCCGAAACACTATCTTGAAGATAGAGAGTCACCTGGGCGCTGTTTTGAAAACCGGCGAGAAGGCTAGCCAGGTTGCTGTTTAGGCCAAACAGAAGTGCAGGCAGCAGCAGAGCCACAGCGACTACAAAGAGCGTAACCAGACTAGATGCCGGCGTTTGCAGGAGACGGCTAGCGCTGTCTCTTGCAATGCGTCGATGGAGTTTAACTAGATCTACGAATGACGCGGACTGTCCCGCGCGTGTATTACGCTTCACTCGGGGTTGATTTGCATTGTCATTGCGGCGCTTAGTGGCGTTCATGCCTGTGGCCTGGGTTTTTGGTCTGCCAAGAGCTTTCCGCCTTCGAGGACTATTGTTCTGCAGTTCAAGCGTTCTATGAGTGCCGCATCATGACTGGCAACCAATAGACACACACCGACGCTTTGAAACTGTTGGAAGATCTTCATTACCTCTGCTGATAGTGCTGGGTCCAGATTTCCAGTGGGTTCGTCGGCCAGGATAATGCTAGGTCTGTTAACAACGGCGCGTGCGATTCCCACGCGTTGCTGCTCTCCCCCCGAGAGAGCGTCGGGAAAGCTTTTTTCTTTGTTCAGCAAGCCAACTTTGTCCAGAGCTGCTCTGACGCGCCGAGCAGCATCATTCGGTTGATAGCCGCAAATTTCTAAAGGAAGCGCAACGTTGTCGTAGACACTGCGATCGTGGAGAAGCTGATGGTTTTGAAAAACGGTACCGATCTGACGGCGATGGCGGGCGATTTGCGATGTAGAAACTCGATTTAGATTTACACCGTTTGCAATTAACTGTCCTGAACTAGGTGTTTGGATTGCTAAGATAAGGTTTAACAGTGTGCTCTTACCGGCTCCGGAGTGTCCGGTAATGAAAGCGAATTCGCCGCGACTAACTTCGAAACTAATATCAGACAATGCTTCCTGACCATCGGCATAACGTTTGCTGACGTTATCAAATTTGATCATGCCATTGGCCTAATAGATAAAAGTCCAAATTAACAAGGGGGCTCATTCAGAGAAAAGAGCATCGACATAATCTTTTGCCTTGAACGGCTTTAAGTCATCTATCTTTTCACCTACACCGATGAAACGAATGGGCAGGGATAGTTTTTTGGCAAGAGCGAACACCACACCACCTTTCGCAGTTCCATCTAGCTTGGTAAGAGCGATGCCATTTAGGGTTGTAGTTTTATTAAAACTCTCAGCTTGGTTGAGTGCGTTCTGGCCGGTAGTCGCATCGAGTACCAATAAGACTTCGTTTGGCAGACGCTCGTCCTGCTTCTTCAATACTCGAACGATTTTCTCTAACTCATTCATGAGATTGTCTTTCGTGTGCAAGCGCCCAGCGGTGTCTGCGATTAGCACATCGACATTCTTTGCCTTTGCAGATTGATAGGCATCGAAAATAACCGAGGCACTATCGGCACCGGTGGCCTGCGCCACCACGGGAACCGAATTTCTCGCGCCCCATTCCTGCAATTGCTCCACCGCGGCGGCTCTAAAAGTATCCCCAGCGGCTAGCATGACATTCAATCCCTGCGACTGATAAAGCTTCGCGAGCTTACCAATCGAGGTTGTCTTACCAACACCATTTACCCCTACCATTAAGATGACAAAAGGTTTGGGTTCCGATTGTATGATGAGGGGCACATCTACCGGCTCTAGAATATCGGTGAGTTCTTGCCGGAGGGCTGTCATGAACTGTTTCGGGTCGGCTAACTGCTTTCGTCCAAGCTGCTTTTTAAGGTTGTCAATAATTTGATCGGTAGCGTCGATGCCAATATCTGCAGAGAGCAGCTGCGTTTCTATTTCCTCCAGCAGATCGAGGTCGATAGCCTTCTCGCCAAGAACAATGTCGGCCAATCCGTCGCTAAGTCTGCTGCGTGTGCGGCTTAAGCCATTTTTCAGGCGCGCAAATAGACTGCTCTCATCCTGAATGGCTGCGTCGTTAACGGAATTAGACCGATTGGATTCGCCTTCTAAGGCTTCGTTGGAGTTGGGGTCTTCAGGTTTCTTTTTCTTGCCTAGGCCAAACATGATCAGAACACTCAAATAGGGTCGACTACAGGGCCGCTATGCTACCACAGCTGCGTGTTTCATCTAATACTACCGTGAGCGCTGAGATGATAGGCTTATGCTTTGGCTTCGCAGTAGGCAAGAACGAGTATGGATACGAACGTAAAACTATGACGCAGTCTATTAATCAAAAAAACAACAGTGTTCGCATAACAGCAGGTGAGTACAGAAGTAGGAAACTAGACTTTCCGAGCCTAGAGGGATTGCGGCCCACTGCAGATAGGATTCGAGAGACGCTCTTCAATTGGCTGCGGGACAGTATTCAAGGAGAAGTTTGTTTAGATCTATTTGCCGGAAGTGGAGCGCTTGGCTTCGAAGCTCTTTCAAGAGGCGCAAGCCAAGTTGATTTTATTGAGCAGAACGTCATGGCAGTAAACTCGATAAGAGATAATATCGAGCGATTGGAGGCTAAACATGGCACCGTGTATTGTACCGATGCATTCGAGTGGCTGAATAAATGTACGCAAGACTCAAAAAAATATGGCTTAGTGTTTCTAGATCCTCCGTTCAAAGGGGGGGCGCTCGCTCGCGTAATCGTTAAACTCGAGAGCGCAAACTTGTTAAGAGACGGCGGGCTTGTGTATATCGAAAAAAAGAAGGAATCGATCGATGATGACTTGCCTGAAAATTGGGTAGAAGTAAAAAGCAAGAAAGCCGGGTTAGTTCAATTCGGGTTATACAATATTTTGAGAAGCAGCGAATAAAAATGGCAGCCAGCACTTTAGGAAACGAATTTATTCCCACCTGGTGGTTGCCAGAGGGTCATAGTCAAACCCTGTGGAGAAAGCTCTCCCCTGCAAAAAAAGTAGCGCATAGACGCCAGCGTATCGAGCTTGACGACAGCGACTATATCGATCTCGATTGGACGACCCTCGATCCCAAACAATCCAAAGACAATACAATTGTGTTCCTTCTCCATGGCTTGTGTGGATGTTCGAGGTCTTCTTATATTTTAGCCATGCAGTCGCTGTTGAATGATCAGGGTATTTCCTCCGTTGCGATGAACTTTCGTGGCTGCAGCGGAGAAATGAACAGACTCGCCCGAGCTTATCATTCAGGGGTTTCAGAAGACGTCAACGAAGTGTTTAGCAAACTGGTGGCCGAATATCCTGCGCACAATTTTGTGTTTGTAGGCTATTCGCTAGGCGCGAATGTACTCTTAAAATGGTTAGGCGAGATTGAATCGCAGCCCAGAATACGCAAAGCCGTGGGCGTGTCGACCCCGTTTGCATTGAAGTTCTGCTCGCAGGCAATGCTGCAAGGTGTCAGTCGACTATACGGCCAATATTTTGTGCGCCGTCTGGTGAAAGACTTTCAGAACAAGCAAGAATATCTAGAGACGTCTAATCCAGAACAGGCAACACGCATCGCTAAGCTAGGCGATACGGGCTGCATCTCATCCATATGGGAGTTTGATGACCAGATAACAGCCCCCCTTCATGGATTTGAAGGGGCTGAAGACTATTACCGAAAATGCAGCAGTTCTGCCTTTCTTGGCTCAATAGCAGTCGACACATTGCTGATTCAGAGTAAGAACGATCCGATGATTCCACTTAAATCGATACCAAATAGTGAGATGCTATCGTCTCAAGTGCAGATGCAGCTAACTGAGAAGGGCGGTCATGTGGGCTTCGTTTCTTCAAATCCTGACAATTGGCTGGAACAGAGAATATTGAATTTCATGCAAGCGTGAGTGATCATAGGCGCAGTCTCTTAGTTCAAGACATAAATTTAAGCCATAGTTGCAAGCCAAGGCCTCCGAGTCTGTCCACTATTAAAATGAGAATGTTATGAAAGTAGCTGTTTATCCGGGAACGTTTAATCCAATCACCAATGGCCATATGGATCTGGCAGAACGCGCTGCCGGGTTATTTGACAAAATCATCGTGGCCGTAGTCGGTAAGAATCAGCAGAAGCCTAATGCCTTGCCGTTGGAGCAACGGATGCAGCTCACTAAAAAAGTTCTAGGTCATCTAGAAAATGTGGAAGTTAGATCATTTGATAGTCTGATAACGCAATTTGTTAAGGAGTGTGATGCTAATATTATTCTGCGTGGACTGCGCACTGTTGCCGATTTCGAGTACGAGTTTCAGCTAGTTGGGATGAATCGCATTCTGGAGCCGAGTATAGAAACTGTGTTTCTCGCGCCAGCAGAACACCTATCCTACATCTCTTCTACGCTGGTGCGCGAGATCGCAGCCTATGGCGGTGATATCTCCAAGTTTGTCCATCCGGCTGTAGTCGAAGCCATGGCAAATCAGATACAGTCTTCGACTTAGCCTACTACTATTTTTGGCATTGGGAGCAATACACTGTGCTGCGCTGCCCCTGGCGTATTTCTTTCAAAGTACCGTTACATCCATAGCAGGGTTCACCCCTGCGTCCATAGACGTGAAGCGACTGTGCAAAATACCCAGGCTCTCCATCGCTACCTGTGAAGTCCTTGAGCGTTGTACCACCGACAACGATCGCTCGCTGCAAAACCTGCTGAATACACTCCACCAGTTTCTCATAGCGTGGTTTCGAAATTTTTCCTGCGCTACGCTTCGGGCTGATGCCTGCAAGAAAGAGTGATTCATTCGCATAGATATTTCCCACCCCAACGACTACTTTGCTATCCATGATGAATGTCTTAACAGCAACGTTTCGGCTACGGCTTTTCTTGAAGAGATAGTCGGTGTGGAAATTGTCCTCTAGCGGTTCGGGGCCGAGTGAGGCCAACAAGGGGTGTGCTGCGATGGGCTCTGTTTCCCACAATATACAACCGAAACGCCGCGGATCTGTGTAGCGCAGCACCTTGTTGTTCGCAAACACGACATCGACATGATCGTGCTTCGCCGCTGCTCGACTTGACTCTACGATCCTGAGGCTACCTGACATTCCAAGGTGAATGAGTAAGCACCCTTTCTGGGTTGCTAGCAGCAAATATTTCCCGCGCCTAGAAACTGATTGAATGGTTTCTCCCGGTAGATCTTTGCTAAGCGCTGGAGTAATTGGCCAACGCAGAGTCTTGCGGCGGAGTATGACTTTGCTGACCTTGTTGTTCTCGATGTGTGGCTCGATGCCGCGACGGGTTGTCTCTACTTCAGGTAATTCCGGCAATTCGCACCTCGATTGTATGATTGCTAGCAGCTTGCGTAGACTGCTTTATAATCTTTCCCTTAGTTGAAAGGAAGCAGTCATGAGTTCGCAGCAGAAAATGCTATTAGGGATCGATGCGGGTGGAACCTTTACGGATTTCGTCCTAGTGCGGCTTGAGCCGACTGTCGGCATCAGTGTTCATAAAACCTTATCTACTCCCGACACACCCGAGCGGGCAATTCTGAATGGCATACAGGCAATGGGCCTAGAGTCTTATCTTGATGATGGTAGCTTGCTGATTGTCCATGGAAGTACCGTTGCGACTAACGCCGTTCTCGAAGGCAAGCTGGCGCGTACTGCTTTTATTACCAATTATGGCTTCGCGGATATGCTACAACTCGCGCGACAGACGCGCCCAGAGCTCTATGCATTGGAGACTCACGCGATGCCGCCCCCGGTACCCTCTGAATTGTGCCTTGAGACGGGTGGCCGAGTCGCTGCGGACGGCACTGTGGTTTTGCCTCTTACGGAAACGGAGCTCGATGAGCTACTGCAAAAACTCGAATCCCTTGCACCCGATGCGGTAGCTATTAATTTGCTCTTCTCGTTTTTAGACGACAGCTTTGAGCGCAAAATCGAATCGGCGATTAAGGCGCAATCTGGGGATTGCTTCGTAAGTCGCTCCTCCGCTGTATTGCCTGAATACAAAGAGTATGAGCGTGGCATAGCGACTTGGCTTAATGCCGCGCTGGGTCCTGTTATTAGTGGATATCTAGGTGCGCTGCAACACGAGCTAGGCGCCACTTCGCTGCAGGTCATGCAATCGAGTGGTGAGACGATGTCCGCGAACATGGCCGCGCAATCAGCGGTCAATCTTTTGCTGTCCGGCCCTGCGGGGGGACTTACTGCAATCGCCTATCTTGCGAAGCAAGTTGGAAAGTCGAAATTCCTTAGCTTCGACATGGGAGGCACTTCTACGGACGTCGCTTTGTTGGACGTAAAGATTCGCCGAAGCAGCGAATCCTCAATTTCGAATTATCCGATTGCGGTGCCTATGGTTGATATGGAGACAATCGGAGCGGGCGGTGGCTCGATCGCCTATGTCGATAGCGGAGGAATGCTTCAGGTAGGCCCGCGCTCGGCAGGTGCAGACCCCGGCCCCGCTTGTTATGGCCGCGGTGGCCTTGATGCAACAGTCAGTGATGCGAACTTGGTACTTGGTCGGCTGCAATCTGATTCTGTACTCGCTGGCGGCATGACCCTAAGTGCGGAGAGAGCTCAAGCGAGTATCGAGCCGCTCGCGCAGAGAATCGGCTTATCAATAGAGGAAACAGCGCTTGGCATTATTGATATAGCGAACGAGCACATGGCGAAGGCGATCAGGCTTATCTCTGTGAACAAGGGCCATGATCCATCGGGCTTCACACTTGCGAGTTTTGGTGGTGCCGGCGGTTTGCATGTGTGCGCACTCGCTGATGCGATGGCTATGAAAAATGCACTGGTGCCAATACATGGCGGCGTACTATCGGCGCTCGGTATGGTGGTAGCCGATCAAGGAAGGCAGTTTTCCAAGACATTGAGTCTCGATGTGCAGCAGATTGATGAACAATCCTTGGGGGAGCAGTTTGCGCAACTGGAGCTCGGTGGCATGGAGCAATTGGCCCTGGAGGGTCTGGATTCTTCAGCGCTAGTTTCGAAACGCAGCGCAGACTTTAGATATAAGGGGCAGTCTTATACGCTGAATATCGACTGGCATGCCCTAGCCGAAGTGGTTGATGCCTTTGAACAACTTCACAGGCAGCGCTATGGTTACAACCACGATGCCCCAATCGAGTTATTGACGATTCGCATTAACTTGTCGACCGCAAAAACTCCGTTCCCCTTGCCGCCACTTATTGCGGGAAATCACTGCAATAATATTCGATACTGCAAGGTCTATGGAGAGGTTGAGCAGGCAAAGCTATTGGCGCGCGCAGATTTGTATCCGGGGGAATCAATTGAGGGCCCTGCAATTATTACGGAATATTCAGCGACAACGTTCGTAGCCACCAATTGGTTGGTAGCTGTCGATGGATTTGGTAATTTAGTATTACAGAAGCTAAGGTGATGGCACTGCAGCCTCAGCGGCATGGCTCGCAGGTAGTATTTTAGCATTTCCGCAATGAACTGGTTTGCTAGCAGAAGTCGTATAGCTGTAGATGGGGGTCATTATTGGATGGCAGTTATTTACAGGTCAAATTCTCAGGTGATATAACTGAATAGTTGGCAGAATAGGTTCTACGTATTACTTCCAGCGGATCGGCGAACATCCCAGCAATTAACAGGAACAGGGTAATATCTGCAATACCATGAGACTACGCTTTCTTCAGCACATTTATTTGGTATCAGGCATGGCTTCTAGCTTAATCGCCGTCCTGTCTGGATCTTCGGTGTATGCACAGGAAGCAGTGGCGCCTGAAGGGGGCGATCACTCGCGATCGCCACTGTTGTATATCGATTCGCCGATCCTTGTAAAGGAAGGCCTAGACCCATTAATGCCCCTGCCCCGGTGGGTGCCGCTCATCGATCCAGAGACTGACCCAGCCTTCGATCAACGCGTGGATAGTATTCGGCAATACAACAGCGCAGTGGCGGATATTGAGCTCTATGGAGGCGCCTGGGATGGCAGTCTCGTAGAGGAACTTGCCTCCTTGGGACGTCTGCAGCAACAGCAGGGCAATCATGTCGGCGCAATTGAGATCCTGGATAGGGCCGTGCATGTAAATCGGATCAATTCTGGCCTCTATACCCTTGAGCAAATCCCCGCAGTGGAACAGTTAATACAGAGCCACATGGCGTTGGGCGATTGGGAGAAGGTAGACCGGTATAATAATTATCTCTTTCATGTGCAGCAGAAAGCCTATGGATTTGATGATCCGCGCCTTATACCCGTGCTAGATCGTCTAGCAACCTGGAATATTCAAGCTTTCAAAATTGGCTACGGAAATTTGCGAGGAGTCAGGCTGCGTCAGGCGCAGATAATGTTTAACGCGGCGGCACGCATGGTGAGCATGTATTTTGGAAAAGCCGACGAGCGCTTTATAAATTATCAACAGAACATCGCACATTCGGCTTACTTGGTAGCCAGAAACGCAGATTTGATGATGGAGATCGACAGTCCTGAATATAGAAATATGCAGCAGGTGCTTGCAGAGAAGCTTAATGAGCAACGCTGGGTCCAGACTTCAGGTTTCCTAACCGGCGAGCGTGCCCTAGCAGAAATAGTGATGTTCCATCAGGATCAAGGTGATGATAAATACGCCTTAGCCGAAGCGATTACTCATTTAGCTGATTGGTATCTGATGTTCGACCGCCGCCGAGGCACCTTGGATACCTATAAACTTGCGTGGGATATGCTCCAGGAGCTGGAGAACGGTGAAGAGTTAACAGAGCGATTATTCGGCAATGTAGTTCCACTTCCCGCATTCTCTTCACCTATTGAGGTGCCTGATTCGTTCTATAGGAAGGAGGGCGACACCGAGTTATTGAATTTTGATTATGCGGACCTAACCTTTGACGTAACGGCCAATGGGTTGTCTAGGAATGTAAAAAGTATCTCAGAGGAAACAGAGGAGAATAGATTGCAACTGGGTAAATTGCGCATGTCTGCTCGCGCTATGCGGTTTCGGCCGCGGGTTATTGACGGCGAGCCACAACGCTCTTCTGAGAACCATTTTAGGTACCGGTATTGGTACTAATTTATTAAGCGAACAGGTAGCATCAAGCCAATAATCGGCAGAAATACTGGGCGAAAGGCGCGGTCGTTAAGCTATTGTTAAGGCGTTTAAGACTATTAATAGTGGCTATTTTGCCGACAGGGCGAATAGCGTATTCGGCTAGATAAACAGCCTAAATTCTTTTAAAAGTGGCGAAAATTCATTAAGTTTCGAAAACTGGCCAACACCGAAATTCGAAAATAGGAATATAAAGCATGGAATTCACGCATTTGAGGAACAACAAGGACAAGCAGCATTTGTCCTTATCGCCTCTATCACGGTTTGTAGCTCTAGTGGCGCTTAGCTTTAGTTTAGCGGCATGTCAGTCTAGTAGCTCGAGCTCGAGCAGTTCGCCGGCCATACCTTCTCCTTCTTCAAGTTCAAGCAGCTCGCCGCCGCCGAGCTCCAGCTCCAGCAGTTCTCCAAGCTCAAGCCAAAGCAGCTCTGCCCCCAGCCAGAGTCAGGGCACGCCAAGTACTCCCTCCAGTCAGAGTGGGCAGCAATCTAGTCAGAGCAGTGCGTCGGGAAGTCAACCGTCGGCGGATTCAGGTGGCCCGGGTCAGCAGGCCGGGCAAGCAGATAGAGATGGATCAAGCCCCGCGGCACAGGGCACCCAGCAGGGTAGTCAATCGACAGCTAGCGCAGCAGGGTCAACGTCGTCAGGCACGCTAGGTAATAGTCCTGGTCAGGCGGCAGCGGGTTCTCAGGCTCGATTGCCAGGAGACGAAAGTCAGCCTGGTAGCGGCGGTAGAGATGGATCTACTGGCGATCTTAATAGTGGGAAAAATCAGTCATCTGGTGGCGGGTTAGGCCGACCAAGTGGAGATTATAATCTAGATACTCTTTCTAATGGTGTATTAAGTGGGAAATCTTCTGCAGAGACCTCGAATGGTCAGGCTAGCTCGGGAAGTGGAGATGGCGCAGCGCAGCGCAGTGGTAACGGTGCGATGACGGCGCAGGAGCGTGGGCAAGTGTTGGATGAACAGCTTCGCCGCGGCTACGAGGCATTCGACGGATTTATTCTTAGCGAAAGAGAACGGGCGCAGGCCGAGAGCAATGCGGCTGGATCAGCGGCCAACGGCGGTGCGGCTGGTGGTGGTGGAAGCAGTTCCTCACAACCACAGACAATGCCCGAATCAGGCGCTCCTGCTTCTGCTGTATTGGCATCCTCACTGCCGCCAGGAGCATCTAGCTCTCCGCCTCCTGAAACGTTTCCCGCACCTGAAGATATTCCCAATGGGCGCGATGACGATGTTGTAGCGAGACAGCTACGGGAGGCAGCTATGAGTGAGCCTGATGCACAATTGCGCGAAGCCCTCTGGCAGGAATATCGAAATTATACGGGTTTAGGTGAAGACCAATGAGAGCGATGACAGCTTTAACGACACAGCAGGGAAAGAAACTATTGGGCGCAGGGTTGTTAGCGCTGATGCTGGTGGCCTGTAATTCTCACACCATCAAGAGCACCAGCTACACGCCCATCATTCAAGACAGTCAGGATGTGCCCGAAGATTTACTCCTCGATGTTGGCGTCGCGGTGTTCAATCCGGGCATAGATGAAATTGATAAACGCGACGAAGAAACTACCAATCATGAAATCCGCGTAGCCGAGTCGCGCTATGCTCCCTTCCTTTTGGCGGAAACACTGCAGCGTTCGGCGAATTGGGGCATCGTGCGTTTGATGCCGAATAACGAAAGCCCAATGGACGTTCTTATAAATGGCACTATCCTGCAGTCAGATGGAGAGGCCATGCAGATTCGCATCGAGGTGACCGATTCGCGTGGCCGACAGTGGTATACCAAGGTTTATTCTGAGTTGATTAGCCAGTTTAGTTACGAGCCTTCACAGCGGCAGCAAGCCGACCCATTTCAGGTTATCTACAACAAGATCTCCAATGATTTGTTGGAATATAGAAAGCGTAATTTGACGAACCAGCAGATCGTAGAGATTCGCACCATATCCGAATTACTATTTGCTCGTCGATTCTCGCCGGAAGTATTCGATGCGTACTTAGCGACAAACCGCCAAGGTAATCTAGTGATAACGTCTCTCCCGGCCGAAACTGATCCGGTCCTAGAAAGAGTGCGCGACATTAGAGAGCGGGACTTCATGTTTATTGACACCGTTCAGGATTACTACGCTACCTATGCAAGGCAGATGCGATTGCCTTATGACACATGGCGGGCCTTGAGCTACGACGAAACTATTGAGCTTAGAGAGTTAAGGGCATCAGCTAACCGCCGATTTGTTGCAGGAGCAGCGGCGGTTTTAGGCGGCCTAGCAGCAGCGACTAGCGGTGGAAATTATGCGACACAAACCGGCGGTGCGGTTGGTGTTGGTGCGGGAGCGTACTTAATTAAGAGCGGCTTCGACAAACGAGCTGAAGCGAAATTACACTCGGATGCACTGCAAGAATTGGGCGAGTCACTAGAAAACGAAGTTGCTCCACGCGTATTTAGTCTGGACGATCGTACCATCACTCTCACGGGTTCAGTCGAAGAACAGTATGCCCAGTGGAAAGAAGTTCTGGCAGATATTTATGCGTCAGAAGTAGGTGATATTTAATCGATTCATTCATCACAGTGGGCCTGACCACGAACAGAATGCGCTATGTCAGATAACAATGTCGATAAGATTGACGCTGTCAATTTTAATCACAACGATAACTCAGTATTTCTAAACCAGGCTGTAACTCAATCAGCCGAGAAACCTGCGCCGTGGATTTGGCTTGGCTTGGGTGGTCTATTGTTGCTTGCCCTTTTAGTTATCTTTGTTCTTCCTTCTATCGTCACCGAATACGAACTGCCTTTAGAGCGGCGAGTCGATTTGGTTGATACCTCTGTTGTCGAAACTGTAACGAATGCTGCAAACGCAATCTCTCCCTTCGAAGAGGCGCAACGCGCCTTGCAGCGGAAGGATGCACAGGACGTGCTTGCCGAGTTGTTGGCATACCAGAGTGAATTAGATGCGCTGGATGTAGCCGTCTGGGGGCAGCAAGACTATGAAGCCTCACTGGAGCAGGCCAGTATTGGCGATGCGTATTATCGGGCGCAGGACTTTGTATTGGCCCGCGAGTCTTACGAGAACGGTCGCGAAGGCTTGAGCAGCCTAATCGATTCGATTCCCTCGGTTCTCGAGCTGCTACTTAGTGAAGCAGAGCGATTGCTGATTGGTTTGGACTCAGCACAGGCGCTTACAAAATATACTTTAGCGCTGCTGCTGGACCCGGAAAACGACTTGGCGCAGATAGGCGAGCAACGCGCACTAACCCTGGACGAAGTTAGCGCGCTGTTGAGGGAAGCTGACGACCTAGTTGAGGACGGCGATTTACAGCAGGCACTAGCGAACTACCGCAAAGTCTTAGATCTGGACAGCTATAACGAGGATGCCGCAGGCAAAGTTGCTGTAGTCTCTGTGCGCATCACTGAGAACGAATTTGCCCAAATCATGTCGAGTGGCTATGTGTTGCTGCAAGCCGGTGAACCCGAGCAGGCAGTAGCCGCATTTCAGAGGGCATCGCTACTTGGCATCAAGCAAAATGAAGCGCAGGCTGCAATCAACCAAACCGAAAACGAGATTGCGAATACCGAAATAAATCGTTTAAGTGGACTGATAACCACAGCAGAGCATAACGAGCAATGGCAGGAGGCTGTCGATGAATACGATAATGTTCTCGCTATCGATAGCAATCTATTGTTCGCAATTGACGGTCGCGACTACGCAGACAAGCGAGCGAGGTTAGATCGTTTGTTGGTCGAGGCAATAAACAATCCGGAACGGTTTTCTGAGGATGAAGTTTTCGAAGAGACGCGCATAACCTATTTCATTGGTCGAGATATTGAGAATCCAGGGCCTGGGCTCACAGAGCAGTTAGATGAATTAGAAGCCTTCTTAGAATATTCGCTGGTGCCAATAGAGGTCTCTTTTAGATCAGATAGTCAGACTGAAGTTACACTGCTAAGAATCAAGGACTTGGGAACTTTCGAGCAAACGTCCCTCTCGCTGAAGCCAGGCCGTTATGTTGCCGTAGGAAAACGCAGTGGCTACAGAGAAATTCGTGAAGAATTTACTGTAGGCTTTGGCCTCACTCCCGAGGCTGTCATCGTTCAATGCGATGAGCCCATCGTTTCTTCAAGCAGGCGATAAGCGATGAGCAACAGTGATGAAGTAAAGAATCTAAAAGGGGCAATCGACCCCATCATCCCTATAGACTTCACTCCGCACAGTGAAGAGACTCAAGTATTTTCTTACAAATTTAAATGGCTGCATGCAGTGGTTGCCAGTTTTCTTCTCGTATCGATATCGACGGGATGGTTTGTGCTAACCGCGCGATCTGTGTTCGTAGAGGTAAATCCTATAACCGCAGAAGTGAGCATCGATACTGGTACCAGCTTCAAGCTGGGTCAACGCTATCTTATGCGCACGGGGTCCTATCAGCTTACGCTGCGAAATGAAGGTTATCACGACACCGTCACTCGTTTATTGGTAAGCCAGGAACAATCGCAGAATCATCCGTTCGTGATGCGCAAACTGCCAGGAATAATTAGCTTCGACAGTGCAAATATCTCCCAGGCGAGAGTCAGAATCGACGGTGTCGATATTGGGCAAACACCGTTAGTGAATGTGGAAGTGGAGCCGGGTGAGCATCAGCTATCCATTTCCAAAGACCGGTATCTCAATTTTGGTGAGACAATTACCATTGAGGGCAGAACGCTCGAGCAGAGTTTCTCGGCAAACCTTGAGCCGGCATGGGCGACTGTGAGCTTGATTACCACGCCTAGTGGAGCGGATGTCTTGGTGGACGGAGAGCTAATCGGTAGTACTCCCATAAACGCTGAAATCATTCAGGGACAGCGCGAGCTGGTATTAAAACTCGCAGGACACAAGGCCTGGCAGGAAGAGTTCGATGTGCTCGCTGGCGAAGACTTTTCTGTGCCGCTGGTAGAGCTTACGCCTGCCGATGGCCTGCTGTTCATCCAGTCGAACCCTACAGCGGCAAGCGTAACTATTGGGGGTGATTTCAAGGGGCTCACGCCATTAGAAGTCGCATTGGCTCCAGGACAGAATCATGAGCTCATCTTCTTCAAGAACGGCTATAACTCGAATTCGCTCTCGATCCAGACGCAGGCGAACGAAGAGCAAGAGTTAACTATAGATTTGGAGCCAATATTAATGACAGTTAGTGTCGTGGCTCAACCGGAGGACGCCGAGCTCTATGTGGATGGCGATTTCAGAGGAGCGGCGAATCAGACTATCGAGTTGATGGCAGCAAGCCAGCAGATTGAAATCCGCAAGGCCGGCTTTATTCCTTATTTAACCGAATTCACTTCCCGTCCGGGACTGGAACAAATAATCAGTGTTTCTCTCAAGTCCCTCGAGCAGGCGCGCTTGGAGCAGATTAAGCCAGTTATTGTGTCGGCAGCGGGGCAGTCGCTTAAACTATTTTATCCCGGCGCGTTCACCATGGGCGCTTCGCGACGTGAAGCCGGCAGAAGGCCGAATGAGAATTTTCGTGACATCAAGCTAGAAAGAGCTTTCTATTTGGGTAACCGTGAGGTCACCAATGCTGAATTCAGATTATTCAATGCCGAACATAGTTCTGGCACCTTAGAGGGGCTAACTCTCGATAACGAGGCGCAACCCGTCGTTAGAATTACTTGGACCCAGGCAGCGCTGTTCTGCAATTGGTTGAGTGACCAGGAATCACTGCCACATTTCTATGAGGTCTCGGCTAACGATGTTGTTGGGTTTAATGCAGAGTCTACCGGTTATCGCCTGCCCACTGAGGCGGAGTGGGCTTGGGCAGCTAAAACCGATGGTAGCGGAAATCAACTTAAGTATTCCTGGGGAGACACGCTTCCTCCGGCGGAAAATGCGGGAAATTTTGCGGACATAACGGCCCAGTTCTATCTCGGGCAAATAATGTTTGATTACAACGATGGCTATCTCGCAACTGCGCCAGTTGCGACATTCGATGCGAATCAATACGAGCTCTATGATATGTCCGGCAACGTCTCAGAGTGGGTGCATGATTTTTACGGCGCAGTAGGCGTTATCGGTGGAGTCGAGGTTGATCCGCTTGGGCCTAGCGAAGGGCAGTTTCATACAATTAGAGGGTCCAGCTGGGCGCACGGTTCAGTAACTGAACTGCGACTGTCATTTCGCGACTTTGGCGAAGAAGTCCGCGATGATGTTGGCTTTCGGATAGCGCGTTATTTGGAGAAATAGGACAATGCGTAAACTATGTTTGTTTACACTGTTAAGTTTCTGGCAGTTCACAAACGCGGCAGAGAATGATCCGCCGGTTCAAGATTCGGATCTACTAGAGGCAGCGCAAATCGAGCTAGATTCTAGCATCGAGATTGAAGAAGACGGCAGCGATTCAGTCGCCGCGGAAATCTCGGAGACAAACGACGATGAAGAAGAGTCCTCGGTACGTTTTATCCCTACCGAGGAAATTTCACAGGATCTCGGCGTCTCGTTTCCCGTCGATATTTAGACCAGCAGACCAGCAAAGCTAAGGAATTAGTATGAAGCAAAGGTTGTTATCAGAAGCACTCTATCAAATAGCCGCACTAATTATTGCGGTGATCGTTGTTCACGCAGCTTATGTGGCAGTGATACGGCCTAACGCCGATTTGATTCAGCAACAGCAGAATTTGTTGCAGGAAACAGACCCTAACTTTGTGCCAGAACGGTCGGTCTATATTATCTTGCGCGACTTCGAGCAAGAGACATGCATAATTTTATTGCTCTGGGCTTTTTCGATGCTTGGCATGAAAGTACAGCAGACGCTGCGGGAGAGGGTGCTGTTAGAGCGAACCTTGATCAACATATCCGATGGAATGAGTATTTTGCCCGAAGATGCACGCAATTATGCGCGTACCGTGCAGGCGTTGCCGGAAAGAGAACGCCAATTCCTCTTACCGCGGGCGTTGCTTGCTGGTCTGCATAGATTTCAGTCTACTAACAATATTCAAGACGTTGCGACTACCATCAAGGTCACTTGTGACACCGAAGCAGATCGAATGGAAACGGAGCTAACGATCGTCCGCTATATCGCTTGGGCAATTCCTTCGATTGGATTCCTTGGCACAGTTCGTGGTATTGGCACGGCACTGGGTCAGGCGTATCAAGCTGTGAGCGGGGATATCGTGGGTGTTACTACCAGTTTGGGCGTGGCCTTTAACTCAACCTTTGTTGCACTGGTGGTTAGTATCTTACTGATGTTTGTGCTTCACCAATTACAATTGATTCAAGACAGGCTGGTATTGGATTGTCAGAACTATTGCGACGAGAAAATGCTGAGACATCTACAAGTGCCAGTCAGAGATGCTAACTAATGAGTCTAAAAGTTATCGAGTTAAACGATAACGTCTTACGTGTTGGCGATGATTCAGGAATCCTTGTTGAGAGTCCGGGTTTTGCGCTGGTGCTCGATAAGCAGATGCAGTTGGGAGACGTTGCAAAACATCAGGCTCGGATACATCCAACTAGTAGCTATAACAAATACTTGCATGAATTGAGCCTGGATCCGATAAGCCATGTGACTGGCATTCGTCACTTCGCCGATATTGCCTACGCACATCTATTGCATTTAGCAGAAGAAGGCGGCGTCGATGCGGATGTGATTTTTGCGGTGCCCGGCAATTTCACCAGAGTACAATTGGCTATTCTATTGGGGCTCGCAAAACAAAGTCCCTTTCAGGCAGTGGGCATGGTGGACTCGGCAATCGCTGCCGCCCATGCAGCTACTCATACTGGTTCTGTCATCTATGCAGAGATGCAGTTGCACCAAGTCGTTCTAACGAAGATTGTCGCAGGCCAGGATAGCCACCAGCGCGAATCGGTGATTCAAGTTCCCGGCGTGGGCAGTCAAAACTTCATGGACCGTATGATGCAATTGGCGACAGGCTTGTTTATCGAACAGTGTCGATTCAATCCGCAACATGACGCGGAAACCGAGCAGAAACTCTATAACGCGCTACCGCTTTGGCTAAAACAAGATGGCAAGGACCAGAACAGTTTATTGCTCGAGCTCAAAGTTAACACGGCGGTGCACACAGCGAAGATGCCGCGCGAAAGCTTGATTAACTATCTTTCTAGGGACTACAAAAGCATCGGTCAGCAAGTTGCTGAGCTAGCGGAGGGGGGAGACAGCAAATTACTCTTAAGCCCCGATTTCGCAGACCTACCCGGTTTACGTTCGTTCTTGGGCGAGAGTATCGAGTTGGAAGTACTTCCTGTCGGTGCAATTTCCAGGGCCGTTATTCTAAATCGGGACAGTATCGTAAGTGGCGATGATCAGATCCAATTGACTACCTCGCTACCCAGAGCTGTAAGTTTGTCGAGTCAATCCGATCGTGTCGTGGCGCAGCCAGAACAGCAGAGAGCGACGCATGTGCTAGTCGGCAGTACCGCGATTCCATTGGGTTCGATAAATTTACCGACGCTTGGGCGAATAGAAAAACACGAAGATGGATTTTACTTAGATAGTGGTAAGCAAGAGTTCTTATTGAATCAGCATAAGGTGGTCGGTAAACAGGCGCTTGGCCTTGGTGACTTGATCCAGTCCAGTGAAGATAGCGAGTCGATTCGACTAATACAGGTTAGCGATGTCTAGCAGCAAAGCAAGGCGCAGAAATCTAAATCCCATCAGTCTGGCATTTCTAGATGTCATGTTTTGTGGATTTGGTGCTGTGATTTTGATTTTCCTAATCCTCGATCATAACAGCAGTGAGACCCCCTCGGAGCAAAATCTAGATTTGGCCGCTGAGGTAAATTTGCTACGCGAAGAGGTTAACGAGGGAGAGTTAGGCTTGGTTGCACTGCGCAACACATTCTCAGATGTGAGTTTTGAAGTCGTCACCGCCGAGGGTTTAGCACGGCAGATTCGAGACCAACTACAAACGTTTCTACAAGAGCTAGCGGCTCTAGAAAACTCAAGCGTTGCTACCGAAGAAAGCATTGAGCAATTACGCGCAGACGTTAAATCCTTAGAAGAGGAACTACTGCGCCTGCAGGCGAGCGCCTTTGAGCAGGAAGGCAATAGCGTGCGTCAATTCCTGGGAGACGGGAATCGACAGTATTTATCTGGTCTGTTTTTGGGCGGCCAGCGTATTTTAATATTAGTAGACAGCTCTGCGAGTATGCTCGACAGCACTTTAGTGAATATTATTCGTACCCGCAATATGTCGGACGACCGCAAGAAGCAGGCACCGAAGTGGCAGCGCGTTGTTAAGACCGTAGACTGGATTAGCACACAATTGCCAATCACGAGTCGTTACCAAATCTGGCAATTCAACGAAAATCTAGAATCGGTATTGGGCGGCTCTTTGGACAGCTGGCAGGAAGTCGCAGACCGGGATGGGCTAAACATTGCTATCGAGAATGTGAAGGAAATCGTGCCTGCGAATGGTACGAACATGGAACAAGTTTTTAGGGCAGTCGCAAACACGTCACCTAGGCCGGATAATATTTTCTTGATTACAGATGGTTTACCGACTCTAAGCGATCGTGGTTCGAATAATGCGCTGGTCACGCCTTCCGAGCGGATAGAGCTTTACGAAGAAGCTCTGGAAGAATTGCCTCGGGGTATACCGGTCAACATCGTACTGCTGCCCTTGGAAGGCGACCCAAGCGCTGCGGCTGCTTTTTGGCAGCTTGCACAGTACACGCAAGGCTCGTTTATAACGCCTTCCAAGGATTGGCCATGAGACGCAAACGCGGGGAAGCAGATTCTTTTTCGGTATCTTTCCTAGACGTGGCTGCCTGTGGCTTCGGTGCCATGATTATCTTGCTGATGATTACAAAGTCTGGCGAACCGATTTCTATCGAGTTCGTCGACTCGCCTCCGGAAGGGGCAATCATTGAATTGCAGGAACAGCTGTTCGCCATTCGTGGAGAGACAACAATTTTTAATCGTGATTTGAACGCCAAGCAGGAGCAACTCTCCGCCATGAAGGACCGTATCGCTCGGCTGCAGAGAGATCTGGATGACGCAAAGGGGCGTTTCCAAACCTCAAACCAGTTATCGACCGAAATCACCGATGAAGTGGGCCGCCTTGCTATAGCGCAGCAAAGCATGACGGAAGAGATGCAGCGCCTGCTTGCGAATAGCAGCGCACCGGAAAACAACGCGGTAGGTGGGATACCGGTAGATAGCGAATACATTATTTTCGTGATTGATACCTCGGGAAGTATGTATGGCAATGCCTGGAACAAGATGCTCGGTGTTATTGATGACACACTAAATGTCTATCCCGAGGTTAAGGGAATCCAGATCATGAACGACATGGGCGACTATATGTTCGATTCCTATCGTGGAGAGTGGATCCCCGATACGCCTAGTCGTCGCAATACTATTGTTTCTACGCTGCGGACTTGGAACCCCTTTAGCAATAGTAGCCCTGTAGAAGGGGTGACACGCGCAATCAATACTTTCTATGAACCGGGTAAAAAAATTAGTATCTATGTAATCGGGGATGATTTTCAGCCTGGAGGGTCTATTCAGAACGTACTGCAGACTATTGATCGCATTAACGTAGAAGACGAGAATGGCGATAGATTGGTGCGTATACACGGTATAGGCTTTCCCGTAATCTTTGCGGGTCAAGAACGCTACCGACAGAGCGTTTATAGATATTCCACGCTAATGCGCGAGATGACGCAGCGAAATGGTGGTACATTCGTAGGCCTAAATGATTTCCAGTGATTTAGCGGCGGCAGTTAGACGCTAAGAAAAGGTTAATAATGCGCAGAAAGAGTGGATTGATGAGAGGAAGGGTGAGAACAGCACTAATACTTATGGCAGCGCTTTACCTGACTGCCTGCGGTGTCAGCAACGTGGTTATCGAGGGAAGCTTTCCGACGCCCAATATCAACAAGCTGCCTATCACTATTGCAGTCCACTATGATGCGGCGCTCAGGGAATTTGCCTATATTGAATACTCCGAAACCGGGACTGAAGAATACAATATTGCCAGTGGGCAATCCCATATTGAACTTTTTGGCACTTTATTGCCTGCAATGTTTGATGGGGTGATAGTAGTCGCATCGATCGAAGAGGCGCAGGCATTAGGTGTCGATGCAATTTTCGCTCCAAACATAGAAGAATTCCAACTCGCGCTACCAGCGAAGACCAAGCTTGATGTCTTTGAGGTTTGGATTAAATACAATATGCGATTGATGACGGCAGAGGGTGACTATATTGCGGACTGGGTATTGACTTCGTACGGGAAGACCCCGACCGAGTCGTTACGCTCGGCAGAAGCCGCAATAAATGAGGCGGCGGTAGTTGCGCTTCGCGACCTGGCTTCGAGCTTTTCTCTAAACTTCACTGAGGTTCCGGAAGTAAAAGACTGGTTAAATACGTTGTAGTGAAAAAAGAGTCGTACCTGATTGGAATGGCGTAAGGACTATCATGAAGCACCTTAGAGGAAGAAATAGACTAGGCAGTGCTCTACTGATTTTGGTCTCGCTTGCCTGTTGCACCACCACCACCATCGACGAATTTCGTCAAGGTGAAACCGGTATAGAGAGTTATGAGTCAGTAGTTATTCTCGGGCGGCGACAGGCTAGCGACTACGAGACGCGCTCCGAATTTGTGAAATGCGTCGGTGAGGGGATGGCCCAGGGCGAGAATTCAATC
>Ga0115569_10000416_pt1 | contig 34832 bp, 51 predicted proteins | sample COGITO_mtgs_1205_2_FD_87295 | JGI IMG/M metagenome (GOLD analysis project Ga0115569, IMG submission 87295) | Pelagic marine microbial communities from North Sea - COGITO_mtgs_120503 | ecosystem: Environmental > Aquatic > Marine > Epipelagic | place: Germany:Helgoland, sampling site Kabeltonne... | reverse complement strand
TTCTTCTCACCCATTCCAATGATGACTACTTCTTCTCTTCGTCCCATTCCGAAGTCTCCTCGATAGACTACTCGTTGTCCTATTTCGTACTTGTGCTTCATTGTTTGATTGTTTGTTTGTTTGATAATTCAAATATAGGCTATTTTCAAATCCCACCTACTACATTCTTGAAAAAAAAGGGCATTTTACTCTGTGAACGTGGTCTTTAGGGAATAAAAAAAGGGACCTCCAGTGGAAGCCCCTTACAAACAAACGATCCTCAGGACGAGGACCAACAAACTCAGTTGTCAGATTTCGGAAGATCTTCGTTTCGCAATATCTTTTGCCTCAACAATAGAACTCCGTTTCCTTTATAATTTCCTTCGCGCCAAGCTGCTTCAATCTGGTGTCTTTTCATTGTAGGATAAAATCTTACAAATACTGACAAAGATGAAAATACTTCAATTTCTCCCATGTCCCAGATAGCGATGACTACTTTTTTCTTTGTTTGACTCATGATTCTCGCTTGTAGGTATTTAATCTCGCATAAGGCTTGTTACCTTCCTTGGATCTTTTGATGTCTAAGTTTACCCACTCGCCTTGTTGGGTATTTAGCCAGTCTATGAACTCGCTTTTTTTAATTCCGATCTGAATGTCCACGAACGAGCCTTCTGGTCCATCTGAGCATCTTAAACCTTTTGGGAATTGAACTTCACTATCTGCCATACTTCTGTAAATTATAAAATTGTTTTAAGCTTCTTTCCTCGACTAAATAATCCCTTCTTGATTTCTCTTCATGAAACCATTCATGGCAATTACCTATTCTGAAGGAGCAAACTTTAATCAGGTTCAATCGATTGTGTACTTCTGGGTGTGAACTATTACCCTGTCGCAATTCGGATCTATAGATAATATGGTGAACATCGAATGGACCTTGTGATGTTCCGCATCTTTCGCAGAACTCATGGCCGAATTCATCCTTTTGCTGTTCAGCTATTTCCTTTTTGATTTTCCTAAATTGATATTCACTCATTTGTTTGTTCCGGGTGCAAATATAGTCCCTTTTGCAAATTGAGTACAAAAATTAGGGTTTTTTTTAAGGAAACGATGGTTTCAATAACAAGTAGGAAACTAATCCGGCCCCTGCATAGGTTCCAACTTTGTAGAACTTCTTTCTTCTTTCTTCCTTCCTTTTCAGGTCAACTTCAATTTCGTATTGCTTTTCCCAAGTATTGACTACTCTCTTCAGATCTTCAATGTTTTTTGACAGGTCCCGGATGTGATCACTCTTTTGTAGTATGACCACTTGCTTGTCTCCAATGACTCCCTTCAATTCTTGATTCAAAGAATCTAACTCACCGATTCTTTCATTCATGTGCCAAACTTTTTTGGCATCATCGATTGAAATGCAAATGGTGTCAGTCTGTGCTATAGTTACTGAGTATGTCCCTAAGGACAATACGAGTAGTATCAGAGTTTGCAGACCGAACAACTTCATACCTCTTCTCATAGTATTGTTTTATTCGAATTGTATCAACCAATCTTTGGTTTGCTTTTATTTCAAGACTATCGATCAACTTGGACCTCTCCAGCAAAAGACTATCTCTCTCTTCAATTTGTGACAAAATCTCATTACGCTCACCTTCAAGTTCTCCTTTCTCAAAGTAAAGACCTCCAGAAGGGTAAAATATAACCCCTAACAAGGCTAAACACAAGAATCCAAGGAGTAATGTCAGGTGAACTAATTTCATCCCTTAGGTGCGCTCTTATCAAGTCCAAGCTTTTTTTGAATCCAAGGCCAAAGGTCATCGATTAAAAAAGTGACTACCACAGAGGAAAGGAGTCCAAGTAAAAAAGCCCACAATGGATGCCAAGAAGACCCAATGATAAACAACCACTCATATTCAAGCCATATTGCAAGATCCGAGATCAAACCAAACAGGTCGGACCCATAAAAGGCAAAAGCCCAAGCACCACCAAGTCCAAAGACTAAATCATCCCACCGGTCAAATAACCAAGACTTTCCTGAATTATACTCCTTCTGGTGGTTCCTGAAATGGTTTAATTCCCTGAGTATTGCACCGAGAAATGCTACTGCCACATATTCATTCATGGTCGTACTATTTTGATATGGTCAAGTCCAGTATTCCGAACATCTGAGTGAAGCCAAGTCTTCGCAATTGCAGGATCTTCGAGAGTTGTCAAGCCTTTCTGCATGAACAAATCTTTGTAGTCATTTATGATTTTATGAATCTCGATGTAGTCGGCTTCGTACCTCGTTCCGTTCTTGATAATGATATCGCAATCAAAGGCTCTTCCGTATCTGTGTTGACTCTCTGAGTTTGGGCTCTTGCTGAATTGTCCTCCGTTGTACTGCTGTGGTTCTCTGTAACCTCTACCGATGTAGCTTCCACCTGTGTGCCAGTTGTTGATCACAATGAAAACATCATCAGCTTGATAGTGCATCGTGAAAAACTCCTTGTAGAATTGAGCCAAAGAGAATAATTTAGGATCGACAAACCAAAGAGATTTTGTACCCCACTTCGCCCAAGTGTCTTTTGAAACGAACTCTTGAAGGCAAAAATTTTCAGCGACTTTCATTCTTTTCGTTTTAGATCATACATCTTGTAGAACTCTTGAATATTCTTTTGCTCTTGAAGCTTGTAGATTACATCTTCCTTTCTGTCGTTCTCATATCGTACAAGGAATTTGTTGAAGTCGTTTGATAATTTTGTAAAAGCTTGCTCTTGCATACCGAGAATCTTGATAGCTTCAATTCTTGTAGGCTCAATGACCTCACGATATTCTTCCACGCTTTGAAGTCTTACTTCAACAGCACCAACCCAAGTTCCGAGCATTACGAAGCCTACCATCAAGCCGACCACGATTTGAACGATGTTGATTCTATCGTGCCATTTTCTTTCTAAAGCAGCTTCTTCTCTTTGTGTCATGAGTATAGTTTTCGTCGGTTGGTGTACCTGTCCTTGAATGTCAATAAAACAGAAGGTTGTGCTGTGGTTCCAGAGTAATTTGGATCGTAACCACCTGAGAATTCAACTTCTTTCTCGGCATAATTACCTGAACTATTCCAAGAATTGTAGTCAGTGATAACTACTTCATCAGCTTGGGCAATATCATACAACAAAATGTCGTGAAGGTCCAAAGGCAGTCTTCGAATTATCATCTTGTACTCTTCCAACCACTCTTTTTTGATTGTTCTTTGCTTACCATCCTGCATCCGAACCGACTCCTCTTCCATTGATGCGTTTTTATAGCCGAATATGGCTTCTTTGAATCGAATCTGGTTGTTCCATTCCATTTGACTGAAATCTCGCCTCTCATCCGAGTATTTGGACCCGATAACCGAATTCCACAAGTATTCTATTCTGATTGTACCATCTACCGACCGGGTACTGAATTGTTCAAGGCAATATTCTTCTGAAGTGATTGTCCGACTGACTAAATCAAAAAGAATCCTGTACTTGCCCCTTCCACCCCATGTCGGAGCATTAAATACCTCCCTCCAATTTATTTTGTAACCAACATAGTCTTTGTTGTTTTTTTCTACAAAACCAAGTGGGTAATAGGTGCCATAAGTGTCATCCACCAATGTCGCCTTTGTAGTCCATACTCCATCCTCTTTTTTCTGGAGTTCCATGTTTACAGATGAATACTGCTGTGGAATGATTTTTAGGATACTGCTCCAGTCATTTTTGTACTTGTCGGTGTCTGCTGGATCTGCGAATACACAAAGTTCGTAACAACAACGAGCAAATGGATTGTCCTCCAATGGCAATACAATGTCTTCCCGGATCTCATCCATTACGAAAACATTCTGTTTCTGTACCTCACCCCACTTGCTCATGATTCAAAAATACTATTTAATCGATTGTCAATTCAAACTCCTCAAAGCCGTCACAATACTTCATGCTTACTGGGTCTTGAGGAATAAAGTAGCCATGAACAGAGTGAAAACAATATTCTTTTTTGAACCAACTTTCGATTGTATCGCTTGGAAATCCTTCGCCTTGATTAATCGCTTCGAGAATCGTGTCGAACTCTTCTTCTCTTACTTTTTTTCCAGTCATCATATTGCGTATTTAGTTGAGAAATAGTCTTCCAACAACCATCTTTCCGAGCCTGTTATTGTTCCCTTTACAACTACAACTTCACCAACTTCTCCTTCATATTGTTCACTTGTTGGTGTTCCGAGCCGTGAACCAAGCCAGTAAATATCCGAAGCACCAGAAATTCCAATAGCTGAAGAACCAGCAGCAGCGACTGCGTTCACTCTCATTGTAGGTACTCCAGAAACAACTTCAATCACAAAATAGTAATCCGTTGAAACTGTGATTCCAGTGCTTATTGCTGTGGTTACGCCAGTGTAATACGAAGCGCAAAAATCACTGCCGACAGTACCCATCGTCAATATGTTGTTCGAGTTGTCTCGAACTGAAAACATAAGATGTGAGCCACCACCTAAATTCGAAGCCCTAAAGACTCCAGCGACTACAATATCTGTCCAAGTACCTATGTCAACTCCTTCAAGAGCGTAGTTAGTTCCAACTCCAAAGTCGATAGTCTGCAAGCTATTTATCGCCCCAAGTTCGGGTTGATTTGATCCGGTCAATTGGAAAGCGTCATAGCTGTTTCCTGACTGATCTGCCCAATCTGAAACTCGACCTGCAGCTTCCGTCACCCCTACTTGGCCGTCCAACCAAAGGTCTGTTGTAATCGAAGCAGGCGTCCATGAAAGAGTGCTTGAAGCTTGTCCAAGTCTCGCTGAGATAGTGTACTGAGATATCCCCGGAGTCAACTTCGAGTAATCAACCTCACATTCCAGTCGAATAATGTTACCACTTGGGTTTGATATTGTGACTTTCCCATTGGTCGAAGTAAAAATACTTACAGATTCTCGATTGTACTCAGAACTAAATGTTTCGTTTGCTATGTATGTGCCTGCCTCTGTTGGAATGATTCTAAAAAGGCCCCACAAATCAGCAACATCCGGAGGAGTTCCGCTATATGTGAATTCTGCTCGAATTGTAGTGTTTAACTTAGCCTGTTTTGAATAGATGTATGGCTGACCTCCTGAGGTTAGGGTCGTGATTCCATCTAAACAGGTTATGCTTTCCAAAGTCCAGTCAGGATTTGCAAGGTAGTCTGCTATGACTAAAGGGACGTCTTTGTTGATCGTCTTCGTTGTGGAGCCAACTACCACATTGGTTGCAAGTCGATAAACGAAGGACCAGCCTGACAAACCTGCCAACCTCATCCAGTTTTGGTTGTATCCGTTGTGCTGTTCTGTTGTATCAAGGAAGTCACCCGGTAAATTGGCCAGTATTAGCTGTTCCCAATACTCCCAGCGCAATAAAAAAGGATGTTGAATAGTGTATCCATATTGACTTCCGGAGTCTCTTGAAGTGTCTCTAAATACCTTGTACTCTTTTCTTATTTCACTTGCTGAAACATTGAAGGGTGTTTGTATGGTTGAATTTATGAATCGTACTGGACCTATTTCTGGTGATCCCTGAAGGTCCCAAACCTGTTCCTGAAGAACGACATCATCCTCTCCAGTTTTCTGCATCACTATTTGACCTCTGAATTCTTCAATTTGAACATCGTATGAACTTTGGTCAAGAAGTATTTCAGTATGGGCAACTATCTCATCTTCAATACAAAACTCTGGCGTAACTACAGGGTCCAAGAAGTCGTTCTGGTCATGGAAGAACAATTCCGGAGTACCAACTATTGTCGAATCTGGAATGTCAATTGAAATCTTTTCAATGTCAACTATCATGGAATTGTAGTTCGCATCGGCACTTGTCATTCCCGGACCAACAGCATAGCATGTAATCATGTATCGCTTATCATTCAGACTATCAATTATATCCTGAACATCTGTTCCAAAGTCAACATCGAAATTGACTGTTACTCCTCCAGTTATTGAAGTGACTGTAAGGTTCTTGATTACCTCTCCATTGGTCCCAAACTGAACTCCATTGATAGCAGCGACTCCTTGTTGTTGGTTTGCTCTATCGAATCCGTAATTGTAGGCCATGTATTCATCCTTCTTTCTGTACTGAAGTTCTGCTTCAGGCATCATGTTGAAGTTTACGCATACATACTCTGGATCTCCTCCAATGTTATCGGCTGTATTCAGTATGTCAAACTCTACACTAACAACATCATCCCTTGTCAGGGCTATTCCATTACCATAAACCAGACTCGTTTCATCGACCTCATACTCATTAGGTCCACCATTGTATAATTCATCAAACCAACCTGTCCTTCCATCATTTTCTGCGTGAAGGGCTTCTTGGTATATTGACCAGTCTTGGTAGTCTCTCAATGCTCTTAACCTGAAGACTAATCGTAAGGCTTTCTGATAGTCGAAATACTTTGGGGGGGTCCTTGGTATCGTTGTGATATCAAGAAGCTGTGTATGCAGATAAAATGGGTGAATAAGAAAGCTTATGTTTACTTCAAAAGGGTATATGTATAGACCTTCTCTCTCAGAATTTCCAATGTACTTTACAGATCCAACTTCAAGTGCCGCTATACCCAATTGCCAGTCTCTCATCCCCTGTGGGGTTAATGAAACAGGAGTTGAATATCCAAAACCTGCAGCACTTCCAGCAAAGTATCTCATTAGGTCCCCACTGACTTTTGAGTTAAAGTTTACGCCTTCATCGTTTTCAATCAAGCCATAGTCCATGATTATGCCAGAAGGTATTTGCTTTAGATCTATTCTGCCGGCAATATCCAAAACAGAAGTCAGTCCCGGAAGGGAAACAAAATTCCCAACCTTGATTAAGTATCTACTCGGCTTTTCAATGATCTCCATTGTATCATCGTTCACCGAACCTGAGGTACTGGAAATTACAATCGTATCACCAACATTGAAATAATCAAAAAGACCTACTTGATCGTAATCGTCAATCCACTCATTCGTTGCAGGGTCGGCACCATCCATGTATGGAGGCTTGAAATACGCTCTTTGGTCCGTATTCGTGTCCTGAAAGATGTCGGCCCAAGTTTGAAACCTAACTGTGATTTTAGCATCAACTTTCTGGAAGATGTTTCCTTTCAAAAAGTCTTCTACTCCTGTGACATTCTCCTCATTGATCTCAATGTCTTCAACCCATCCCGGCATATTTCTTCTGTGTTACAATTAACTTCTCACGAAGATTGTTTAATTCGGCCACTTTTGCTTCAAACTCTTTAGCCTGTTCTGGTGTCAGGTCTGAATTCTTCAAAAGACCTTTCAGGTTGTCCAAATTTGACAACATAGATTCGAGGCCCGGTGACAACTTTTTCAGATCCCCAGTCAAATCTGACAATATGCTATTAATGTCCGGTTGGTTCAAGGATTACTTCTTTAATGTTGTTTGTATAGATTCTCTGTTCTTCGACTACAAATTTAGCCAATTGAGTTGAAGGGTTCCAAGAGCAAGATACAACTTCAACTACTTTTCCATTTGGCAGTCTTGCTGCGCCCTCCTGCATAACTAATTGTACGTCCTCTAAAGTCATTTCAACGTCTTCAAATCGATAGATAAAGCGTTGACGAGTATCATTCCCCGGAGCGAAGCTTGAACCTTTATGGAAGTTCTCATAAATGTACTTAGCATTTAGGTGGGTGTCATTGTCTTCAGAAAGACGAGTCGCTTTTTCATCCGAATACAAATTCACCAAAGCAACTTTTGGGACTGTGATAATGTCAGTTTCCAACAACATCATGTTTATTCTCCCATCGATTAATTGACCAAGAGCAGGGTCAACCATCTTTGGAACTGGGTCGAGTTCATTGTTGATCTTGATACCTACAACTCGAAGGGCTTTTGCCAATTTGTTAATCACTTTAATAGCAGCATTGACTGTATCGATTACAGCGTTTGCCACATTCACCAAAGCTGAAATCACCGCACCAACAACATTCAGGTTTGAGTCGGCCACTCGCTCTGGTATTGTCAGTTCTTTTTTTCGTGAGGCTCTTGCTAAATTGACGTTTTTACTTTGTAGTCCCTTCATCAATTTCATGCTTGAATTGTTGACCACTTTAGGTTCAAGAATGACCTGAACATTGTTTCCGGTCCAATTGTCAACAGTCTGCTTTTCCACACTATCATGTTGAAAACTAAGCAGGTAATTGGAAATAACTTCATTTGAATTGGTTTCAAACTGAGGCTTATAGTGATCTGGTAATTGAAAGGAACCTGCAGTTGGGGCCTTATCCAGTATCAGACTAAAATTATCGTTTACGATGTCTACCCTCAGGTTGAATAGGGTTTTGAACTCCCTTATCAAGTCACCAAAAGTTCCTCTGTAGTAACCAGTTTGCTCTGTTCTGTCAGGCAACCTAAACCCAAGAATTCTATTGTCACTTTGGTCTTCTGGATTCGAATAACTTTCAGGTATTACCACCATTTTGTTCCAAGGTGATGACTGAAGAATTGGTGATGAATAAGTCATACCAAGATACTGCGCTCCCTTTTCCATCAAGTCGTTCAACAACATACATGGTTTGTATTTTACAAAGCCAATAATTAAGGCAATCATGTCCAGTATTAAATTGACTATCGTTGCTACCAATGCAATTGCGTAAACAAGTTTTCCAATCAAAGTAATGGCACCACCAAGGGTATCAATTACCGATCCTGTTTCAATGGAAGAACCACCAATGTCAGTAATCAAAGCGTTCAACTCTGTACCAACAAATACCAGTGTCAGTATGGCTATAAATGTTTCCTTATAAGCAGGTACCGAAGCGACTACATATGGGACAAAGTGATAGTCAGATGTGGTGATAATTCCTTTAGCCTCTAAGTACTCAAATGTGAACCCATCAGCTACATCATTCAGCCAATCTATATCTCTGGCCGGAACCGAATCAGCCGTAACAAGATCTTGATCAAACTGTGCGCTTGTCATATCGATATAACCATCAAGCAATACCAAAGAAGAGGTGCCGTTTTGTAGAATGATTTTATGGGGTATTCCTTCAAAGACTCCTACTCCACCAGAAAGTCCAGATTCGAATTTCGCTTTCAAATCTGCAGCTACTTTATCAATCCATTCAAAGGAAGAAATACTCACAGACCTGTCAACTTCATCCCTACCAAAGTTTAACTCAACATCAATGTCTTCATAGTTCTTTGGAGGAGTGACTTCGACTCCATTTATCATGTGTACTTGAACTAAACTCATAACCTACTTTTCTTTGAAAGGGTCCTAATTACTTTCCTCACTTTTCCATCAACCATTCGTTCTATCCTTTGGTCATGTGAATCCCAGTCTACCTGCATACCACTACTTCTGACCGCCTCTGTGTTTTCTTTCAGGTGCTTTATAATTCTGGAATCATTCAGGGCATTTACTGAAAGTCCGGACCTGTCTCCAGTAGCTAACTTCACCAGATCGTTGTTCGATATGTTGCCCAACTTTTGTCGAATCTCCATCGACTGAGCAGGGTTCATGATCCTTTCATCCCCATCAACTCGAATGACATAGCCATCCCTTCCCTTGAACATTGGGTTTTTAATCGAATCCTCTACTCGCTCGGTACCTTCGTAAAAAAGTCCTGAAATCGTATCAGCAATAGCCATCTGTGCCAATGCTTTTCCTGCAGCCGTATCTGGGTCCTGTCTCAGGTATTCTCTGAAGGCTGTCAAGTATGCAAGGGTTTTTTCTCTTTTGACTGCTTTCTCTGCCTGACGTTCCTTTTGTACCTCAATTTCTGCAGCTTTCTGTTGTTCAAATGCAAGAGTATTGGCCAAACCTAGTTCTGCAAGTCTTTCCTGTCTACTTATGTTGTCTTTTGTCGCATCCAACTCCCTATCCAAAGATTTCTGAATCCTGCGATCTTTCTGGTCTAAAGCAGTGCCAATGGCATTTGCCAAGCCTACATACATGTCCATCAATTTCTGGATGTCATCCTTCATTGCTATTCTCGCAAGTTGTGAAGCCAACTTTGCTGCCCGGGCCAATGACTCTGTTCCGTCTGCAAGTTCTCGAACCTCATCGTTGGTTTTGGCTATTTCTACATTCGCTTCTTCCCATGTTTTTGCTTTCATGGGTGTCAACTCACCTAAAGAGTTCAACTGTTTTAGCCTGTTTTGAAGAACTTTTATTTGTTCATTGTATCTCTGGATTTCAGACTCACTTAAACTTGCACTTTTTTTGGCTTGAAGTTCTTTGATTTGCTTTTCTACCTTGACAATAATTCCTTCTGGAGTAGAATCGTTTTCACTCCGTATTTGTTTGGCCCTTTCCTTCAATGCAGCGATAATTTCTTTAATCTGCATTTTCTCTTTAGTGTACGCCTTACTTCTTCTTTCCAAATACTCTTCAACTGACTCGTTTTCTTTGGCTCCAAGAACTATTCGGTCCTCACTCAAAGACTCCAACTCTCCTTGAAAGTATCTCAAACCCTTCTCAATCTCTGTCAAACTGAAAAGTGAAATGTCTGCACCGGCTAAAATAGCACCAGCAAGTTCCTCAGGATCCGCATCACGCATTAACTCATTCGTACGGGCTAATTCCTCGTTCAAATCCTTTTGCTTCTCTGTCTGGTCCTCTGTTTCGTCACCCCATATTGGCAACAAGGAAATTAAAAGGGTCACAGATGAAACAATCAAACCAAGTGGGTTTGCTTTAACTGCTGTATTCAATGACCTAACTGAGAATGTCAGTTTATTGGTTGCGAAGGCCGCTATCGTGGTCAATAATCGATATGAAATCAAGGCCGCTTTGAAGGCAACAAAGGCTATAGCTGCTCTACCTATGGCTTTAATGATGGTGTCCAGATTCTCTGCCAAGAACAGGATTGCTTTTCGGATCTGTTCCCCTGCACTGGTGGCATCGTTCACATTCAATACATAACCCTTCCAAGCACTATCCAACAATTTCAATGATCCATCAAGGGTCTTCAACTGAGTTTCAGCAAGTTTCTTGCTTGTTCCAGCAACATCCTGTAGATTCTCTTCATACTCCTTTATTCTGCTTCCAGAAGCCGCAAGGGTGGCCCCTATTGTTACTCCTCGTTTTCCGAATAAGTCAAAGGCTGTTTTTGCTTTGTTTGTAGATGTATTGATTTGCTCCATCGCATCTTCAAAGCTTATGCCTTTCTTCGAAAGTTCAATGAAGACGTTTCTTAGTCCGGTACCTGCTGTCGAAGCATCAATTCCGTTGCTTGCAAGAACGCCAAGTAAGGCTGAAGTTCTCCTCAGGTCCACTCCTACTACATTCGCAGTTTTACCCACAATTGGTAGGGCTGTTTGTAGTCTCTCAAAGTTCAGGGCTGAAATTTGTGTTGCTCTGGATAAAACATCAACGGTGTCTGCAGCTTTGTCGCTCTGTAGTCCAAATTGGTTCAATGTCGCACCGACTAACTCTGCAGCATCCCCCAACTCCGCTTGCAGGGCTGTGGCCCCTTGAAGTGTTGCTTCAGTCACATTGAGAATTTGTAGTTGTGAGAATCCGAGTCTGGCATAAGCCTCTTGAAGTTCTCCAACTTGACCGGCTGAAAATTCTGTAATTGCTCCGAGTCTCTTTGCGTCTTCTGACAAAGCTTTCATTTCGGATCTGTTGACATTTAAGACTCCTGCAAGGGTGGCCATCTGAAGGTCGAACTCTTTGATTACATTCAATGAAGATCTGATCACCTGTACCGCACCAAATACACCAAACATGACTCCGGCTGCAGAGGCTACGTTTCTCAGGGTCGCTCCGAATTTTGACATCGCACTGCCATAATTCCCCACACTTCTCTGAAATTGACCTGCTGAAGCGTCCACCCTCTTCAGTGATGTATCAAGCCTTTGAATTTCTTTTCGAAGGCGAATAGCTTGTTTTGAGTTCTCCCCTTGGGATAATGCTACATTTTTGTATTGACCTCTAAGCCTATTCAGTCGTGCTGACATCGCTTTATAAACGCCATTTATTCTTGCGTTTTCTCGGACCTCTTGCTTGTTTCTTTGGGCTTGGATTCTTTTTTGCTCATTGATTTCAGTCAAGCCTTTTGAAGCCTCACTATTTAAGACGTTCAACTCCTTTCTGGCTTTGATCATCTTCTGCTCAGTGGTGACTAATGCTTTTGTGGTGGAATCTACAGCACGAACACTTGAATTAAATTCCCGGATGTCGGAGCCTTTCTTAAAAGGGTTTGCTCTCAGAATTTTTTCTTGGCTTTTGATTATTGCTTTTAGAGCAGCATCCATCGTAGCAAGATCCTTTACTATTCCCGTGATCGCATCTTTGGCTATTAAATCATCCCTTGTTATCTTCTTGCCTGCTGCCATTTTCTTTCATTAAATTCATGTGAATTAGATACTTACGAGTTGTCAGTTTTTCGTTTGCTACAAGTATTGCAACTCCCGGTGACATATTCTCCAGTATAGCTATTGATTTGTGAAAGTCGAAATCTACTGGACTTTCCTGCTCTTGCCAAGTCTTTGTCGCTTCCCATTTCAGAACATCTACTGGTTTTTTTGAAAGTGTCGCTTTAATCTTTCTCAGAATGTCTCTTCTCTTCTGCTTCAAACCATCTACGAAGTCTTTATCCTTTACCAAAAAGTCATACAACTCAATTTCGATATTGTCCCAAGCTTGATATAAGCGTTTTAGGGCGGCTTTCTTTCTCCAAGGTAGGTAAGGTATCCTCCCAGAGTATATTAACTCATCAAGGCCCCCAGATTCAACTATAGACCAGTATTTGGTTATTGGAAGGGTGTCAATTGAACTATAAATCTTCATTTCAACAACTCGAGGTACAAAATATCCCTCATTATTGGGGTGATCTTGCGTACAAGTTGGCCCATTGAATCTGAAGTCAAACCAAGAACATTACCACCAGCATACTCCGTCCAGTCTCTTCCATCTGGCTTGGCACCATCAGCATTTAGAGTGAAGTATTGATCTGTGACATTTTCGACCTCCATGCTGCTGTAAAAGTACCCTGTATCATAAAGGGTCCACCTGCTGTTTGGTTTGCCGTATTTGCTTTGACTTACTTTCGAATAAAATGGAAGGAGATCTCCATTAGACAACCTGCCTGCTCGAAGTTGGTTCTGTTGGTTCAGGTAGATGGCATATTTCTGTGACTCAGCTTTTCCGAAAGTGACTGCGAACAACCTGCCTGAAGTTAATTGGCTTCTATTTTTAGACATTCGGAGGAGGGCTTCCATCCCCCAAAGATACTAAACTAAGATTTGATTAATGACTACCTTCTGTTGTTCAGCATAGCTTCAGTGGCTAAAATGGCTCCATGCTCATTTCTGGCCATCTCTCTGCTCGTTTGAATTATCTCAGTCATCTTAGGTTCCATCGATTCAAAGAACTCTTGAATCTTCTCTAAATAGTCAGGGGTTTTTTCTATCCAGTCCATCAAATACTCATCACTTCCATCTTCGTAAAGTAGGAATTCATCATGTACTACTTCATAGTCTGGGTGAAATGGATCTGGTGACTTACTATCAAATCCGAGGTCAAGTAGCTTTCCGTAAAAGTCGACTTGCTCAATGTAGAATTCGTGGCAACTTGGTAAAAAGGTTTGATTGTTCATGTCTAAAGTCTTACTGGTTCAGTTCTCAGGTATTAAAAGTCTAACTCATGAATGAAGTCCATAATCCAACCCCTTTCTTCTTCACTTAAATCTGTGAAAGTTAAGGTAGTTCGAAAGTCACCTTCTTCAAGGTCTGAAACATTAATATCAACTATTCTGAGGTTATCTAAAAGGCTTTCAAGATTCTCGTTTTGAATTTGAAATTTTTCGTCTGCTTGATTCATGTTTTGTTTGTTTGTTGTTTTGTTTGTTTGTCTCAGCAAATATAGGGTTTTTTCCAAAGGTGTAACCAAGTTCCAAAAAAAAAATCCCCCAGTGCAATACCGGAGGACTTTAGGTTTGAGTAAGTGTAGACCCTTTACGTTACTCGGCTGTCGAATCTGAATTTTTCTTTTTTATCGTTTTCTTCTTTGGGTATGCTTTCCAAGCATCCGCATAAGATCCCCTGAAGCCACCTTGTACCAATAGCTTGAAGAATTTTTGCTTGTCTGCTTTAGAATTAGAAAACAATTCTGGCCCTATGCTCGCTCTTCCGTATTTCATATTACGTTGTGAGTGTAGCTACTTCAGTGATTAAGTTGGTATCTGAATAACCAAGTGTCGCTGCTTTCTTCTGAACATAAACATCTTCCAAAGAAAGGCTTGTGAAGGTGATTGCATAACGACCTTTGATTGTCGCATCCTCTACTGAAGTTGCGATGGCTGTTACTCCTGAAGTTGAAGCAACAACATCAAAGTCAGTAACCAGATCAAGTCCACTTACTGCTTTTCGTCCTTTGGCTGAACCATAGTCAGTGAAGATGTCAATGGTCAAACCTGTTGCAATTGGAGCAGGGCTTGTAAGGATTGTACCAAATAGGTCAATCAAACCATCTTCATCCAGAAGATCAACTCCACTCGCAAAGTCTGAATTTAGCAACATACCAAGGGCAGTGTCGCTGAAGTCTCTTCGCCATTCGAAGTCCAACTGAATTTTTGGAACTGTTGTATCCGTTGCAGGAATGTACTTTGGGTCCCACGTATTCGCATTGATTGGAATAGGTCGAAGTTTTCCATCTGAAGATGTGCGATCACCGATCAGGTTGCCTTGTTTGTCAACAACAAAGGCTCCGGGCTTTACACATCCCCACTCTTTGATTTTTCTCAGGAAGTCTGGAGTCGCTTTTGCGAAAATACCTGTGAAAGTTTTCACACCATCTTCAATCTTTACTTTTGAACCATCGTTGAATTCTTCAACAACTGACTCTCCTCTTGATTCTTCAACATTCAGAATGTCTCCAATTGGAAACCATCTGGCCAATTCATCTGCATTGTTGATAAGCGCATTAATTTCTGCTTGGTCTAATGCGGCTGTTGCCAAATCAATCTCATTCAATGTGCCATCGGCCTGCTGAAGAGAAACTAAGATCAATCGCTTTGCAGCGTCTTGCATAGGTACGCAGTCTGGGCGTCCTGTGTTTGAGAGTGAGACATTACAATCGCATACTTCCATGATAATTCTTTTTTAGTTTGCTCAAAGGTAAAAAAACATTTTCAACTAAACATTTTATTCTATTCGCTACCTTTAAAGGTGTCGAGTTTTAAAAGTTCGCTTAATGCTGTTTCGCTTGTCCAATCTTCTGAGCAGTCAAACTCAAAAAAGCGGTGGTGCTTGATTGTCTTGCCGTCTTCTAAAGCCTCCACTCCGACGCTGGACTTGTTGTTCTTCCAATCGTACAGAACTTCTACTATCTCCCAAGTGAAGTCCTTTAGTTCTATGTCCTGAAATGTTTTTAGTGCTGCTTGTTTCATATTCCGTCTTCTATAAATGCCATGTAAATCATATTAAAGTTCGTAGGTGTTTTTACTACTATTCCACTGGATGTACTCGTAGAGTTAGATATATAGTACTTTCCAGCAATCCCACCGCGGAAATATGTGCTTGACATAGCAATAACCCCAGTTCCAAATGCATTATATAACCTTGGTTCTGTGGTTGTCCAGTCCTCATCTACTACCGCTATCAAATACTCTATTGGTGCTAAATACCAAGTCGCGTAAGTTTTACCATTTAGGGTTTCGCTTTTAGCTTGTGCAATAGTCCACGCATCAGCTATGGTTCTCCTATTGTCGTTTCTAAAATCGACCACATCAAAGATAACCCCCTGAAGGTTGTCATATATCAAAGTGCTTGCTGGATTTGTTCCGAATACACTTGTACCTGAGTCGTTCGTAAATCTGACTTTTGCGCCAAACTCAGGGTCATTATCTACCAAAGTGTTAAAGTGGTTAGGTGTAGCTACCGAATGGTCGATCTGCTGAATTTTACCCGTCTGCTTGTGTTCAAATGTATCTTCTTTGCTAAATGCTGCGTCTCCGTTTGCGTAACTAATACTTTGAACGCAGTTAGATGGCCTACAATAAACCGTAGGATTTGCCGCTAAACTACAAACTACATTCACAACAGAAGGCTGAGTGAAAGTGGTCCCATCGCTGTCTGTAACTGTAATATCTGGAAGAGTAATCGTTCCACCACTTGCAACAGTGTTCGTGTAACTGCTGTCTGAGTTTTCGACATTTGCATCAGGTGCTAGAACTGTGTCAGTCTCTGTGGCTTTTACTAAGTTACTTGATAAAACTGTGCCAAGAGTATTAACCACATTGACAGTTGAGTCAGCGACATTGTAAACTCCTGATCCCTCTGCTGTTACAGTTGCACTTGCAATTAAAGTTCCATCGCTCTTGTTAATGTTGATGGTTGCATCGCCAATGATAATATCCTCGCTCACATTGCTAGGAACTAACTCTGACCTAAGAACTGCATTTAAAGTGTTTTTAATTACAGCAGTAGCATCCGGAGCAGTAATAGTAGATGCATCAGTTGCTAAGACGTTTGTGGTAGATAATGTCGTACCATCTGTGTTGTCTAAAGTGATTACGCTGTCAGGGATTCTAAAATGTGAACCTTGTTTTGAACCTATTAATGTGTTTCCGCTCGATTGTCTTACCTCGATGTTTAAAGTTCCGCCTGAAGCTACATTGTCAAAAAATACACTATTTACATTCACTGTACCATCTGCCGCTAAACTACAAACTACATTCACAACAGAAGCCTGAGTAAAAGTACTCCCATCGCTGTCTGTAACTGTGATGTCAGGCAAGACTAAAGTACCTCCACTTGCCACAGTATTAGTGTAACTACTGTCGCTATTTTCTACCGTAGCGTCTGCTGCTGGTGTGCAAAGTACATCTTGAACACTAGGAACACTTGAAATAGAGCCATCACTATCTGTCACATTAATGTCTGGCAGCACTAAAGTAGCACCACTTGCAACAGTATTCGTGTAACTACTGTCACTATTTTCAACTGTTGAGTCTGCTGCAGGTGAACAAACTACGTCTTGAACACTAGGAACGCTTGAAATAGAGCCATCACTATCTGTCACATTAATGTCTGGTAGCACTAAAGTAGAGCCACTTGCCACAGTATTAGTATAGCTTGAATCTGAGTTCTCAACAAAGCCACTACCGCCTCCACCGCTAAGAGTGTATTTATCACCTGATGGAACCGTTTCAATAAACGCGCCATCTGACGCGTAAATGTGAACTCCCTCACATCCAGAGACAACAACATCTTCGCATCCTGTCATGTTGATCTTGATTGGAAGGTCCACAAGTACTTCAATACCAGTCAGTTCCCTGTCAAAAAGTTGGTTTTCTTCCTCTTCAGTGATGGAACTATTTCCTGTTGTGACTTTTGCGTGGTTTGTAATATCAACATTACCAAGATCACCAATTCGAGGGTGACTTTTAAGATTTTCAATAAACAGGTCCACAAGACTCTGTAAAGGTTCGATGACTTCACTATACTGCCAATCCGTTTCCTCTTCCCATTTTGTCTGGTTACAAAAAAACAACCTTACCTGTCCTTCATGTTGGATGATACTATCCAGTTCTGAAGGCTTTGTCCGGGTCTGCAACTCAATCATCCATACAAAAGGAATGATTTCTCTACCACTGGCTCTTTTGATTTCGCTTACTGCGGCTTTGTATTTGCCATGAATAAAGGTCGGTGGAGGTATATTGTAGGAACCTACTATTGGGGCCGTAGAATGACCTCCTATGGCCTCCAGTGTAATGCTTACGTCCTTCGTGTATTCAACAATTTGGTAAGTGTTACCAATTAGGTCGAATCTGTCCTTTGTATTCAGCCAAAGGGTGTCATCAGTTGTAACAATCCAGTTTGAACCAGAAGCGGTGACTGAATCGATAACCAACATAGCGTTCATTCCATCGATTACCTGTTGTAAAAGTGTTGATACCTGCATATTAAATCATTGATTCCATTTGAAGAGTATCACCAGAATAGTCAGGATATGTGATCCCATTTTCCTGAATGTACTTTTGTAATGTCGCTACACTCATGGCTGCTCTGTTGTGAATTACAACTTCCTTTCGAATGATTCCTTGACCTTCTGTAGCTTGACCTTTAATTTTTTTGTTCCCTGTCTGGAGGTTTACCACTCCCATTTCACCAACAATCTCTCTGTAGGTCAACATTAAAATCACTTCTTTGATGCCTACGCAGTAATACGAATGTTCTTGTATGCTGAACTCGAAAGGATCCCAAATATCCAACCAGATTGAACTTACTGGTACTCTTGGGTCCCCGGTAAGGTCTGCAATTAATTTATCGCCTTCTGTGGCTCCAAAAATGTGCTTGATCAAGGAATTCTCTTTGACTTCACTTAGGTAGCTTGAAAAGTCATCGTATTTGTCTTGGGCGATTCGAAGAATACCATCTTCAAAGTCTGAAGTCTTTACAATAGTTGCCATGACTTCAAAGGTAAAAAAGAAACTTGACTATTCTTTTTGCTGTTGCGCTTCTCTTTCTTTTTCCAGTTCCTTCCAGTTGTCGGGCCTGTATTTCAAGTAAACATAGTGCTGGTTCGGAGAAATGTATTTTAACTTCTTTGCTTTCTTCAGTAACTTTTGATTCCAGTCAAGTAAGTTTTCATAGGCTACATCGTATTCTACTCCAGCAAGAAACAGGGTGTCAATGAATAGACCTTCAATTTTTGACAACTCCAAGGTCCACCAATTGATTTCATTCACCATTTTTCGTTTCGTGGTCCTGTCTGGGTTTTTAACTCTCAGGAAGTAAGACCAAAGCAGGTCCTTAGGATCGTCAAAAGTCTCTACTTCTATTGGTCCTACAAACTCAGGTTTTTTCATTTCAGTTTCAGTTTCAGTTTCAGTTTCAATTTCTAAAGGTTTTACTCTGGGTAAGGTTTGGGTTTACTCTGGGTTTAATTAACAATTGCAAATGCGTAATTTGATGCGATGAAAAACATTATCTCCTCCTCTTCATAGGTTGGGTCCATTAATTGTTTTCCGAGGGTGTCAGTGGCTCTAAATAAGCCTTTCTCGTACTTTAACCAGATTGGTCCAAGTTTGGTTCCGGTGATTGCCATTTCACCATTAGCTTTTAAGATCTTCAGGTCTGCTTTGGCGTAGGCGATTCTGTCTTTGATGTAATCCATGACTATAGGTTTTTTGTTGATTCCATTTTTTTCATGTCGAAAATTAAAGCCTTCAAAAGGTCCATTCTCTCAATAGTCTCAACCATTGTGTTAGTAGAAAGTCTTCCTTGCATATCGCTTAGATTACTTGCGATAATCATGAGTAGATCTTCTGTGTCAATTGCTATTGTTCCGTTTCTTTCGTTGATTTCCTGAATTGTCATGATGTTGTTATTTGTTTCTTTGATGTTTCAAATGTAGGCTCTTTTCCAAATATACCTGCAAAAAAGTCTGCATTTTGGCAAAAAAAAACCCCGAGAACGAATCTCAGGGCTTTCCAGACTAAAAGTTTTTTTACTTCGAAGCTGCAGGTTTCGTCTTTGATGCCTGTTTATTCTTGATCATTGACTCTGCTTGCCATTCATCGACGAGGTATTTTTGACCAACTTTAAGATGTTGCGGCTTTCCATCTGGAGATTTGATGCCATAAACTTCTACTTGTGCTTTTTTTGAATTCTTCGATTTTGCCATCGTATTGAGTTTTATAAATTTCAGCTAAAGTACAAAAAAGAAAAGGCCCGACAAATGCCGAGCCTATTTCCTTTATTCATGTAAACTCTTATGGAGTTTCGAGGGCTGCAATCGCTACAGAAACACTTGGGCAATAGATCATGCTATTACGTTTGTTGTTCTTAACGATAGTCAATGCGCGAACTTCACAGAGAACGGTTCTGAGGTTCTTGGAAAAGTCATCAGCATCCAAACCTACATCGATGGATATTGAATCATTCATTACGAGAATGGCGTTTTCCATAGCACCAACAAACAATTCGTTTGCTGCGATTAAGGTTGTAGAAATAATTGGCACACCATCCAAAGACAACTGACCTGCTGCATCTACCAATCTCATATTGTAACGTCCATCTGTTCCACCAACCTTTGAAAGTTTCAGTCCAGTGATTTGTGAAGGGTGCATGAAAATGTAGGGGCGCACTGCTGTATGTTCGTTCTCAGCAATTTGACCAAGTGAAATTACAGCAACATCCAGAATGTTTGCTTCTGGCACTTGACCTGCATAAGCTGCACCTGTAAATCCTTCAGCAACCGTCTCCAGTCCGTTGTGGTTTTCTCCTGAGTCATCCCCAGTCAAAACTTGTGTTTCAAGAGCCAAGGCTACACGCAACATAAGATCTGACTCAATTTCAGATTGCATCCAAGAGACATCATCTAACATTTGAGTAGAAACTTTGATGAAGGCGGTTGTAGTTTTAAGGCTTTCGCTGTTTACTACGATGTCCCAATCAACTTGATTTTTGGCTGAACCTTCTGCAGTTTGACCTGCTGTTCCTTCACCTGCTACTTGGCTAACCCAAGAAACAAGATTCGAAGTTGTTCCTCGACGACTCATTACATCCAAAAGGCGTACTTGTCTTCGAGCAAGTTGATCCATACCTTCCATGCGGTCTTCTACTGGTACTTGTCCAGTTACAGAAAGTGGTCTGGTGATAGGTCCAACTGCCTTCAAGGTTACAGAGTCGCGTGACTTAGTTTCCTTGATGTTTTTAAGCTGATCCAAGTTTTCGGTTAAAGCTTCTTTCAAGCTTTCAGTGAATGATACTGCTCCTTTTGAAGTGTTACCCTTCAAGATCTGAGTCAAAGCAACTCCATGCTTTTCAAGAATAACATTCATTTCTCCGGCTTGTTTTGCAATAGAGTCGGTGAAGTCATTACGCAATTTGGCGATATCATTGGCCTCAACTTTGTTTTCGAGGGCGTCTTTAACTGCTGATTTCCAAACTGAATTGTACTCATTGTATTTCTCTGCAAGTGCTTCCACATTGTCCTGTGCCTTTAGTTCGGTTTCGGTCATTTTGTGGGCTTCTTGTAGCCAATCCGGGAATGATACTACAGACAAAGCTGCTGAAGCAGTCATGATGTCGTAGGATTCTGCTCCAAATGCAAATGAACCAACGAAGGCCACCATCAGAGCAACTGATAAAATAAATTTCAAATTTTTCACGATTTTTAGTATTTGATGAATTGATAAAGTGATTTTGATTGAGTGCTTTTTGGCGGCTCTGGAGAGAGTGGAACTTCCGGCTCTATTCCGTATTCAAGTGAACAAAGTTCAGCAATTCTTTTGACAACTGCAAGGTCATCGATTTCATTCACTAATTTTTGAGCGAATTCGAAGCCCCCTAAGGCTGTTTTATTCCCCATTGTAGGGGTGAGTTCATTTGAACCTCTTATAACGCAGGAGATCTCAATCAACTTAGCTGTGGTGACTGCCCAAAAGTAACCTTGCTCCTCTGCAACTTCTGAGTTCTTGACTTCATCGATGTAGTTTTTCCAGTTGCCATAATGCTCTTTGTCATCCTTGTCATTGAGGCAAAGGAATATGTCCACATACTGCATACCAACCGAATGTTGATCAATCTGTCCCTTTTTGTACTTCTGAAAAATACGAGGGTTATACTCCTTCCGGATTTCGGTATCCATCACTAAAGCTGTGGCCTTTCCTGTAGAGTCATGGCCAACTTCTTTCCACTCTATTTCGGTTTCATAAACTTTCAGGTTGTCACCCACTTCAGCGTCCAATTGGTGAACATGGTCATGAAGGTGCATAACCTTGTGGCCTGACTCGTTTATTGATTTGGTGAAAATACCTTTGATGTGAACATCGTCGTGTGAATCCATCCAACCATAAGTGTTTCCGACTATGGACCTTGTAATCATTTCGTCGGTGTCATCTGGATAACTTGCAGGCATGCCCTTTAACTCCAAACCAGTAGGATCTGACAAAATGTTGTCACAAAGTTTAATCTGTGCTTTCTTCAGCCCAATGAGTCTGGTTTTGTTTTCTCGCAGATGCTTGAACAGGTCTTTCTGTGTCTTGAATTCTGGTAACTTCATTTTCTCACAATTTTGGATTGGGCTAATATCTTTGATTTCAACTCAATACTCTTTGCAAGTTTATCGAGATCCACCTTTGGCTTCTTTTTGTCTTTACTCTTTGGGTCCATCTACTTCTGTGATTGATACATAGTTGTTTCTAATTCGAGGAACATCCATCAGTTCATCTGGGTGCAATTCATCACCAGCCAACAACCTTGCTTCGTTTGGTGTCTTGATTCCAGAGTCAACTTCTTTAATCAGCAACTCTCTCAAAGCAAGTGGGTCCGGCTTCAGGGCATCTATTTTGTCATAGTCAATCTGGAGGCTGTAGTTAGAACCATGCGCCTTGCTGTAAAAGGAAATGATTGTTCTCATATAACCATCCAGTAACAACTGACAATTAGGTATGAAGACATCATTGTAGGCTGTTTTAACTGCTTCTTTTCTGTTGGCATGAGTCTTATTGTCCGGATCGTTGAACAACTCTGAGGGCATGAATAGTAAATTACATAGATCTCTCAGGTATTGCTTATCGTGTCCCAACATTTCCATGTCACTTGAACTTGACCCAAGTTGATGAACTTTTACTGGTGTTGGTATGGTGACAATGGAACCCATTTTTTCGGCACCACCAAACTTTACCTTGTCTGCTCTGGCTAATGCTTCTTCATCCTGTGGAGTCATGGACAAACCAGAAGATCCACCATCACTTGATACAAGATTTGAAACTCCTCTATTTGCGAAGTAGGCTGCCTGTGCTATCGCGTTGTTGTTTGAAGCATTGATCTTGTAGTTACCTGCTTCCAAAGGTGAAAGACCATTATTGGTCCTCTTTCCAATTAGCGTTGGATTTGGATAGACAATGTGAAGAATCTCTTCAGGTAAAAACTTATGGTTTGATGAGCCATCCCTCATTTCGTATCCAGTAACCTCACTCAAAATACTTTTGCTTGACTTCAGCACAGTCATCACTTCTGGAGGGAGGCTAATAATTCTTTTCACTTTCCCACCAAAGGAAGCCCCCCTGTCCAAGTAGTAATATGCTTCACCATTGTTTGAAAGGTAAATCATTTGCTCCTCTGAAAGTTCCCGGAAACTTTGATTTTGATTTGGGTTGAATATCAAGTCATACAACTCGCCTTGGTCAACTTTTGTTTTTTCCTCACCATCAATCGTGTATAGTGTAACAGGAAGTGAAGCTACTCCTCTGGCAACTTTGGTGACTATTGAGTACCATGAATTGTTTTTTGAATATCCGTTGTTGATGGCGTTTGCGTCGGTCATCTTAGAGCCGGAACCACCGAAAATGTTGGCTATATCAGTAAGGCTGTAGAAAGTTCGCTGTTCTCCTCCTGTGGCTTCTGTAGACCTTGACCAACTAAGGTAAGATTTGAAAGCTTCTATTCTTTGACCTGCCTTTAGGAGTAAATTCATCGCGTTCCGGTTTCAGCAAATTTAGTAAATGAAATCAACTTCTACCACGAACTACATTCAACCTCCAGTAGGTCATCACATAACCGAGGGCATCCATCGCATGATTCCAGAGATCTATGGGAAGCTTTGCCTTTGTGTCGGCCCAAACATAGTTGTTCAATTCTTTCTCGACATCCGGACATGGACCGCAAAGAATTATCTGGTAGTCATTTATCCACTTTATTCTTTCCTTCACAATTCCTCCTCGCTTAAAAGCAGGTTGGCAATTGAACCAAACTCCATCGGCTTGCTTGGTCCTCAGTTCGTTGATAATGTGCAACTCAGAACTATCAGCTATCATTAGGTCTTCCCTATTTGGAACGTGCGCTGTAAATAACTTTTTGATCTCACTTGCAGACTTGGTGGGTTTGTAGATTAATTGCTGTATGTAGATTTTTTTGGACTTTTCATTGATTGCCACTTTTAGCAAGACGGTTGGATCTGAGGTCCCCCAATCGACTCCATAAATGTAGGGCAAGCTATTGTCCCAAGTACCACGCTTCCAGTTTGTGAAGATGGCCCCCTCCAGTGGAGCAAACTCTCCAAGTCCATAAACTTTCCACAAATATTCATTGGCTGTTCCGTTTCTTATGTTTTTCTCTGTGGGCTCATAACTTTCAATTCTTCGCCTCACACTTGGGTCAATGAACCTATTGTTCCTGTAGGTAGAAACAACGGTCCGTACTCCCGGCCTTTGCTCCCAATGATCTTCCATTAGCCAAAAGTCACTTGAAGGGTTGAAGTCCATCCAAACCACTTTACTCGTTCTCATTTGTACCTGAGTGAATATCCCTTTTTTAACTCCATTTACCTCATTGAAGAAAGCATACTGACGTTTTCCGTTTTTGGCGTCTTGTTCATCCTCATAGGATTTGAACTCCAACATTGATCCGGATTTGAAACGATAAAACTTATCGCTTTTGTTGAATGGTCCATACAGGAAGGATTTAATCAAAGGACTGGAAGCTATGATGTTTTCGCAGTCACGCATGGCACCAACTTTCAGGTTTGGAATGTCTTGTCCAACTACAGTACAAAGACTTCCGGGGTCGTTGTGAAGGGTTACAAAGATAGCCTGAAGGATGGCGATAGTTTTGCCTGAGGAAGTACCTCCCCTGTTGATTATTGTTTCAACTCCTTCTGGTGGGTCGTAATTCGCATGAAAGATTGGAGTCGTGCTTAAAGCTATCTTACTCATCCGAATCTAAGTTGTCTTTAATGTCAGGCATTTCACCCGAAATTTCAATGACAATCTTACTCGGTGGTAGGTCGGCCAGACCATGATCAAGTCGTTCAACATAACCACGCTTTCTTCCTTTTGTCTTCAGGTAAAAAATTATAGCCGTTGTGTCTTGGTCCCTAATACGCTTGTGCAATTCTGTCTCAGCAAAGTCCAGTGCTATATCTGAGATTGATTCTACTTCTGCTTTATAGGCTGGATCGTCTTTCAACCAATTGTAGTGCTGAGTCCTTCCAACTCCTGCCGAACGGCAAGCTGATGTGACAATTCCCAAAGACTTTTCAAGTGCTTCAAGCATTGCCTTTTTATGATGTTCAGTTTTGTTCATCTAAGTTCGAATAAAGCGACTCTCTGATTCCTTCTGCAATACGAAGGTACTGCGTTTTTTGGAAAACAGGTATATTTTGGTCGATGGCCTGTTCTACAACGTCGAACTCTCTCTCTTCAGGGACTACTTCATAGTCAAGGTAAAGGTAGTTTTCACACTCCTTCACGAATTCCAGTGTTGTCGATGTTTCCGGACTCATTACTGAGACAATTGGAGGTCCATCGTTTTCCATGTAGTACAATATTGCGTCTAAGACATTGTGAACGTGGGTGAATGTTCTGGTGTTCTGTCCATAGTTGAATACCTTGAATGGCTTCTTTGACTGAATGATGCCAAAAAGCGACGAAGTTCTCTGTTGTGGTCCGTAGACGTTGTGAAATCGAAGGCCGATTGCTTCCGGGTGGTATATTCTGCAGTACTCTTCGTTCATGTGCTTACTGATTCCGTAAAGAGAGGTTCTTTTAATGACCGCACTGCTACTGGCGTATATAAATTTTGCTCCAATTTCTCTTGCGTATTGTGAGGCGGCTATGAATCCCCGGACGTTGCTATGGACAATGATTTCATGATTCGGGTTCCATACCGATACTTCTGCAGCTAAATGAATGATTACGTCTGGTTTGAAGTTGGCATACATATCGATGAGGTTTACATCTTCCCCATTTTTCATGTCTATTCCGAGGACTTTCAGGTTTTCAATTATTCCAATACCCAAAAGAAACCCAAGCCTTTCCTGTAGGTTTTTACCTATAAAGCCTTCGCTTCCTGTAATGATTACATTCATTTCTTCAACTCAATTTGATTTGGGTGGACATACCTATAGTTTTTCTTTTCAGTGTTTCCCTTGAACCGATTTCCGAAAACAAGTATTCTGGTCATGTTCGTTCTCTTGTTTCGTCCGACTACAATACAGGGCATAAGGTAGTCAATTGCTTTGTCTCCGTAAACGTGTCTACACTTTAGGAAATGAGTCGCATTATCTGGTGTTTGATCTGCTTTTGTCATATTATTGGATTACTTCAATTTATGTGGCTTTGGCCATCCCCAATTCACCATTTCATCGAATAGACCGGGTTGTTTTGGGTCCAAACATTCATACTCATCCTTTATGAAGTCGGCTTTGGTTTTGCCCATCATTTTTCCTCGTTTCGTGTGAACATCGAAGGCGTATTCTGGAACTATTAAAGGATCTTTCCTGTCTTCATCCAGTTGCTTTTCTATGTCCTCTTCAGAGAGTCCCATGTACTTGTCGTAAACAAAGTTCTGCAGATGGTCTGCGTCCCTGTTCTTTGGCCACTGGCACATCAACATTACTGCCTTGCTTACAAAGATTCTTCCTTTGGGTCCTTTGGCATTTTTATTGACCAGTTCATGTCCCCGGTAAAGGGCGTCAACTTCCTTGGTGATCATCCCTCCAAGATCTTCGGCTGAAATTGTGAAAAGTCTTTTCCAGACATAGTTCCGGTATCCTGACTCCCAAAGTTCCAGAGCAAAGAATCCTGCTACTTTGACATCGTTTCGTCTAATTGCTTTTTGAAGTGTACTCGCAGCTTCGTAAAAGTCATATCCACGTTTTGTTCTTAGGTTCATTTTGTTTGTTTGTAATTGACTGAAATATAGGCATTTATCCTAAAGTGATTGATACTTCAAAACTTGAATCTTACCGTGACATCGTATTTCTTTACCAACTTACTACTGATCCGGTTCTTCTTTAGGTTGACTACATCACCAAAATACTTTCTCAATCTTAGAATGTTCTTGATTTCTTCATCATGGTTTCGGATTTCAGCCAACCCTCCAGTGCTTTTGAAAGTTTCTCTGTGTGAAAAGTTGTACCTGTTATCAATGAGAATCTTCCTGTAGTGGTGCTTGACTAAGCAAGATATCATGAAGTCTTCTTTTAGCTTGAACTCCTCGTTCCAGACAACGTGTTCCCCTTGTATGGCTCCATACGCTCCTCCATTGATGCAATTGCTCATAGAGAAAGGCTTGAATACTGGATATTGTTCCGGCCTTGGGTTCTTGGTAAATCCGAAAAGGTGAACCCCAAGAGTCTTTGCTAAGTCGTACAACTCTAAGATTCTTTGGTTGACCTCCATTTTGCTGTCAACTTTCTGGTGTTCACCCATGTCAACATACATCTTCCTGAAGGACAAACAATCGTCATCCACCATGAACAGATCTCCAAAATGATTCAACATCCAGTTCCTTTTGGGAACCAATCCCCTCACCGAATCTGGGTGACTTACAATTTCGCAGTCTGGGTTGTACTCTTTATAAGCTTCCTCCTGAGACTTTTCTACACAAATGATAGGTGAGTCTATCACTTCAGTAGTTAGCACCCTGTCGGCTCTGTTGTGGCTTGGTACTACTATTTTACAAGACATTCTTCAGGTCGTTTACATGAATAACATTTGACTTGGCTATTTCTGCTCGTTTATAGGATTTCATCTTTTGCATACCAAGACGCTCCCGAATCCAGTTCAAGTCGATTTCAGTTTCACAAACTATTACAATCAACTCATGGTCCTCATCGAATCTTGGGGCAATTGGATATAAAGCTGTTTCATCACCCATTCTATTGAAGCGGTCCTCAAAATCTTGGTCGCTTTTAATGTTCTCTACTCCGGGTATCTCAATTCCCATGTCGAACAAAGTTTCTGCAGGCCATTCGTTTGCAAGAACATCGTAGTCCCACTGACCTTCGTGGTGGTTGTCTTTGATTACAAATTCTCGACACAGATCTTCGTAGGATTCATCAACATACTCGACTTGATTTTCTTTTGCTTCTTCTCTTCTGGCTTCAAGATCCTGCTGATACCTTTCTTCAGTATAGACATCAACCGGAATGAGTTTCCATTTCAGGTCCTTGCAAGCTGCCAACCTCATGTTTCCTCCTTGAATGACATTGTTCTTATCCAGAATGACTGGCCTCAGTTCCATGAATGAAGGAGTGCGCTTGATTGACTTTTTTAATCGATTGAACCGATCTTTTTTTATCAACCTTGGGTTGTTCGGGTTCGGCTTTATTTCCTTGATAGGAATACTCTTTGTCTTCATGCTTCTTTTTTTAGTTTTTTCAATGATTCCATTATCAGCTCGACTGCATACTCATCCATCAATGTATGTTGTCCTCCGTACCAGTTTAACATTTTGTAGTTTGAATTCCATTTCAAGTCTGGTAATTTCATGGACCTTAATTGGGAACCAGAGACTCCTGTGAAGTAATGGTAGCAAGATGTAGGTAAATTTCTATTACCTATCACGCAGTATTTCGCTTTAATGTCTGGAGGCATTTTTCCTTTAATCCAAACTTCATGATTTCCAGAAATGTATCGAATGGCTAAGTCGGCTGATTCTCGAACTTTGTTTTCAATGTCCAATTTGTATGGACTCAACAATTCATTTTCGGTTCTTCCATGCTCTATGAATCGACTCAACTTAGTTGGTGGGTATTTTGTAATTACCTCCTCCAGAAACTCGAAACCAGATACATAAATCATCACCTTTTCATTGTTTACTCCTGTTCTGAAGATCTTTAAGTCGGCTCCTTCTAAGTTGGACCTAATTTCTTTCTCTATTTTTCTGAGTTCTCGCTTTTGCTGAATCTCTTGCTCGAATTCTTCGTCTGTCTGTCTCATTTCAAAAGGTGTATCATGTCGTAACTAAAATTGCTGAGTTGTTTCCGTCCCCATGCTTCTGCTTTGTCGAAGTTCATGAAGATTCTGCGTGTAAGTCTGTGACCTTCTTCCGCATTTAAATATTCAATGTAGCACATCATTTTTGTTTGTTTTTTTGTTTGTTTGATGGTGCGAATATAGGCTGTTTTTCAAATTCCAACATAAAATATCGGCTTTTTTTCAAATTAATTCATTGAAACTCATGCAGGTCATACATCTGAATCCTACTCCAAAGTCAGGGTGTTTGGGGTTTAGGTACTCTGGTTGGTGATGAGTCTTACCACATTTGGGACAATCTAAAATTGGATAGTCTTCATAGTAAGAACGAACCTGTTTACATGGATCTATTGGTTTTAAGGACTTGACTGAAATTTTACAACTTTTCATGATCTCTATTTACAATATATCTCCCCTGAAGCAAACGTCATATTCAAGGTTGTCCATTGTCCAGAGTTTACCACTCAATTGAATTACTGAGGTTTCTCCTCCCCACATGACGTATATTAATTCTCCATTCTCCGGGACCACTGGCACTTGGTAGATTTGACTTTCATCTTTAGATTCATCGTTTTCAACCTCTATTTTCACTTTTACCATCATTCATTCAGGTTTTGAATTGCTTTGAATATCTCAAAAGGTATCTGAGGCACTACCGCATTTCCGTAGGCTTTAATGCTTTCGTTTCTCCATTTAGGAAAGGTAATTCCGTCCAATTTGTCGGGAAGCCCATCATCTCCGCCACAAATCGGGGATTGAGTTGGGAAGTTTTCCCATGCGCTTGCTTGACTAATTGTAGTACACTTCTTTTCTCCTTTTCGTTCCCCGTCATTTTTGTTCCACCCTCGCTTGCCGTAGGTGTTGGGAGCATTCTCGCTATCACATCTTCCAAGTTTCCTTTGTTTCTGTCTATTGATGTGTTCCCTCTCGCTGCGGCTTCTCTTGGAGTTGGCAGCATCCCTGACGTCTTTAAGCCCGTCCAAATACTCTTCCCTCCTTGCTTGAAGTCCGACTTTCTCCCCGTTTCCGTTGTTACGGTGGGCAACAAACCAGATTCGATCTCTTCTGTGTGGAGCGTCTTTGCCGCAAGCTGGAAGTAGAAACGGCTGTACTTCGTACCCTTCAGCTTCCAAGTCAGCGCACACCTCCTCGAATACCAATCCCCCTGACCAATTAACAAGGCCGCGAACATTTTCGCCCACAACGTAGGTCGGCTTAATCTCTCGAATTGCTCTAAGCATTTCAGGCCAGAGATGGCGTTCGTCTTCCTTCCCTTTTCGCTTTCCGGCTGTTGAGTATGGTTGACATGGGAATCCTCCGGTGAGTACGTCGATTTCTCCTCTGTGAATAGTGAAGTCTGTCTTAGTGATGTCTTCATAGCTTTTTGATTCAGGCCAATAATGATTTAATACTTTTCTTCCGAACTCGTTCCACTCACAATGGAAGACGTTCTCCCACCCCATCCATTCTGCAGCAAGGTCAAAGCCACCAATTCCAGAGAATAGACTTCCGTGCCTCATTTCTTCAGGTTTTGAATTGCTTTCTGCTGACTTGCCCAGTCAATTGACTCCTTGCTTATTCTGGCTACTTCTGAGGTCCTTTCAGCATTGATGTGATATTTCCCCTTGATGGATTGATGCATACTCTCTATGACCTCCAATTTGCTTTGCTCGTAATTCTGAACCCACTCACAGAAGATCTGGAAGTTGAATCCACCATACTGTTTGGTCTTCATTCCCTTCTTGAATATCAAGATTAACTCTTCAGCTTTCAGGTACCAAAATTCCTGACAAATCATTTCTGCAGTTTGGACCACCTGTAAATCATTCAGATCACATCGAACAAATGCAGTCAATTCGTTCAGCATAGCTGCTACATAGGAAATTCCAATCCCGGATCTCTTCAACTTACTCAGTTGGTACTCACTCTTCATGGCTATTAATATGTCCACGTTGGTTGAGAATGTTGGCAAGGTTTGAGCGTCGATCTTTTGGACTTTGTTTTTCATTGGTGAACTTTTCTTTGTTTCGTATCCAGTTGTTTATTGAGTGTGCATAGGACTTCATTGGATTCTTTCCAACTTTCCATCCGTTACTTTCATAGTAATCGAAAAAACTCTCAGCTTCCAGAAATGAATCATCCGGACTTAATCCCTTTGCTTGCATTTGCAATTGGATCATTTCGATACTTGGCTTTTCAAATTTCTTTTTTCTTGTTCTAACTATTGTTTCAGTTTCATTTTCATCTTCATCTTCTAAAGGGTTTGCTTTGGGTTTTCTTTGGGTTATGGTTTGGGTTTTCTTTGGTCTACCTCCCTTTGCCCCATTGATTTTTTGCTTCTTTTTGAATTTTGCTCGTCGCTCCATTTCTTCCTCCAATCTGGAGTTGAACAAATTACCCTCTTCATCCGTTTCGAATTTTGCGAGAACATCCACAGAAACGTCCTGTATGACTACAGAAATTGTTTTAGGTGTCAATCGTCCTTTTTGATGGTGAAGACACAGGAGGGTGATGTATTGGCCCCTTTCAACCATAGTAAGATCACTAACTCCAGTCAAAAAGTCTGACGAATAGAATAAAAATGCCGGGTCTTTCATCTGGTACTGGCTTTTTTCTGAAGTTCCTTCAATTTTTTTCTCGCCTTTTCGGATACTATGACCCCCTCATACTGAATTTTATCTTGGTAGTAATTCCATAACACTCTTTCTTCTGGTGTCAGTTTGCTTAAATCGTACTGCTTCATTTGTTTGATATTATTTGCATGATCTCATAGATTTCAACTTGGCTATCAATGCGTTGTTTCAATCCAACTAAGTACTTCCTAACCTCTTCTCTGTTGGTGGCTTGATAGTATCCGGAATTTGTTCCAACTATAGGCATTTCATGAGTCACTCTGAGGTAGTGAATAATCTTGCGAATTCTTGGACCTGTGATTTTAATGTTGAATCTTGCTTTAGCCCACGCTACTATTCTGGAGGCTGCAACAGTATTACTGACATTGTTGTGGTGATTCATGAAAGCTATTTTCATTACTAAAGCCAAGGAAATTTCTTCCTTGGTAAGTTCGTGCGTGTAATCTTCGAAACCTTGTATCATCTTGTGTATTCTGCTATGTATTCAATCTCACGATCAATTACATCAATGACTTGATCAATGTAAATTCCACTCCATTCTTTGACTAACCTTCCCTTGGTTGTCACTAAGCGAACCTCCATTGTATCAGAAAAATTTATCCAGAGATAAACGTGGCCTTTGAATCTGTGGGCGTTTACTTTGAATCGAACTATTTTTTTGTCGTAAAGTTTGAAAGCCTGAGGACCCCAACTCCAGACCTTTACTGACCTTCGAATTGCTTGAATAAATTCCGGGGCTTGGTGCCAAGTCATTGCTTTCTTGACTTCTTCTTGAATTGTAATGTTGAAATTCTCCATTTTGCTTGGTTTGTTTGTTTTTACCTCGAAAACCCCGCGACCAATGAAGGAGGCGGAGCAGGTGAGGTGAGTTTTTTTAGTGCTTTTATTTTTATATTAATTTGGCTGCTATTTTAGCTATTGTATCAAGACCTTGTTTGCTGTATAATAATTGTTTTGCCTTTTCAACTGACAAGCCTTCATCATAACAAGCATCTGAGAATTTTTTGGTTGCTATTGCAATAATGTGTTGAAAATCTACTTTGCTTAATTCCTGTTTTGCTGTTTCTACTGTGTTCATCTTTTGTTGTTTTGATTGTTTGTTTGTTTGATTTTGTAAAAGTAGGCATTTCTTCGAAAGTCTAACAAAAAGTGAAAATTTATTTTTTGGAACTATCGATGACTGACTCCACTAACAGCAGGGTTTCCAGAGTGTTTGTGAGTTCATGGACTCTCGATTCAATTTCTTTCAAGGCTAACTTTTGATTGTCTTCAATGATCTGTTTTGAACAGACCTCTCGGATTCGACGTTCTTCTATGAATAACATTACTAACTCCTTGTTCAGGATTTCAATTGTCAAACGCATACTTTATATCGTTTTCATTTTTAATTACTCTACCAAATTTGGCTTCTTCTTCTTTTGAATTGATCCGGTAATAGGTGGAACCAGCAATCAACTCTCCGTCATATATGGTCCCATAGTACCACTTACCTTTCTTTTTGAAGGAAACTTTGTCCCCTTTCGAAAACTTAGTCTTTGTCATCGAGTGAGTCATGTGCTTTTTTGTAGAGCAGTAGACCATTGGTAGCTCCCCTTAGGTGTCCAGCAATAAACATATCCTTATCCCTTTCATTCAGGCTTACTGAATCACCCATACACACTATAAATTCCACCCACGCCAATTCTCCTTGGGCAAGAAGATCTCGACCCATTTGTTCTGCAACATTTTCGAATTTTTCATTCATGGTAAATACCCTCTCTTTTCATGATTACTATGGCTACTTCAGTACACATTTCCATGTGAATTTCTACCCATGCATCTTTATCTCCAGTATCAAGAATGTCTTGGTAGCTTCCTATGCCTTCTGTGTACCCAATGTCAATCAAGTAATCGTGTACTTTAGATTGAACTCCTGAAGCAGCTATGCACTTCTCAGATAAAACATTGAAGAAGAAAAATATCTTCTCTGCTTTATACAGGTAGGCTTTGAACACTGGAATCCTTGGGACTCCTAATGTCAGATTTCTCCGATTGATAAAATTAACCATTGATTTCTTTTTTGATTTGTTTGTACTCTTTCGTAATTGACTCACTTTTCTTGTGAATTGAATTGTAGAGTTTATCCAGTGCTTCAATGTCAGTACAGGCCCACATTTTTTGAATAAAGTTCAATTCCCTTTTGGCTTCAGCCTCTACAATCTTTGCGCTTACATCGTCAAGGTTGATCGTTTCAACTGCCTTAGTCGCTTCCTTTTTGATTTCCGGGTGTCTCTTCTCATAGTCCTTCACTTCGTCGTATAGACTGCCTGAGAATACGTTTTGGGCTAAAGGATCATGCGACTGCTTCTCCTTCAGATAACCCCAGATTTGGTCTGCTCTGAATCTTGGAATATCGCGTGACAATTCATCCAGACAATCTTCCAGTTCATCACCGGCAAGTACACTTTCTGCAAGGGTTTCTATTCGTCCAATGTATTCAAACCCGGCTATTTCTGTTCTAATGGGCATAGTCTTTCCGGTTGAATCCACATCCCACTCATAAGGGTTTTGAACTCCTGCAAATCCAAAGGCCAATTTCAAGACTCTCACTTCAGCAACCTTCTTAATCATGTCGGCTTTATGAGTTGTCCAAGGTCCCCGACCTCCTTTGTCATAGTCCCCAATTGGAACGAAGGCCAATGAAGGTTCACCATCTTTCCGGAAACATCGGGCATAGGCTCCAACTATGGAGCCTCGTTTTTTCGGGTCCATTTCTGTGACTGTATGAATCACTTGATCGTTTGCAACATCTATGGAGAATTGATCATTCTCACATACTTCACAAGATCTCATTCCAGAGTATTGCGGATTGCGTTGGGCCATTGTCAAAAGTCCCTGTCTACCTGCGAAAATTATCAGGTTTCCTTTATGGTCCTTGTAACACCAAATTTCTTTGAGAAATGGATTAAGTCCATGCGCCTTGCAAACATTCAGGAAATAAGCTAATTCGCTTGGTGATGTGCCTTTGGCGATATCCTTCTGAATGATGGCAACTTCTTCTGGTGTCCATCCCTTGACTGCTTTGGAGATCTTTACCTGTACTGGCTTGACCTCAATTGATAGTTCATTCATTTCTATAGGTAATTTGCTTGTTTGATTTGATTTGTGACTTTATCGTAATTCAATCTCAGGTCCTTGTATTTCTCCAGAAACTTAGTGACCTCAACTAATATTTTTGCCCTCATCTTGCTACTGATGTCTGAGTCCAGAATGACACGAGCAGAATCCAGTTGTTGATCAACTACAATTATCTGCTTCAATATTTCAGCCGCTTCATTATGAAGTTTCTGAAGTTCCATTAACTCTTTCATTTTCTGACTTTTTCAATTTGATTTTCATAGCACCAGTGACCATTATCTAAGTCATATACTGGCCTATCGTTCTTCTCACCCATTCCAATGATGACTACTTCTTCTCTTCGTCCCATTCCGAAGTCTCCTCGATAGACTACTCGTTGTCCTATTTCGTACTTGTGCTTCATTGTTTGATTGTTTGTTTGTTTG
>Ga0115569_10000409_pt1 | contig 35108 bp, 24 predicted proteins | sample COGITO_mtgs_1205_2_FD_87295 | JGI IMG/M metagenome (GOLD analysis project Ga0115569, IMG submission 87295) | Pelagic marine microbial communities from North Sea - COGITO_mtgs_120503 | ecosystem: Environmental > Aquatic > Marine > Epipelagic | place: Germany:Helgoland, sampling site Kabeltonne... | reverse complement strand
TGTCGAAGACGAGCCGGCCAGTTTGAACATGTTGGCAAGCTATTTTGAAGCAGAAAACTTTCTCGTCCACAAAGCTAAAAATGCGCAAGAAGCTGAGGCCCAGTTTGAGGCCAAATCCGTTGACGTTATTTTGCTCGATATAAAAATTCCCGGGAAAACCGGTCTTGAACTGATTCGTGAATTCCGCGCCAGATCCAATGTCGGTATTATTTTGGTCACGCAGAAAAAAGATCCGGTAGACAAAATTGTCGGACTGGAACTCGGCGCCGATGATTACGTCACCAAACCTTACAATGCTCGTGAACTGCTGGTCCGGGTAAAGAACCTGATCAACAGAATAAAACTCGGTGGCAGCCAGCAAAAAAACAATGTTGATGACGCTAAGCTCGTTATCTTCGCGGAGTGGACTCTGCATCTCGGAAGGCGATTATTGAGTCAAGCTGGGCAGGAGGACATTCAGTTAACCGAAGGCGAGTACAAGCTCTTGGCAACCTTGATTGAGAATGCTGGACAGGTGCTCAACCGCGACCAGATAATGAATCGCATGCAGCGACGCGATTGGTTTCCCACCGACCGCACTATCGATGTGCTGATTGCACGACTGCGTAAAAAACTCGGCGATGATCGTCTGCAACCACGCTTTATCAATACAGCCCACGGCACCGGTTATATTTTTGTTGCTGAAGCCGTTTACCAATAACTGTGGCAGACAGTATGTCGCTGTGATAAACCAATATGGCCATAAAATATAAAGTCCCACTGCGTAAAAGTCTCGCCTATTCGCAGACAAAAGTTGCGATACTAACGGCATTTTTTCTCGGCTTGATTCTTAGCAGCGGGCAAATTTATCTCGATTATTTCTCTCATAAGAGTGAACTCAATCAATCGATTCAGAATATTCTTGCCACAGCCAATAATGCCGCCTTTCACGCCGCCTACAATCTCGATGAAATCGGTGCGAGTCAGATTACCAGCGGCCTAACCAGTAATGCACCGATTGTCTCAGCAACCATTACTGACACGGATAACAATGTGCTCGGCAGCTCCACATCGACTATTACGCAGCGCTATTCGGCACCGACTCGATGGCTGTTTGGCGAACCACAGACTTTAAATCAGGCGTTGCTTGATGTCCGCATTCACGATCAAGAGGTCGGTAAACTGCGCCTGGTGATCGACCCAGTTCAAAATGCCGAAACATTTTTTAATCGCTCAGTCGTGGTACTAATTTTAGGTATTGTGCGCAATTTTATTTTGGCGCTAATACTGATAGCACTGTTTTACTTCTCTATTACCCGGCCTATTCTGAGAGCTAGCCTGCCGATTCAACGTGGCATTACAGATAAATTTATACCGCTTCCGGAAACCCATTTAAATGATGAAATCGGTGTGTTATTCAATGCCTTTAATGATCATCTCGAGGTGATTAAAAAACAAAACAAACAAATCAAAGAGTCCAATATTAATCTTGAAAATCTAGTTGATCAGCGCACTGTAGAGCTAGACGAAAAAAATCGTCTACTCGAATTACAGCGCGCAGAAGCAATTGCCATCAGTGAAGAAAAATCCGCCTTTCTCGCCATGATGAGCCATGAAATTAGAACACCGATGAATGGCATTCTCGGCATGGCAGAACTACTTAGCAAAGAGACCAAAAACGCTAAAATGGCTGAGTATATTGATGCGATTGTCGACTCCAGTAAGTCGCTGTTGACACTGACTAACTCAGCGCTTGAGTACTCAAAATACGAAACCGGAAGTGCCACGATAGAGGCAACCGCATTTAATTTGCGCGGACTGGTGGACAGTGTGATTTTTCTGATGTCCTCTTCGGTGGAAATGAAAAATCTGACCATATTGTGCGCGGTCGATGATCGTATTCCGGCTCTGGTGGTAGGCGATCAGGAAAAGTTGCGTCAGGTGCTGATCAACCTGCTTTCCAATGCGATTAAATTTACTGATAAAGGTGAGATCAGCCTTGATGTGCAAAAAATTGCCCCAGAGCGCGACATTAATCCACAGCAGATGCTGCTGCAATTTGCCGTCAAAGATAGCGGCATCGGCATTCCACAGCAGGCTCAGGCGTCAATTTTCAAACCCTACAATCAAGCTGATTTAAGTATTGCTCGGCGATACGGCGGATCAGGTCTGGGTTTGGCGATCTGCAAGGCGATTGTCGAACAGCAAAATGGTCGTATTGAGCTGTTCAGTGCTCCCGGGCAGGGATCGACATTTACCGTGCAGCTGCCTTTTACAAAAACCTCGCAGCAATACCTTGAAGCCAGCGCCGCCATCGGCGATGAGTCGCCGCTGATGCCCGACACCGAGTTAAGGGTTCTTGTCGTCGATGATGTGGAGATTAATCGCAAACTATTGAAAGGCCAGCTTGAATCAATCGGCTGCCATTGCTTTTATGCCGCCAATGGTCAAGAGGCGATCGAACTAGTGCAGTCGCAACGCATTGATCTAATTCTGATGGATGTGCATATGCCGGTTATGGACGGCATCCAAGCCTGCCAAGAAATTCGCGCCATTGATGGGTTAAAAGATCTGCTGATTATTGGCATCACCGCTAATCTTGATCCAGTAACATGTGAGAAGTGTTTGGCGGCAGGGATGAATTTGGTGATTGGCAAACCGATTACTCAGCAGGGATTACACAACGCGCTGCGGCGTGCTCTTAATAGTTCTGTGCTACCGCCATCTGCCACATCGCCAGACAGTCACTCCGACTACCTCAATCTAGCACTGCTCAACGAGCACCGCGATGCGCTCGGTGAGAGTAAAAGTGCCGAGCTCTATTGTCAGGCTGAGGAATCTGCGCGCTCACTGATTAGCCAGATTAAAAATCTCGACGACCGCGACGCGGGACAATGTGCCGATAGTGCTCACGCATTGGCCGGGCTTTGCTCTAACTTTGGCTTTGTTCAACTTGGCCAACTGGCTACCGCGTTAGAGATAGACTGCGTAAGCTCCAGTCGATCTCAGCGCCTGGAACTAATCGGCCAAATTGATCAATGCAGTGACATCACCTTTACTCAGTTAGCGGAGGGCTGACATGGCTTTACTAATGTGGCATGTCGCCAAATCAATATGCCTGACAGCGCTGCTGGTAGCATCAGTGTCGGCCGACTCAATACTGGTTCTCACCGAGGAGACACCTTTTACCAAAACCGATCTGAATGACAAAAGTGGCGGCGAGGCAACTGACTTTGTCAGAGCGGTGCTTGAGCATGCAGAGATCGATTACCAGCTGCAGTACCTACCGTGGAGAAGAACCTACAGCCGGGCGCTCAATGAGCGCGAGATCTTAATCTACCCTCTTGCCCGCAGCCCCGATAGAGAAGATGATTTCCACTGGATCGGCCGACTGATCCCAGTTAATTATTATTTATTCAAACAAAAAACACGCACCGATATCAGTGTCAAAGACCTCGATAAGGCCAAGGCGTATCGGATTGGTGTGGTTAATTATTTTGTTCAACATGAATATTTAACTGAAAAGGGCTTCACCAATCTGCAGCCGGTTAACAGCAACCTACAGAACGTGCGCAAATTGTTACTCGGCCGCATTGATCTCTTTCCGATCAGTGAGGGAGGCCTGATATCCATCTGTGAACGGCATAATATCGACTGCAATCAGTTTGAACCGGTAATCAAACTGCAGGGTATCTCCGACTATCTCTATCTTGCGTTTGGCCGAGATTCTGACCCAGAGTTGATAAGTCGGGCGCGAGCCAGTTTTCAAGCGCTGAAAGACAGCGGTTTGCACAGGACTATTTTTGCCCGCCGACTTGAGTTAGCGGACAGATTTAACGATCAGCACATTCCATCAGCGGACTAGTCGATCAATCACTTCTTGAACAGTTGGCAGGCTGTGTGGCACTGCCTTCCCAATCAGGATCTGCCGCGCCAGTAAGCTGGGCGTCACCTAATACCAGTGCATGAACGCGACCAAAGGAGGCATGAGTAGTGATTTCCTTAACCTTAAAGCCTGCCGAAGTCCAAGCCTCAAGTTGCTCTTGTGACCAGCCCGCTGCGGTCATTTCTGCATCGAAGGCATCTAGCGTCACAATGCGCTGATTATTTTTATCGATGATATTTTTTGGGTGCACTCGCGGCGCCGCCAGCGCCTCTGGCAGGCTTTTTCCCTGATCAATATAGCGCGAAATCGTTTGCACAATGGCCGAGGGAATGCGAATGCCGCCGGCGGCACCGAGTGCCGCCACTAGCTGATTATTGCGCGTGATAATCACCGGTGCAATTGAGGTGCGCGGCCGATCGCCCGGGGTCTGTTTGCCGGTTCTCAGATAGCCACCCATGGTTGCGGCATAGGCAAAACCCAGCTTAGGTGTAGCGACATTAGCGCCAAATACCGGTCCGATGGTTTGCGTCAACGAGACCGTCTGGCCACTGCAGTCTGCGGTAACAAAGTGTGAGGTATGGGCAGCAGGCGTGCCGATCCAATCAGTAGTCGATGTCAGTTGGTCACTGGCTGTCGAGCGCTGGCTCAACTGGTTTAGCTGCGGCAGGCGAATGGCTTGGCTCGCATCGCGCGCCCATTGCGGATCGGAAAGCCGCGCCAAATCACGCTCTTCATAGTCTGTGGAGACGGCATCGAGACTTAATGCCAAGGCCTGACTCACCAGCACAGCCCAGCTGCTATCGCTGAGTGCGGCGACATCATAGAGATTGAGAATGGTCAGGGCTCTGGCGACAATGCCACCCCCAGCGGGGGCCGCTAGAGTGTGTATCATCAGGTCGCGATAGGGGAAACTGATATAGCGCCCGGGAAGTACCTGGTAATCGGCGAGATCCTGCTGAGTGACAAAGCCGCCATTGCTGCGCATATCGGCACTGATTAAACGCGCAATATCACCGCGATAAAAGGCATCGGCACCGCCGCTGGCAATGGCCGCTAAGGTTTTCGCCAATACCGGCTGCACTAAGCGTGCGCCGGCTGCTGTTGCTACGCCCTGCTCGTCATCCTGATAGCTTAAAAAATGCGCGCTCATTCCCTTGTCCGCCCTCAGGCTCTCAAGCTTACTCTGATGTCTGGCGGCTTCGCCGGGCAGTAATACAAAGCCTTCCTGTGCATAACGCATAGCCGGCTGCGCGAGCTCGGCGAAGGGTAATTTGCCATGACCTTGATGCATTGTCCAAAGCATGGCGACAAGGCCTGGTGTGGCCACTGTGGTGTAGCCGGAGGATGGCATATCCGCCGAAGGGGTAAAGCTTTTAGGGATTTCGGTCATGCCGTTGTAGCCGACAAATTCCCCCGATGCGAGCCTAACCATGGCTTGCGCCCTACCACCGAGACCACTCATGGTTGGCTCGACGACAGAGAGCACCAGTGAGGCGGCAACCGCCGCATCGACACTATTGCCGCCGCGTCGATAGACTTCATCAGCGGCTAGCGTAGCCAATGGATGCGCCGTTGACGCCGCGCCATGGGTCAGCAATGGGCTGTCGATACTATGTACCACAACAGAGGCTGACACCAACCACAGGCTTAGCAAACTGATTGTTACGCGAATCATTTTTTATCCTCACACGGTACTTTTAACGCGTAAAAAAGGGAGCCTAAGCTCCCTTTTTTACTCTAACACTCAACCTTTCCAGTCAAATTACATATCGACTTTTAGGCTGAGGTAATAGTTGCGTCCCAGATCCTGGTGCGCGTCAGCAAAATAACCAAAGAAGCGATCGGCGGTTGGCGCTCTTTCATCTTCAATGTTCTTTACTGCAAACTTAATGCGCGCACGGTTGCCGGCAACTTTAAACTTGTAGTAAAGCGATGCATCCATGGTTGTCATCGAAGGAACAACATACTCAGTGCCATCGGCCAAGGTCAAGCTTGACTGAATAAAGTCGCCTTTCTTCAACCCGGTCAGCGAACCACCCCAGGACCCCTTCGACCAGAGCAACTTCATCGAGTGCTTCTCGTCGTAGTTACCATCGATACCGAGCAGATTGCCGAAGCCAGTCAGGTTGACGTAGGCAGGAATTGCACCGGAACTCTGAGCAGCCTGAATAGTGTCGAAATCACCGGTTGGAACCTGACTAAACGTATCAGTAAAGGTCGCATTATAGCGAATGCCGAATTCACCCAGAGCACTTTCAAAGTCATAACTCACACCAATGTCCTGCCCCTCAAGGGTGCGTGTGGCCAAGTTAAGATACTCATCGAGAATCTGATAGGCTTCACCCACTGGACAGATGCCTGCAGCGGCAAACAGCGCTAGATCATTATCACCGACTTCACTGATATCTTCTCGCACAGTGGCTGGATTGCCGGCAAATGAACCACAGTCGGAGGTGCCATGATCGATTAACAGGGCTAAGTCTTGAATAGTGTTGTTGGCGCGACCAAATAAACCAATGGTTTTATCTTTTTCGATTTTCCACATATCGTAGGTGATGACCAAGCCATCCAGCATGGGTGGTTGAATCACTACACCGATCGATGAGTTAGTCGACTCTTCGGACTCAAGGTTTTCAGCACCTTCCGCGTAACGCTGCATGGTCCAGTCGTAATCGCGAACATCTTTGTCATTACCGGAAATATACTGATAGACCGCATCCACTGTGGTTCCGGTTCTGGCAACCTGGGCCTGATTGACCTGCACCAGATTAGGCGCACGGAAAGCTGTCTGAGTTGAACCGCGAACTAACATCCAATCTGTCGCTTCCCAACCGACCGCAAATTTACCGACTGTGGTTGTACCCGCGTCGGAGATATCTTCATGACGCAACGCTAGCTGCGCAGAAATACTCTCGGTAACAGGGATCTGCAACTCAGCAAAAACCGATGTCGTATCTTTGTTGCCAGAGGCGTCAGAGGTCGGACTGGATCCAAGTACATCACTAACAAAGGGGAATGCACTGCCATTGTCTGCAACAAAGGCGATGGTGCCATCGAGTCGAGGATCACGGTCGTCTGAGTAGGCCTCTTCGCGATATTCCATTCCCACCAAAAGACCAACCGGGCCAGCAGGCAGTGTGAAGACATTGTTGTTGCTCGCCTTAATATCAAACGAGGTCAACTCGCTCTCATCATTGCGATAAACATCGATCAATGCTCTCTCAATATTGGTCGAATCAATGGAGAAAATATTGAAGGCCGCTTCAGTTGAATCTGCCAGCGCCTCGGTCAACAGCGTATTCGAGATACGGTTGTGGGTCACATCATTGGCCGTGGCTTTTGAGTAAAGAATTGCGGTTTCCCAATCCCACTCGCCGGTTGAGCCTCTTAAGCCAGCCAGAAAGCGTGTGGTTTCCTTTTCATTATCAATCACTCTGCCATATTTAGGATTGCGCAAACCATCGAGGCGCAGCTTCTTGCCTGCCAGTGGGTTTTCACCATCCTGAAGCAGATTATTGGTGTAGTAGTAGTCGGCACCAACGGCCAGAGGCGCCGATGAAGAGGTGCCAGCGGGCTCAACATTTTTCACCGTTTCCGAATTGTAATAACCCAACTCAGAAAACAACTCTAGGCCATCGCCAAACTCATGACTGAGAGTGATAAAGATATTGGTTCTCTTCAGATCACTTCTAAAGTCACGATAGTCACCGGGATTGAGGTAGTAGTTATCTGACGTGGTGTCTGGAACTAGACAGGTGCCATACCCTGTATCGAGCGCGCTTGACCCACTACATTTGGCGTCATAACTTGGCAAAATCTGCATTTCACCCGAACTGTCGGTAAAGCTGTTTCTACCAGATTGATCGAGCTGGGCATATTGATAGCTATAGAGATTTCTAAACGCGGTATTGGTTTTCCAGGGCGAATCATCTGGTAGCACCTCGCGGTGATCGCCGACACTCCAGCGATAATCTTCCGACGCTTTGATGCTATCGCGATCGTAGTAATCCACCAGCACTGTCACATGTGAACTATCGTCATTAAACTTGGTACCAAACTTGGCGCTAAAGTTGACATCGTTTGCATCAAAGTGATCGTAACCGGTCATTTTGGTGGTAAAACTAAAGCCTTCATAGTTGGAATCAATAACATTATTGACCACACCTGCAACAGCATCGGCACCATAGATTGCCGAGGCACCATCTTTTAGCACTTCGACACGATCGAGGCCAGTTGTTGGAATAAGATTCGAATTTACTGTCAGGGTCGGAACATAGTCGCCACCCAGCAGCTCAGTTTGATAACCGGCAGAATTAACCAGCCGTCGACCATTGAGCAATACCAGCGTATTACCCACACCCATATTTCTTAGGTTGTAAGAGCCAATATCGCCGCGGGCGGAATTGACGCCACCGGAAAACGCTTCCGCTTCGGTAAAGTAGTTGAGACCCATCTCGGCCATGTTCTCAAGAAGTTCTTCGCCAGAGTCCAAACCCAGAGCATCGATATCACCGGCTGAGATCACACTGACTGGCAGCGCCGTGGTAATGCTAGCCCCTTTGATTTGCGATCCGACGACCACAACCTCTTCTAATTCATTTTGCTCTTGCGCAACAGCTGCGCCGCTAAGCACTGTTGCACTGACGAAACTCGCCGAAATAACAGCTCGTGATAAAGGTTTAATTTTGAACATCTACTTTTCTCCCAAATTTAACTTTTTAATTTTTTATTGGTTATTTGAAAATGTGGGGGAATTCACAAAGAACCTATATCTGAAGCATATTAGCGTCAGCGAGTGAACTTTGCGTGTGAGTGGCTAAATACTGTGTTTTATTTTGTAACTGAATTGTTAACACGGTATTCGCAGCGCTCCCCCTAAACTATTCAACGCCGCAACAGACACTTATGATTATTTATTAACTTCTTGTTGAGAGAACGCCTGATTAACCAAAAACCACTAATAAAAAAATTGCACCAGCGCATTGCTATCAATATCACTGTCCAGAAAACACCAGAGGAGCCCACCACATTGCCACGGCTGTCAGCAAGAGCAGACCGGCTACATTAAGATAAAACCCCGCGCGTACCATCTGTGGAATGGTCAGCATGCCAGAGGCAAAGACAATCGCATTGGGCGGCGTCGCCACCGGCAACATAAAGGCACAGCTGGCTGCCAGCGTCACCGGCACACAGAGCACCATGGGTGGTATACCCGACTGAATAGCAATGGCACCAATCACCGGCAAAAAAGTCGCCGTGGTGGCCAGATTACTGGTCAGCTCAGTGAGGAAGATCACTAGAGCCGTCGCCGCTATCACCAGCGCCATCACACCGTAGATTGACAGTGGTGACAGACTCTCACCGAGCCATTGGGCAAGACCGGTGTTAGCAATCGCCGCGGCCAAGCTGAGCCCGCCGCCAAATAAAATCAACACCCCCCAAGGAAGGCGACTGACATCGGCCCAGATCATCAGCTGCGGCTGTTCGCGATCACCACTGGGCACCAGAAACAGGAGCAGTGCCCCGGCCATAGCGATAGCGGTATCGGAGAGCCCTCCGGGTAGAAATTCGGCCAGCGGGCGGCGTACAATCCAACCGACGATCACCAGCGCAAAAATCATCGCAACGCGCTTCTCGGGGGCGCTAATCGAGCCCATATTGTCTTTCATCTCGAGCAGATGCTGCTTCGCGGCATCACTCTCCGGTATATCGACAACATAAACCCAGCGGGTCAGAACCAGCCACGCCAGCGGCAACAAAATCACTGAAATCGGCACCCCAACCATCATCCAGTTAAAAAAGCTGATTTCGATGCCGTAGTTTTCTTCCAGAAACGCCGCCAACAGCGCGTTTGGCGGGGTGCCCACCAGCGTTGCCAAACCACCGATAGTGGCGGCAAAGGCCAACCCCAGTAACATCGCTACCTGAAAGTTGTTTTTACTCTGCTCACTGACATTATCAATATGACTGAGTACCACAGTCACCACAGAGATCGCGATAGGCATTAGCATCATGGTGGTAGAGGTATTGGTCATCCACATCGACAACAGCGCCGCGACCAACATAAAGCCGCCGACCAGACGTCTGCCATCGGTGCCTGTGCGCGCCAGAATCATCAGCGCGATACGCTTGTGTAAGTTCCAGCGCTCGACCGCTAGCGCCAGTACGAAGGCGCCGAGAAAAAGGTAGATAATCGGGTTGGCGTAGGGTTCAGCCGCCTGTTTGACACTGGCAATGCCAAGCAGATCAAAGGTGACAATCGGAAGAAACGCTGTGACTGGCACCGGAATCGCTTCGGTGGCCCACCAGACTGCCATCCACAGTCCGACCGCCGCGGTTCTCCAGGCCTCCTGACTCATCGTCTCTTGCGCACCACCCAACAACAGCATGATAAAAAACAGTGCCGGCCCAATAACCAAGCCGATATTCTGATGAGCTCCACGCTCCGACTGCACTATCCCAGCCGCTAACTGTTGTGTCATTTCCCTCTCCAACCATTTTTATAGGTGCGTGATAAAGGCTCACTCTCGACGCAAACTGCCAAGCGCAACGCGACAAAACACAGTGAACATAAAATGGTAACGCACGAGCCGCCAGCTTCCACTAATCAGTGGCAGCTTAAATCTGATCGCGGAGAACATGGGTCGTGTAGAAAGGCTTGCTGGGGAAGCTACTGACGAGCGCGCACCACGACCCAATTCGACGAATAGCGGATCGCCTCAACCGGCAGTTGTTGATGGATTGCGCTGAGAAATTCTTCGGTGTCGCCCGCGTTAAAGATGCCGCTGACTGTCAGCTCGGCAAGTGCTGGATGTTTCAGATTAATCTTCATATTGCTATGGCGCATCACTTGATCGATGGCCTCACTGAGGTCGGTATTGGCAAATATCAGCAAACCATCGCGCCAGCTTATTTTTCTTTGCACATCGGCGGGAGCATTTTTAATCAAACGACTCTGACCAGCATCGACGCGGCCACTCTCGCCGGCGCTGAGCAGCAGCGAGTCCGGTTTGTTGTTAAAAAAACTGGCGCGATCAAAGTCCCATAGTGGCTGCGGCGAATCTTCGCTCAAGGTCATTTGTACCGCACCTTCGAGCACGCTGACGTCGGGGCCAGTCGATCGGCTGGAAACCAGAAATTCGGTGCCAATCGCGGTTATGTCTATGTTCTGCGCGTGGACAATCAATGGTCGCTCGTCGTGGGTGACCTTGACGATCACATCACCGCGATGCAACCAGATCTCGCGCGCCTTGTTCGACAACTGCGTCGTCACCAGAGTATTGGCGTTGAGCGTTAGCTGTGACCCGTCCTGCAATTCGACCACTTTAAGTTGATCCGAGGCAATGCTTTGTAGCCCGTTAGTATTTGGCATAAGTGTCGATAGCAGAATGCCAAAGGTGATTAACAGCAGTGCCGCAATCGAGTGCCAGGCAACCTTTTCCCGATAGGGAATCAGCTCTGGTGCTGGCATTGTGGCGGCAGGGAACTCAAGCACTTTTGAACGATCGATAAGATGGCTGACTTCCTGAAGAATCGACAGCTTCGCCCATGATTCAGACAGCTCCGAATAGGCCCAGCGATTCAAGGGACTGCAGTCCAACCAATCAAGAAACGCCTGCCGATCCTCTGCACTCACCTGATCAGAGTCTAAACGCGACACCCACTGTTGCGCCTCATCTGCGACATCGTCGGGAATACCGAGAGCAAACCACTCATCCAGAGACATCAGCCAACCTTCTTTGCAGCGACAGATTTGCGCTTGTTGTGACGCAAACTATCAAGCATATAAGCGCGGCAAAACTTCATGCCATTGGTAAGATGATTTTGCACCGTGTTAATCGATATGCCCATAAGCTCAGCGATTTCACTTTGCGGTTTTTCATAAATTTTACGCTGAATAAAGACCTGACGACAGACCGGCGGCATGGCATTAATGGCCTCCAATAAAAGCTTTTTTTCGTGCTCATTGATTAATTTTTGCTCGGCATTCTGTGACTCTTCGCCAAGCTGATAATGCACCTGCAACTTGCCGTTAGACTCGCGCACAACCTTTTCGTGGCGCAATCGGCTGATGGCAATATTGCGTGTTGTCTTGTAAAGGTAACGGCGTAACTCTTCACCCTGCAAAGCTTTGCTGCTGACATGCAGGCGTAAATAAGCTTCTTGAACAACCTCTTCTGCCTGGGCGAGAGGTAACATCCGCCTAAGCATAGACATTAATGTCGGCCGCGCCTCCAACATGGCCAGCTCAATATCGCTGCGCTCGTCCACTCCCCCTCCCTACTCTCATACCTTTCACTCTTAAGGCTAAAATTTATTATTTTTTATTGACGCTGTAATTACAGTGTTTTTGTTATTCTTTTGAGTCATTCTGGCGTTTTAACCGGATCTCTGCAATCACGGCGTCAACCTGCTGCGGCGCTAGGCCAATATAGGTGGTTGCATCAAACAGCGCATCCAGCTCAGCTGCGGAGAGGTGCTGTGACAACTCAGTGTCATGCTCGAGAGCCTCTCGCAGGGTCAACTTATTGTCAATGGCGTACTGTGCAACATCATGCATCTTGGCATTAGCGGTAGTTTTGCCAATTTTTCCAGCTAGCGCAAATGTCACCCGCTGCGCCATAATCAAACCACCGGTTTTCTCCAAATTAGCCTTCATCACCTCAGGCTTAACCTTTAAATTAACAATTAAGCGACGTGCTGAGTCGAGCATATCTTCTGTTTCAATGCTTATCTCAGCCAGACTGCGCGCGGTCCTCGAGGTGTCATCGCGCTCAAAGGTATTGACCATATCCTCAACTATCACCTCTGCCAGCCGCGGGATCGTTCGCGCGTAAAACATCAGCGCCTCAGGCTTACTGGGGTTTTTCTTGTGTGGCATGGTACTGCTGCCAACCGCCGTTTTTGTCATTATCTCTTCGGTTTCACCTATATCTGTTGTCTGCAATAAAAACAGTTCAGAGCCAATGCGACCATAGGATTTGCTAATCAGCGACAGTACCAGAGCATATTCGGCGAGAACATCGCGACTGCCGTGCCAGTCATCGGCATAGGGTTTTTGCAGCCCCAATTCGGCGACAAATCCTGCTTCTGTTTGCATCGCCTGCTGGCCAAGCCCCAGATAACTGCCGACCGCGCCCTTTAAAATACCCGACTTTTCAAGACGCTTAAGCACCTCTTGAAGGCGCTCTATATTGCGTCGATTTTCACCCAGCCAGGTGCTGACTTTTTTGCCAAAGGTAATCGGCAGCGCGTGTTGACCGCGAGTGCGGCCAACCATAATCGTGTCGCGATGCTCTTCTGCTAGGCTGATCATGGCCAGTTCCAGCTGGCGCAGATCGGCAAGCAAAATGTGCGTTGCCTGTTTCAGCTGCAGCACCAGCGCCGTGTCATAAACATCCACCGTGGTGGTACCGAAATGAACATATTCACCGGCGCCTTTGTCCATGGAGCGGGTCCAGACATTTAACAGCGCCACCATGCGATGTCTAACCAACTTATATTCTTTGGCGATTTTGTCGAGCGGCGCATAACGCACAGAGGCCTTCTTAGTAATTTCTGCCGCGGCCCACTCGGGGATAATCCCCTGCTGAGCTTGAGTGCGCGCCAGCGCGGCCTCAATATCGAGAACAAATTGATTTTTACTCTGCGGAGCAAACACCGCCTCGACGCTTTTATAATCGTTTGCATTGGCAGTACTGCACAGAGCACAGAAAAAACTCAGCGCAGCTATCTTGGCAACATTCATTTCACTACTCCAGTTCACTACTCGAGTTCACTATTCTTGTTAACAGTGGCTGAGCTTCTGCTTGCCACTTTGTCAGGGTTGCCTTGGCACAGGCTTCGATGACATCAAAGGTCGTTGCAACCGACTGCTGGCCGAGCACAAAAAGATTGCCTGAATCGACATTGCGACTCATGAGGCCGAGCTTATCGATGGCGCGATCATACAGCGCGTGATTGGATATCAATGTATCAACGCCATATTCACGCGCTAATACTTTTGCCCGTTGCGTTGACTCGATATAGGCCTGCAATTGTTGAGGTTTATCACTGCCAAAGTTAAACGAACTGCCGCCCCAGAGCATAACCCGATGCTCTGCCGTGCCATCATAAACGCTAAAAATCGGCGAAATGGTGCCCATAGTATGGCCCGGCGTGGCGACTATTTTGACTGTCGTATCACCCAGAACGATCTGATCGCCGTCGCTAACCGACATGTCCATTGGCGGCGGCGCAGAGCGGCCCGGTCTTGGCTTGAAGGGTTTTTTCGCTTCGATCATCTGCCAGTCAATCTCGCTCATCACCACTCGTGCGCCAGTCCCATCTGGCGCTGTAGCAAAATCCTGCAAGTATTTGGCTCCGCCATAATGATCCCAATGGCCGTGAGAGACGATAATATATTTTATGCTCGCAGGATCTAAGCCAAGCTCAATCAGTCCAGCGTGAATAATATGCTCGGCTTGCCAGGCATTATCCATGGCATCAAAAATAATAATGCCCGCGCTGGTGGTCAGTGCCCAGGCGTGAGTCCAGTGACTGCCAATAAAGTAGAGATTATCAAATGCCTTGGCCGGCGGCGGTATCTTACGTTGCATGCGCTGGGCTTTTGAAGGACCTCGTGCAACACGATCGTCACCCGCTCGGGTACAGAGCTGCAGGAATCCATAACCATCGTTTGGCGATAGTGCTAAGGCCCGATCAATATGGCTCGACGGGTCAATGGCAAACACATAGGGGGAGAGCCCGGCCAAAAATAATCCGAGTAGAAACGTGGCGATCGCAATACGCCCCTTAAGAGGGCTGGTCAACACAGCGGTTTTCAACGAACGATTCACAATTAAAGACATCCAATTAAACATTAGGCTGCATGATGATTGGCGCCACACTTTAAGAAAGGCCCGAGCCATCCCATAAGTCTGAGAGGTTGCTCGGGGGCAATATGCCAACAGCCGTTGAGAGTCCAACGCCCCTGCTAGCTATTCCCACTAAAGCAATTATTCAGAAGGAGACTCGCTGTTGTCGATTTAACGCGCAATACGTCCAAACTGGAATGGTCTGATCAGCTCACCGCGAAACTCTGACAGTGGGTTGACGGACTTGGCGCTGCGCGCCTTGGCAACAGACTCCGCGGTGGGACAGGCGCCGGTTTCGATATAAGTCAGTGCCGTCGCCAGCTGCGCTTCTTTAGGATCGCCCAATACATGCGTTAGATCATCGGCAACCACACAGCCGCGCACCTCCGCACCGAACATATCGTCAGTGTCCGAGGGAATAAAACCGTCGGCATAGTCGCCGAAACCCTTGGCATTTTCACCCTTAAAGTGAACCGTAAAGTAAGTCACACCACAGTTGTCGATGCCGTAAAAACCATAGGGCTTACCGCGCGTTGTTTCGCCAATCAGGATGACTTCGAGATCAATACCGCGCAGGCCATTGATAAACGCCTCACTCGCCGAGGCGGTATCACCACTGGAGAGCACAAACACTCGCGACAGATTTAACACGGGTAGCGCTGTACCGTTTGCTGCGCTGAATCCCGCTGCGGTTGTGCGGAACAGGGTCGGCTGCAGGGCGCTGCCGGTTATCGGGTTAAAGCTCGGGTGTTTATCATTAAAGATTTTTTCTTCGAAGATCTGCCCGTCGGCTGCATTGCCCGCCACCATGTACGCCAGCTCAGAGGCGATCGTCAGGTAACCACCCCCGTTGTAGCGCATATCAATCACTAGCTCATCAATATCGCTTGCGTCTAACTGGCTGACAGCATTAATTAACAGGCTCTCAGACGTGCCGAGAAAATCATTGAAGGTCATATAACCAACTCGGCTGTCACCTAGTGCCAATGTCTTGACATTTTTCACCGCACGCGAGGTGATCTCAGTACTGGTGAGAGTGATTGTGCGCGTCTCCACGGCATTTAAGTCCCTGATCACAAAGCTGTGTGACTCTCCCAGAGCCGAGGGAAACAGGCCGGCGTTGAGAGTATCAGGATCACCGTCTGCAACAGCCGCACCGTCGACCTCAATAATTTCAGCACCGCGACTGACGTTATTGATCGCAGCGGGAGAATTCGGCTCGTTGTAGGTAACGACGATTTGTCGCGGTGGCGAACGGCTGATCAGCGCTAGATTAAAGCCGTATCCAGCTGAAATACCAGACTGAGACAGCTGTTCCCAGACGTCGGTGTCATAGGTGAAATGGAATTGATCGACAGGATTGCCGGACGGCGTCAACGCATCAGTCTTCATTAGATCAAAGTAATCGAGGCGGTCATCGACTGTGCCAGGATCAACATCGACAATGTCGTTGTACCAGAGATAGGTATCATTGCTAAATGACCGAATCCAAAAATTCTCATCAACCATTGAGCCCTGAATATCCGGATAGCCACCACCGACGCGAGGGTTGGCGCAACTGCCCTCATAGACGGTGGCATCCTCAAACTGACCTTGCACCCAACCAGACGATGGCGTGGCAACCGTCGAGCCCGCTCCCAATGAACTTGCATTAGACGGCCCGCCTGCAGATCCACCGCCACCACATGCGCTTAAAAGAATAGCTGTGCAGGCCAATATTTTTTTCATTTTTAAGTGCCCAAAAGGTTTTTAAGTTGCTCGATTTATTCTTATTGTTCAGCGGGTATACGCAAGAACGCGCTGCTGAGTGCCTGGCTAATCATAACCACTCGAAAATAGCAGGTCAAAGGCTCGCATAGATAGAAGAATTTTTATTCAAGACACCCTCCGATCGAGCATGAATAAATTCAAGTTTGGGTTGCAGCTGTCGATTTTTATAGCAGATCGAGACAGGAATCGCTGCATGCTATTTTTTGGAAAAAACAGTGTCGCCAACAAGGCCAAAGCGCAGGCCAAGGCAGACTATGAGAAAGTTCTCAAGCTTGACCCTAAGAGTCCGAATGCTCGGGCCCTGAGGTCCAAGCAAGCCCTGCGTGCACGCAACCATATCGACCAGGTATTTATTGAAGCCGCATTGAAGACTGAGGCGTTTCTTGAGCTCTGCCAACAGGAACTTATCGCAGGCAGACCTCGCCCAGAACCCCCTGGACCGACTACATTCCATATCACTAGCAGTAATATGGGAAAGTTTTACACCTATATTCCAAGCGATTTCGCAAACGAAATTTTTGCCATTGGCAGCTTGTATCAAACCACCGAGGTTTCTGGGCAGGAGGCTGTCGATAAGGTTCAGGCGGTTGCCGATCGCTTATTCGAAGAAATTGGCCTAGAAACCAACTTGACTACTTTACAGTTTTTGAGAGACGAGCTCGACGTCGATGCTCTCAGCACTGATGACATGTAAAGCACGATTTTTAAACATGGCTCGGATGCTCAATAGACCGCTAATCGTAGCGAGTACCGAACAAAAATTTGAACCGGCAACCACTAGATAGCAGCCCGACTGAGGCTCTTTTGAAGGCACCATAGTTATGAGTTTTCCAGATATAAATCGCAAAAAAATCGCTGAAAATCGACGTCAGGTTTTTATCGTCGAAAGCGCTATTTTAGACAATAAGGCCAAGTCACGTCACACCGGCGCAGTGATTGACGAATTGCATGCAAGTATAATAGCCAACTATTCAGCAGCCTTTTGCGGAAATCTTGAACTAGCCAATCAAAACACTGAAGACATGTTTCGCAACCGCATAGCCATTATCAACAATCTGGTAGCGGAGGACGAAGTTGAAGAAAATTATATTGAGTCAATGCGCAATCAGATCCATATCGATTACCTAACCCATCGCGTCGAGATTAACACTAATGCCTTAGAAGTTGGTCAAGCTATGCTTGACGTCAATAAAGCGCTTATCGACATCAACGAAAAAGTCATGCGCTTCAATGAAGAGGTCAAGTCGTTTAATACTGAACAAATTAAAAAGAATCGTATCTGGATGGACAGTGACGAGGATAAGTCTACAGATCCAAGCACTTATCAACTGCACGATGAGCTGACCCAAGGTGCCACAACAGAAGCCAATCATCAGCGTATAGAAAACAATCGTCGCCGGCTCGATGTGCTTGTCGAGCAATCGCAGGCCTATTCAGAAAAAATTGACGCACAACATAAAGCAGCACATGAGCTTGTTAATGAAGTCAGAGAAAATGCTCAGGAAATCGCTGAGCGCAGAAAGCAGATTCTCTCCAACCACAATGGGGTGGTCGAAAATAAAAAACACATCGCGGCAATGCTCTAGCGCGAATTGTTGCGATAATAGTTCCTGATTAATGCGGCGACCAGAACCTTGCAGCTGCCTGCGGTACAGATTCCTCTGGATTGACTAAAGCCTGACGGTTGAACTTTGATCAGCTTGGTGTATCTTATGCCTACTTGGTGATAAAACAGGGTCGAATAGACTAGTCATGGTTGCAGCTCAGGTGAAATATAAGCTTAGTCTCAAAACGCTCAGGCATCTGAGTGCGCTGGTGCTGATATTTGCCGTTCAGTCACTTGCCCTCCCCATCGCGCCCTGCGCAATGGATCATGCTCCATCGCAAGCCGCCGTGACTCATTCTGAGACTGTTACTGAAACTGCTACTGAAACGATGACCATAACAGATCATAGCAACCACAGTATGCCCGCTGCCTCGCCAGACAATGACTGCTGTGATGGCAATGCATGCCAGATGGCAAGCTGTTATAGCCCGGTTATAGCGACGACTGAATTGCGGTTTAGTCGCACAGTACAATCTGTTGCCATTGCCGAGCGCGCCGACAATGCACACCTCTCTCCCTTTCGAGCCTCCCTACTCAGACCACCGATTGCCAGCTGACTTAGGATAGTTGCGCCTAAAATTCAGGCGCGCCCCTGCTGCATTGATAATGCAGATTACCCAGCAGAGTGACGAGCGGTCTAACAATCTAATCGAGTATCACTTGCCTCTGCAATTAGCATTTTATTATTGCTGGAGTTACTCCATGAATACGTCTCAAAAAATCTTCGCCGGCTTACTGACTGGCCTGTTAATCGGCGCGACACTGACCGCGCTGTTCATCACTGACCGCGATCAAGTGATGTCAGAGGTTGCTGCCGACAAAGATAAACCCGCTTACTGGGTGGCACCAATGGACCCCAATTACCGGCGCGATAGCCCGGGCCAGTCGCCCATGGGCATGGATCTGATTCCGGTCAACAACGAGTCCGAAACTAGCGCGGCAGAGGGCGTTTTTATCAGTCCGGCACTGATCAATAATTTAGGCGTACGCACAGCCCGCGCCAGACTCGAACCCCTGCAGTCGGCTATTCGCACTGTCGGTTATGTGCAGTACGACGAAGACCGCATGGTGCATATTCACTCGCGTGCCGAAGGCTGGATCGAAAAACTCTATGCGCGCTCGACCGGCAGTGCAATCGAGAAAGGTCAGCCCCTCTACGCGCTCTACTCACCGCAAATAGTTAACGCTCAGGAAGAGTTTTTACTCGCCCTGCGCAGTGACAATGCAAGACTTATCGAAGCCTCAAAAAAACGCCTCAAGGTGTTTTATATTGACGACAGTTTTATCAGCCAACTGAGCCGCAGCCGTCAGGTGCAGCAAGCCGTGACATTCTACGCACCGCAATCTGGCATCTTGCACAACCTGAGTATTCGCGAGGGCTTTTTTATCAAGCCGGAAACCACGTTGATGTCGATTGCGGCAGTGACCGAGGTATGGGTTGAAGCACAGGTGTTTGAGCGTCAGGCCAACGCGCTAGAAGTGGGTGCAGCGGTGACCATCAAACTGGATTTCCAACCGAGCAAAAGCTGGCAGGGGGTTGTTGACTATATCTACCCGAGCCTTGATGAAGAGAGCCGTGCTCTGCGCGCGCGCATTCGGCTGGCCGACGAAAATGGCGAGTTAAAACCGAATATGTTTGCCCAGATTGAAATTGAACCGAAACCTCAGGCCGCGGTAATTGTCGTGCCAAAAGATGCCGTTATTCGCACCGGCACTCAGGATCGAGTGGTGCTGGCACTAGGTAGCGGACGCTTTAAGTCGGTGGCGGTGCAGCTCGGCCGTGTGAATAACCAATTCGCTGAAATTCGATCCGGATTGGAGGCTGGCGATGAGGTGGTGATCTCTGCTCAGTTCTTACTCGACTCTGAATCGAGCAAACGCTCTGATTTTATGCGTCTGTCAGATACACAGAATGATCGTTCGGTGCCAGCGGTTATGGATCACACAGAGATGAACCACGAAATGATGGATCACCAGCAAATGGACCACAGCCAGATGCAGCATCAGGAATAAGGAGAGTTCTATGATTAACGCTATTATTCGCTGGTCGATCAACCAACGTCTGTTGGTTTTACTGGCCACATTGATACTGGTTGTCGGTGGCCTCTACTCGGTCAAACAGACCGCTGTGGACGCCATTCCCGATCTCTCTGACGTGCAGGTGATTATTAAAACGGCCTACCCCGGGCAGGCGCCGCAGGTAGTCGAAGACCAGGTGACCTACCCGCTTACCAGCGCCATGCTCTCAGTACCCGGCGCGGTGACCGTGCGCGGCTACTCGTTCTTTGGCGACTCCTATGTCTACGTCATCTTTGATCAATCAACCGATCTCTACTGGGCCCGCAGCCGAGTTCTCGAATACCTCAGTCAGGTGACCGCAGCGCTACCCGCGGAGGCAAAACCGCAACTGGGACCCGATGCCACCGGCGTTGGCTGGGTCTATCTCTATGCGCTGATCGACCGCAGTGGCCAGCACGATATCAGTCAGCTACGCAGTCTTCAGGACTGGTTTTTAAAGTATGAGCTGCAGACCGTGCCCGGGGTCTCGGAAGTGGCGAGCATGGGCGGCATGGTGAAACAGTATCAGGTGACTGTGGACCCGCAGAAGCTGCGCGCCTATGGCATTCCTCTGGCGCATATTCAAACTGCGATTAAACGTGGTAATCAGGAAATTGGCGCCTCGGTGATCGAGATGGCCGAGGCCGAATATATGGTCCGTGCCTCCGGCTACATTAAAAACCAGCAAGATCTGGCGACCATTCCGCTGGGGGTTAATCGCAATGGCACAGCGCTGTTATTGCAGGATGTCGCCGATATTGGCCTGGGTCCACAGATGCGTCGCGGTATCACCGAGTTAAACGGCGAGGGCGAAGCCGCTGGCGCGGTGGTGGTGATGCGTTTTGGTGAAAATGCTCAGACCACCATTGACGGCGTTAAAGCCAAGCTGGCAGAGCTGCAAAAAAGTCTGCCAGAGGGTGTCGAGATCGTCACCGTCTATGATCGCTCGGGACTGATCGAGCGCGCGGTGGACAACCTGTGGCAAAAACTAGCGCAAGAATTCATCGTCGTTGCCCTGGTGTGCATGGTTTTTCTGTTTCACCTGCGCTCATCGCTGGTGGCTATTATCAGTCTACCAGTGGGTATTCTCGCCGCCTTTATTGTTATGCACCTGCAAGGGATCAACGCCAATATTATGTCCCTCGGCGGTATTGCTATCGCCATTGGTGCGATGATCGACGGCGCCATCGTGATGATCGAAAATATGCATCGTCATATGGAGAAGACACCGCTGACCAAAGACAATCGCTGGCAGATTGTCGCCACGGCAGCCACCGAAGTCGGACCGGCACTATTTTTCAGCCTGTTGATTATTACCGTCAGCTTCTTGCCGGTGTTTACCCTGCAAGCTCAGGAAGGACGCATGTTCTCGCCACTGGCGTACACCAAAACCTATGCCATGGCGGCATCGGCGGCGCTATCGATTACGCTGGTGCCAGTGCTGATGGGCTATTTTATTCGCGGCAAGATTCGCCCCGAGCGGAAAAACCCACTCAATCGCTGGCTGATAGCTGGCTATCGACCGCTGTTAAAGACGGTGCTCGCGCTGCCAAAAACCACTTTACTGGTGGCTCTATTAGCCATGGCCTCGGTACTGTGGCCGCTGGGTAAAATTGGCAGCGAGTTTATGCCACCGTTGGATGAAGGTGATCTGATGTATATGCCGACCACCTATCCCGGTATCTCCGTGGGCAAGGGACGGGAACTGCTGCAACAGACCAATCGATTGATTCGCAGCGTGCCGGAAGTTAAATCGGTGTTTGGCAAAGTGGGTCGCGCAGACACCGCCACCGATCCCGCGCCGCTGTCGATGATCGAGACCTTTATTCAACTCAAAGATCGCAGTGAGTGGCGCGACGGGGTCACGCTCGAGAGCTTGAAACAGGAACTCGACAGTCTGGTGAAAATACCCGGCCTCTCCAACGCCTGGGTGATGCCGATTAAAACCCGCATCGATATGCTCGCTACCGGCATTAAAACCCCAGTGGGAATCAAAATCGCCGGACCAGAACTCAGTGAGATCCAGGCGATCGGTGTGCAACTGGAGACCATTCTCAGCCCGGTTGCCGGCACCGCATCGGTCTATTCTGAGCGCGTCGCCGGAGGTCGCTATATCAATATCGATATCGATCGCCTGCGCGCGGCTCGCTATGGCATGAACATCGCCGATGTTCAGCAGCTGATTGCCTCGGCGGTGGGTGGCACCAATGTCACTCAGAGTGTTGAGGGGCTGGAGCGCTATCCCATCAATGTGCGCTATCCGCAAGATTACCGCGATTCACCTGAACAGCTTGAGCTATTGCCAATTGTCAGTGCCAGCGGTCAACAGTTTGTACTCGGCGATATCGCCAGTATCGGCATTGAGGATGGTCCGGCGATGATCAAAAGCGAAAATGCGCGCATTAATGGCTGGACCTTTGTCGACATAGAGGGCGTCGATATCGGTAGCTATGTCGACCAGGCCAAACTAGCGGTGGGTCAACAGTTGCAGCTGCCAGCCGGCTACTCGATTAGCTGGTCTGGTCAGTACCAGTATCTGCAGCGCGCCAAAGCCAAACTGATGTATGTGGTTCCGCTGACGCTGGGCATTATTATTGTCTTGCTGCTGATGTATTTCCGTCGCGTCACTGACGTGGCGATAATACTCGGCAGCCTGCCCTTTGCGCTGGTCGGCAGCATCTGGCTGATGTACTGGCAGGGATTTAATTTTTCCATTGCCGTTGCCGTTGGCTTTATCGCCCTGGCGGGAGTCGCCGTGGAGATCGGCGTAATTATGCTGGTCTATCTCAATCAGGCTTGGCGCGATCGCCAGGAACGTGCCAGCAGCGAGGGACGTGATCTGAGCACTGACGATATTATTCAGGCGGTGATGCAGGGAGCAGGTCTGAGAGTGCGGCCGGTGATCATGACCGCGGCGGCGATTATTCTTGGGCTGCTGCCCATCCTCTATGGCAGCGGGACTGGCTCAGAGGTCATGAGTCGCATCGCTGCGCCAATGGTCGGCGGCATGGTCAGCGCGGTTGGCCTGACCCTGCTGGTACTGCCGGTGCTCTTTGCGCAAGTGAAGAAAAGAGCATTGAGACTGGCCGTCACAAAACAGCTCGACTAGGCGATAACCGCCACACCCCAATAGTTATAGCCGGCGAACTTTGGGGTGCTGGGCAGGTACATCTGCTCCATGTTGGCAATGCTAAAGCCGGCGCTTTCAATCAACTCGGGAATATCGCGATTGAGATGGCAGCCGCCGGCAATTTTGCCCCAGTAAGGGTCAATGCGTCCCTGCCATTTTGCCACTCCGGCGTCTGGCGCCAGACCGTGCTCACAGAAAATAAGCTTGCCACTGGGTTTTAACACGCGACGTATCTCGCGATTGGCGGCCAGCGCATCGGGAATGGTGCAGAGTGTGTAAGTGATTACTACGCTATCAAAATGATCATCGGGAAAGGGCATGGCTTCGGCGCTGCCAAGAATAATCTCTACATTTAAACCATTCTCTGCGGCGGTCTTGCTGACCACTTTCTCGGCCATCTGATTGAGCTCTGCGGAAGGATCGAGACCGATGACTTTTGTGACCTTGGCGGCGTCATAAAAGGGAATATTCAAGCCCGAACCAATGCCCACTTCGAGCACCAGCCCCTCGGCCAGAGGAATCACTTTGCCGCGCTGATAGAGAATCGGTTTGGCACCACAGGCGCAGTTGAGGAAGGTTGGCAGAATATATTTTTCGTAGAAGCTCATAATGATTCCGTCCGGCACTATTGGGTTTGACTAAACTTGATTTAAATAGGTTTGGTTTAAATAGGTTAAATTAATTTAGATCCGCAGCGCACGCTTTAAGCGCGCCCATGGGAACAACGTCAAGCGCCTTGCTATTGCTGCGCCGCAGATAGACTTTGGGCGCACAACCAGCCTCATAAGCCTCCAGCCAACGCGCAGCACAGAGACACCAAGACTGTCCCGCAACCAGTCCCGGAAATTCAAATTCCGGACGCGGTGTCGACAGGTCATTGCCTCTGGATTTAGAAAAATCTAAAAACTCTGCAGTCACCTGAGCACAGACAGTGTGGGAGCCGCGGTCGTATTTGTCAGTGCGGCAAAAGCCATCGCGAAAATACCCGGTGATGGGATTGCTACAACACTCTTCAATGGCTTCTCCAAATACATTTGTCTGGCTCATATTATTAAACTCGTATCAGTGTGATTGTTACCGGTCGGGTTAGCTTACCCGGTTTGCGCGATTTACCCTACAGGGACAGCGTGATTAATTACTACATACATTGCTGAATTTAGTTAGCTTACTTATAATGAGTGTCCTATCAACAACCTATTACGACTACTCACTGATAAGTAACATCAGCGATGAAAGTCTCGGTTTTATTATCCATGATGTCGCCCGCATGCTGCGATGGGATTTTGATCGCCGTGCACAAGCGTACAATCTGACTCGCTCGCAGTGGTCGGTTCTGGCACTGTTATTGCGCGAAGATGGCGCCCAGCAGAAACGTCTGGCCGATATTATCGGCGTTACGGCAATCACCATGACCGGTCTGCTGGACCGGCTTGAGCGCGAAGGCTGGGTGGTGCGTCAAGAAGACCCCCAGGATCGACGCGCCAAACTGGTGTTTCTGACGGACAAAGTTGCGCCGCTAATGGGAAAAATCAAGCTGCTTACCGAGCAGGTACGCAGCTCCGCACTGCTGGGATTTTCTGCCGCTGAACAACAACAGTTGACCGATCTGCTGCTGCGTATGCGGGTCAACCTCTGCGCACAAAACAGCGACGCTAAATAACCCTTAAAAAATCAATAACAGGAACAACAACCGTGTCTGACAAGTTTAAACGTAGTGTGATTCTCCTCGCCGGCCCGCTGGTGATTGCCGCGCTCGCCGCGTACTTTTATATGCATGGCGGGCGTCATGTGGAAACCGATAATGCCTACTTGAAAGCCAATAAGCTCTCAATCGCAAGCGAAATTGCCGGCAAAGTGGTCGAGGTGCTGGTTGCAGACAATGGTCGCGTTGAAGCAGGCCAGCTGTTGTTCCGTGTTGATGACCAACCCTATCAGATCGCACTGGCGCGGGCCGAGGCCAATCTAATCAAAGTCGGCGGTGACCTTGAGAGCCTCAAGGCAGACTATTTGAACAAACTCGCTGATCTCGACAAAAGCAAAACTCAGCGCGACTTTTATCGGCGTGAGTTCAATCGCTTAAACAGCTTGCTGGAAAGAAAAACTGTCTCCGCTGCCGAAGTCGATCAGGCCGAGTATCTCTACCGCAATGCCGTCAATCAGATGCAGGTGACCTCTCAAGCACTGCAGGTCGTCAAAGCGCGGTTGATTGATATTGATCTGCCACTGCAGCGACACCCGGATTACCTGTTAGCTCTGGCAGAGCGAGAAAAAGCCAGACTGGACCTAAGCCATGTTACAACCGTCGCACCCTCCTCTGGTGTGGTGGCTAATTTCTCGATACAGAAAGGCGAATATATTATCGCCGGTGCGCCGCTCTTCAGCCTGATTGATGACAGCCATATCTGGATTGAGGCCAACTTTAAAGAGACTGACCTGACCCATCTGCAACCCGGCCAACCAGCAACGATCAAGGTAGACACATTTCCTGACCAACAGTGGCAGGGCAAAGTTACCAGTATCACCCCCGGTACCGGCGCCGAGTTTTCCCTTTTACCAGCCCAAAACAGTACTGGCAATTGGGTCAAAGTGGTGCAGCGCATTACGGTAAAACTGGAGCTTGACCCGTCTGAGATACCGCAGGCACTGACTGCCGGCATGAGCGCGCTGGTCAGTGTTGATACTGGTCATATTCGTCAGTTGCCATGGGCAAACTAGTGATCAACCAAGCCATTTTCGCCGAGACCATAAATGTCCGTCACCGTTAAATTATCGCCACGGTCAAAAACGGCGGTGACAGTGGCAGTTATGTTGGCGGCGATTATGCAGATGTTGGATACCACCATCGCTAATGTCGCCCTGCCCCATATGCAGGGTAGTTTATCGGCAACACAGGATCAGCTAGCCTGGGTCTTAACCTCGTATATTGTCGCCGCAGCGATTATGACACTGCCAATCGGCTGGCTATCGGGACGCTTCGGGCGCAAAAATGTATTTGTTATTTCGACAGTCGGTTTTACCCTCGCATCACTCCTATGCGGGATTGCCACCTCACTAAATGAGATGATTGCATTTCGTATTTTGCAGGGTCTTTTCGGCGCCTCGATGGTGCCCCTTTCGCAGGCCATTATGCTCGACATCAACCCCAAAGAATCTCATGGTCGGGCCATGGCACTGTGGGCAGTCAGCGTTATGATTGGGCCGATTCTAGGGCCGACTCTGGGCGGCTTTCTCACTGAGTATTACTCTTGGCGCTGGGTCTTCTATATCAATCTGCCATTCGGCGCAGTGGTGTTATTTATTGTGCTGACACTGATGCCTGAGACCGAGCGAGAAGATCGGCGCTTTGATGCATTGGGGTTTTTCGCTCTGGCGACATTTATCGCCTGCATCCAGTTAATTCTCGATCGCGGCCATCAGCTCGACTGGCTCGACTCGATGGAAATTCAACTCTATTGTGCGCTGGTACTGTCGGCGCTATGGGTTTACGTTATCCATACAAAAACCACCACTAATCCGTTTCTGACAGGGGCGATTTTTAACGATCGCAATTTTTTAACGTCTCTGATATTTATGTTTTTTATCGGTCTGATTCTGCTCGCAACCATGGCCCTGCTGCCAACCTATCTGCAAAATATAATGGGTTTTCCAATTTTCGATGTCGGCAATATTTTGGCGCCGCGCGGGTTCGGCACCATGATTTCGATGTTTATTCTTGGCAAGGTTGCCGATCGCTTTGACCCGCGCGGGCTGGTTCTGTTTGGCCTACTGCTAACGGCCTATTCACTGGCGCTTATGTGTGAGTTCAACACCTTTGTGCCAGCGCGCATCATTGTCATAACGGGCATCATGCAGGGCTTTGGCCTCGGCTTTGTGTTTATGCCACTGAGCACTCTTGCCTACCTGACGCTGGACGCCAAATATCGCGCTGAGGCGGCGGGGCTATTTAGTCTGGTACGCAATCTTGGCAGCAGCATTGGTGTCTCGATCGCTTTCTCACTGTTTGCCCGCAATCTCCAGACTCAGCACGCTTACTTAAGCGAAAACATCACCCCCTATTCCATGGCGATAGGCATACAACAATTACCACAGGTTCTCAACAATGAGGCCACCGCTGCGCTGATGCTGCTCGATGCAGAAATTAATCGGCAGGCTGCCACCATTGCCTATCTCAATGACTTCAAACTGATGATGTGGGTGGTGCTGGCGATGTTGCCAATGGTCTTGCTGCTGCGCAGACCACCTACAACATCGGACAATTCAGTCCAAGCCTAATCATCCAATTCGATTTTAATCGCTTCGTCATCACCGTTGCCGTTGCTTGGTTAAAAGCTCAGGCCTCAAACAAAGCCTACACTCTGGCATATGTCAAAACCCACCTGGCTGATGACGGCACCATATACGGTGACCGCTATGTTGGATTTGGTTTCACTTGGAACCCCAATCAAAAGGGCAAAATGATTGTCGATCGAATCGTCGAGGGCAGCCCTGCATCGAAAGTTTTGAAAAGTGGCGATGATTTCATTGAAGTGGAAGGCATCAAAGTAAGTGAAGACACTATAGGCAAGCTTCCGTTTCGCGGCAAACCCGGTGAGTCTGTCAGCGCAATCGTTATGCGTGACGGAAAATCTGTTGCCATCGAAGTGGCACGGGGGATCGTTTCCAATGAATATGGCAAAGCAGATTTACTCGCACAAATCGAAATGGGTGAAGAAGCCGATTGGTCTGCAGAGCTAACGGTTAATGAAGTACTCAGCAAAGATGATGTTGTCTATGTCTGGATAACTGTCAAAGATATCGATGTTTTGGTCGACCTGCCATTTGAAAATCACGTTGTCACACGCTTCCAATTCAATGCCGATGGCAAAGTTCAGGCGCTCGGTAGTCTGTCTGAAGATCGCTTTGTGTTAGAGCAAACCGGTCACACTATCTCGCGATAATTGACCCGTTCGAAAAGCGAATAAACTAACGCCTAAGATGATTATGATTTGTTTTAGATCGCCTTAGGCGTTAATCCATTTTTTAATCCCTCTAACGAAAACCGTCACCACCGTTACAGCGCAGCTGCCATCTCGCGTGCCGCTTTCAGTTTGGCCCGAAACGTTTTATTGCGCGCCGCCCCGGCTATCGGCTGACTGGAGAACCACGCCATCACCGTATTGGCCTGGCGATTGATATAGATAACCTGTCCGTGAATACCCACCGCGGCAAACTCACCAATGGTCTCGTCGAGAATCCACCACATATTGTGATAGGCGGCCCAGGTCTCTTCTTTGTAGTTGTTGTTGGCTTTCATATTGGCGCGGAGACTGTCACTGACATTTAAGGTCGCATCGACCCATTTTTGCGGAATAATTTGCTCGCCATTAAACCTACCCTGATCGCGAATCATCATGCCAAAGCGCGCCGCATCGCGCAGGGTGCTGTTCATGCCACCGGTCACCGCCGGCATATAGGCTCTGTCCACGGCAATGGTAGCGTCGTGCTCGGCACCGAGTTTGGCCCAAATATTCTGCTGAATAAAGTCCTGAAATGGCTGCCCGCTCAGTCGCGCGATCAACCAGCCGATCACATCAGCATTGGCCGAATTGTAATCAAAGTTGTCGCCGGGCTGACGCGTCGGATCGGGTTTAATAAAGCGGCTGATAAAATCATGCACGCCATAAATCTCGCTATTATTTGGCTGCACATCGCGGGCACCGGGCAGCCAGCCCATATTTAAAGCGGGTGCATAGTACTGAGCGAAGTCTGAGGTAAAATCAGTGTAGGTCTCTTTAAAGTCCAGAGAGCTAGCATGATCAAGCACCTGCTGAATCGTCACGCGCTCAAAGCCACTGCCCTTTAACTCGGGAATATAGTCGGCTGGCGAGGCGTCGAGCTTGACCTTGCCCTGTTCGACCAGCAGACCAAAAGCGGTGCTGGCAAGGGATTTACTCATTGAAAACCAAATATGCTGCGCATGGGCATTAAAACTGTGGAAATAGCTTTCATGCAGTAACTTGTCGCCCTTGATAATCACCACGCCATCCGCATAGTTGCTTTCAAAGAGTTGATCAAAGCCCTTTTGGTCACCGACAGCAGTAGTGAAGAGTTTTTCACCCAGCTGTGGTTGCGATGGCCCCGGCAACTCGACAATATTTCCCTGCCGCGGAATCATCACCACATTGAGTGGCGCGCCACTGTTTTGAAACGCCCATTTGCTCATCGGGTAGTCGCGGAAATTTTGCATCGTCACCTGCGACTCACGCATGGGCGGCACGCCCTGCATTGGCTCGACCAACAGAGTTTGGTCGGCTATTGCAGATTGAGTGGATAGAGACAGTGATAGAAGGCTAACAATGGAAACAACAGCCGCTGCGCGCATGAGCGTGATCCTCTTTATCATTTTTATTGTGATCTTGAGGATAGCAAACTTGGCGCCACGCAGCTATCGAGGAATTGGGGATAACCAAACCCCATTCCTCACGCCTAAATTGACGCGTTGTCAGGCACAACAGTGACACAGGCGAAACGTCAACGGCCTCTAATCTTTCTGGAACACCCTGACATAATCCACCAGCATGCGCTGAGGGAAATCGGTATTGGCATTCGGCTCGCCAGGCCAGTTGCCGCCAACCGCGACGTTGAAAATCAGGAAAAACTCTTTCTGAAATACAGACAGATCGCCACTGCTCTCGATCGCCATACTGTGATACTGGATGTCATCGATATACCAAGTGAGTTCGCTCTCCGTCCACTCAAGACTGAAGACATGATAGGCATTGGCCAGCGTTTCACCGCCAGAGAGGGTGTAGGTATCGCCAAAGGACGCCGGGTTGTAGGGCTTCTTGGTCACCCCATCAGCCTCGTAGACACCGCCATTGTTCCAGTGGGCCGTGCCCACGGTTCTGTTCTCCAGACCGCTGCCACCGACCATTTCCATAATGTCGACTTCACCACTATAGGGCCAGCTGACGGTGGTTATATTGCTGCCCAGCATCCACAGCGCCGGCCACATACCTTTGCCCTCGGGCATGGCCGCGCGGATGTCGACTCTGCCATAGGTAAAATCAAACTTATTCTGAGTCTTAATGCGCGAGGAAGTATAACTGCGCCCACCATAGCTCTCTTCTCGGGCTTCGATAATCAGCAGGCCCTCTTGCACCGTGGCATTTTCAGCGCGGTAGTACTCGAGCTCATTGTTGCCCCAGCCATTGCCTCCAACACCGATGTCATAACTCCAGTCATCAGCGTTCAGCTCGCTGCCGGAGAACTCATCTGACCAGAGCAGGCTGTAACCACTGTAGGTTTGCGGTGTGGTGTAGCCGCTAAAGTTGGGATTGACCCAGACCTCATTACTGGATCCACCGCCATTACCGGTGTCAGTGCTGGGACCATCTGGCGAGGCTTCCCAGCGCACATTGTCAATCAAGAACACAGTGTCGGTGTAGTTGCTGGCCCAGATGACAATGCCGGTATCGATTTTAGTCAGCTGCAAATCCTGAGCGACCAATTCATTGACTGGGACGATTAGGGTCTGCCAATCGGCCAGGCCGTTAGTGGTCAGACTATAGTCACCCGATGAGCAGGGGTAGACACAGTCCACTTTCATCGACAACGCGCCATCGCCACTGATGACTTTAACATCGAGAACAATATTGCCTCCGGCATAGGTCGAGGCATCGTAAGGCACAGACGTCTTGGTGTAGACCGCGGCAACTTGACCGGCTGATGAATGGCTGATTTGCAGCACTGTGCCGCGATCGATATCGCTGACCAGCTCCCAGCTAATGTTCGGGCAAGCCGCACCGCCGTCATCACTGCACTCGGCATAACCAGTTTGTTGATCGTAACCATTGAGCGCCAGATCCCAGGTCGTGCCGACAACACCCTGATCAAAAACGATCAGCGGATCGGCAATATCTAACGCAGTGACCGTTACAGTTCGGGTTGCGGTCGCAGTATTGCCCGCGGCATCTGTTGCGCTGTAGGTCAGCGTATATTCGCCAGCAGTGCTGGTATCCACAGTACCGCTTGTAGAGACCGTGACCGAGCTATCGACGTTGTCTGTCGCCGTTGCGCCCTCATCGCTGTAGGCAGAACCCTGTTCAATCGTGACGCTCTGTGCCCCAGACAACGAGATTACCGGAGCCGTGCTATCGGTTGTCGGTGTTGTACTGGTTCCACCGCCTGAACTACTTCCGCCACCACCCCCGCCGCCGCCCCCACCACAAGCCGCCAGGGCCAGTGAGATAAGGACAATATAAAATGGCTGTTTAATCACTGCGGATAAGCTCACAAAATGGTTCAACGACTTTGTCTCCCTCGGTTTTCTAGTATTTTTTTAGCCGCCTCTCTCGAGACTGGCTGATTTATTAAAAATAGTCACATTAAAAGGCGCTAAGTGCCACGCAAACAGGATCAAAGACCGATTGGTTGAGACTAAAGGCCCCGACCCAGTGACCTGATGGTCTGATGGTCTGAACAACGGTTCAAATGCGTGCGCTGAAACTATATGCTTGCCTACCAGAATAAAAACGCATCACCTGTTCGACAGCGTGATGAGATAGCGACCTAAGGGGGAGCGTAGTAATGTGCAAGAAAGCTTATTCGCAGCGAGTGCTTGCGGGTATCGCAGTGTTTTGCGCACTGGCATTTCAGGTGCACGGCGAACCCGATCGGTTATTTGAGCCAGCACCGCGCAGCGACGATGGTCGCTTCATCAATTGGGCCAGTGATCTCTCCCATGGCTCTGCCACTGTGCGCAGCAAATTCTTTCTCGGTCGTGTCGGCGCGACATTTCGTGCCCCAACCGGTGTCCCCGAGCGCATTGTCAATGACGGCGCCTATCTCAGGGAAAATGCCCGACACAGTGAGCCAACCGTGACCTGGATCGGTCATGCAACCATGCTGGTGCAGATGGAACACCTGACCTTTCTCACCGATCCAATCTGGTCAGACCGCGCCAGCCCCGTACCAATAGCCGGGCCCAAGCGACAGATTGAGCCGGGCGTTGCCATGGCCGATCTGCCGCCGATTGATTTTGTGCTGATCTCGCACAATCACTACGATCATCTCGATCTGCCAACCTTGCGCGCGCTGGCGAAACGCAACGCTGAAACGGTCTTTTTTGTACCACTGGGCAATGGCCAATTATTGCGTGACCAAGGCATTAAGCAGGTCGAAGAGCTCGACTGGGGCGATACCGCACGCTTTGAAAATGCCACTATTCACTGTCTTCCTGTACAGCATTGGAGTAAGCGCAGCCTTACCGACACGCGCAAATCACTGTGGTCATCCTGGGCTGTCACCGGTGAGCAGCGACGCTTTTACTTTGCTGGAGACACCGGCTACTTTCGCGGCTTTAAGGAAATTGGCGACAAGCTTGGGCCCTTTGATCTGGCGGCGATACCGATTGGTGCCTACGAGCCGAGAGCAATGATGGAAGCCTCGCATATGAATCCCGAGGAAGCCATTCAGGCTGCGCTAGATGTTCAAGCAAAGACTACCGTGGCAATGCATTTTGGCACCTTTAATCTCGCCGACGAGCCGATGAGCGAGCCGCCATTGCGCTTTAAAAAGGCCGCAGCGAAAGCCAATATCAGCGCTGAAAACAGCTGGGTGCTGAGGATTGGCGAAACCCGTCGGTTTTGATCGATGGGTTATGACAACCGCTGACATGTCATTGTCGACTGGGATCGGTTAATTAGCGCCAACCAATCAAGAAAAGTGCTTAGAAGCCGATTCTTTAACTGTGTGGCTGGACATTCTACATGCCGCGTCACATATCAAAAATACTGTATGAGAAGAGGTTAACTGTGGTGCAGAAAAAAACTGGAATTGTTACGACTGGGCTTGTTCTCGGACTACTGCTTTTATCAGGACAGTTGCAGGCGGAGTGTTGGCCGCGTTGTTCAGAGTCAGAAATAAAATTTGAAACTCGCTCGGCGCAACTCAAACTGAACACCATCACCAAAAAAATCAGTGCCGCCGAATCAAAAGAAATACGCCTGTTCAATGAATTGCAGGGACTGCGCTTCAATTATAAAAAAGCAACTCAGACCCAGACCCGCACCTCGACTACAGATGTTTACAGCAGCAATGACTCAGGCTATGCCGCACCGCCGCCAAAGCCGCAGCGACTGATTGAGGCCGAGCTGGAGAGTGAGCAACTTATCGCCAGTATCGACAGCATGAAAGAGAGCGCACTAAAACTCGAACTGCAGATTGAACGCTATCAAGACCTAACCCCCTATGTCGCCAGCACTCAAGCACCACAGCCTGCACCGGTTCGAGCGCTCAGCGCGCCGCAACCGGCGGTGATGTACATGGATGACGAAGAGGAAGACCTGTGGGTTATGCCGGGTAAGCACTACGCGCTACTCGTCGCCGTGGGCAACTATGACGATGACGACATCAATGATTTGGACCAACCGCAAAATGATGCCGCGGCGCTAAAAAAGGTGCTCATGGAGAACTACACCTTTGAAGACGCCAATGTTAGCTTGATGGTTGATCCTAGCCGCGGCGATATTCTCGACGAGTTTGATCGCCTCAATCAAATTATGGGCGAATCCGACAGCCTACTGATTTTCTATGCCGGTCACGGCTACTGGGACGAGGACTTTCAGCAGGGCTACTGGTTGCCGCGCGATGCACGCAAGTCGAGAAAAGCCTCGTGGATCAGCAATGCAACGATCCGAGATTACATTCGCGGTATCGGCTCCAAGCACACCCTGCTGATATCCGATGCCTGCTTTAGCGGCGGCATTTTCAAAACCCGTTCGGCCTTTAGAGATACGGCCAGCGCCACTGACAAATTGTTTCAGCTGACTAGCCGAAAAGCCATGACCAGCGGCACCCTGACTGAGGTTCCGGACGACAGTGTGTTCTTGGAATACCTGATTAAACGTCTTAAAGATAATACCGATAGTCACCTGCCCTCAGAACAGCTGTTCTCGCAATTTCGTATCGCTGTGATCAACAATAGCTCTGTCGATCAGGTGCCACAGTACGGTGAAATTCGCGGCGCCGGCGATGAGGGTGGCGACTTTATTTTCGTCCGCCGGACTGGCGGTTGAGGACCTCTCTGCCGATGAAAATGCTCGCCGGCGCCTTGCTCTCGCTCGCGCTAGCAAGCGCTGTCGCAAGCGCCTATGGCGAGGTGTTGCAGCCGCTGGCACAGATAGTCAGCCCGCAGGGCGAGGTTGAGCACCGCAAGGCTGACAAACCATGGCGTGCGTTGACGCGCAATAAATATCTGTTTTCCGGTCATGAAGTCAAGTCGGGCCCCTCTGGGGTGGCATCAGTCTATGACTTCGCCAGTGCCTCGAGCGTTGAACTTCAGGCCAATTCCTGGATCAAGGTCAGCGCCGATGGTTTGACTATTATCAGCGGTGGCCTATCGAAACCGCAGCCGTTGTCAGCCGGTCTATCCAACGTTATCGCGTCTAAATTTGCCCGCTCGGAGCAGTACACCTCGGTGCGACGCGGCGCCTTTAAAGAACAGCAGGCCTGCAAAAAATCCCTTGGCACCATTCGCAACAGCAGCATTTCAAAGAGCTTCCCGAATATTGCCTGGCAAAATGTCTGCCCGACCTTCTCTTACCGCCTGGTGATAAACGGGCAGGTGATCGATATCGGCGCGCAAGCTGAGGGCGATATGATTACCTATGATGCGAGCGCGCTCGGCGAGGGCTTGCACAGCATGCGAGTGGAGTTTGTCGATGAACAGGGCCAGGTCTTTCGACCGCGTAAAGACAGTCAGTTGCGCCGCCTGTCAGATGCCGATGATGAGAAGATTCTCGCCTCGATCAAAAACTTTGGCGACGATCCACTGCTAACCGC
>Ga0115569_10000401_pt1 | contig 35658 bp, 34 predicted proteins | sample COGITO_mtgs_1205_2_FD_87295 | JGI IMG/M metagenome (GOLD analysis project Ga0115569, IMG submission 87295) | Pelagic marine microbial communities from North Sea - COGITO_mtgs_120503 | ecosystem: Environmental > Aquatic > Marine > Epipelagic | place: Germany:Helgoland, sampling site Kabeltonne... | reverse complement strand
CTCAAATCACTACCTGAAACCGGAATGTCATTTCCCGGAGTGCTGTCATCAAGTCTTCCTCGATACACACATTTCAATTCGGAGTCAAACACCATAAAATCTGGAGTGCATTCGGCTTGGTAAGACTTTGCAACTTCTTGGGTTTCATCATAGAGGTATGGAAATGGGAAATTAAATTCTTGGGCTATTTCCCTCATCAATTCTGGTGCATCTTGAGGATGGTTTTCAACATCATTTGAACTAATCGCGATAAAACTAATTCCTTTCAATTTATATGCATTCGCAAGGCGTACAAGCTCCTCCCTTACATGAATAACGTACGGACAATGATTGCAGATAAACATAAACACTGTTGCCCGCTCACCTTTCAAGTCTTTCAGCATCCTTTGTTCATTTCGGACTACATCCAAGAGAGAAAATTTAGGCGCTTTAAAACCAAGCGCAATCTTTCGTGTTTCGGTTAGTGACATCAAAATTATTTGTTCAAATGTAGCCATTCACATTTGCATAAATTTTTTATTTGCCCATACATTAAATGTATATACATATATTTGCATCACTAAAAATTTAAACAATGAAAAAACTATCGATTATTGCAGCGCTCGGATTAGGGGCGATATTTATGTCTTTCGGTCCAATTCTAAAATCTGAAAAGCTAACCATCAAACCAGAATCAAGTAAAATTGAGTGGTATGCTGAAAAAGTAACTGGCAAGCACAATGGCCTTGTAAACTTAAAAAGCGGAACCGTAGATGTAGCAAACGGCCAATTGAAAGGTGGTTCATTTATCATAGACATGACTTCAATTAAGGTCACAGATCTTGAAGGAGAATACGCTCAAAAATTGGAAGGACATTTAAAATCACCAGACTTCTTTGGAACCACAGATCATGAAACAGCTGAATACACGATTACAGGAGTAAAGCCAACGACCGCTGGGAAATACAACACCGCCATTAATGGAATGCTTACCATCAAAGGAATTTCACATCCAGTGAGCTTTCCCGCAAAAGTGGAAACAGCAGACGGGAAATTTGCTGCTTATGGTGAAATAGTTGTTGACCGCTCAAAATATGATGTGAAGTACGGATCCAATAGCTTCTTTGATAACTTAGGGGACAAAGCCATTTATGATGAATTCACAATGAAAGTTAGCCTCGGAGCGAAACTTTAAAAATTTTTATTTTGGATTTTGATTGTTGGGCCTTCCTGAATATTCAGGAAGGCCTTTTTTTATTTAGATAATCTTGGTAGTTCTGCCACTATTCGTCAACTTTGATATCCATCAAAATTCCAATCATGAAAAAAATTATCCTTTTCATCGCCAGCGCAGTATTGATCATGAGCTGCGGTAAAGTCAAAGAAGAAAACGAAGCGTTCACTGAAATTGCAGAAGACTATGCTCTTGCAGAAAGCTTATGGGATGATTTAGGAGAGCAAGTAGAAGGAAGTGCTGAGAATGTGGAAGCAAAAGATAGTACTTGGCAATCTTGTGCAATCATCACCGTAGATACCGTTGGAAATCCCTTTCCTTTCAGTGTCACTGTTGATTTCGGAGAGATAGGGTGCGTTGGAAGAGATGGAAAGACACGCACTGGACAAATCAGTTACACCATGACCGGTTGGTATAGAGAGGAAGGAAGTATCCTTACAACCACCACGAGTAACTATACGGTAGATGGCTATAAAGTAACTGGCACACGAACCGCAACAAATAAAGGAGAGAATGCTATCGGACAACTGCACTTTTCTGTGGAAGTATCTGGGGCTAGCATAACTGATCTTGAAGGACAAACAATGTCTTGGGAATCATCACGGATTAGAACATGGATTGAAGGAGAAGAAACAGGTTTCTTCACAAGCAATGGCAGCGGAGGCTTCTTAGGTTGGGATGGAATTACAGATGATGTTTACGAAATAACTGGCTCTGCTAATGGCGTTTCAAGAAGTGGTAACACTTTTGACATTGACATCACTTCAGCGCTGAGAGTGCAACTAGACTGCATTTGGATAACAGAAGGAGTTTTATCATTAAAACCGGAAGACTATGATGCCCGAACTCTTGATTATGGAGATGGAACATGCGACAATAAAGCGCTTTTAAGTACCAACAGAAAAGATGTTGAGATTACGTTGAGGGGCTAACCGAATTACCTCTTGCTCTATTCCTTAATAAACTTGGTTGCAAAATCATGACCATCCGATTTTATTCTCATGAAATAAACTCCCCTTTCAAATCCTACTACGCTGATCTTTAATGCGGTTGATATTGCTGAGCGAAAAACAACCTTCCCAGTAAAGTCAATGATCTCAACTTGACTCAATTCATCATAAGCTTGATCTGAGGAAATGGTTAATTCATTTGCGGCAGGATTTGGGTAAAGGCTGAAAGAAAAGGACTCAGCCGAAACACTTCCAACGCCAAGAGGTGGTTCGGGAGGTAAACAAGAATGCACCATGTCAAATTTCGTTTGAAGCGAATCAATAGGTTCAATTCCATCGTTATTGCGCGTTCTTACTGAAGCCAAAAATGATGGACTACCGGGCGCATCTGTTGATTGTGCGACTTTCACAAAAGCAAACAAAGACGATGTTCCATTGCTCGAACACCTCGAATCCGCTCCTACCATATTGGCACCTTGAAGGGCAGCCATGAGCTTACACGCTAAATCTCCCGGCTCGTTTAAAAACCGAGCCTCCATTGAATCAAGTACTTCTTGTCCCAAAAGAATATTTCCCTGAATCGAATAATTAGGCCCCGTGATATGATTCTTATAATCATCTGTGGAAGCGCCAGTATGAGCTGCTGATTGAGGCAAGCCATCAACGAAACCAACAATTCCGTATTGTCTAAGCTCCGGTTGATTTGACACATCATTGGCCACGAGCCACTCAATAATTTGACCTGGTGTATCACCCAAATTCATTCTAGCAGCGGCATTGTTTTGATTTGTTCCTAAATAATAAGCCTGGGAATTAATTGCCCCTACTCCAGGAAAAAGCTCACCCAAAAAATCATCATTCGAAAAAGGAGTTTGAAAAAGATCTACGCATGAAGCGCCTGCGCTTCCTACTTCACCTGTATTAGAATCCAAAGCAACAATAGAAAATGTATCCTGGGCAATCATAAAACCAGAACCAAATAGCATTGCAAACATGATCAATAGTCTATCTTTTTTCATCCTTAAAACATTTTTTAGTTCAGTAAACTAGGCAATAATAAGACTATCAGTTTAGAAAAAAAGAAGTGGCCGTTCAGTTCAATTAAGAGGAGAATAAATCAGTAGCAAAATACAACTCAGGCTTTAAAACCCTCCCAAAATCGATATTAAAAGAAGAAAAAAAATGATGATTAACAAGAGTATTATGATATATACGATCATTGTTATTATTCCCAATATAAAACCGATTTGGCCTAAGAGAAAATCTTTCTTCGTAATCCCGCCCAATACCATAGCAGCTATGGACGCAACGAAGGATAAGCCAAATATCACAAAGCCCGCTGCGCCCGAAACAGCAAAAGCCGGAATTATCAGTAGAATGGAAGCCACGCCAAAAATCAGGGCAATCGTGGCGATGATTTCTCTATTCTTATCGAAGTAAGGATCATCATCGATATGCTCAACTTTTTTCCGTTGAAGTTTGGCATCAACATTTTCTAATACTTGGCCTAATTCCCTTTGGACTCGTTTTTTCTTTGCCTTCAACTCTACGATATGCCTGACCAGTTTTTCCGCTCTGAGATTCTTGTTCTTCGGAGGCTTTATTTCATCTAAACTTCCAATATCCTCAGGACTCACCGAAGGGGGCTTTTCCGCAATTTCCATTTGTCTCTCAGGAAGATCGATTGACTTGGTAGGTTTATGCTGATTGGATCCTAAATTCAAGTGAAACCCACTTCTGTGCTTTCTCTTTTGAAGCAAGTGCGATGAAGCAACATCATTATTGCTACTGCAAGAGCTGAACAAAAAAGAGGTTATTAAAACTGCGACCAATAAAGCGGCTTTATGAAAGCGAATAAGACCCATAGCGCAAAGAGTAAGATTATAGATGCGCAAGTTATGCAACTAACAATTATCTGCTGATTGAACTGCCGCTTATTTAGGATTCTGATTAAACTTGTTCTATGCAAAATCAAAAACACCTCGTACACCTCAAAGAGGGAATTCATTACCTCAATTGTGCTGCGAAATCTCCATTATTGATAAAAGGTGAAGCCGCAATGCATAAAGCTCTGGATCGCGAGAAAAACCTGCATTTGCGCACCGCTAACGACTTTTTTGATCGACCAGAAACCGGTAGAAAACTATTCGCCTCTTTGGTCAATTGTGAACCAAAACAAGTGGCTTTCATGCCAGCTGTGTCATACGGACTTAGCTCCGTTCTAAAGAATGTCCCTTGCAGCCAAGGTCAGCATGCCATTACCATAGAAAGCGAATTTCCAAGTGACTATTTAGCCTTAGAAAGCTGGAGCCGAAAACATGGAGCACCAATCAAAATAATTGGCCCCAATGATTGCAACCAACCTCTTTCAGATTGGAATGAGCGAATTATTGACGCCATTACTAATAACACTGCCGTGGTGGTGATTTCAGCTATTCATTGGATGAATGGATACAAGTATGATTTAAAAGCCATTGGAGAGCGCTGCAAGGAAAAGGGCTCTATTTTCATAGTTGACGGAACACAGGCCGTTGGAGCCATGAAAATTGACGTAAAGGCATTTAACATTGATGCGCTGATTTGCGCTGGATATAAATGGTTATTCGGCCCTTACTCCATCGGTTGCTTCTATATGAGCGAGCGCTTTAATGACGGCACTCCCATCGAAGAATCATGGATGAATCGCACCAATGCCAATAAATTCAGCAAGCTTACTAATTATGGAATGACATACACCGATGGTGCCGGTAGATACAACGTAGGCGAAACGAGTAATTTCTTGTTGATGCCCGTTTTTCTTGAGGGAATGAAACAAGTGATTGAATGGGGACCAGAAAACATCACAGAATATTGCACTAATTTAGCGATACCACTGCATAATCACCTCAAAGCAAAAGGTTTAGATGTAGATCAGTCGCTATTTGCAAGCCACTTATTCAGCATAAGTCTTCCTTCAAACATGAATCCAAATGATTACACCCAATCACTTGCTGATCACAGTATCTATGTGAGTGCAAGAGGCAGTGGGGTGCGCGTTTCATTAAACGTTTTCAATACTGAAGAGGATATTAATATGTTGATCGAGACTTTGAGTTAAAGCTGCATTAAGCTGAAAGAAAATTCATCCTCAATAGAAATAACCAAGATTAAAGATCAATTCTTCCACACTGCTTCGCTGTAATCCTCATTTCTTGAGCTAGATTCTCGATTTTTAATGATCAAATGCGTTTCATCAATGGTTTTGCTGAGTACGATAAGTGGTTACTTTATAAGAAAGTTAACTTCTAAATAAAGCGTAAAACGTTTTGTAATCGCTTAATTTGATCAACAATGCTAAAGGCACGGATAAATAGCAAGCGTATTGAGGCGGGATGCGATGAAGTTGGTCGCGGTTGCCTGGCTGGTCCTGTGGTTGCAGCCGCAGTTATATTGCCTCCAAGATTCAAACATGAAAAGCTTAACGACTCGAAAACGCTCAGCGAAAAAACGCGATTAGAACTTACTAAGCTCATCAAAGAAAATGCCTTGGCGTGGGCAGTGAGTTTTGTTGAACCTGTAATTATCGACCGGATCAATATCCTCAACGCATCTTTCCTAGCCATGGAACGCGCTGTAAAACGTCTCAAGATTAGACCAGAACATTTGCTTATTGATGGAAATCGATTTAAGTCAAATTTGGATATTGACTTTACGTGTATCATAAAAGGTGACAGTAAAAACGGATCAATTGCGGCCGCTTCTATTCTTGCTAAAACATACCGCGATGAATACATGAAAAGTCTTCATGAAGAATATCCAGAATATGTTTGGAATAAAAATGTTGGATACCCCACCAAAGCCCACCGCGATGCCATTCGCAAGTTAGGACCGACTTCACACCACCGAAAATCATTCAAGCTACTGCCAGATCAGCTGGTTCTTGAGCTGATTGATTAACAATCTTGCGCTAAGAACACTTCAAGCTGATCGATGATCATGCTGTATTCTCAATAGATTTGTAGCATGAGATGGATAATTAGGTTGGTATTGGTATTAATAATTGGCGTTTGCGCATGGTTTTGGTATCCAAGACTTCTTCCGTCTGTAGAATCTAATCCCATTGACTCCATTCCTGAAGATACATGGCTTGTATTTCAGGCACCAGCGAATAAGGTGAGTGCCATATTTTCTGACAGCTCGAGTATCTATAGTGAGCTCAGCGTTCTAGAAAAATTCAGTACGTTTTGGAATCTCCAACAGACTGACTTTAGTGCTTCTAATGAGACCATACTATTTTTTTTATACGGCAATACTAGTAACCCATCACTAGGATTAATTGAACAAAGCAAAGGTCAAATTAAGACCTCTGCATTCTCAAACCACTTCGAAGTCGGAGATTATATCATTCACCTAAACGATTCGTTACCAAGTCAAACTACAAGTAGAGAAAAGTTGAGCAAACTGCTGTCTTCTGGCGACATCAACAAGGCCTTCGTCTGCGGCTTGCCAATACAAGTATTAGAGTTTTATAACGACCAAATAGCCGTAGAATTAAAACTCATTCTTTCTCAAGAAATAGTGACCGAAGATTGGGTAGGGTTTGACATGCAAGAAGAAGATGGATTATTTACGGCAAATGGAGTCGGTATAAGTGCCACTGATGAAACAAGTAAGAAAAGAGATTTAAACCTGCTTCGATACCTGCCCTCAAAAACAGGAGCAGCGATGCTTAGCTCCATTGATTCGTTGACCTATTCCATGATCTATTGTCCTTATTCCAACGAAGATGAAATGGGTATGGAAAACCTCTTCATTCTTATCACTTATAATGAGTCTGCGAGTAGGGATATTTCTGAAGACCAAGCTTACCAAGGAATCCCCATCAGCATTGAAAGGCTGCCTTCAAGTTTTTCCATGTTCAACATTCCATGGCAAAACGAATCCTATGCTGCTCACTTTGGATCTGTGCTTATTTACAGCTCTTCTTTTAAACAGCTCACTAAATTAATTGACGATTATTTGGCCGATGACAAACTAATCTCATCACCCTTTTTCAAGCATATTGAACCTGCTATCTCTGATGCCAGTTTCACCTTTTACATGAGGCCAGAGATGCTGTCTCATAAAAATCCTTTTGTGGATAGTGATGCTCAGCTTTCTAGCATAAACACATTAGTTTTTCAATGCTTCAGTGAGCTTCCAATGCAGAAGTTTTATGCGCTATCAATTCTTCATCATAAGGAGTTTGTGGATGAAGCCCCTTTGCTTTGGTCTGCCTTATTAGACACAGCCATTGCCGCTGGACCTTGGTCTTTTAAAAACCACTACACCAAAGAGAATGAAATACTTGTACAAGACGCCCGCCATCAATTGTACCTGCTTAACAAAGGCGGAAAAAACCTGTGGAAACTAAAACTAGATGAAGAAATAGTCGGAAACATTCAATTAATTGACGCCTATCAAAGCGGGAAATTTCAGATGTTGTTTAACACGAAAAGCAGCACATACCTCGTTGACAGAAATGGCAAAAACGTTGGTAGTTTTCCACTCAAATTGGAAACATCCGCTTCAACGAGTCCATCCATTGTTAAGTACGATAACAAAGGAGACTATCGTATCCTGATCGCTGATGGCAAGACCATTAGAAATATTGACATTGAGGGAAATCCAATTAAAGGCTGGAAAAATCCAAGCATTAATTCGAATGCTACTTCTGAGATTATCTATTTAAGCTATTCGGGGAAAGATTACCTCACAGTGATTTCTGAAGAAAAAAGCATCTACTATTTTGATCGAACTGGTAAGGAGCGAATTAATAAACTGCAAGCAGATACCAACGCCATGTCTCTGGTCTTAGCAGAAGGAAAAACGCTTAATGACTGCCAATTCACGGGTTTTGACAGTATTGGAAACATTCATACAGCACAGCTGAAAAAGGAAAATAAAATAAGGAATATATTGCCCATTGGCAGTGATGTTGGATTCATGCTGACATTGGATTCTGAGCACAAATACATCACCCTAAAACAGGACCGGCTGCTCGCACTAAATACAGAATACGATGTCACCTTGGACTTTCTACTCCCAGAAGAAATGAAACCTTCTATCCAAATGATTTCTTCCGAAAAAGGTTGGATTGGCTGTGAAAGTCGATCAGGAAAGCACTTCTACATTATTGACTTAGAAGGCAGAATGCTAGACAAAATGCCATTAAGAGGTTCGGGAAAAGCGCTGCTTATGGATGTTGACCAAAACGGAAGTCAAGAGCTGATCTTGGCTGATGGTAAACGTGAACTATTGGTCTATAAATTGGCTGATTAACGCCCTGTAAAATGTGCTCCTAGCACACCTATTTTACGAATCTTAAGTCTTTGACCATCTGTCAACTTACTTGACTCATCTAAGTCATTCAACTTATATATGGTCTTCATCTTCACACCATACATTTGAGAAACCTCTCTGACCGTTTCTCCTTGTTGTACTGTATGAAATTCCTTCTTTGCGTTATTGCGCTTTGGTTGCAAGTAAATCACCTCTCCTTCCACTAGGCGAGATCCTTTAGCGAGGTCGTTATACTTTAAGATTTGCCAGCGCCCCATATCAAATCGTTCGGCAATTTTTTCAGGAGTGTCGCCATTCTTGGCTGTAATAAATTTAATACTGTTATCACTTACATCTATTGCAGAGACACTCGCTATATGAGGAATTGGCTCAGAACGAGTATAGGTTTTTTCAGTCTTCATTTCAGCCACAGATTGCTTCTCTGGCAACATCTTCACGTTATCAAATTGATGCAACTCATTATCATGTATTAGCTTAATCAGCATATCTGCATAATTAGGATTAGTTGCATAACCTGCCTTTTTTAATCCTTTTGCCCAATTCTTATAATCTGTATGCTTATAATCGAATAGTGAAGCATAACGATCACGCGTCATTAAGAACTCACTGTGATCGCGGTATGAATCAAACGCGGAGTAATATTTTCTAAAACATTCATTGGCTTCATCGTCATCTTGAATAAAAGAAGGTCCATCCCATCCTTTATGACACTTGATTCCGAAGTGATTGCGAGCATATTTAGCAAGTGGACTGTTTCCATAATCACTTTCCAACATTCCTTGAGCCAGAGTAATACTTGCCGGAATACCCGTAGCATGCATCTCCCGGATAGCTTGGTCTTTAAATTCATTGATATAGTCAACCTTCGACATTCTCGGCTCTGCTGGCTGAGACTGCGCTTGAAGACTCGCGAAGAATATATTTCCGATAAGGAATAATGATGATAGAATGTTACTTTGCATGCTCAATAAGGCTTGGTACAAAAATATCGAGTTATTAACGAAGTTTTCAACAATTGAGATGTCGTTATTAACAATCAAAGTGTTAATTACAAAAAATGAAGGCATTAGTCGTAAAAAGCACGGGCAGCTGGTATAAAGTAAGGTTAGAAGATGGAAGCATTATAGATGCACGTTCAAGAGGAAAACTAAGAACAGCCAACTCAAGAAACACCAATCATATTACGGTTGGAGATATCGTAGATATAGACACCACTGGTGAGGACTATTCTATCAGCAAAATCTATGATCGAAAAAATTATATCATTCGGAAGTCTACCAATCTTTCGAAAGAAACGCACATAATAGCGGCAAATATAGATTTAGCGGTAATGGTGACTTCCCTGAAGGAGCCAAAGCTAAAGTTTGGTTTCGTAGATCGATTTTTAGTCACTGCCGCGGCATATCAGATTCCCGCGGTCATCGTCTTCAATAAAACTGACTTACTGAACGAGAGTGAACTTGAATACCTCGAAAATTTGAGGGAAGCATACAGGAATATTGGTTACGAAAGCGAAGCTATTTCTGTCAATGACAATGAAGGGATAGAAACAATTGAAACACTGATTTCTGGGAAAATCAGCCTTTTCTCAGGAACCAGTGGTGTCGGTAAAAGCTCATTGCTTAATGCGTTAAATCCCGAGATTGACGCTAAGGTATCTGTCGTATCTACAGCAAACGAAAAGGGACAGCACACTACCACTTTTGCAGAAATGCATCAGATAAATTCAGATTCATTTATCATCGACACGCCTGGTTTAAAAAGCTTTGGTCTGATTGATATGGAACCGGAAGAATTGAAAGACTATTTCCCTGAAATGGTCAAACTAAGCGAAAACTGCAAGTTTGGGAACTGCAAGCATATAAACGAACCTGGATGCGCTGTGAAACCAGAATTTGAAGAAAGTAGATTGCCGATTTTTAGATATGAGAATTACATTCATCTCTATAAAGAATTAGAGGGTCTTAAAAAGGGGAATTAACACAAATACGTTCAAACTTGATAACGTGTGTGGCTGCCACCAGTTTGATTTTTCATTATTCTTGCTTAAACATTATTTATTTATTATAAAAAAGTCCTACCTATTAATCGCTACTGCCGCTCTTTTCGCTATTTCATTCTCATCATGCAACAAATGCCAAGATTGTGAGTGTTACGGAGACACTGAAGAAGTATGTGAAGATGATTACGATAACAAAGACGATTACAAAGCTGATATCGCACTTGCTGAAGCATTTGGATGTACGTGCAAGTAATTATCTTTTAGATATTTATAATGCCCTTCTAATCGAAGGGCATTTTTTTTGTTTAAACTTTATCAAAATCCTGTATGAGAAGCATTATTCAAAGAGTAAGCCATTGTTCCGTAGATGTCAACCAAAAAGTTGTTGGGAAAATAGGTCAAGGGTATTTGATATTACTCGGAATTGAAAGTGAAGACTCTAATGAAGACGTTGAATGGCTCGCGAATAAGATTGTAGCTCTTCGGATTTTTTCTGATGAAAAAGGCTTGATGAATAAATCCATCATCGATGTTGACGGTAGCGTATTGGTTGTTAGTCAATTTACGCTTCACGCTAAATACAAAAAGGGAACAAGACCGAGTTTTATAAGAGCCGCAAAACCTGAACAAGCCATTCCTCTTTACGAAGCCTTCTGCAAAGAATTAGAAAACCTGACAGGCAAAGTCACCCAAACGGGTGAATTCGGGGCTGATATGGATGTACATTTGACCAATGACGGTCCTGTAACTATCATCATCGACACCAAAAATAAAGAGTAGCACGTGTTATTCAACTCGCTTCCATTTCTGATTTTCTTACCGTCAGTTGTGCTGATTTATTTTGCACTTCCATTTAGGTGGCGTTGGATTTTATTGCTTTTAGCGAGCTATTTTTTTTATGGTTTTTGGAAGGTTGAATATCTTGGTCTCATCCTACTAAGCACAACGGTTGATTTCTTTGCAGCTCAATATATTTCACGATCCGAAAATCAACTCTATAAAAAACTAGGATTAGCAATAAGCCTCATTACAAACCTAGGCTTGCTTGCGTTTTTCAAATACTCAGGCTGGTTTCTAAATGATGTCCTTTACCCGATATCCATTATCAATCAGGAGCAGCTAGAAGGATTTAGAACCTTTTGGGATTATGCCCTTCCAGTCGGTATTTCATTTTACACTTTTCAAACGATTGGATACACCATTGATGTGTATTATAACCGCACAAAACCAGAAACAAATATTTTCAAATTCGCCCTTTTTGTGAGCTTTTTCCCGCAGCTCGTAGCCGGGCCAATTGAGCGATTCAGTCATCTCCAACGACAATTGTTTGCAGAGCATCGTTTTAGCTACAAACTCATTCAGCATGGAGGAAGACTTATTCTTTATGGCCTGTTTATTAAGATGTGTATAGCTGATAATTTGAGCCCAATAGTGGATCAAATATTCGATCAGCAAGACGAAGCTTCACCATTGCAATTATTTGCGGGTATGATTCTGTTTGGAATTCAAATCTATAGCGACTTTCATGGTTATTCACTTATAGCCATAGGCACAGCACGCTTATTTGGAATTGAGTTAATGGACAATTTTAACGCTCCTTACACAGCCACTTCCATAAGAGAGTTCTGGAGCAAATGGCACATTTCTCTCTCTACATGGTTTAGAGATTATCTCTTCATTCCCATTGGAGGTAGTAAGGTTTCAACCATCAAATTGGCTGTAAATATTCTAATCGTCTTTTTAATAAGTGGATTATGGCATGGTGCTAATTGGACCTTTGTGGTTTGGGGTGCGATTCATGGTTTCGCATATCTATTGGAACGATGGTTTATTTCACGGAATACATCTGCTTGGCTGAAAATCCCCCAATGGTTTGTCACAATGTCCATCACCTTCCTTGCATGGATATTCTTCAGAAGTCAATCAGTTACTGATGCATCAACCTATATTCTGGGGATGTTTAGATCTGAATCTAACGGAATTGAAATCGAATGGAACACCACCATCATTTCCTTCTTAGGAGTCTTCCTATTATCTGACCTGGCTTTTAAAGATCGTGGATTTAATTCTTGGATCAATGACAAATCAAGCGCTAAAAGATGGGCTGTTTATGCTTTTCTAATATTTTCCATCACAGGTTTTGCTGGCACAACAAATCATCCATTTATCTATTTTCAGTTCTGATGATGAAACTTGTTGTCAAAATATTAGCATTTGGAATCATCCTGTTCGCACTGAATCAAATCTACAAGCGCACTTTATTTATTGACTTTGTTGATGATCATGCAGATCAGTATTTGCAAGTAGACAAGATCAAGAACTGCGATATTATCTACATTTCAGCATCCAGTAATTTTCCACCCGAGCATATCGAAGAAAATGACCCGCGAAAGATCAGTCAATTTGTTGCTGACTACTTTCCCCAACTTCAATTCGAGGCTATCAATAAACCCGCATCTCACGCAGGTGTATACCGTCAATTACTGCCATTATTTCCTGAAGAATCAGAAGCAAAGACATTTATAATCACGATGAACTTAAGGTCATTCGGACCAAGCTGGATCAATTCAGACTTAGAAACTGCCTTGAACGAATCGAATGTATTTTACAATGAAAGACCTGTTTTATTCAATCGTCTTTTAATGAGCTTAAATGCATACGACAATAAATCAGCGGAAGAAAGAAACGCCATAGTGCAAGCACATTGGAATGATGACATACTACCATTTGAGATCCCTAAAAACACCGTCAATAATTGGTGTGCCGTTGAGAAATGGGGCGATTGGAAAAACCCTAAACGTCAATTAGCGGATCAATTCATCAAGCAGTACGCATTCGTGATTGATGAAGAAAATCAACGTGTAAAGGACTTTGATGAAATCTGCATAATAGCCAAAAAGAGAGGGTTTAAAGTCATCTACAACTTGCTCGCTGAAAACATCGAAACGGCTGACTCGCTCGTTGGTAAAAACCTAACATCATTGATAAAGCAAAACTCCGAATGGCTCGTCAATCGCTATACAAGCAAAGGGTTCATCGTAGTCAATAACCTTGAAGTACTTAGAGCTTCAAACTTTACTGACAAAGATTTTCCAACGGAACACTATGATGAAAAGGGCAGAAAAACCATTGCTAAAAACATCGCAAACACCTTAAAATCAATCGAATTATGAATGATGAGATATCCTTAAAAGAAGCGCAAGAAAAGGTTGATCAATGGATTAAAACGACTGGCGTACGATACTTTAACGAGCTTACTAATATGGCCATGCTCACAGAAGAGGTAGGTGAAGTGGCTAGAATTATTGCCCGGAGGTATGGTGAACAAAGTGAGAAAGAAAGCGACAAAAGCAAGGACCTTGGTGATGAAATGGCGGATGTATTGTTCGTCTTAATCTGCTTGGCCAATCAAACGGGAGTTGACCTAACAAAGGCGCTTGAGAAGAATTTAGAAAAGAAAACTAACCGAGACGCAGATCGTCACAAGAACAATACTAAACTTCAATAAAAAACCCTGAGCATCTTAATGATGTCAGGGTTCTTTCAAAGTAGTGATCGTGACTCTTTATTCACTGAATGCAGCAGTCTCTTCAGTTGTAATAGCTGAAATCACTTCAGCCTCTTCAACCTTAATTTCATTCACCTGCTCATCTTCAACTTTTACAATTTTATCAAGTGCAATAGAAGGAGCAATTACCAATGCTACTACAGACATCAATTTCAACAAAATGTTCAATGATGGACCTGAAGTATCTTTAAATGGATCACCAACAGTATCACCAACAACAGTTGCTTTGTGCGGCTCAGAGCCTTTGTAATACATTTTACCATTGATCTCAACACCTTCTTCAAACATCTTCTTAGCATTATCCCACGCACCTCCAGCGTTTGATTGGAAAATCGCCATCAACACACCTGCGGATGTTACACCAGCGAGTAAACCACCCAACATTTCTGGGCCGCCAATGAATCCAAATCCAACTGGCACAATTACCGCCATTAAACCTGGAAGAACCATTTCGCGAATAGAAGCCTTGGTTGAAATCTCAACACACTTATCGTATTCAGGAACTCCATCAGCTGCATCAAATGTTGCTTGATCTTCCTTGCTCCATTCGCTTTGCTCTTTGCCTTCGTTGCGCTTCATTACTTCCAATGCTGCTTTTAAAGCTGGAAGCTCGTTGAATTGACGTCTTACTTCTTCAATCATCGCCATTGCGGCACGGCCAACAGCATTCATACTCAATGCCGAGAAGACAAAAGGAAGCATTGCACCAATCAAAAGACCAGCCATTACCTTAGGAACAGCAACGTTGATTTCCTGAACATTTGCTTGTTGCATGAATGCAGCAAATAAAGCAAGAGCAGTAAGTGCAGCAGAACCAATGGCAAATCCTTTACCGATAGCAGCAGTGGTATTACCAACAGCATCCAACTTATCTGTGCGTTGACGAACTTCTTTTGGAAGATCAGCCATTTCAGCGATACCACCAGCGTTGTCCGAAATAGGTCCGTATGCATCAACTGCTAATTGAATACCTGTGTTTGCTAACATTCCTACTGCAGCTATCGCGATACCGTAAAGTCCTGCGAAATAGTGAGCAACAAGAATTGCAGCGGCAATCAAGATTACTGGAATTGCAGTACTCATCATACCCACTCCCAAACCAGCGATGATGTTGGTTGCAGACCCTGTTAATGACTGACGAACGATAGACATTACTGGAGGAGTTCCAGTTCCTGTGTAGTATTCTGTGATTTTACCAATTCCAAGACCTGCTATAAGACCAGCAAGCGTTGCGAAAAATACTCCGTTTGCAGAGTAGTCTGTTCCTTCAAAACTCCAAGTCTCAGGTAAAAAATACCCAATAATGAAATATGAAAGCACAACCATTAAACCTGCAGAACCGAATTCACCGATATTTAATGCAGTGTGTGGGTCTCCACCATCTTTTACTCTTACGAAGAATGTTCCAATGATTGACACCACGATACCAACAGCAGCAAGTGCCAATGGAAGCATTACCGCTCCAAGACCTAACCATGAGTTTGTTGGATCTAAGTCCATAAAACCAGGAACGAAAACCGCACCTAAAACCATCGTACCAATAATAGATCCTACATAGGATTCGAAAAGGTCAGCTCCCATACCAGCAACATCTCCTACGTTGTCACCAACGTTATCAGCAATAGTTGCAGGATTCAAAGGGTGATCTTCTGGAATACCAGCTTCTACTTTTCCTACTAAGTCAGCTCCAACGTCAGCAGCTTTGGTATAAATACCACCACCAACACGAGCAAACAATGCAATAGATGAAGCTCCTAAGGAGAAACCAGCTAACACATTCAATACAGTAGCCACTTGATTTTCATCTTGCAGACCAAAAAGGTTAGCGTAAAGAATGAAAAGAAGACTTAAACCAAGTACTCCTAATCCTACTACACCCAAACCCATTACAGAACCACCACCAAAAGCAACCTCTAAGGCTTTACCCAGTGATGTGCGAGCTGCATTAGTTGTACGAACGTTTGCCTTAGTTGCTACTTTCATACCAAGATAACCTGCTAGTCCAGAACAAACTGCACCAACTACAAAAGACAATGCCACAAGCGGACTTGAGTTTGCTTCGCTGGCACCTTTGAATGCCAACAACGCTGCTACAGCCACAACAAAGATGGCGAGCACTTTATACTCTGCCTTTAAGAACGCCATTGCACCAACGGCAATGTTGTGGGCGATCTTGGCCATTTTTTCGGTTCCGACTTCTTGCTTAGATACCCAAGCACTTTTCCAAGCTACAAACAATAGAGCTAAAACTCCAAACGCTGGTAATGCGTAAATTAAACTATTCATTTATAATTGATTTGAATGTATTAACAAGGCAAACACCCCTTAATTTTTAAGCGCGCAAAGATAATAGCCTGTTTATATTATCAATGACAAACTTTAAAGAATCAATATTGGCTGTAAGACACCGAGGAGATTATTAAAAATCTTCAAAACATAAAACTTGACTGAAAGTAAGGCCCCAACTTAAGTAATTCGGATGTTGAAATTGACTCAGATGAACCATTAAAAAAGGTCTCTTTCAAGTTATACCTTAAAGCAGACATCCCCATTTCTATTGTAAACCCAGCACCTAATCCACTGTCAAGGAAAATACCGGCACCAATCGAGGATTGAAAAACAGGAGAAATGTCAATATTAGTCACTTCAAAAGTGTTTTGAATAAAGGAACTTCCTCCTGCAGCAAAACCGACTTGTCCATCAATAAACCCTCTCAAATAGTCTCCATGAGGCCTGAAATATCTCACATGCAAATTATACTTAAACATTGAATATTCAGAAAAATCCAAAGACGCACCCAATCCAGCAGACCATTGATTTGTGAGTTTAAGCCACTCTGTAAAACTCATTGTAAGCGCGAAAGGAGTGAATGTGTTTATACCAAAGCCTAATTCAGTAGATAATTTTTTATCGAATCTCTTGAATGGAGATGGTTGACTGCTCCTAATTGGTTGAAACTTTTTCTCCGGACCGAAAACATATCTTATTCTATTTCGGTCGAGACTAATGATCTGCTCATCCTTTTTCATTAAAAGACTTTCAGAGCCTATTGCAATCACTTCACCGCGGTAAACTTCTCCGTTCAATAAATACACAGAGGAACTAACATTTTGCGCCTGTAAAACATCCAACGATATCGTACTAAGGAATATGACAATAATAATTAGCCTCATTATTTCTGATCACGTTTCATAAACTAAAGACGAAATAAGAACATATAGCGTTCGTTATAAAAATAAATTCTGTTACACTAACTTTAATCTCGCCTTAATCGTCTGAGATTTAAATATTTATTCTCATTTTTGATACACTTAAAAATTCATCCTATGAAAACTACCATCCGAATTATTATCGCCTTGTTTTTGGTTGGATCTTTCTCTTCATGTGAGAAGATATCAAAGACAACATCTTTCACAGCGAACGTTCCAATGTACATGAGTTACGAAAACTTGCGCTCTGCTGTTTCCAATGACAATTCAAAGACACTTGAAAAGCCAGGGAAAATATTCTTATACAACTCTTTGATTTTAATCAATGACTTCGAAAAGGGAATCCACATTTATGACAATGGAAATCCAAGCGCACCTTCTCACATCGCTTTCATCCAAATACCTGGCAATATTGACATTGCTGTTCGAGACAATATTCTTTACGCAGACAGCTATACAGACTTAGTTGCCATAGACATAAGCAATCCAACCAACGCAAGGGAGGTTGGAAGAACTTCCAATGCACTATCCTACACTATTCCAAGCGGAATGGATTGGAATTACCCCGTAGCTGAAATCGATGAATCAAAAGGAGTGGTAGTTGGGTATACCATAGGCGAAGTTGAGGAGACTTGTAAAAATCAAGACTGTCGAGTGTATTACGACATGAACGAAGAGTGGAATGGTTCATGGGGTGGTCAAATGATGAGTGATGAAGGATCTCCCGTTTCTTTCAGCGGAAATACAAATAGCGTGAGAAGTTCATCATCAAGCAATAACTCAGCAATAGCAGGTTCTATGGCTCGTTTCATGATGATCGAAAATTACCTTTATGTCATCACCGATCAAAACACGGTTGAAGTCTTTGATATTAGAACGAACAATTTACAGTCTGTAGCTTCATTTAAACCATGGGAAGACGCCAGCGGATGGGGTGTAATTGAAACCTTATTCTCATTCAAAAACCACCTTTTCATAGGTTCCAATTCTGGTATGTTGGCATATAACGTAATCAACCCTTCATCGCCAGTGTATCTTTCAAGTTACTCCCATATGACCTCTTGCGACCCTGTGGTTGCAAATGACCAATATGCTTTCGTCACCTTAAGAGCTGGAAACAATTGTAATTGGGGAAACACAAACCAACTCGACATTCTTGATATCACAGACATTATGTCTCCGACAGAATTATCTTCATTCGAAATGAGTAATCCTCATGGACTTGGTATTGATTCAGAAAATGAGATTCTGTTTGTTTGCGATGGCTTTGACGGGTTGAAAGTGTACAGCTTTAAGGACATTAATCAAGTCTCGTCAAGTCAATTAGATCATTACTCTGGCATAGAGACATACGATGTCATCATTAACAACGGTATTGCTCATGTAATAGGAACTGATGGATTGAAGCAGTTCGGCTATAACAATCAAGGGAAATTGTCTGAATTGAGTACAATTTCTTTAAATTAACTTTTGTTAGCAATCACCATGTATCAAAAAGGCAATTCGAACGTCTTATAAGTACATAGGTTAGTAGGTTTAGTTTAAAAGCCCTTTGCAATTACTCGCAGAGGGCTTTTCTTTTGGGGTAAAATGAAAAAAGCCACTTCAGCGGCTTTAACTTCTATTCACACTTTAATGGCATGGATGTTGCAATATACTAAGTACATAGGTTAGTAGGTTTAGTTAAAGCTCCGCACAAGATCTCAAAGTGCGGAGCTTTATATTTTCAACTAACTTATACCAGGTATAAAGACTCCTTCACTAATCGCACAACACCTCCAACAGTTGGAATGGCAATCTCAATTAAGTTTGGAGTAAATGGGAATGGAGTGTCTGTTTGAGTTGCTCTCAACACAGGGGCATCTAAGTAATCAAAAGCATCCCTTTGAATACGATAAGCCACCTCACTTGAAACACTGGCATATGGCCAACTTTCATCAACTACAACGCATCGATTGGTTTTTTTCACTGATTCAATAACAGTCTCAACATCAAAAGGTCTAATAGTTCTTAGATCAATTACTTCACATTGAATACCGTCTTTCGCTAATTCATCAGCCGCTTCTAAGACAACCTTCATTATTTTACCGAAAGACACGATAGTTATTGCATCTCCCTTCCTAGCAATATTCGCTTTACCTATTGGAATCAAATATTCTCCCTCAGGAACCTCTCCTTTATCTCCATACATCTTCTCGGACTCAAGAAAAACCACTGGGTCGTTGTCTCGAATGGCCGATTTTAAAAGTCCTTTTGCATCATAAGGATTCGAAGGTGTCAGAACTTTTAACCCAGGAACGTGAGCATAAAACGCTTCAAAACTTTGTGAATGCGTTGCCGCTAGCTGTCCTGCTTGACCATTTCCACCTCTAAAAACAATAGGTACATTAAACTGACCACCAGACATTTGAAGCATCTTGGCAGCACTGTTAATAATCTGATCAGCTGCTAAAATGGCAAAGTTCCAAGTCATAAACTCGACTATTGGTCTTAACCCATTCATTGCTGCTCCTACACCAATACCTGCAAAACCAAGTTCTGCGATTGGAGTATCAATAACTCTTTCTGGACCAAATTCATCAAGCATACCTTGACTCACTTTATAAGCTCCATTATATTCGGCAACTTCTTCACCCATCAGGAAGACACTTTTGTCTCGTCTCATTTCCTCATTCATCGCTTCTCTGAGGGCTTCTCTAAATTGTATCGTACGCATATTATCTTTTTCTAGGTCGGCAAAAATAAGTCCTGAAGTTTATTATCCGCACATATTGTTTCATTCGTCTTAATATTCAAATAAAAAGGAGATTTTTGAGATTCACTATGAAGCAACGCCCTCTTTCAACTAGGATTGGTTTAATGCTTGTCATTGGTCTAATTCAATCGTGCACACCCATTTATAGAGCTGGCATTCCAAGTCAGCCGATTATGAAGCAGAGAGGTGATGTTGAAATAAGCAGTGGAATTGAGACTGGAAGTGCCTTTGCTGAAGCCTCCTATGCAATTACAGACTTCGCCTACCTGACCGGTGGAGGATTAAGTTGGATTAGTAATAACGGCAGTACAACCTTCGGGGAAGGTGGAGTTGGTTTTTACAAAACGATAGATAAATCAGGGTTCAGCTTTTCGGCTATAGGCGGATACGGTGAATCTTCTGCATTCAATTCCAATTGGGTTTCAATAGATGGGTTTTGGGCATCGGAATCAATACAAGCTCGATATGCTCGATTGAGTTTACAACCAGCTTATTACCGACATAGTCAATATGCTGATTTTTCAGTAATTCTAAGAAGCAGTTTTGTCAATTGGATTGCGCCTGAAAATGTGAATTCGGAATCACCAGGAATTGATTTCTATTTAGAACCAACCTTGTCTTTTAGAGCAGGCCCACCTAACACAAAATTTTTCATTGATGCCGGATTGCAAATCCCAGCTTATCAGAGTTTTAGACATTTCAATGCGCCCATTCACTTAGGAGTAGGAGTTGATGTTATTTTCAAAACCTTAAAATAAACAAGGCTGACAAATTACAGAATGAACATATTGGTTCATTCTTTTTTATATTCTAAAGCCTACTTTTGCGGCTCACAGATTAACAGAAAAAAGATTGTTATGAACATATTGGTTTGCATCAGCAAAGCGCCTGATACGACAAGCAAGATCACTTTTAAAGACGGTGACACTAAATTCAATGAGGACGGTGTTCAGTTTATAGTAAATCCATACGATGAATGGTATGCCTTGGTCAGAGCATTAGAGCTTAAAGAAGCGAATGGAGGGAAAGTCACGATAATAAGTGTTGGGACCGCAGATTACGAACCCATTATGAGAAAAGCTTTAGCAATTGGAGCTGATGAAGCGTTTCGAGTTGATTCCGAAGCCTCAGATGCTTATCAAGTAGCGGCTGAAATCGCAAATTATATTTCAAGTAATTCATTTGATCTTGTCCTAACTGGGAAAGAAACGATTAACTATAATGGTTCTCAAGTTGGCGGAATGATTGCCGCTATAATTGACAGTCCTTATGCGTCTCATGCCACTAAACTAGAGGTGAATGGCTCAACTGCAATGGTTGAGAGAGACAAGCAAGGAGGCGTTGAAGTTCTAGAGTTAACCTTACCTGCTGTTATTTCCGCAGCCAAAGGAATGGCCGAACAGCGTATTCCAAATATGCGAGGCATCATGGCCGCAAGATCAAAGCCCTTAACTGTTGTACCTGCAAGCGTAACTGAAACACTTACAGAAACAATAAAATTCAGTTTACCCCCTGCTAAGGGAGATGTTAAACTGGTAGATCCTGAAAACATGACAGAATTGATCAATCTACTTCATAACGAAGCAAAAGCAATTTAAGATGAACGTATTAGTATTTGCAGAGAGTGATAATGGAAAAGTTGCCAAAGCTTCCTTTGAGGCGGCAACTTACGGAACTAAAGTTGCATCAAAAACAGGCGGCTCAGCCACGATTGTAGCTTATGGAAAGTTAGACGATGCTAGCCTGAAAGAATTGGCGTCATATGGAATAACTAAAATTCTTCATTGTTCAGCCGTAAGTGATTTAGACCCAAGTCAGCTAACTAGATTAACTATTGCCGCGGCAGCAGAAAGCCAAGCGGAGTTGATTATATTTTCTCATGACTACACTGGAAAAAGTATCGCCCCCCTTGTTTCAGCCAAAATGAAAGCTGGAATGGTCGCGGGAGCTATTGATTACCCAGAAACGAATGGAGACTTCACCGTTAAAACAAATGTTTTTTCAGGGAAGGCTTTTGCTCAGGTTAAAATTAAAACTGACAAGAAAATTATCACCTTAATACCTAACGCTATTTCCAAAGAAAAGCAAGAAGGACAAGCTGAGGTAATAGCATACTCTCCTGATCTTGGAGCAGCTAGCGTTTCTGTCAAAGAATTCAAAGCAGAAGGTGGTGATGGAATTAACCTGACCGAAGCAGAATTAGTTGTTTCAGCAGGTCGTGGCCTTAAAGGACCTGAAAACTGGGGAATGATTGAGGAACTAGCAAAGGAACTAGGAGCAGCAACTGCTTGTTCTAGGCCTGTTTCTGACATTGGTTGGAGACCTCATCACGAACATGTAGGTCAAACCGGAATAGCTATTAGACCGAACCTTTATATAGCAATAGGTATTTCTGGCGCGATTCAGCACTTAGCGGGTGTAAACGGAAGTAAGGTAATTGTGGTTATCAACACTGACAAAGAAGCTCCTTTTTTCAAGGCAGCCGATTATGGTGTAGTAGGAGATGCGTTTGAGGTGGTTCCAAAAATGATTGAGGCCATAAAAGCATTCAAAGCAGGACAAGCCTAAGCCCAAATATTGGCTGATGGAAAAGTCTAAAATAAAACTAGAGATACTGGGGTTATCATATAGCCAAACTCAAACTGGAGCGTATGCTTTGGTATTGGGTGAATCTTCAGGTAAAAGAAGGTTGCCTATTATAATTGGGAACTTTGAGGCACAAGCCATTGCCATTGAGTTAGAGCACATGAAGCCAAGTCGTCCTTTGACGCATGATATATTCAAAACTTTTGCAGACACTTTTGAGATTCAGATAAGCGAAGTCATCGTTTACAATCTTTTGGAAGGGATTTTCTTCGCGAAGCTTATTTGTCAAAAGCCTGGTGAAGATCCTATCGAAATCGACACTAGAACAAGTGATGCTATCGCCTTAGCCGTCCGATTCAAATGTCCAATTTACACCTACGAATTTATTCTTTCATCTGCTGGAATTATTCTAGATGATGACGAAATTGAAAGTTTAGGAGAGGATCTTCCTGTTGAAGAAGAAGCTTCAGAGAGCTCATCGGCTTATGGTAACATGACAAAGGAGGAGCTGGAGTCTGAACTAAGTCAGGCCATTGCGAATGAAGATTATGAAAAAGCCTCGGAACTTCATGATGAAATAGAAAGAAGAAAGTAGTTTTAATATCTTCCCATCCTTAAACTGAACTGTTGATACTATCCATACTTAAAGGTTTTCTTGGAATTAGTGTGCTTGTTGGAATCGGATGGCTGGCCAGTCAGAATAGACGAGCCATTAATTGGCCACTTATTCTAAAAGGTATAGCGCTGCAACTAGTATTCGCAGTACTTGTTCTTAAAGTTGACTTTGTTGCTTCGGGGTTCGAATGGATGAGTCGCGCCTTCGTAAAGGTGATCTCCTTCACTCAATTCGGAAGTGAGTTTCTATTCAAATCTTTCGTTTCAAATAAAATGGAGAATGCGGTTATCAGCTTTGCATTTAACGTTCTCCCGACCATCGTGTTCTTCTCAGCATTAAGCAGTATCCTTTATTACTTGGGTATTCTTCAAAAATTCGTTTTCGCCTTTGCTTGGGTAATGAAAAGGTTAATGAACCTCAGTGGAGCTGAAAGTTTGGCAGCAGCGGGAAATATTTTCATGGGCCAAACTGAAGCCCCTTTGCTTGTGCGCCCTTATCTGGATAGAATGACCAAATCTGAGATCATGTGTTTAATGTCAGGTGGAATGGCAACAATTGCTGGAGGAGTTTTGGCGGCATACATTAACTTTTTGGGAGGAAACGACCCTGCGCAGCAAGTATTATTTGCTAAGCATCTATTAACAGCTTCCGTAATGTCCGCACCTGCAGCAGTAGTTGCAGCCAAATTATTAGTTCCTGAGACGGAAAAATTTGATCAATCAATGTCTGTTTCGAAAGAAAATACAGGGTCAAACTTTTTGGAAGCAATATCAAATGGAACAACTGACGGACTGAAATTAGCTATCAATGTAGGAGCGATGCTTTTAGTGTTTACGGCATTGATTTATCTAGGCAATTATATTCTACAAGATGGTATTGGCGAATTAACTGGGCTAAATGATTTGATTTCACAAAACACAAACTATGATGGGCTTTCATTTCAATTTATTATTGGATATGCTTTCGCACCTATTGCTTTTCTAATGGGAATAAGTTCTGATGACATAGTTTTAGTGGGCCAGTTGCTGGGTGAGAAAACAATTTTAAATGAATTTTACGCATATGTCACACTTGGAGACATGAAAGCTGCGAACATGTTTCAGCACGAAAAGTCCATTATCATGTCCACTTACATCCTATGTGGTTTCGCCAATTTCGCTTCCATCGGGATTCAAATTGGAGGCATAGGAGCGCTTGCTCCGTCTAGAAAAGGACTGCTTAGTAAATTAGGATTATACGCCTTATTAGGAGGAACTATAGCCTGTCTATTTACCGCTTCCATCGTGGGTATGTTCTATTAAAAACTTCTTGAAAGCTTTTATCAAACCCTATTGCCTTAGTCACCTTAAGGTTGGATTTTTGAATTCAAATGAAACAGTACCACGATCTTTTAAAACACATTCTCGAAAACGGCTCTGATAAAAGTGACCGGACCGGAGTTGGAACAAGAAGCGTATTTGGTTACCAAATGCGATTTAACCTAGCTGAGGGATTTCCGCTTTTAACAACCAAAAAGGTCCACACCAAATCAATCATTCATGAACTGCTTTGGTTTATCAAAGGAGACACGAATTTGCAATACCTCGCTCAGAACGGAGTTAATATTTGGAACGATTGGCCTTATCAAAACTGGTTGACCCAAACAGGAAAAGCATCTGAACTGCCTAAATACTCTGCTGAGTGGAAGGAAGAAATGAAGGTGTTTGTGGACAAAGTCAAAACGGATAATTCATTTGCGAAAGAATGGGGTGAATTAGGCCCTGTTTATGGAAAGCAGTGGCGAGATTTCAATGGATTTGATCAATTATCTTGGTTGATTGATGAAATAAAACGAAATCCAAACTCAAGAAGGTTGATCATCTCAGCATGGAATGCTTCAGAAATTGAAGAAATGGCTAAAGCTGGTTTACCACCATGTCATACATTGTATCAATTCTATGTGATTGACAACAAGCTTTCATGCCAACTATATCAGCGCAGTGCTGATGTCTTTCTTGGGGTTCCATTCAACATTGCTTCATACGCACTGCTGACTATGATGATAGCTCAAGTATGCGAGTTAGAACTAGGTGATTTTGTTCACACCTTCGGTGATGCCCACTTATATAGCAATCATTTCGCGCAAACAGAAGAGCTGCTTGGTAGAGCCGTTAGACCCTTGCCTCAAATGAAAATAAATTCCGAAGTAAAAAATCTATTTGACTTCACTTTCAATGATTTTGAATTAGTTAATTATAATCCACATCCACCGATTAAAGCTTCTGTCGCAGTATGATCATTTCACTCATTGCTGCGGTAGGGAGTAATCGCGTTATCGGATCCAACGGTGATCTTCCATGGCATTTGCCGGATGACATGAAGTTCTTTGCAAGGACCACACGTGGACATCATGTTTTAATGGGGCGTAAGAATTTTGAATCAATCCCGTCAAAATATCGACCACTTCCAGGAAGACCAAACATAGTCGTCACTCGAAATACAACTTTTCAAGCCTCTGGAGCGCTAATTGAATCTTCCATTCACGATGGAATTCAAAAAGCTAAAGAAGGTCAAGAAACAGAGCTTTTTATTATTGGAGGAGGCGAAATTTACAACCAAACCATTCACTTAGCTGACAAATTGTACATTACTCACGTAGATGCAAATCCAGAAGGTGAGACGCACTTTCCAGAATTTGATCCTTCGAAATGGCGAAAAACAGAAATCATGCACCATCCTAAAGATGATGTTCACAACTTCTCATTTACAATCTGCGTCTACGATAAAATATGATTCAATTTGATGAATCATTAAATTTGTCTTCAACTTGCTACCTAAAATGAGTTTTAAACATTGGTCCATCTTCTTGTTTTTAGTGTCAAGCGTTAGTATCATTACTTCGCTTTCAAGCTGCAATAAGTCAGACAGGGATGAGGATGTAGAAACGCTTGCAGCTAGAGATTATGCGCTTGCTCACCATATTTTTGATGACGCTTTCCGACAAGTACATCGCTTTGCAATGGGCGATACTCTTCTCAACGATACAGGCATTATACAGTCTTTAGATGAATGCTTAGATCGCAGAACCACTTTTTTAAGTGATACAGTCGCAGTCTTCCCGCTAACTTTAAATCTAAATTATGGAGATAAAGGCGCTCCTTGTTATGATAACGGTTTTAGATATGGGAAAATCACAGCCTCTTTCAGCGGTAAATACTTAAACAAAGGAACACTGATCTCCTTCACCTTTCAAGGCTATAAAAAGGACATATATGATGTCTCAGGTCAACTGTTCGTTTTAAATAATGGAATCAATTCACAAGGGCAACGTTATTATACTTTTATCATTCAAGATGGGCTAATAACGGGAACCAACATCAATATTGAGATAGATGGTACATTTAAGTACCAATGGGTAAGTGGATCAAGCACAGACATTGATTTTGAAGATGACGTGTTTGAAATTGATAGTGGAATGGTTCAGGGTAGAAACTCACGAGGAAGCAGCTTTACCAATGAGATAACCGAAAAATATACAAGTGATTTTTCTTGTCCACACTTCTTAACAGGGCGGTCTGCGATGGATGTTCAAAATCTAATTTCCAGGACCTTGAATTATGGAGAACTCAATGAATGCGATAACATTCTCATCTCCAGAAGAAACAATACGTATTTAGAGGTAGAGATACCTATTATGCAGCCCTAAGCTTTCTAAAAGCACTTGAATCAAAACGAGACTTCGCATAGTCCAATGTCACTTTAAACTCTTCAGGCTTTTCCTCCATTGAAGGCATTTCGTACATCGCATCCAGCATAATTGCCTCACAAATCGACCTTAAACCTCTCGCACCTAGCTTATACTCCATTGCCTTCTCAACAATAAAGTCTAATACTTCTTTATCCAAACTCAATTTGATGTCTTCCATTTCAAACAAGCGCATGTATTGTTTGATCAAGGCATTTTTTGGTTCTGTCAAAATTCTACGTAAAGCAGATGGATCCAAAGGATTCAGATACCCAATCAAAGGTAAACGGCCAATGAGTTCTGGAATTAATCCGTAATCTCTCAAATCTGAAGGCGAAACATACTGTAACAAGTTCTCTTTCTCAACCTCACCATCCTCAGTTTTGCTGCGATAACCAATAGCCGAGGTATTCAATCTGCGAGATATCAAGCGATCAATTCCATCGAATGCACCTCCACAAATGAAAAGAATGTTCTTCGTATTAACCTGAACTAGCTTTTGTTCGGGATGCTTTCTTCCTCCCTGAGGTGGAACACCTACTACAGAACCTTCCAATAATTTAAGAAGCCCTTGTTGCACCCCTTCACCACTTACATCTCTCGTAATAGAAGGGTTATCACTTTTACGACTTATTTTATCAATCTCATCAATAAATACAATGCCACGCTCAGCGGCCTCAACATTGTACTCAGCTGCTTGAAGCAATCGGCTTAAAATACTTTCCACATCCTCACCAACGTACCCTGCTTCTGTCAAGACAGTAGCGTCAGCAATGCAAAATGGAACATTCAGAATTTTAGCAATTGTCTTCGCAAGCAACGTTTTTCCAGTTCCAGTTTGACCAACCAGAATCATGTTGCTTTTCTCTATCGAAACATCATCATCCGCATCATCCTTTTGAGAAATACGTTTGTAATGATTGTAAACAGCAACGGCTAAATTGCGCTTTGCCACATTCTGACCAATTACGAACTCATCGAGGTGAGCGCTAATGTCTGATGGTTTCAAAAGATTCACGTTTCCTAGCACAGAGTCTCTCAATCTCGTACTCATCTCCTCATCTACAATACGAGAAGCCTGTTGAATACAACGATCGCAAATATGACCTGTAATTCCTGCAATCATGACAGCGGCTTCACGCTTATCACGTCCACAAAAACTGCATTTAATTTGTTCTTCGGTGCTCTTAGCCATGACTTATTTTTTTCTCACCAAAACCTCATCAATCATTCCATAGTTCTTCGCTTCTTCTGATGTCAACCAAAAGTCACGGTCACTATCTGCCCATACTTTTTCAATGGGCTGACCTGAATGCTCAGCAATGATGTTGTATAATTCGTCTTTGAGTTTTTTGATCTCGTTGGCTGTGATTTCAATGTCTGAAGCTTGACCTCCTACACCACCCATTGGTTGGTGAATCATGACACGAGAATGCTTAAGAGCAGTTCTCTTTCCATTTTGACCTGCACATAAAATAACCGCTCCCATTGAAGCTGCCATTCCAGTGCAAATGGTAGAAACATCGCATCCAATGTATTGCATGGTATCATAGATACCTAATCCAGCATAAACAGAACCACCCGGGCTGTTGATATAAATCTGAATATCTTTTGCAGAGTCGGCAGACTCTAAAAAGAGCAATTGTGCTTGAATAATGTTCGCAATGAAATCATCAATTGGTAATCCCAAGAAAATTATTCTATCCATCATCAAACGTGAAAACACATCTACTTCTCTAAAAGGCATCGGTCGCTCCTCAATCACAGTTCGAGTCATTGACTCTGGCTTACTCGTTGCTTTCACATAATCATCAACTGATAAACCACTCATTCCCAAGTGGTTTACAGCGTAATTCCTGAACTCTTTTCCGTTCGTCATCTTAGAATTTTAAAAGGTTTGATACCTGATCCATAAACTTGCCTTTACCGGCTTTTGTAGAAGCTAATTTAACGAATTCATCAAAGGTCACCTCTTTTTCCTGAAGCTTAACAGCATTCTTGTAATAATCTGTTAAACGCTCATCTAAAAGTTGATCATAAACTTTTCTTACTTCTTCTTCTTTTTGTAGGAAGTTTTGAGCAAACTGATCCAGCATGCTATCCTCTACTTCACCTTGACCAAAGCTTGCAAATTGAGCCTTGATATTTTCTTTGACTCTTGCTTGAATATCTGTAAACTCGACCTTAATGTCATTTTGCTTAGCAATTTGAGATTCGATCAACTGAACCTTCAACATCCTACTATAGTCAGCATATTCACGATCAATATCCTCTTGAGAAATTGGCTTCTCAGGATTTTGAGCTCCTTGCTCAAGCAACCATCTTTTGATGAATTCATCAGGAAGGTTTAGCTTCTGACGTTCTAGAAGTTTGTCATGAATATCTCGTCTCAATTTCTTCTCGGTATCGCCTTTCAAATAGTTCTCGAGGTCTAAAGAAATTTTAGTTCTAAACTCTTCAACTGTCTTAGCGTTTCCTGGACCAACTACTTTATCAAACAGCTCAGCGTTTAATTCGTGTAATTCAATGTTGTTAATTGAATTAATTGTCAATTCATATTCTTTGGCTACTGTTTCCAATTCAGATACTGGTACACCAAGCATTTGAGATAAATCGACATCACCCTTAGCCAACTTCGCTGGCTCAATCTTGGTGATGGCTCCTTTCTCTAAGCCGATAAGCTTTTTCTTAGCATCCTTATTCTCTAAATAATCGATGGCAATTGCGGTATGATTATGATGACCGCCTTCTTTTCGTTTACCATCTTTACCCAATTCATGAATCGTTCCATAGATAAGATCCTCAGCACCCACTTTATCCACTTCTGTTGAGTTACCATGCCTTCTTTGAAAATCTTTTACGTACTTATCTACCAATTCATCATCAACATTGATTTTGAAATTGTTGAATTTATCTTTTGCAGTTAATTCAACCTCAAATGCAGGAGCGATTCCCAATTGATATTTGAACTGAAACGTTTTATTAAAATCCAGTTCAAGCTCTTCAACATCTTCTGGCAACGGTTGACCAATAATGTTCAATTCATTGTCCTTGATATGAGAATTCAATTTTTCCGAAAGCATTCTGTTCAATTCCTCTGCAAGAACAGATTTACCATACATTTTCTTAGCCACACCAAATGGCACCTTACCAGGTCTAAAGCCCTGAAGTGTCATTTTCTTTCTGTGTCCGTCAAGAATTGATTTTACCGAATTCTCATAATCAGAAGGTTCAATTTCGATGGTAACCTTTGCGTTTAACTCGTCAATATTCTCTTGAGTAATATTCATTGTCTTATTTTAAAAAGTCATGGCAAAAAAAAAGACCGATCTAAGTGCGGTCTTTCGTTTATTCTAATTTTCATTATAGAGGAATGAACCGCCCATAATTAATAAGTGCGGGTGAAGGGACTCGAACCCCCACACCTTGCGGCACTAGATCCTAAGTCTAGCGCGTCTACCAATTTCGCCACACCCGCATTTAAAAGAACACCTTTAATAAAAGGAGCGCAAAGATATAATTATTCATTGTTCAATCTGTCATTTTAGTGGAAATAGATATCGAAGATGAAAGTTACTTTTGCCTTCCAATTCAACAAGATGATTGTAGACCCAAAAATCACTCCTATACCAAAGCTTCATGGCTATCTATTAGGAGCAATTGGACCGCGCCCAATAGCTTTTGCAAGCACAATTGACAAAGACGGAAACCCCAATTTAAGTCCTTTCAGCTTCTTCAACGTTTTCAGCGCCAATCCGCCTATTGCTATTTTTTCTCCAGCTCGAAGGGGAAGAGACAATACTACCAAGCACACGTATGAAAATGTCAAAGCACATGGAGAAGTTGTGATCAATGTGGTCACTCATGCAATGGTTGAGCAAATGTCATTGTCCAGTACCGAATACCCTTTAGGAACAAACGAATTCACTAAATCTGGATTCACGCCATTAGAGTCAACGTTGGTGAAGCCATTTAGAGTAAAAGAGTCACCCGTTCAATTTGAGTGCAAAGTCAAAGAAGTGGTTGAGCTTGGCACCGAAGGAGGAGCCGGAAACTTGGTGATTTGCGAAGTGGTGCTAATTCATGTTGATGAGGCAGTTTTAGATGAAAGTGGGAAAATTGACCAAACCAAGATTGATTTAGTAGGAAGAATGGGTGGCAATTTCTATGTCAGAGCTCATGGTGAGGCTCTCTTTGAGGTAGCTAAACCATTGCAAAGTATGGGAATTGGTGTTGATCAAATTCCTATTGACATAAGAACCAGCTCAACGCTTACTGGAAATAATCTTGGACAATTAGGCAACGTGGAATCACTGCCTAATGAAACCGATGTAAATGATTTTAAATTGACAGAATTAGCAGACATCTTTGTAGAGTTGGAAGATGATGTTATTGCGCTAGAGAAAAAACTACACGAAAAAGCAAAAGAATATTTAAGCGAAGGAAAGGTTGATGAAGCCTGGAAAACCTTATTATCATTTAACGATTAAGAATATGGATATAGAAGGAAGTATTAAAGTAATTATGGACCCACAAACATTCAGTTCAGGGTTTCAAAAAAGAGAATTTGTAATAACAACTAAAGAGAAATATCCTCAGGATATTAAATTTGAGTTGATCAAAGACAGTATAGACCTTGTTGCTCCTTATAAGACAGGTGACCTAATTAAGGTTCATTTTAACTTAAGAGGTAATGAATATAATGGAAAGTACTTCGTCAACGTTCAAGCATGGCGACTTGAGCCTCTAAGTTCAGCAAGTGGCGCACCTTCTTCATCGTCTAATGGTTCTTCCAATGCAGATCCTTTTTCGGAGGCTGGGTTTCCTGACGAGCCAACTATTGATAGTTCTGAACCAGATGATCTGCCATTCTAGATGAGCAAGCGTTTCTTTGAAACGTATATCTCAGTAGTGAGAAAGGTACTGCCTTCTCCCTATACAATTGCTGTATTACTTACAATTATTGCGCTTTTAGGAGTATTCACATTTGGAAACTTCAATGAGCTTTCCAGTTCTGAAATCCTGGACAGTTGGGCTTCCGGATTATGGGAACCTAACTTGATGGTTTTCGCAATGCAGATGATGCTGATTTTGGTTTTAGGAAATGTATTAGCCCTTTCGCCAGTGGTCGAAAAAATCATTCAAAAACTTGTAATCCCCTGCACCAATAGCGCTAATTCTGCGGCACTTATTTCTTTAACGGCCATGCTCGTTGGTCTTTTCAATTGGGGATTGGGTCTTGTTTTCGGTGCCATTTTAGCGCGAAAGGTTGGTGAAAAAGCAAAATTTGAAAACAGGAAACTCAATTATGGGTTAATAGGAGCAGCAGGATATTCTGCTTTACTCATTTGGCATGGAGGTATTTCGGGTTCTTCGTTGATCAAAGTTGCTGAATCAGGCCATCTTAACAGCCTTACTGATGGTAAATATTCTAGTATTATTCCAGACTCTATTTCTTTAAATGAAACCGTTTTTTCATCATTAAACATCTGGGTTTCAATTGCCTTATTGATCGTTGTTCCCGCAGTTCTTTATGGCATTGGAAAACTAACAGAAGGAGAGGTACCCGCATTCACTAGGGCGCACGATACGACTGTAGAATCTGAGCAATTAATCGGTGCAGAAAAGCTCGATCACAGTGGAATCTTTTCTAAGAGTATTGGAATAGGAATACTGCTCTATTGTTTCTACTTAATGTATGCAAAAGGCGGAGTACTCTCTTTTTTCACTCCAAACAACATCAACTTTCTTTTGCTCGGACTTTGCCTTCTATCACATAAACACATTGTGGCGTTTATTGGTGCAATTGATAATGCTATTCGAGGCGCATCAGGCATCCTAATTCAATTTCCATTATACTTTGGAATTTTAGCCTTGATGAAAAGCAGCGGATTAATCGAAGCCTTTTCAAATTTTATTATCGATCACTCTTCTCCCCTTTCATTTCCTCTTTTTACGTTTTTCAGCGCTGGCCTTGTCAATCTGTTCGTACCAAGTGGAGGCGGTCAATGGGCAATACAAGGCCCAATAATTATTCAGAGTTCTTTGGAGCTTGGGATTCCACTAAACAAAAGTATTCTTGCCTTAGCCTATGGAGATGAAGTAACAAATATGTTACAACCTTTTTGGGCTTTGCCTCTGCTTGGAATTACACAATTAAGTGCTAGAGATATTTTACCCTATACGTTGGTTATGTTCTTGACAGCCTCTTCTATTTTTATCCTAGGTTTATTGTCTATCTAAACTGAACCTCGTTGTGACTGATCATACTCTAAGCCCATTAAATCCTTCAATCCATTGCTTACAAATACAAAAGAAAGGATGAGCAATATCAAGGCAATAGAAGGAATAATGGCCAAAAAAGCACTATCTCCAGTTATGATGTAGCCATAAGAATCTCTGATCATATTTCCCATGTAGGCTGAGGTGGCTCTACTCCAATTCCCAAAAAACTCAATCCAGCTTCAAGCATCACTGCGTCAGCAAAACTTGTTGAAGCCAAAACGGCAATAGGCCCGTATAAATTCGGTAGAATATGCCTAAATACAATTGTCAAATGCGACAAGCCCATTAATCGCAGTGCTTTTACAAAGTCTTTTAACCTTATAGAACGAACGGTATACCGCACTACTTGAGCCATTTCAACCCACAGTACTAAAGAAACACCAATAATCAAAGCCGTAGCGCCCGTACCTAGCGCTATAGTGACGGCCACAACAAGCAATATTGCTGGGATTGACCAAAACAAGTTAATACACCAACTCAAGAATTGATCAACAACTCCGCCAAAGTACCCAGCAAAAAGTCCAATGATTAGGCCCAATAACACAGAACCAATTACTGCAAAAAAACCAATACTTAAAGAAATCGAGCTACCAGCCATAAGTCTGCTGAGTTCATCTCTGCCAAGAGCATCTGTTCCAAGAACAAATGATTTTGAAATGAATGCTTCTTTTTCGACCTGACTTTGAATCTCGTTGTGCGAAACCGAAATTGAATTATTGCCGATATCAATAAAATTGAGTGTTGAACTGGAATTATTTGAAATCGATTTTAGCGTAAGTGGATCCAAAGCATAAAGGACATCTGCATAATAAAACTCCCTTTGGCTTCCTTTAAACTCAAGTTGAATATACTTCTCTCTTAATTCTACTCTTTCATAAGGATAATAAGCCCAATCACTCTCGACTCCCCCAATCCTAACTCTAGACTTCAAACTTTTATCACTGCTGGGAATATTCTTTCTCACGCGCAGAAATGTAATTGAAGTCAAAGGAGGTAGCTTAGATAATGTTCTATGCTGAGTACTTGCGTAACGAGAAGAATCAGGACGCAAAAAAGAACCAGAAATTGCAACTATAAAAACAAGCACAATCACAGCAACTCCAAACGCGAAAAAAGGATATTTCTTGATTTGATTCAATTCAGCATCAATTAACAATTGATTGATTCACGACTGTGCGTCCCTTCCACTTATAGGACAAGTTAACCAATGAAAAGAGACCAACTAAAGAAATGTGGATTGGTTGCAGAAGAGAGATGAGAATGCTTTTATAAAACCCAGCTTTAAAATTGTACTTCTTAAACATGAACGAATGAAAACTCCATTCAATAATCCATTTCAGAATTAACGTAATTAATAAACCATCAACGCTCAATCCTGAAATAATCCAAGAAGAGAGAATAATCAAAAAGAGGAAATTCTGAATAAAAATCAACACAGGGAAAAGTCTATAAAACAACTTAGAATATCCTGAATACTTTGACGCCCAGCGTAAGCGCTGATAAAAAAAGGCTACGATTGATTCAGGTGATTTAGTGACGACTGCACTTTCAAAATTATAGCTCACCGCATATTCATCCCTGCTTAAAGACTGAGAAAAAAAGACATCGTCACCACTGGCATACTCGACTTTCTGAGCCTTTATATAATCCTCAATTATTGACTTTGAGAGCAATGTGTTAGCCCCATTCACCATTGCTGGTCTTCCATATTCCAGCAAAGCCTCCCCGACCAATTGATTATTGAGATTTTCATAAGCCATTAATGAATTGATGAATGAGCCTTTATCATAGCTCACAGGGCCATAAACAACCTGCTTATCTTCACGCTTAGCGGTTTGCATTAGCGACTTGATAGTGCTTGGCTGAACAACACAATCTGCGTCTGTAAGAAAACACCACGGCTCAGAAACACGGCCTAAAGCATGAATCAAAGCTCGCTTCTTACCAATACCATTAGAATTCAAAAGCTCTAAATTCAAATGAGGGTTTTCCTTTATGAAACTCAACACCCTTATAACTGAGGCGTCAGTGCTTTGATCGTCCACTAAATAAACCTTCAGACCCCGGCTCAGCCCAGCGGACTGATACAAACTATGAAGGCAGTCTAAAATTTGATCTTCTTCATTTCGCATTGCAATGACAACCGCTATTGGCTCATCAACTTGAAATTGTTTAACATAGTTTGTTTGGCCCGAATTGACATAGTGATTTATGAATAGGAAAAGTATGAGATAGGATACGAGCAGAAGCAGTAGAATAGCTGTTATGACCACCTTCTGAAAATCTTATACGTAAACAAAACTACCGCCCCAATTAATGCAGGCAATGCAACATTTACAATCCAAACACAAAAAACGGCTATACTAACCAAGTAAAGGTCAAAATTGAAAAGATCAAAATAGCTCAGGGCAATGGACTCGCGCAATAAT
>Ga0115569_10000381_pt1 | contig 36460 bp, 24 predicted proteins | sample COGITO_mtgs_1205_2_FD_87295 | JGI IMG/M metagenome (GOLD analysis project Ga0115569, IMG submission 87295) | Pelagic marine microbial communities from North Sea - COGITO_mtgs_120503 | ecosystem: Environmental > Aquatic > Marine > Epipelagic | place: Germany:Helgoland, sampling site Kabeltonne... | reverse complement strand
GATGTCAAACTGTTGGCCGTCGCTTCGGCGTAGTCACCACCACCCGCAGCGCCGACCTCGCCAGTGAGTATCGGTTGTGCGCCTTCGCCGTAGGCAGTGATCCGGATCGGTGCTTTCTCACTGCCAGAGCCGTCGACTACGAAATGCCCGTCAAATCGATCACCGCGTTTAAAGTAGACCGTGTCACTCGGTTGCAGCTCGATCGCACTGATCTGCACTAGGCTCTTCCAAGGTAAGTTTTCCGAACCGCGATCGGAATCGTCGCCAGTCGAACTACTGAGGTAGTAATGCTCGGCTGCGTGTGTCATCGTCATTGAGGCGCGATGATTTGGTTTTGATGGTTTTGAAAGAATTCAGGTGTGAGGGGGAAGTTGCACTTAAGGTTCGTATGTCCGACGAGTGGACGCGCCATGCAGAGGGCTCCGATTGTTCGCTTCTTGATTAATTATGTTCGTGGGAAGCCAATCTCGGAGGGTGGGCTTGATTTGTGTGCGAGAGCTGAACTAATGAATTAGTCAAGTAGTGACGATGTTCGTTTGTTTGCTTCGTATCCCTCCAGCCTATTATGAGTTGTTTGATCCAGACCCCCCTTCGATGTCTCTCAATGGCAGCTGTATTCAGTATAGCTGTGTTGAGCACGAATGCCGAATTAGTGGCGCACTACGAATTTGATGAAATCGCGGGCGGTGCCAGTGCTGCCGTCAACTCGGGCACTAGCACGCTTGTCGCGCTGAATGACAATTGGGGGGGGATGAATGGCTCTGGACAATTGATTGTCTCTGCGGATGCAGACCGACAGAATTCATTTCTGGGAGGCGACGCTTTTGGTGGGAATATCTACTATCGGATCGATTTTAATTCGTGGGACACCCTCGATGCCGATTTGACGACAAAATTCGGTTTTCGACTGAAGAGTGTGGGCGCCGTTAATAAACTCTTGGATGTGAATTTGAGGAATGGGGACGAGGGTAATTCTGCAAATATTAACACCTCTGCGAGCGGGGCATACGACTATGTGCAAGGGGGCATGGCGAATCCACAGACGAACGGGGTCAGTTTCATTCTCGGAGCAGATACGGTCTCCGATACTTTCTCTATTTGGTGGGATAATGGATTGAACGGAACCTATACAGAGTTGCGCAGTGGCGTCGCACTAAATCTTGGCGGCGAGGTCGATTTTACCCAGGTCAATGCGCTGACCTTTGATCCGGGCGGCGGTGAGTTTGAGATTGAGCGCATCGCTTTGGGCACGGACTTTTATGAGATTCGGGCACTGGGCAATAGTGGGCCGCCACAGTTGCCAGAGCACTTGAACGTCTTACTGATTGTATGCGACGATTTGAATGATTTCGAAGGTGTATTCGGAGGTCATCCACAGGCCCAGACGCCAAACATTGATGCGTTGGCGGCATCGGGTGTGCGTTTTGTCAATGCACATACAAATGCACCTATTTGCGGTCCGAGTCGTTCTTCGTTTATCACCGGGATCTATCCACACAGGTCTGGGATCTATGGATTTGGTAACTGGTATAATCCGGGAAAGTCTAGTTTTAGCGTAAACACAGTTCTACAAAATTCGAAGACGCTCATGCACTATATGCGTGATAATGGGTATCAGTCTTACGGCACCGGAAAGTTGATGCACTACGACCTTGGCGATGATTATGTCTATCCCGCAGGGCATCCGGAAGCGGGTAATTTGCAGGAGTTTTGGGATGAATATGGCGCCAAGGCGAATTATGGACCAGTTGCCTTCGATCCCAATGCAAACGGGGGCGCAGGAGTGGCGATGAATCACCCGAGCATTCCAACTACTTTTTATGAAGGGGCAGGTGGGCTGAATAGTTTATTTGGTTCTCTGGCTAATGTACCCACGGTGAACGGCTATACGGGCTGGTGGAAGTCTGGTTGGTTGGCAGCTGGCGCTTATAATTATGTTGACGATGATAACCGCGATGCGATGCAGGACGAGGAAGTGCGTCAATGGGCGGTGGATAAGATCAACGGGCTTGCTGCGTCCGATCCGACTGGAACTGATGAGAGGTTTATCATGTCCGTTGGTTTTCATAATCCGCACACGCCGTTGGTTGCGCCTCAGGCATACTTTGATCTGTATCCGATTGAGACCTTGGAGTTGCCGCCACGTATCGAGAATGATGTGGACGATACGTATTTTAATCGGACTCAGGGGCCGAACACTTCGACACTTAAAGTCTATAGTTCGCTGGTGGATTCAGTCGGAGAGGCATCGGCAGATGGCACGCTGTATGCCACCGAAGAAGACTTTCTGAAGGCCTATTTACAGGCCTATTTGGCCTGTGTTAGTTTTGTGGATGCGCAAATTGGTGCCTTGGTGGCGGCCTTGGATACGAGCCCTTATGCTGAGAATACAGTCGTGATTCTAACCAGTGACCACGGTTACGAATGGGGGGAGAAAGAGGCGCTGTCTAAGAATACTTTGTGGGAAAATAGCACACGTGTGCCCTTGGTGATTCGTGTGCCTGGTTTTGATACGAACGATGGCAAGCAGGTCTCAGTTCCGGTTGCGTTGGTGGATTTGTATCCGACGGTGCGCGACTTGTGTGGGCTCGATACGGATACCAAGAAGACGGCACTGGGCGCGGATCTCGACGGGCATAGCCTGTTGCCATTGTTGATCGACCCTGACGCGGGTGAGTGGGACGGCCCGCCAGTGGCGATTTCGATGGTCAGTGGTAATAGCACCTCGGAGGCTGGTAGTAAGAACTATGCGGTGCGCTCTCAGGATTGGCGCTACATACGCTATGAAAATGGCATGGAGGAACTGTATTGCCTACAGTCTGATCCTTATGAGTTTACCAACTTGATCGGCTCGCCGAATCCGTTTGCTCAGGCGAAACATGCCGAGCTTGCCGCGGAGCTGCTGACGATGGTTCCTGAACTGGGGGGCGATACGCGCAACTTACTCGCCGATCCAGGTTTTGAATGGTTGACTGATGGCTCTTCGCCTGACGCTGGCGATACGCCTTGGGAGACTGAGGAAGGCTCGGGGAATGTGTGGCAAATTACACGTGAAGGATCGTTATCGGGTCTTTCAGGTAAATATGCATTGAAATTTCAGCAGCGTTGGACGGCGAGTCCGGTCAAGCAATTGCTCGCCTATCCTTTAGACTCGAGTGTAACCTATGACGTCTCGTTTTGGATGCTGCGGGATTCGGTTGAAGATCTCGGTGGCACGAACGACGCGATCATTGATATTGAGCTATGGAGCTATTCCGACGGTGATGGCGACTACGTGCATCGTGGAGATATTATTACGTCTGCGCGGAACGGTGAGGCTGATGTATGGCAGCAGTTTCATGGCACCTTTGATGCTTCGATACTCGCGGCCTACGATGGCGAGCTTTTACAGCTGCGTATCGTGCGTAATGATAATGTGAAGCAGCGCATCTATCTGGATGACTGTGTGCTGGATGCGTATACGTTGAACACCTTCGAGCACTGGGCCTTTGAGAATGGGTTGAATCCAAGAGTATCGGCGCTGGATCTGGATGGTGACGGGCAGACTAATCTCGAAGAGTATGCCTTCGGTGGCGATCCCGATGACAGTGGATCGATGGGATATGCCGCTCAGGTTTCAATAGCAGGTGACAGTGTGGAGGTCACTTATCCGGAGTTACGGACCAGTGAATTGATCTACGAACTGGAGTATTCGACGGATCTTGAATTTTGGGCAGAGGGTGGGTTTATTCAGCAAACTCCAGTCGAGCAGTATGGTTTGGATTACTGGAAGGCGATGAGCGTGATGGATACGAGTGCAGAAAAACTCTTTGTCCGCGTCAAAGCCGAAACACCAGTGGTAGAGGCCGATCCGAGTCTCTCGTCAGCGATTTATGTGCCAACGGGGTATGCCTATGTTTGGGGTGATCGGTTCGGGGGTGATGCCCTCGATGCCGATAAATGGTTTGTCGGTATGCGCGATCCGGATTCGGGAGATTTGGTGCCAGGTGCGAATGGGGACTATTTCCTGAACAATAAGTATGCCGGCTATGTGACCGAGGAGGATTCCTTCGTTGAAGACGGCTCGCTGATCCTGCAGAATCAGAAGCGCAGTTACACTGGCACGAGTCCGAGCGGAAATTATCAATACACCTCAGGCTGGGTGTCGTCGATGCATCGTGGCCATCTGAATAAGGGCTATATTGAAGTGCGGGCGAAATTTCCTGCGGGGGATAAGGTATGGCCCGCCATTTGGCTGGTGTCGGAAGACCTCGTCTGGGGCCCGGAGTGGGATTTATGGGAATATTTCGGCTACCGCGAGGATGTTGGCTATGACAACATGGGCATGCATCTGATGACTGGCTATGAGCAGGAGGGGAACTTGTGGCCGAACCAAGACGCTGCGCGTTGGGATGATACCTGGCTCGAAACATTCGATGCTGACTATGATGCGGAGGCATGGCATATTTTTGGTTGGGAATGGACTGATACTTATGCCCGGTGGTGGGTCGATGGTAAGGTCGTGCACACGCTCTACAAAAGTGATACGAAAAAGCCATCTGCATGGCCGGATGAGGAGATGTATATAATTCTCAATAACGGAGTGCGTAGCGCCTCGCCAGATTCCACGACGACTTGGCCGAATCAGCTGGTCATCGATTATATCGAAGTGTACCAAAAGCCATAAACACATTGTTCTATGAAGCTACTGTCGTTTTCGATCTTTCTACTCTTATTTAGCCTATCCGCATATGGCGCGACGAAGCCCAATATACTGTGGATCTATGCCGAAGATACGTCGCCATGGATGGGCTGTTACGGTGATGTGATGAATGCCGATGCGACGCCGCATATTGATTCGATCGCGGAGGCGGGGGTGCGGTTTGCTCGTGCCTATGTGCCCGCGCCTGTGTGTTCGGCGACGCGCTCTGCCATGATTGTCGGGCAAAATGCGATTCGCTTTGGTGGGCATGAACATCGCTCCTCTCGTGAAGGACCTAAGATTCATTTGCCAGATGGGTATCAGTTGCTCCCGAAGCTCATGCAGAGTCAGGGCTATACGACGTTTAATAATGGAAAGACTGACTACAACTTCGTCTGGGATGCTGGCGTCTATAACTTTAATTTGAAGAGTAAAACGGACTTTACTGCACTGATCGACAAGCAACCTTTTTTTGGGCAAATCCAAACAAAAGGAGGGAAAAACAATACCTGGAGATTCCCTGCAGAGCGAAAGGTGGATCCTCAGGAGGTTGCCGTGCCTGCGGATTACCCAGACAATCAAATTTATCGTGAAGTCGTCGCTCAGCACTACGATGCGATTCGGATGGATGATGATTTGATCGGTGACATCCTGCAGGGGCTTCAAGTGGCTGGCTTATCTGAAAATACCATCGTGGTCTATTTTTCCGATCATGGTGCCAATAATCTGCTGCGTCATAAGCAAATGACGACCGAAGGTGGGCTGCATGTGCCATTTATAGTGATGGGGCCTGAGCAGTATGTGCCGCAACAGCAAGTAAGGGACGATCTCGTCAATATGCTCGACCTCTCTGCGACGACTTTGGCATGGGCAGGAATCGAACAGCCCTCTTGGTATAGCGGACAGGATCTCTTTGCGGCCGATTTCAAGCCGCGCAATTTTGTTGCCGCACAGAAGGATCGCCTGGATCACACGATTGACCGCGTGCGCACGATCCGCACGGATCGATTCCGCTACGTGCGTAACTATAAGTTGGACCGTATCTTCCTGCAACCGCAGTATCGGGACAAACAGAACTATACGCAGAACCTACATCAACTTTATCGCGAAGGGAAACTCTCGGCGCGCCATCGTGAGATTTACTTCGGCGAGCGCCCGGCAGAGGAACTTTACGACGTATCAATCGATCCACATATGATGATTGATCTCGCAGGAAACTTGGATTTTGCAGATGAACTGGATCGACATCGAGCGATTATGGACGAGTGGTTGGCCGTGGGGGACCTGGGAGAGGGGGATGAGCCTATTGCGGCGCTCAAAGCCAATGGCGAAGGCACAAAATGGGGCGAGGGCGTGAGTGTGGAGTATGAGGCTTATCGTGACGACAGTGATGGCGACGGTCTCTCGGATAAATGGGAGACTTTGAACGGCCGTGATCCTCAGGATGGGCGATTGTATTTTGATTTCGACTGCGGTGGCTGGCAGACCGAGGGCTGGTTCTCTGAAGATATCAGTGCGAATTTAGCAGGTTCGCTCGGCACACTTGATTTTGAATTAGATGGAGTGTCCGGAAGCATTCGGCGTGAAGAACTGAATCTCGTCGTTTCAGAAGCGGACAAAGCATTGACCCTGGATGTGCGATCCAGTGGAGACCTGAAATGTATTATCTCTGTGAATGGACAAGCAGTGGGGCATGTTCGTATTGATGGCACGGATACATTTCAGACGACTTCTCTGGATGTGACTTCGTCTGGATGGGGTGATGTTATTCAATCACTTGAGCTTGCGTTTGAAGGCGATGCTGGAACAGTTATCGAAATCGATGCGATCCAGATTTATCGATAATGAGATATATCTTAATACTCTTTGCTGTCTTCATGAGTGTCGTGATGGCTAAACCGAATATCATCTATATTAATGCAGATGATTTTGGTGTAATGGATGTTGGTTTTAATAATTCCAAATACCACACATCTAATATCGATCGTCTTCGTGCTGAAGGGATGTTGTTTACTAATGCGTATGCGCCGGCGGCAAATTGTGCGCCTAGTCGTGCCTGTGTGTTTAGCGGTCAGTATGGTCCGCGTCATGGGGTGTATACGGTGGGCACTTCAGCGCGCGGTCATGTGAAGGATCGTAAGTTGATTCCGATCGAGAATACACTTTATTTGGCGCCAGAAATCCAGACCTTGTCAGAAGTGTTGCAAGCAGGTGGCTATAGAACGATTCATCTAGGCAAGTGGCACTTGGGCATGGATCCAACGGAGCAGGGCTTTGATCTGAACGTCGGTGGCTACAATATGGGTGGGCCGAAGGGTGGTTATTTTCTGCCGATTCAGAGCCAAGCAAAGGTGGCTGAGTATAACGACGATTATCCAGCAGGCACACATATCGCAGATGTCTTTGCCGATCAGGCAGTCAAGTTTATCCGCAGTCATCGTGAGGACCCGTTTTTTATGCACATGGCTTACTATCTGATTCATACGCCATTGCAGCCTGTACCCGAGATGGTGGATAAATACGGTGGGCGTAAAGACCGCTGGGCGATCTATGCATCGATGGTTGAAAAAATGGACGAGAGTATCGGAAGGATTCTTGCCGAGCTCGATGCTCAAGGGCTACGCGATGATACCTTGGTCTTGTTCTGTTCCGATAATGGCGCGCACTCTGATATCTCCAGTCAAGCGCCACACCGCTCAGGAAAAGGTTCGTATTTTGAAGGCGGTATTCGTGAGCCTTTGGTCGTGCGTTGGCCGGGGAAGGTTGAGCCGGACTCATTCTGCGATGTTCCTGTCATGGGGATTGATTTCTTTCCCACCTTTTTGGAGGCCGCACAGGTGCCAGTTCCCGAGAATAAAGTGCTGGATGGCCTAAGCCTCGTGCCTTTGTTGACTCAGTCCGGTCCGATTGCAGAGCGCACCTTGTTTTGGCACTTTCCGGTGTATTTGCAGTCGTATGCAGGGAAGGCAGATGACTCGCACGACCCATTGTTTCGTACGCGTCCTGGCTCTGCGCTACGTCAGGGAAAATGGAAGTTTCATCAATACTTCGAAGGCGGTCGTCTGGAGCTTTATGATTTAGATGCGGATCCGGGCGAACGAAAGAATGTCGCGAGTCTATTTCCTGAGAAAACCACTGAACTACATCAAGTGATGCAAGCGTGGCGTGGCGAACTGCAAGCTCCGGTACCGACCGAATTGAATCCGAAATTTATAAGTGCAGAGAACTAGGGAAATTTTTGAAATCACTATTTATGAATAGAAAAGTAATTTTAATCGCGTGTTTAATAGCGTTGCCTTCAATCTCAGCACACGCTGAAGACGCACCGCGTAAACCGAACGTCATCTACATATTAGCAGACGACCTTGGCTATGGTGAAGTTGGCTACAACGGGCAGGAGATGATTGAGACGCCAGAGTTAGACACGCTGGCAGAGGGGGGAATGACCTTTTCCGCGCACTATTGTGGCAATGCCGTATGTGCGCCGACGCGGTGTTCGTTGATGACTGGGCTGCATCCAGGACATGCTTACATTCGCGCCAACAGCCCGGGCTATCCCAATGGACAAACGCCCTTGCCTGAAGGCACCGAGACTGTGGCGACTTTGATGAAGCGAGCGGGCTACACGACGGCGGTCATCGGCAAGTGGGGCCTGGGCGGTGTGCTCGAAGATGTGCCAGACCCTGTGCTTAATAGCGGCCATCCAAATAAGCAAGGCTTCGATCATTTCTTCGGTTACTTGGATCAGCGAAAGGCGCATAATTACTATCCCGACCATCTCTGGCGTAACAACGAGTATGTCGCTTTGGATAATCCAGGTGGCGCTTGGGGCAAAGGGAATCAAGACTACAGTCATGATTTGATGACCGAAGAGGCTGTGAACTGGATCACTGCTAATCGAGATCAACCGATGTTCTTGTATCTGGCGTATTGTATTCCGCACACGCATTGGCAGGTGCCGGATCTCGGCGAATATGCGAATAAGGATTGGCCAGAGGAACGTTTCAAAGTTCAAGCAGCAATGGTGTCGCGTATGGATCGCGATATCGGTCGTATCAAGCGCTTGCTGGAAGAGCTGGAAATTTCCGATGACACATTGATCATCTTTAATTCCGACAACGGTGCACACGGGCAAGGCGGCACTCGCGAGTTTTTTGATACGACGGCTGGGCTCAAAGGCAAGAAGCGCCAAATGACTGAGGGCGGCGTGCGTTCGCCGATGTTGGCGTATTGGCCAGGGACGGTGCCTGCGGGCAAGGGCTCGGACCATATTTCGGCGTTTTGGGACTTTATGCCGACCTTAGCAGAACTGACAGGCGAGCCGATTAACGGACGAACGGATGGGGTTTCGATGTTGCCGACCTTACTCGGAGACATCGACGCGCAGGCGCAACACAAGTATCTCTATTGGGAGCTGTATGAAGGACGTCCCAATTGTGGTGTGCGTATGGGCAAGTGGAAAGGTATCGTGCTGGATCGGCGCAAAGGCATGGAGATTGAATTGTATAATCTAGAGGCCGATGAAACCGAAGAGGTCAATGTCGCTCACCAGTATCCAGAAGTGGTCGAAGCAATTCGCAAAGCGATGCTCGAAGCGCATGAGCCTAGCCCGTTTTGGGATAAGGGGAACCAGTCGCTCTATAACGGCTCCGCCGCCTGTGAGCTGAATGGTGTAAGCTTCAAGCCACGGGGCGGAAAAAAGAAAAAACAATGAAGCTTAGCTAACCGCAGTTAAGCGCTGAGATAAGTTGAAAATTTAATGCTTTAAGTGTTTCGCGAGAAAGCGATCCACGATGGGATGTGTTGTTTTCTGCTCCTGAAAGAAAAACATGTGCTTGCCACCTTCGTGGACGAAGAGTTCGAAGTTATCGATGCCGAGTTGCTGGCACCTCGTAGCAAAGTGCTCGTAATTGTAAGCGGGCACTATGGGGTCTTGGTCACCGTGCAGCATTAAGACCGGAACTTGATCTGCGTGCATCCAAGTTAAAGGAGCCAGTGGTCGAATGAAGTCCAAGTCCGACGATTTTTCTTTGGGCATAAAACCGAGTTGGCCGCGGCGTGATAGGCGTTCCTCGAAGTCGGTGGGAGCTGAAATCGCGACGACGCAGTCGACCGATGAGTCTTGGTCGTGATAGGCATCGCTTTTAAACTCCTTAGCTTCAGGGCTGAGACCCGCCATGAGCGCTAGATGCGCGCCGGCGCTGTAGCCTAACACTGCAATACGTTCAGGATCGGCGTGGATGTCGTCGCTGATGCTTTTGATGTAGCGAATGGCTTCTTTGACATCGAAAACGCATGCAGGGATGGGCGCTTCATGGTTGAGCCGATAGGCGATTGTCACGCCGACGTAGCCGCGTTGAGCGTAGCGCAGCGCCATCCATGCCATCTGATCCTTATCGCCTTTCGACCAGCCTCCGCCGTGAATACAGATGACGATTGGTAGTGCGCCAGTCGTATCATTAGGATAAGCGATGCCGACTTGCCCCGCTCGCAGTGGATCGGACTCTCTGTATTGTTGGACTGAATACGTAATGCCCTCTGGGACTCTAGGAGTCTTTGCCGGTGCGCGACCTTGTGGTTGCTGTGCATGACAGAAGGAAGCAGAGAGGATGAGTAGGCAGCATAAGATTTGTTTCATGGTTAGAATAGCTTTCATCCGTAGATTGAATTAAGTTGTTGTGAGCCTTTAGAGCTTATTTAAGCGAGTCTTTAGCTCTAGTTTCAGTTGATTGACCAATTGGGGGTAGTCTTCTGCGATGTTGTTTATTTCTCCCCGTGAACTCGAATGGTCGTAGAGTTCAGCATAGCCGTCAGGATGCAGGATCAGTCGATAGGATTCGGTGCGAATACTTGTGCGTTTGTCATGATAGGAGATGGCCACATGTCCCTTGTGACTGGGATTTATCAGTTGTGGTGTAAGCGTGGTTCCATTCACGAAGTCTGGGGAAGGGAGTTGAGCGATTTCACAGAGAGTGGGGAAGATGTCGGTGGTTTCTACAATTGCGGTGCTTGCTTGCCCTGGGCTCGGGATTCTTGAGTAGCGAATGATGAGTGGCGAGCGAAGTGACTCCTCGAATAGAGTGTGCTTTCCCCATACGCTATGTTCGCCTAAGTGCCACCCATGGTCGCCCCATAGAATGACGATCGTGTTCTCTCCCAGTGTTGATTGCTCTAGGCGCTCCATCAGTTTGCCTACCTGTGCATCCACATAGCTAACGCAGGCGGCATAGTGGCGGCGAACCTCATCTGCGAATGCAGGGTCTGTGTTGGGATCTCGTGACCAACGCTTATATTTCATAAACTCGCCAGAACTATGCCAGGTGCTTCGGTGCCGTGGCTTACTAGCGTACGGAATTGGTGGCAGTTCTAATTCGGCATAGAGGTCGTGGTATTTTTTGGGGGCACCAAACGGTAGGTGTGGGCGGATAAAGCCCACTGCGAGAAAGAACGGTTGGTCGGACGCATCTAGAATCTCGAGCTGTTTGAGTGCCTTCTCGGCGATCCATCCATCTGGGTAACTTAGATCATCTCCATCAAAAGCTTCGAAAACATCGAGCTCTGTCTCTGTTCGAATTTTTCCCTCAGCCAGTGCATGCATCACTCCGCGTGGATGCTTCCACTCACCATTAGGTTGTAGATTTTTATTCCATGAATTTGGCATTTCTACTTGACTAGGATTATCCCAATTTTTACCTCCCAGTCCGCCTGGGTGATGAGATATTTTACCAACGGCAACTGTCGTATATCCATGTTGCCTAAACCAGGCGGGTAGACTCGGTCCTACAAAACGTTTACCATCTTTGAGCTGTTTAGCGCGATCGAAAAGGGCATAGTTTTTAGCTTCTGGGCAATAGTCCCCTGTTAGTAAGCTGTAGCGTGAGGCTCCGCAGGTCGGCGCATTGACGTAATGATTGTGAAAAGCGCGGCCACTCGCTGCTAAGCGGTCGATATTCGGCGAGTGGATATAATCGACACCAAAGCAGTTCAGTTCGGGTCGCAAGTCATCCACGCAAATGAGTAAAACATTTTTTTTCTGAGTGGCACTGGCGGTAATGGCGCAGAGTATAGTCGCGTATAAGGTGATATTTATTAACATAACAGAAGTGAATCTAGAGGCATCTAAAGCTTTCCTCGTGCACTACGCTACCGTCGACGGCGTGGTGGTAAAAGTGGAGTGTTTTACTAGCGCTATCGAGGTCAACTCTAAGGAATCCCCCTTTGATGCGTAGAAAGTGGTGCATGTCTTTGCGTAGTTCTTCACTGTAACCAGCAGCATGTTGATCTGAAGCCGGTCCACATGAGAATTCGCGCAGTCCAGTAATTGGATCAACGCTTGAATATTGCCAATGGCGATCACCGCATATGACGAACATGTTATTCTGCTCTGCCATAAAAGCGCGCAGTTTATTCCCTTCGTGGGAAAACCCACGGTTTGCATGGTTGTCATTTTTGTTCCAGCGGTCTGGACCTACAATTGGAGTTGGGCTGATGAGGATTTTGAATCTTGCATCGGATGCACGCACTGTATCGAAGAACCATTTTTTTTGCTCACTACCCCAGATCGTTTTTTTCGGACCATCAGTTATGGTGTTTGCGCTGCGAAAGTCACGGCCTTCGACGAGCCATATTTGTAGGTCCTTACCCCAACGAACTGTGCGATAAGTCTTATCACCCATTGGCACTTGTTCGCGAAAGGTCGCTAACCCTTGTTTCCAAGTTAGGTCAAAGTAATCTGTGCCTGGCCATGCATCATCTCGAGTGGTATCATGATCATCTTTCATGAAATAACTTGCTGTGTGGCTATGGAAGTCTCGCAGATAGGGCATTGAATAGAGGCGATTCCATTTAAAGCGGGCCAGCTTCAAATTCTTAGCATAGGGAGCGGGCTTATCGTAGTACTCAATGTCGCCCGTGTGAACGAAGAAGTTGGGCTGTAGAGCCTGCATTTCTGGGTAAATCTTATGTCCATTGAGTGGATCATCGCGGCGGGGGTAGTCACCACAGGTGGTGACGACGAAGCGCATATCGCTTGAGCTATCGGCCTCAGGTGCGGTACTGAAGCTGCCACTTAATTGACAGCTATCGCCAGACTCATTTTTGCCTTCGACTCGTATTTCGTAATGCGCTGCTGAATCTAACGATGTGAGTCTAAACTGATGGGTGTAATCGTTTTGCGGATACACTTGTTCCCATTGCGTGGTTTGTATTGAGCTTTTAGCGCCTGTGCGCCAATAGCTAAGCCTGACTTCACCGGCAGTGCCGCAGACACTACCTTGCATTATGCTAAGGTCGGGAAATGTTGGCTGAGTGTCTGGCCATACACTATTCGGATCGCCTGGTATGGACTTAGGGAATGCCACTCCATCTGTATTACGCTCTGGGTTCTTAGTCAGTCGAGTCCATATGATGGCGCTGTCAGAGTCGACTTCACCGATTTTTATCCCGTTTGCCATATGTAATTTGGGCAGGTTATTGAGTTCCTTGACCTTTATGTTTCTAAAGTGGACTTCACCTTGTTTTCCAGAGTGCACCTGAAGTCCAAAAAAACCTTTTAGGAACTGATCATCAACCCAGTGAGCAGCGGGTAAGCCGTTAATCCAAGTTTTTACTATTCCCTTATCCGCTTTAATCGTGACTCGATTCCAAACATCTCTTTTTAAGGCCTGACGCACAGCACTATGAGCTTCGAGCCACAATGGATAAATCCAAGCGGCATATCCCTGGCCGTAGATTCCGCCAGACCAACCGCGTTGACGCTTTAACATTGGCGCGAAACCTTCCATCTCACACTGTGGACCAAAGACTTTATCGTAGGGTCGCATCGGCTCATGTTGTGCGCGGAACATAATGCCGCTGTTACCATCGATGACCCATTTTAATTCCGCAGTAAAAATGAAGTCGTTGTAGTCGTCGCGCAGAGTCGACAAATAGGTGCTGGGCGAACCTTTTACGCAGGTACCTACAATACGATCCGCGCGGGCTTCAAAGGTAGAATAACCCCCGCGAGCTGTCCAATTGCTGAGGTCTTTGCCGTTGTAAAGACTGACGAAACCCTCATTAAGATCGGGCTCGGACTCGCTGTTAATTCGCGCTTTTTCGGGCGCAATGATGCGCTTTTGATTCTCGTATCTTTTTATGAATGGTTGCTGCGCTTCGGATACTTGATTAGCTCCACAGAATGAAGTGCTAGAGAGTATGCCTAATAGGAGCGTAACTTTTTTCATAGATGAATCACTAGATAATAGAGCTTACAGCTTATAGTAGGATTCCCATCCCTTGCGCGGAGCAGGGTCGAGCAGTGTATTGGCAGCAGGGTTATTGGTGATGCGTTTGTTGTGACGATCGAATTCGATTTGCCCACCAAAGCGTTGAGCTAGTATACCCAAAGTCATAACTTGTGTTAGCGTTCCACTGACGCTGAAAGGAGAGCGGGGACTTTCCTCTCCCTTACATGCGAGTAAGAAGTTTGCATAATGGTTAGAGTTCTTCTGTGGGAATAGAGGTAGTGATGCGCGCATATCAAGGAATTTAGACCGCGGTACAATTTGGAGTGGTTGCCCGTGGTGTCCGCCCTTAAACACGAGCTCTTCACTGTAGAGCTCTTTGCCTGGCCCCAAAAGTGTTTGTTCTTCTTCGCTGTCGCTGTAACGGGCATCTAGTTTTGGTATATTATTGACCCCGTCATACCATGTGACTTCGCATGCAGGTAGATTAGGGCCGCGCTCGGGAAAGTCGAAACGTATAGTCGAGGACTCTGGATAAACTAAGTCGTAAGGATTAATGCCTCCTCGATCCAAAGTCACGATACGTTTGGGCAGTCCTAGTTGGAGAAAACGGTGACTGGTATCCAGAATATGTGGTGCCCAATCGCCAAAGCAACCGCTGCCGAATTCATACCAACTACGCCACTGCTGCGGATGCAGCTTATTACTAAACGGTCGCTCAGTCGCGACCACATCATGCCACTGTTCCCACTGTATATTGCCTGAAATAGGCTCGCTGGGATAGCTATTTGCAGTGCTTCCCCAACCGTGCCAGCGACGTTTGATATTCATATGGGCGGTGATTCGCGTAATGTCTTTAATGATGCCTGCCTCTGACCACGCTTTAAACTGGAAGTAGTTGGGGCCGGAATGTCCTTGGTTGCCCATTTGAGTGACGACGCCACTGCGTGCAGCAAGATCCATAAGACGCTCACATTGAGCAAAGGTATGAGCGAGTGGTTTCTCAACAAATACGTGCTTACCGAGCGACATGGCGAGCATGGTCGCGGCAAAGTGCGAATGATCGGGGGTAGCGATGAGGACAGCGTCGATGTCATCGGCCATATCATCGAACATTTTACGAAAATCCGTGTAAGCGCTTGCCTGTATGTGGCTCTGTTCTGGTATTGCTTCGCCATCCTTCACGACTGGTGGCTTGCGAGTGAGCCGGTGGACGTAGCGCGCTTCATGAGTATGCGCAGCATTCATATCGATGTCGCAGAGTGCGACGACATCACACAATCCCGAGCTTAGTAGAGACTTGCGGTCTCTGTTGCCTTGATTGCCAATGCCGATGATTGCCAGTCGTATTTTTTCACTAGGTGCCAGTCCTGTAGACGATTGATTGCCTAATGCGATGTAGGATGGAAGTATAGTCAGCGCACCAAAGGCACTCGACGTTTTAAGAAAACTTCGGCGAGAGAGCGGTTGGCGCGTGTGCTGGGGCTTCATGATTTATTAGGCAGTATGATAGCTTTCGGTCGATCTAATCTTTGTGTGCAAAACCATTTAAAATTTGGTCAATTTAATTATACGCCTTAGTTAGCAAAAGGGGATTCCTGATCTGTACGGAATGGGAAGGCGGGCATATTATCTGAACCGAAGAGGTTGAGGTTTGGAAAATTTTCCCAGCCATAGCGAATTGATTTTGGCTTGCTGATGCCTGGGTGTCGCACACGTATTTGATTGTATGCGATGACCTCGCCAGTGGCGCGTTCATACTCGCCATTTGCATTTATCACAGTGAAGCCCAACACCTCGCCATCATTATAATTCATGTCTTTGATTAAAGGATCCCTAGTGCTCAAACCGCTGCCGATATTTTTGAGAGTGATGAGGGTCGATTCACCATTAAATTGGTGTGCGCTATACTCTGGTGATTGTGGCACGCTACTCTGCTTATACACCATAGATTGTGCGGCGTAAGCCAAGCGCTTGCCGACGTTTTCCTTATAGGGGGGGTGAATATCTCTCTGCATGCCGCTATCGATAACACATACCGTCTGGCAGTTATCTAGGTCTTCAATATTTTTTTGGGACTCGCGTATCCAGGGCCAGTTGTGGCTCGTATTTATTTTTTCACTGGCATTGCCAAATCCAGGCAGCTGCACGACGAGAAATGGCATGGTCGCATTGCCCCAGTTGGCACGCCATTTTACGACCAAATCTTTCAGTAGGGTCTCGTATTGTGCGCAGCTTTGACGGGTCCTAGCATTTCCTTCTCCTTGATACCAAAGCACGCCTTTAATTGGGAGTTGATACAGCGGAGCGATCATCCCGTTGTGAAGTGCGTAGGGTCGTTTATTACTTGAAGGACTGCCCAAGGGGGGTTCGGGCTTCCAACTGACTTTCGCGCCACTGGCTTTTTTTAATTCCCATTCTTTAACAGATTGAGCGTAGCCAATCTTCTTGCCCGGCCAATCGAGCACTGCCTGCTGATAATCTTGCACAATAAAAGCGTATTCCTCGCGTTCCTCCAATGATCCGGGGGGCATCCAAGCGGTGATGGGTGTACCGCCTCGGCAGGATTGTATTAGGCCAATTGGTATGTCTACGGCTTTGGCAAGATATAAGCCAAAGAAGTAACCCGTAGCGGAAAAGAGACGTGTGCGCGTGCGTGGTTCGATTGGATACCAGCCTTTATCGAAGCGGTGCTCACGTGTGATAAATTCTTGCGGATCGTTAATGGGCATCCGTTCCACACGAAAGATCCGCATTTGGTCATGCTGTTTGACGGGGTGTCCTGTGTAGAGCTCTGGAAATTTACCTTTATAAGTTTCGATCGCGCTATCCATGTTGGATTGTCCTGCGCAAAGCCAGATGTCACCAAAGGTAACATTGCTCAGGGTAAGCGTGTTAGATGAACCTGTGACTGTGATCCGAAAACTGCCTCCAGCTGGCATGGCTGGTAAGTCTACTTGCCAACGACCATCTGTGATTTCCCCAGTGTATTCCTTGTTATTGAAGCTGACGACCACTTGCTTCTCCTCGTCAGCCATGCCGCGCAGCGGTATGGTGACCTCGCGTTGCAGAATCATGTTATCGGAGAAAACGGGTGCGAGCTGGATTTTTGCGCAGAGGGGAGTGGCTGTGGTCAGAATGAATGCCAATGTAATATGTAATGAACGTTTCATATGATGGACGCTTAAGCTTAATGAATAAGGTCTTCTTCTAGGCGGTCGGTCACCGTTTTATAAGGTATCGCCGCAGAGTGCTGAAGGACGTGAAGTTGCACTTTAAGTGATTCTGCGATTTCCGGATACTTTTTGATTACGTTATGTGCTTCAGCGATGTCTTCGCTTAGGTCATAAAGCTCAGGAGACCCGGGCTTGGGTTTGTATTTGCTGGCGTGAAATTCGATATATTTCCAATTGTCTTTGCGCAGTGCTACGGCATTCGCAGCTTCCTCAATCATAAAGGGAAGGCCTTGCTCCGACCTGCCGAGGAAGGCGTCGAGTGTGTTGCGGCTATCGACTGCGGCGCCTCGAGGGAGATCGAGCTCGAGTAATGTTGCGAAGGAGTGCAGGAAGTCGATCTGGTTGACTAAGGCATCGGAGGTGCCAGTCCGGATATTTCCAGGCCAGCTGATGATGAGAGGCACGCGGGTTCCGCCTTCGTAGATTTGGTATTTTCCGCCGCGATATGGGCCTGCAGCGTAGTGATCACGGTCATTATTGACCGTAGAGGTTTTGGCACTTGTGCCATCGACGTAGCCGTCATCATAGGTGGGGCCATTGTCACTGGAAAAGATGACCAGGGTATTTTCGAGTAGCCCGTTGGCTTCTAGCGCATCGATGATTTGGCCGACGCTCCAGTCGAATTGCACCATGGCGTCGCCACGATAGCCGAGTTCGGTTTTTCCCTGAAAGCGTGGGTGTGGTGCGCGCGGCACATGAATGTCCTGAGATGAGAAAAACAAAAAGAAGGGTCCGTCTTTGTGGCGACTGATGTAGTCGCGCGCTTTGTCGACAAAGACATCGGCCATGGTCTCGTCATCCCAGAGTGCAGCTTTGCCGCCAGACATGTAACCGATACGACCGATTCCATTGATGACGCTGTGGTTATGGCCGTGGCTGCTTTGGTAGTAAGTCATCGCCTCGCGATTGGTTTTGCCGTCGGGGTATTCGGTGCTGCCTGGGCGGTTGACTTGCTGCGGGTTGAAGCCGACATAGATTGGATCGTTTGGATCGTAGTTGACGACATTGTAGTCTTCCAAATAGACGCATGGCACACGGTCGTTGGTGGAGGGTAAGAGGAAGCTATAGTCGAAGCCAATCTCAAGTGGACCGGGTTTGACTTCGCCATTCCAGTTTGCGGGTGATTCTTTGCTTCCCAGTCCTAGGTGCCATTTACCGATGACTGCAGTTTGGTAGCCAGCGTTTTTAAAAAGGTCGGCGATGGTGTAGGTATCAACTGGAATCGCCAGTGGTGCATTGGGTGCGAGGATCCTGACGTTGGCACGAAAGCCGTGGATACCAGTGAGCATGGAGAAGCGTGATGGGCTACAGGTGGCAGCGGAGCAATGACCATCGGTGAACTGTAGTCCGCCCGCTGCGAGTGCATCGATGTGTGGCGTGGGAATTTGTTTCGATCCGTAGGCACCGACATCACCGTAGCCGACGTCGTCTCCGTAGATGATGACGACGTTGGGTTGATTGCTTGACGCCTGTGAGCAGAGGCTGAGTGGACATGCTACGGCCACAGAGAATCCGATAATTATGTGCAGGATTCGATCAATCATTTTGGCGTATTTGTTAGAAGTGATGGACTAGCCAAGTTCGAAATATCTACAGACGCTCCCACCATTTATCAGCCATCAGTGTTGGGAAGGTGCGGTCTTTGAGTTGATCGTCCCACGCCTCCCATGCTTCGAGGAGTTCTTTACTCTTTTCTGGGCTTTGTTTGCGTAGGTTCTTGGTTTCGCTAAGGTCATTCTCGACATTAAAAAGCTGGTAGCTGTTCTTGTGTCGCTGTGTGTTGGCTACAAGCTTTGTATCACCATCACGAATACACATGGCTTGCTGTTCCCATTTACGCCAGAAGAGTTGGTCGTGGGGTGCTTCGTTATTTTCACCTGTGAGATATGGAATCAAGTTGACGCCATCCAGGGGACGGTCTTCTGCGATTTTGACTCCAGCCAGAGCGGTGATCGTGCCCATAATGTCGAGTGAGATGATTGGGTGGGAGTAGACTTGTCCTGCAGGGATTATTCCTTTCCACTGCATTGCGAAAGGCACGCGAATACCACCTTCAAAGAGATCTGACTTGGCTCCTCGCAGGGCGCCGTTGTCAGAGGCATTTTTAGTGAGTGCACCGCCATTGTCGGAGAGGAATACGACGATGGTCTCATCCTCGATATTGTGTCGGCGAAGACTCTCCATGACGCGACCGACGCCATCGTCAACACAGCTGACCATGGCAGCATAAGTACGGCGTTTCTCGTCGGCGATGTCAGGGAATCGTAACAGGTATTTCTCGGTGGCTTGTAGTGGTGCATGAGGGGCGTTATAGGCAAGGTAGAGCATGAAGCGCTGATCGGCCTTTACCTTCTCTTCAATGAAGCCAGTAGCCGCATCTGTAAGAACATCGGTAAGATAGTCTTCCTGCACATCAATACGTTCAAAGTTTTCCAATAGACGTGTGTTATACCACTCCCATATGCGTGTGACCTCGGTGAGATCGTTGAGCTTATAGTTCTTAGGGAAGTAGCTATGCCCACCAGAGAGGAATCCATAGAAATAGTCGAAACCACGGTTGAGCGGGTGATTGCTTGTATGGCTTCCCATGTGCCATTTCCCGATGATGGCGCTGGAGTAGTTTGCTTTATTGAGCACTTCCGCAATGTTTTCTTCGGACTTTGGAAGACCTGCATCTGGATTGCTGGGATCGATGGTTGGGTTTGTAGTAAAACCAAAGCGATCTTGATAGCGACCTGTCAGTAAACCTGCTCGACTTGGTCCACACACTGGGTAGGAGACATAGCCATCGGTAAACCTGACTCCATCAGCAGCGAGTTGATCCAAGTGGGGGGTAGGAATGTCGCTACAACCGTTGAAGCCAACGTCATTGTAACCTTGGTCATCGGTTAGAATGATAATTAGATTCGGAGTCTTTGCACAGAGACTGCAAGTGAGTAAACTTGCTGCAATACAGAGTAGGTAATAATGGTTCATTGGATAAATGATTTAATAAATAAGGGAACTTACTACTAGGGAAGTGTAGGAAATATAGAAGAAGATGATCAGAAGGAAATCGATTTAAGCACAAGCGGCATCTAGAGCTCCTTGCTTTGAAGTAACTCACGAGGTTCGACTGGATTAACAGTGCCATTTTTAACATCGCGTGGAGTCGATTTAAAGGATCGCTTAAATGCGGTAGCAAAACTTTGGCTGCTTTGAAAACCGACCATTAAGGCTATTTGCGTCACATTCATAGAGGAACCAAGCAGTAGTTCATATCCCTTAATTAGCCGGATTTTCCATAAGCTGGCCATTGGGCTTTCTCCGGTTGCCACACGAAAAGCCTTAGTGAGCTTACTTTCAGAAACTGCGAGACGATCGGATAGTTTTTTGAGGTCCCAATGTTCGCTGTATTCACGCTCAAAGAGATCGGTGGCGAGTAGCACGGTTGGGTTTTGTGTGAGTTCCGCAGGGATGATCGATTCGATGGTTTCGTCGTTAACGAACTCTTGCATCGAGTAAACAAAGGCTTGAAATGCCATGCGGGCGATTTGCTCGCTAAATGGTCCCGGGGATGCGTGCTCGTTGACGATTGTTTTTAGGAGCGATTTATGTTTGGGAAGGAAGCGTCGGTTTATGTAGCTAAATCCCCTCCATGCCTCAAGCAGTTCGGTCTCGTCTTGCAAGGCGCGGCGCATGGAGAAGCCTATCCATAGCGTGTGGTTGTAGGAGAATCTTTGGTCGAGTCGCTCCATGGTGGTGCCATTCGAGAGGACGAGTAAATTCCCGTTGGTTAGCCGTTCGTCCTTGCCATTAATTCTGAAATGACATTCACCTTCAAGTTGAAGCAGACAGGTCCAGTTAGTTAGTTTTTTAGAGACTGGTTTAAGTCGTGGGGATGACCAGTGTTCGCCTAGAGAGTTGACTCCGGGCACTAGCACTTCGTCTCCATACATGCTGAATCCGGAGTAGATTCCTTCTGGTAGGTCAATGGGCATAGTTTTTAAGGGGTGGGTGGAGATTAGCCACGTTTACTGATCGTAGTAGGAAGTTCAACGTTATCGAGAGTGGCTTCTAGACGATCTATTTCGGCAGCCATGAGCTGGCAGCGAGCTTGATGGTTGCCTTCGAATGCGAGGTTGGTAGTTTCCCACGGGTCGTTTTTCAAGTCGAAGAGTTGCGTGGTTTTGGAGCCATAGTAGCGTATGAATTTATACTGCTCATCGACCACCATACGGCCGCTCCCTTTGCTTTGTGCGTGCAAGTAGTGGCGCCACTGCGTGTTCTTCTGTTCAAGCAGTGGTCGGAGGCTGAGGCCTTTGAGACCTTTTGGGGGCTCAACTTCTGCGTAGTCACAGAGAGTCGGGAAAAAATCCAAGCCCGAGACTAGGTGTGTCTCGTCAAGCACGCCTTCAGGGATCTTTCCAGGGAAACAGACCATCGTGGGCACGCGTGAAGAGCTTTCATAGAAGTTGTCTTTAAACAGCATCCGGTGGTAGCCGTTTGCATCTCCGTGGTCGGAGGTGAAAATGATCAGTGTATTCTCATGCTCGGGAGATCGCTCAAGTGTATTGAGGATATAGCCGACGTTGACATCGACCATCTCAACCATCCGGTAGTAGAGCCATGCTTGGTGCCCCCAATTCTCTTCGGTCCAGTTTTCGGTGAATTTCATGAGGCCGTTGTGCATCTGTTTGAGCTGCTCAGGCTCGCGGCGGTCAAAGTCGAAGTTGGGCGGAAACGAAGGTAGTTGATCTTTATGGTGTGGAAAGGGGAAGGGGTGTTCCGAAGTTCGGGGGGCATTGCCACAGTCATGTGGGTTCATTAGCCCGACTTGGGCGAAGAAGGGGCGCGTTTGATCGCGGTTGGCTAGGAAGGTTTCAAATGAGAGAGCAACGAGGTTGTCGCTGTATTCGCCCTGCGGGTGTGAATTGTGTGGCACAAGTTGAAAGGACTTATGCAAGGGGCGGCCCGGCACGTGCCATTTGCCGATATGCACGGTTTGATAGCCATTCTTGCCCAGCCATTGACCATAGTCGGGTAGATCGACGCGCAAGGGGCGGTTGTTGACTGCGACATTATTCTCGCTTGGAAAGTGACCAGTGGCCCAACTTGCACGGGCAGGGCAGCAGATGGGGTCTGGCGTGTAGCTTTTTGAGAAATCAACACTGCGCGCGGCTAAGCGGTCGATATTCGGTGTCTGGAGGTGTGGGTTTCCGTGGCAACTCAAGGCCATGTGGCTGAGTTGGTCCAGATTAAGAAAGAGGAGATTGGGCCGCGCATCGGGGCCTGCATTTTGTAGTGCTGCACTTGGGGCAGCATCTGAGTGCGTGAAAAAAGCCGACATTGTGAGTGCGCTGCCGGCCTTCAGGAAGTCGCGTCGGGAGAAGCTGCTTGAGTCTGTAGCGTGTAACATGAAAAAAGCGTAATTAGACGTTTTGAGCTTCTGTTAGTGTGTAAGCGACGTTGCGGCCGATGACCGCGAGCACGTTGGAGTGCGTATCCATCCAAAAGAACAGAGGCAGAATCGCTGGCCCAAGGAGTGCGTATCCATGAACGTTTGTCTGAATGCCTTCGATCTCGATCGTATCATCGGGCAGTGGGGTGATTTCTAGGCCCGGTCGAAGCATGGTCAGGTCGTCTAGATAATCGACTGTAGAAGGTTGGGCTTTGGAGCGCTGAAAGCGTTCGATCAGTGTGTATAGGGATGTGACAGGGCAGACGGTGGTGAGTTTCATATTCGATATTCCTTTGCTGGCAGCGGTCAACTCGATGGTTCCATCCTTAACTCGACCGTGCTTTTGCATCGGTCCTAGCTTATCATAGAGGTATGATTTTACCGGCAGGATAGGGGTGGAGGCATAGCTCATTTGCCAGTGTTGCAGTGTGCCAATGGCATCGTCTGCGTAGTCTATTTTCGCCGTAATGTCTTGCTTGGAGGCAGGCGCTTGTCCGGTCCATGTCGACCATTCGCGAGAATGCTTCACGGTCATCGAATTTTTTCCGCTGGAGTTTGTGGTGCTTTGGATCTCAAGAGTGCCCTCGTGGCGCACTTGAGGAAACGGTCCGACGCGTTTACCACCTTCGTTACGATACTCATAATTGCGCATGGCATGAAGATCGTAGCGTAAACGTAGTGGACGATTGGCTGCTAAATCTTTGTTAAAGCACCGTAAATAACTGGGATAAAGGTCGAATGAGGTGTGCATATTCTATGTGTAGATAGAGGTATACTATACTGTTTCGCGAATGCTGCGTGATTCACACTGTGAATTATGTTTCTCAGGCGGTAATTTGCAACCGATCAATGATCAATCTTGCGACTCTTTGCGCCTTTAGTCGCAAACTGTCTGGATTTGGCTACTTCGTGCGTTCCTTTGGATTGATTTGCTTAGGATCGATCGGATAGGTGATTAGCTCGCTATGGCCGTCTAAGAAGACTGCTGGTGTGCTATCATTGTTGCCGTGTAAATAGAAAATTGACTGTCGAGCGCTTGGTTCCTGAAGGAGCGAAGCGTTTGCCGCTGCGGATACCGTTAATTGATAACTGCCACTGACGGCATAGATCGTGTCCGAAGGATAATCGAACTCTGCCATGCGTCGTTGGTTAGAGCTTTGTTGCGCGGCTGGCTTCCATGCTGCTTTGCCATCGACCGAGCGTCCATATTTCTGGTTGAATACAGAATTGATCGCATACGTGAAGGGGAGGCCTCCTATTCTGATCATATTTTCCGGCACATTAGGGTCATTCGTTAGGGCTAGTGTGGCGATTTGTTGATCCCAATTGAGCTCTTTTTCCGTGGAGATGTATTCGGCGATGTTCTGCATCGCATTCATGAACTTTCCTTCCTCTTGCCCGATGATCTTACCATTGTTTTCTTGCGAATAGAGTGAGTTGGCCATGCCGATTTGGCGGACATTGTTGACGGCCTTAACTGTAGCGGCCTTTTTGCGCACCTTGCCTATCGCGGGAATGAGGATCCCAGCCAAGATCGCAATAATGGCGATGACTGTCAGGAGTTCGATAAGTGTAAACCCCCTAGGGGACTGAGTCGGCTTGGATGTGCGCATTGAATAACAGTTGGGTGAGGTGTCTTTTGTCATTAGTATATTACATGACGTATGCCTTTGCGTCTCTCAAAGCGTAAAAACTGTGTCTCAATATGTGAAATTTGGAGGCGAACTGTGGTAGGAATTGTAGGGCTTAAGTTTTGTTGAGCATGTACTTGTCCGGCTGGCGGTCTCGATCTCATTCAGGCAGCCGATATATAAAATTCACATTATTTTGTTTTATTGGGTAGATTGGCGTGCTGCGAATGTAAATTACCATTTCGCGAACGCTACAAAGTGGGGATACTGTTTAAATAACCACTTCGTTGTTTTTCGCTCCCCTTTCGATTGCTGCATTCATGTCTTTTATATCCAAATCTTTCCAATTGTGCTTGTTTTGTGCGCTCGTGCTGTCTGCTTTCAGTGTCGCTTCTGTGCCAACGACCACGACAGTTGACCCTGGGCAGAACGAAGGCGCAACAGACTCCAGACCTTCCACTACGCCGATAGTTCACGAGGATGCATCGATTCAGTGGGACGATCTACACTATCAGGCGAAACCTGACGGTAATACGATGTATCTGGTATCGACCTGTGGCGTGCTCATTGAAGGCAGCAGCTTTACCATTAAAGCTCCGAGCGGTTCACAGCATTCGAATCTACTCCCATGGGAGGTGCGCTATCAAGTGAAGGAGGACGCATTGGTTTTCAATGAACCGATAAAAATCAAGGGCGCGGCGGGCCACTTGAAAGTGGCAACCACGCTCACCGGTGAGCGTGCATTACGCTTTGATCTGGATTTTTCGGCCACAGGCTACAGTGCCTTGCGTGAGACGCTGAACTTACCGCTTAGCTTTTATGGCGAACAGGCCTTCGAAGTGGATGGAGAGCGTTTTGATTATTCTGTAACGCAAGAGCGTCGGTCGGTGCTTCTCAAACGGCGGCCGTTTCAATCATTTAGTTCACTGAGTGATTCTGGTGATGGTTTCGTGCTGTTGCCGCAGAGTGGGTTGGAGATTGAAGTGCTCAATGCTGTTGACTGGAAAGGTATTCGCTCGATTTGGGTGAATCTCTATCCTGTTGATGGGCAACACATCATTTATGACTTACAGTTACCCGTATCTGACACAAATGCCTCCTCACTGGACTCGGCCTCCGTTACGCAGAACATTTTAAGCAACAGTAGCTTTGAGTTGGGCCGTGAAGAGTGGGGTGTGATTTTTAATAAAACCGACGTCAGTTCCGGATGGGATCTTACTAAGAATACCGCCTCTCATGGGCAACAGAGCTTGAGAGTGTCGTTGGTGCCTCAAAACACGGCGTTTGAACCAGTGGCAAAGCACGCTACGATTGCTTCGGACTATTTTGAGGCTCATGCCTTGGATCGATTGACCGTTTCGGCGGACATGAAGGCAAGTGCGCCAGGGCAGAAAGTGAAGCTACAGGTGCGCTACGTGCCGACGGCCTTGGTGCCGAACCGTGGTAGCAACCTGATTGAGAAGACAGTGACACTTACTCAAGATTGGGCCCGCTATTCCTTTGATGTGCGTCTGCCTTTAGCTGCCAAGAACGCCTATGCCATCGCAGTTGCCATTCCGCCCACTACGGATAAGGTAGAAGTCTATTTGGATGCCGTGGCCGTGACACCCAAAGGCAATGCCGATTACAAGCCGCAGCAAGTGATCGAGGCCAATTCGGATACAGTGCGTTATCATCGCGTCTATGAACCACGCGAAGCCTTTGATGTAGTCACAGTGATTCGTAATAACTCGGATGTCACAATCTCGCCCCCTGCACGTATTAGTATCCTTGATACGCATGGTAATGTGGTATTTGAGAGTGAGCGGGGTGTTGGTGAGATCGCCGCACAGTCGAATGCAATAATTGCTTGGGAGACGCCAGGCTTTGTGCTTCAGGGAATGTATCGTGTTGTAGTCTCAGTTGGCGAAGACTTACATCGCATCTCGCTCGCTGTGGTGCGTGCTCGCACAAGTAAGCAAGTTGATCCTTCCATTCGCTTTGGAACAAATATCAGCGACCTACGCGAGTTTTGGGCGATGGAGCGCATTGGCCTTGGGTGGTCGCGTTTTGCCTTTGATTGCGGGCTTGGAAGTTTGATGACTAAGAAAGGCGTTTGGAATGAAAGACAGGCCGCAAAGCTGGATGCCGTGCTCGATTATCAAGCATCTTTTGGAGTGACGCCGCTGGCGGTGATCGGCCCCGGCATGCCGAAATGGGCTTCGCGTGCGCCAGTCGGTTCGTCTGCCTCACGTGCCTACACGCATCGTGATGATGTGCAAGCTGAGTTTGATGACTATTTGAACCGTTTGATTGACTTAGCGGATGGCCGCTTGCATGCCATTGAAACATGGAATGAGCCGGACATCCCGCTGTTCTATCGTGGCACGGTTAAAGAAATGGCCGACTTTACGGCGCATGCCTATGAGCTGATTAAGGCGAAAGACCCCAATATCGAGGTCGTAGGTCTGGGACTAGCAACGCCAGCGGAGACTCATAATCATTTCCTGAAGGACTTACTCGGACACACCGGCTTGGAACCGTTCGATGCGATTTCATACCACCCTTATACCGAAGGGCGTCGCCATCCAGCACGTGGAGATTTCCGTGAAGTGGTGCAGGGGTTTGACGAGGCGGTGTCTGAATTTGGCGAAGCCCCGTCATTTTGGGCAACCGAGTTTGGCTACTTTAGTTTGGCAGAGGATGCGAAGACCTTCGTGCCTTATAAAAATCCATTTGTTGCTCGCGAGATACTTAACGAGGAGGAGTGTGCATCGGCGTATATACAAGCGGTCTCTACGGCATTTGCTAACGGAGTCGAAAAGTCCTTCTACTTTATCCTGCTAGAGGGCGACCTGCTGGATCGTTGGCTACATGGCTGGGTCGGCCCAGGGGGGCGCACTGTCGAATCTGGATTCATCGCAGCTGCTGCGGCTTGTGATATCATGTATGATGTCGAGTGTGACGGTCAGGATGACCTTGGCGATGGATGCTGGCAGACACGCTTTAGCGGTCCAGAGTTTGACTTTGTCGTCTTGTGGAGTGAAGGCGGAGAGCAGACGCGTGAGCTGCAGACCGACTCAATCGTAGCTGGCCGCGACCTTTACGGAAATTTTTTCGAATTAACTCCTGAAAATGGCGTTGTCCGGATCCCATTTACTGAAACCCCAATCTATTTGATGGTGAAAGACGTGCGATAATTTTAATAATGAATATGTCATCTATACTCCGTTCTCTCTGCTTGGGACTGTTCGCACTCTGTGCGGCAGTGTGTCTACAGGCTACCAAACCTAATGTAATTTTGATCGTCTGTGATGATCTGAATACAGACATCGAAGGCTATGGAGGTCATCCACAATCTCAGACGCCCAACATGATGCGGCTCATGGATAGTGGTGTGACTTTCCAGCAGATGCACTGCACGATTCCGATTTGTGCGCCGTCACGATCCAGCTTCTTAACCGGCATCTATCCTCATACTTCAAACAATTTTGGTATGGACAATTGGAATCAAAATCCAGTGTTGGCCAATTCCAAGACAATGTTCGCGCACTTCCAAGCCAATGGGTATCGCACCATTGGAACAGGTAAGTTGATGCATCATCATGCGCATCAGGATTGGGACAAATTTCGTGAAGAAGCCGACTACGGACCTTATGCTTTTGATGGCACGAAGCAAGTGCCGCATCCGGTGACACCTGCTCCACTGCGTGATGACTTCGGTAAAATCGATGGGTCCTATGGACCATTCATATCGCTCGATGGCAAAGACTTTGGCGATGACAGAGAGTATACATGGCAGAGAGGTAACTGGAATAAAACCTATGATTTGAATTATCCAAAATCTGGTGAGCGCGACCTCACGGCGGATGAGGCCAACGCACTGTGGGTGGCAGACAAATTGAAGGGATACTCAAAGGCAGACGATGCACAACCATTTTTCATGGGCGTCGGCTTTATGCGCCCCCATACACCTCTGATTGTGCCACAGAGATTTTTCGATTTATTTCCAGTAGCTACTTTAGAACTCCCTGCGATTCTTCAGGGCGATGCTGATGATACGTATCTGACTAAATCGCGTGGTGGTAATGATCGAGGCGTGAAGATTTTTGAAAGCTTAGTTGAATCTTATAATGGTGATACAGAACTAGCGTTGAAACATTTCACGCAGGCTTACTTGGCCTGTGTGGCTTCTGTGGATGAGCTACTCGGTATGATTCTGGATGTGATCGATCACTCATCGCTAAAGGACAATACGATCATCATTTTAACCAGTGACCATGGTTGGGGCACTGGACCGAAGGACTATGTGTATAAAAATTCGCTTTGGGAGGAGAGCACACGCGTGCCGTTTATTATTCGTGCTCCAGGCGTGGCACAAGCTGGTGCAAATGTAATGCACCCAGCCTCGTTGGTAGACCTGTACCCGACATTGATCGAGCTCTGCGGACTTACTGGTGACACGCGACGCAACAACCAGGGAGCGCCTTTGGATGGCACGAGTCTTGTGCCATTTTTAAAGAATCCTCAGCTCAACGATTGGAATGGGCCAGACGCGGCGCTTACTGCAGTTCATAAATGGAAGGATATGGATCCGCTGATGCAGAATTATTCGCTACGCACGCAGGACTGGCGCTACATCCGATATTACACCGGTGACGAAGAACTGTATGATCATCGCAATGATCCACGCGAATGGGAGAATCTTGCAAGTAACCCTGAATATGCGGCAAAGCTAGTATCTTTTCGCAAGCAGCTAAATCTGCGCATAATACGTCCTACTTCAACAGTCACCGTGCCAGTTACTACGACAAAAGAAGCGTCCTCCGATGACGGTGAAAAGTGGAAAGAAATCTATTTTAAAAAATACCCTGAAGCAGATATCAACCATGATGGCACTCTGACATGGCCTGAATTCAAGCAACACAAAAGTAGCAATTAATTGCGGGGCACGACCTAACCAGCAGTTCCAAATAATAATAACACAACAAAAATACTATGAAAAAGATTATCCAATACACACTAATAACCATCTTAGGCTTTTTCTCGGGCAGCGTATTTGCGCAAGTTCAAGCTGCTAGCTCACTTCAAACTGCAGGTGTATTTTCAAAAGCCGCAGAGCCTAGCGAGAAGGGGAGCGGTATTATCTTTACGGACTCAGCTACCTCAAAGAGGTATTATTTGATCAAGCCAATGGTGAGTAAGGTGACTCCTTATCTTGGTAAGACTGTTAAGGTGAAGGCATCGGTAAAGCCAGTGCCCAGTGGAAAAGCCTACAACATGGTATGGATTATCGATATCAAGGCTTAGACTAGCTTAGTTTATTTATTTTTACGCGACTTCTCCCAGTAGAGTAGATTAACTTGTATCGATTTGAGACCGCATTGTTGAACTAAACCCTAGCAATTAACTAAATGATTATTAAAAATTTTATCGATAACGAATTCGTCGAAAGCGACGACACTATCGAGGTTTATAACCCAGCAACTGGCGAGAAAATTTCTCAAGTAAGTAGTGCTAGTGCAGAGGACGTTAACTGTGCCCTGCATACTGCAAAAAATGCTGCAGATTACTATGGCCAACTTTCCATCAGTGCGCGAAAAGTATTAATCGATGAGCTCATTATTAAATTAAAAGATGATGAGGAAACAATTATTGATCTCTTGATACAAGAGACTGGTAAGACATACGATGTGGCAAGTTATGACTTTAATATGCTTGTCGACTGTTTGGGCTATTACGTGGAGGAAGTGAAACGCCATTATGGAGAAACGATTCCCGACTATGATGGCGGTCATTTGAACTTCCTATCATATCAACCGATTGGTGTCGTCGCGGGCTTGCTGACTTGGAATTTCCCGCTGTTGAACCTCGGCTATAAGCTAGGCCCTGCATTGGCGAGTGGCTGTGCCTCGGTGTTTAAAATATCCGATAAGACACCGATGGCTTCGATGCGTGTGGCTGAGTTGATCAGTGAAGTCGCATTTCCAAAGGGTACGGTGAATTTTCTCTGCGGTCCGGGTAAGGTCGTAAGCGATGCATTGGCTCAAAGCCCAATTCCGCGTCTCTTGACTATAATCGGTTCGACCTTTGCTGGTAAGAAATTGATCGAGCAATCGCCGACAACTGTAAAGCGGCTGTCTTTAGAGCTCGGTGGAGATGCACCTGTGCTCGTGTTCGATGATGCGGACCTCGACGCGGCTGTAGCTGACATTGTTGGCCTGAAGCTAGCTAATGCTGGACAGATCTGTGTCGCACCGAATCGTGTCTTTGTGCACCGCAGTATTTATGAGGCTTTCATCGAGAAGGCGAAGGCCCTCATGGAGTCGTATCGCTACGTAGGCGACGCGGGAGCTGGACCTGAGTTGAGTCCTGTCGTGTCAGAGGCGAGTGTCGAGCAGATGCTCAAGTTCTGCCAGCCTGAGTCGCATAAGGGCACGGTGGTCACTGGTGGAAAGCGAGCGAATCGTCCGGGTTATTTTATGCAGCCAACCTTGATCAAGGATGTCGCTCGTGACAGTGCGCTGACCTGTGAAGAAATCTTCGGGCCGATCATGCCTGTAATGCCGTTTGATGATCTTGACGATAGCTTCGATCTCGCAAATGACACCGAGTATGGACTGTCCGCCTACGTCTATACCCAAAACCTCAGTCGTGCACTCGAGGCGGAGAAGCGTCTGCACTTCGGCAACATCCTGATCAACGAAGCCCACTACTCGCTGCAATTGCCGCATGGTGGGCTCAAGCAAAGTGGCTTCGGTAAGGACGTGAGCCGTCTCGCACTCAATGATTACTATGACATCAAGCGTATCTCGATTAAACGCTAAGCCACCAACAACCAAATGAAAATTTCCGAGATTCAGTGTTTTCCTTTGCGCACTAAGTTGAGCCGATCCATCGGCTTTTCTCAGTGGTATTATCCAGTGAAGAACAACTTCGTCCTCAAAGTGACCTGCAGTGATGGAACTGTAGGATGGGGCGAATGCTATGGGCCGAACCTGGCAATTGCTGCAGCTGTAGAGAACCACTTTAAGCCATTACTATTGGGAAAGAACCCGCTGCAAAACGAAGTGTTGTGGAACCTGATGTGGAAGGCGTTTTGTGACTTTAATCGCCATGGTATCTTTATGGCAGCCATTTCAGGTCTGGATATAGCATTCTGGGACATCAAGGGCAAAGCCTTGAATGCATCTGTCCGCACCTTGTTAGGTGGTTCGGACGAGCCTGTGCCTTGCTACGCGACGGGTATGTATTTTCGTGATGATAAGCCAGAGGACGAAATGTTAGAAGAGTTGCTCGAAGAGGCTACTGATTATGTGGCGCAAGGCTACGCGATGCTGAAGGTCAAAATCGGTAAAAACATAGATTTCGATACCAAGTTGATCGAAGCCTTTCGTTTTCGTTTTCCAACGACTCAGATCGGAGCGGACTCCAATCATGCCTACAGCTATAAGGAGGCGATCCGTATAGGTCGTGTGTTGGAGGCGAATGATTATTGCTGGTTTGAAGAGCCTCTTTCTCCTGAGAACTACGGCGATATGGCTCGACTGCGTGATCAACTGAGCGTGCCAATCGCTGCCGGTGAATGTGAGCAAACTCGCTTTGGATTTGAGCGTCTTGCGAATGGGGTCTGTCTGGATATTATGCAGCCAGATATCGCTTACTGTGGTGGTATTACGGAGTTTGTTAAGATCAATGCGATCGCCAGTGCCTCGCATACGGATATGGTGCCGCATTGTTGGGGGCTAAAGATCAATCAGGCAGTGGCTGCATCGGCAATTAGTATGGTGCCAGAAAATCCCGGTCGCTTCGAGCGTCGGGTGGTGTTTCTTGAAATGGATCAGACCGAACATCCTGTGCGCGATTCGATATTTTCGAAAGCTCATGAGGTCATTGATGGTAAACTACACTTTAATGATCTGCCCGGCCTCGGTGTCGAAATCAACGAAGCGGCGATGCAGCGGTTTGTCGTTAATCCCAGTGCTCAGGACGAGTCCAGCTTTGCGGTCGCCGAATAACAGAACAGTATAATGAAGGATTTATTTACACCTAAAATGCGTGCGCAACTTGCTGCGTCACGCGCGATTGCCACGGTGGTAGTGGAAAATGTTGAAGATGCCAGGCCTCTTGCGGAAGCGCTCCTGGCTGGCGGTATTAAGGTTATAGAAATCACCATGCGCACGCCGGCTGCTCTGCAGGTGATGCAAGTCATCGCTGAGAACTATAGCGAGATGCTAGTGATGGCTGGCACCGTGATTACACCCACTCAAGTGCGACAGGTGCAAGACGCTGGTGCCAGTTGTGCGGTTGCGCCAGGGATGAATGCACGCGTTGTGCAGGCGGCTCTGAATGCTCAGCTACCGTTCGCTCCTGGCATTGCGACTCCCAGCGAGATTGAACATGCTCTGGTGTTTGGTTGCGATATCCTAAAACTCTTCCCCGCGGAACCGATGGGGGGCCTGCCATATCTCAAAAATATGCAGGCTCCGTATGCGCATTTGGGTTTGCAGTTCATCCCGCTAGGTGGGTTGAACGAGGAGAATGCGAAATACTATCTGCAAGAAGACATGATCCTGACTGTAGGTGGCTCATGGATTGCCAGTGCATCTGCGATCACAGCAGGGGATTGGGCGGGGATCACGCAGCGAGCGGCTGCTGTGATGCACAAACTATAATTAGAAATTGAGAGTATTTATATGAAAAAAGTAGTGACCTTTGGAGAAGTGATGGTGCGCCTCGCGCCTAGTGAGAATTATCGTTTTGCACAAGTCTGCCCCGGTTCGATGGATCTAACCTTTGGCGGCGCTGAGAGTAGTGTGGCCGCATCGGTTTCGATGCTCGGTGGCAGTTCGCGCTATGTGAGCGCCTTACCGCAGCATGCAGTGGCAGATGCATTTATTCGTCAAATGCGCGGCTTCAATGTCGATGTCGATCATGTGTTGCGCCGCGAAGAAGGTCGGTTCGGAGTTTACTATGTAGAAACGGGTGCCAATCAGCGCCCCAGTCGTGTGATCTATGACCGCGACTACAGTTCGGTATCGATGTGCCCCGGCGAGGAATATGATTGGGATGCGGTCTTTGCTGATGCACAGTGGCTACATATTTCTGGTATTACCTTGGCAATTTCAGAGACGGCTGCACATGCGGCGATCCTAGCTGCCGAAAAGGCGCAGGCCGCAGGTGTAAAGGTCTCTTGCGATTTAAACTTCCGTAAGAATCTCTGGCGTTGGCGCCCTGGCACAGATGCACGCAGTTTAGCGCGTGGCATTATGCCGGAGTTCTTGGAAAACGTGAATGTCATCATTGGCAACGAAGAAGACGCCGCAGATATATTGGACATTCATGCCGGCGATACCGATGTGGACTCCGGCAGTTTGGAGATTGCACACTATCCGGATGTGGCTCGCCAAATTGCCAAGCGCTTTAATAATGTGGAGCAAGTTGCAATCACTTTGCGCGAGAGTATTTCTGCAACACATAATAATTGGGGTGCAATGCTGTTCGATGTTACTAGCGATGCAGCTGCATTTGCTCCCATGAATGGTGAACAGTATGAATCGTACGAAATATGTAATATAGTCGATCGAGTGGGAGGCGGTGATTCATTTGCGGCAGGTTTGATTTTTGCTATGACGACATGTGATTTTGTGACAGCTCAAGATCAGCTTGATTTTGCAGTGGCAGCATCTTGCTTAGCTCATTCGGTCAAGGGTGACTTTAACTATAATTCACGTGCCGAGGTCGAAGCTTTGATGCATGGCAATGCATCTGGACGTGTCCAACGTTAACCTAACTTATCTATAATGAAAAGACTATCAATTGCTATAGGCCTTTCATGGCTAAGCTGTTCAGTGCTTTCAGCTGAGGAATATTACATTGATTCAATCTATGGGGATGATGCGTCTGTGGGGAATTCTCCAGAAACTGCTTGGTCGAGCCTTCAAGCGGCGAACCAGCACGCGTTCAAGCCTGGCGATGTGATTTACCTTCACAGTGGACAGATATTTGACGGGCAGTTTCGCCCGATATCCTCGGGTGCAGATAGCCAGCCGATAACACTGACCAGTTACATGGATGGACCGAAGCCTGTGATTGCAGGTCATGGTTTGACACGCTCCGCGGTCTTTCTTGAAAACTTATCGCATTGGGTAATTGACGGCATTGAGATTACCAACACAGGAAAGTCACGTGAAGCAAAGCGGGTTGGGGTATTGGTTTTTGCCAAGAATATAGGTTTGGTTCAGGACATTACACTGCGCAATTTGCTAGTTCGTGATGTCAATGGTGTGATCTCTAAGTCCGAAGGTGGTGGTAATGGGATTCGATGGGAGGTCGATACACGGAATGTACCTACTAAAATAGACAATTTGATGATAGAGAATTGTCACGTATTGCGCTGTGATCGAGATGCGATCAAAGGGTGGATGGATCCTTGGGATGACTTATCCCACCTTAGCACCAATGTGGTGATCCGCGGCAATTTACTCGAAGATATTGGCGGTGATGGGATCGTACCGATTGGTACCGAGCGCGCGGTGATTGAATACAACCGTGTTTACGGTGCGCGCCAACGCATCGAGGGTTTAGATACTAAGGAAGTGACACAATATGCTGGGCCAAGTATTGGTATTTGGCCGTGGAGTAGCATGAATACGCAGATCCGATTCAACGAAGTGTGGGGCTATGCGGGCACTTTTGATGGTCAGGGCTTAGATTCGGACTTTAATTGCGAGGGCACTGTTTTTGAATACAACCTGAGCGCGGACAATGCGGGCGGGTTCTTCCTTATCTGTGATTGGTCGAAGCACCAAGATTCTGGTCAATCCATTGGTAATAAGAATACAGTGATTCGCCATAACATTAGCTTCAATGATCACCTGCGCGGATTTGTGCTCAATGGCCCTGTGAGCGGCGTGGAAATCTATGAAAACATCGTCTATAATACGATTGAAAATACCTACCAACTAATCGTCGATACTCCTTGGGAAGCAGGGCGTTTCGCTGAATCGGTAGAGGTGCGCGCTAACCTTTTTTACACAACTGGCCTTGCTGAGATATACCAAGGTACTTGGGACGGTAGTGGTATGGGACTTTGGAAGTATCAAAAGCCAATTAATCAGGAGACTGTGCGCTTTAGCGGGAATGCCTATTCGAATATCGTGAATCACGAAGAGCCTAGTATGCAGTCACTTTTAAAAGAAGAGACCCTGACGAGTTTAGTGGAGCGCTTAAAGGTAGACCCAGTTACTCGCGCAGGGTTTAACAAAATGTTCAATTTCCTAGAAGACTCGCGTTATTACAGCCGCATTAAACAGGCACTTTAAAGTAATAATAATCGAAGAGTTTTAAAGGAGTGTTGTCGGGGGCAGACGCTTCAAAATTTAGGGTAGTCTACAGATCTTGGATATGTTCCGGATGCGAGCATACAGTCTGCGCTGGGCACCGCGACTAGGTGAGACCACAGTTTTTACAGTTCATGATCGTGACGGGATTTTCTTTAATTGCCACTTGTGTCTAGTCGGTTGATTTTTTTGCCACATTTCCTGCATCCATTGTAATTCCTGTTGCTTATATTCGTCTTCGTTTTGCACGGTTTCGAGGTAGGCATCAGCCTGCTGCCTTAAGTATTTATACCACGGTTCGCCTTTTGATTTCTCTAGGTGTGCTGCGAGTGCGATGGTCAATGCGCTGTGATCTTTCTCGGAGACGGGGGGCTTGATTTTTTGCACCATGCTGTGGCGAACGAGGGCAATTGAGCGAAGTTTACTGGTGGCTTCTAGCTGCTTGTTTTGAAGTGCTTTGATATGAAGTGCTTGCTGATACTGCGGAGTGGCTGGGTTGGCACTGAGATTGATGCCAGCTTTGAGCTCTGCTGAAGAATATTCACCAAGCTTTATGGCATCGATAGTTAATTCGTAATCGCCGCTTGGAAGATTGTCGATTGCGAGCACTTGGCGATTCAGCTCATGTTGAAAGGGCACCCAGTCTAGCGCTTTTTCTTGTGCTGGACTCAGCGGGAAGGGAAGTGCTTTCTCGGTTGCGCTAAAACTCACCAGGTCGGACGTCGCTTCAAGGTCGCCCCGTTTGTATATAAGCAATGATTGGTCCGCTAGCAGTTAGTGCGCTCGCTAATCTTAGTCGATAGTTTACAGGAATTACACTGATCGTATGCTGATGGGCTGCCCAACAAGCCACACTAATACAGGGAGTTGGCCACTTTTCCAAGGTGGATGTCGAGAGTTGGTCCGGTCCGCTTCGTGTTCGATCAT
>Ga0115569_10000375_pt1 | contig 36583 bp, 26 predicted proteins | sample COGITO_mtgs_1205_2_FD_87295 | JGI IMG/M metagenome (GOLD analysis project Ga0115569, IMG submission 87295) | Pelagic marine microbial communities from North Sea - COGITO_mtgs_120503 | ecosystem: Environmental > Aquatic > Marine > Epipelagic | place: Germany:Helgoland, sampling site Kabeltonne... | reverse complement strand
CTCCCAAGACGGCTGACGTGGTTGCCCAGATCCCGATTACCACGGCCACCGCAACCTCAGGCCAGGTGCTCGTTTGCTTTGGCACGAGGCGTAGACGGCCCGGGTCGTCCACCTTTCGATCATAGCTTCACCTAACTAGAGCTTCGATGAACATGTGTCCTCATTTCCGGGGCCGCCCGCGGTGAACTTTCAATGGAGACGTTAAGTGAACGAAGAGCGCTATGGATGGCTTCGATCCCAAAACTTGCGAGCGATTCTCGTATTCTCGACCGCAGCTTTTGCATTTGGATGCACAGGCGCGGCATCCTTCTCCCCTGCTACCGAGGCGAGTAAATCGGCAGGTACAGGCAGCGACGCCGCTATGTGGAATGACTCGAGCCTGCTCGAATGGGTGGCTGATCTCGCGGAAGACGAGGGGCGTTACAGCGAGCTTGCTGCCGTCCAGAGCTTCGAACAGCTGCAGTCGACGATCGAAGAAGTGAAGCAGATGGTCCTCGCTGATTCGGACACCGAACAAGAGGCCATCGAAGGCCTTCGCATGATTCTGAAGCACCTTGCGGTCTCGACGGGCGACACTCTTAACCTCGACTATCGCAATCCCCTTTTCGCAAAACAAGATCCGCGCACCCGCAACATTGGGGCGTACAACCCGGATGCGGAGTATGACCAGGCCCTCATCGACGGAAGGTTCGACTACAAACTCACGGGCCACCTCGGAAACGTGCCTTACGTGAGCATTACTGTTAACGGGAAAGCTGAAGGCAAGCTTAGTGAGATCGTCGCCTACCTCGACGACGCCGAGATCCGAAAGCACACGACACCCGGAGGACGCTATGTCCTTTGGCTCAGCAAGAAAAAGCCCGAGGAAGCCGGCGGCTGGCTCCCGCTGCCCGACTCCGCAAACGGCGTTGTTATTCGGCAGTATGTCGCAGACCGGACGCAGACTGAACTCGCAAGCTTCACGATCGAAGCGATCGGCGATCCCCTACCAAGTACCGATGCGGTCTCGGACGAAGAAATCGCCCTGCGGCTGAGGAAAGCCGCTGACTATCTCACAGTAAGTTCGACATGGCATCGAACGCTGCTCCCTGAGATGCGCGAGAGACCTAACCATTTTATTCCGAGTACAGGGGCAGGCATCGGGGCGAGTGCCGCCAATCGAGAAAACTACTACCAGATGGCTTACTACGAACTCGATGCTGGAGAATCTCTCGTGATCGATTTCGAGCCCCCGCCCGGAATTACGTACTGGAACCTCACTAGCGCCACATTCTGGCACGAGTCCCACCGCTATTTAACGGACCCCGTGAGCCTCACGTCGAGTGAAGTCGAGCGGCGGCCTGATGGGACGGTTCGGTTCCTGCTGTCGCGTGAGGATCCTGGCCATCCCAATTGGCTCAAGACCTTCGCTCATCGCCGCGGCTTTCTTATCTTCCGAATGCCTGGAGTGAGTAGTCACCCTGTGCCGAAGGTTCAGAGACTGCAGACGAGCCAGCTTGAGAAGGTCTTGTCTTCGGAATAGGCGCACCGGTGAGAACAACTAAGATAGCTTCGAATATCCTAGAGTATGCGCGACGAGTTCCAATCCTCAGTCGCGTATTCGACTTGAACAGCGAGCGGCTTGCTGTCTATTCGTTCGCGCTCGTCCGGGAACGAGCTGCGATGAGCATCGACGATTCGCCCCGCAGCCCAAATCGGAAGCGGACAGCACAGATCAAAGCGGCCTCTTGACAACCCCGTGCCGGGATCGATTCGCAGCGCACATACCGTGTAATATACGGACCAGCAGGGACCTAACGAACGGAGACGGAAAAGCGCATGAATCCCTATGAATGCCTCGGCGTCGAGCGAACTGCCTCCGCCGAGGAGATCAAGAAGGCTTACCGAAAGCTTGCACGAGAGACACACCCGGACCTCAATCCCGGTGACGCGGCGGCGGAGACTCGCTTCAAGGAGATCTCAGTCGCACATGATGTATTGGGCGACGAGATGCGGCGGCGAGATTTCGATGAATTCGGAGACGTCTCCCTTCGAGCTGGATTCGATGGAAAGCAAGCGCGCGCTCAGCAGGGACGATTCAGCTCACGCTTCGGCGCTTCGGGCGGAGCAACCAGCCAGAGCCGCGGCAATCAGTTCGACGGACTCGATGACCTATTGAAGCAGTTTCGTGGACGAGGCGACTTCGAGGGCCGCACGCGATTCCAAACTCGCGGAGACGACGTGGAGTCGTCCATGAAACTCGACTTCATCGAGGCAATTCAAGGCGGTGAGCGAAAGCTCTCGGTTCGTCGTCCCGCGGCCAACGGAAGACTCCTCAAGGAAACCGTCACTGTTCGTATTCCGCCAGGTGTCACCGACGGCGGCAAGCTGCGCATTCCCGGCAAGGGCGCCGAGGGGAGCGGAGGAGGTGCCGCCGGCGACCTTCTGATCCGGGTGCGCGTGTCGGATCACCCCGTCTTCCGAAGGCAGGGACGTCACCTCGAATTCGATCTGCCTCTCACGCTCGCCGAAGCCTTAGGCGGCGCGAGGATCGACGTGCCCACACTCGACGGCAAGGCCACACTCGCGATCCCCGCCGGCACGAGCAGCCACGCCCGACTTCGGCTGCGCGGCAAGGGGATCCCGGGCACCGGAGGTCGCGACCCGGGGCACCTCTTCGCGAACATCAAGATCGTGCTGCCGAAGGACCTCGATGCAGAAACGCTCGACGCACTCACGAGCCGTGATCAAGAAGATCCCCGAAAGGAGCTCTTCCAATGACGCCACCACGACATTCCGAGATCCACGTGTTCTTTACCCATCTCTAGCTCGATGACCACGAGTGGCTCGATCGCCCTCGTCTGGCTCGTGGGAGTGGCTTGCGCCGAACACAAGGCCACCGTCAAAGCAGCTGTCGAGGATGGCCTTACTGCCGGTAGCGAGGCGCTCGCCCTGTTGGACGGTATACTCATGGCGAGGCCTAACCGTCGGCTGCGCGAAGCCATGATGCGTCCGCCCTTGGCAGGCAAAGCGTGACCGAGTTACCGTCGCGATACACGGGTAGGCTATTAACTTCTAGGCAAGCCCGACCGACGGATGAAGTTACTACCGATTTAGTAGACGGGTGACCAGCCTTGGTGAAAAGGTGAAACGACGGAATTGGCTGATAGCGACCCTTGCAGCACTATTTGTGCTGCAGACCCCGCTGTGCGTACTCGCCTGCCTGACGAATGCAGCCCAGGACGAGTCGACGGCTGAGACTCTCCACGCTTCGCCGCCGCCCTGTCACGAACAGGCACCTCACACACAGACACCAACGTCTGCTCCCGATAAGCCTGCGGATACTCATAATGACTGTGGCTGTGAGGACTCCTTCACAGCTGTTCTCGCAAGCGCAGACAAAACGTTCGCGAACGTCCAGACTTCACAGGCGATTGCGACGAAGGCACTCGAGGACCCGGTCGGCGCGGTTTTACGCAGCACGATCGACGTCCGGCTCAGCGAAGCCGACCTCCCGCCACCCGACATCCTTCTCCTGAAATCCACGCTTCTCATCTGATCACCCGATTTCTCTAAGTCGACCCACGCGCATCGCGCGGTGGATTTGGGCTGCTCTGTTTGCAGCGAAGACTAGACATCGGGAGATTCGTGGATGAAACCCATGATCTGTACAGGCGGAGCTACAGCTCTCGCCTTAGTCCTGCTCTTTTGTACGACCGCTCCGGCCGTCGCCAATGAAGCAGACCAGAAGAAGGCCCCAGAAACGACAACCGCGTTCGCGGATATCCAGGACTCGGTTCCGAATATCCCGCCGATACTCACGCTCGAGTGGTGCCTGGAGCGAGCCCGCGAGGCAAATCCAGCGCTTGCCGAAGCGACTGCGCTGGCCTTAGCGGCAGAGCACCGCATCCGCCCCGCTGGAGCCCTCGATGATCCGCGCTTGGCGTACGACGCCAGCAATATTCCCACCGGAGACTTCGACTTCGACTCGACGCCACTCTCCGGTCATCAGTTGGGGCTCAGACAGAAGCTGCCCTTCCCGGGCCTGCTCTCGAGTCGCAGAACCGCTGCTAGGCGAGGCTACGAATCTTCAGACCTTCTCGTTGAAGACAGACGGCTCCTTACGGAAGGCGCGGTTGAGTCCGCTTGGGCTGAACTCGCCTTCGCCCAGCAAGCCCTCGATATCACCGACCGGAACATCGACCTACTTCGCCAACTGGCCGCGACCGCCGAGTCCAGATACCGAGTCGGGAGTGGAATCCAGCAGGATGTGCTGCGAGCGCACGTGGAACTCACCGCACTTCTTCAGGAACGCCTACGGCGTGAAGAATCAATAGAGCGGACCAGTTCTCGTCTTATCGAGCTGCTTGATTTGCCCGCCGAGACCGACCTGCCACGCACGGCCGATCTGAACTCGGCGGAAACAGTTCCGCCGCTCCCAACTCTTCTCGCGAGTCTCGGGGAGAAGAACGCGCGACTCCGCTCCGCCGAAAAGAGAGTGGAGGAAGCACGCCTTCGCATTCGCGTGGCCGAGCTTGAAGGCCTTCCGGATGTTGACCTGGGAATCGGCTACCGCGTGCGGAAGAGTGTGCCCGGCGATCCTGTCGACGGAGACAATTTCCTCTCGGCCGGATTCACAGTGCGACTTCCCCTCAACCGCGCAAAATGGCGATCAAAAGTCGCCGAACAAGAGTCCCTCCTCCGACGTGCGCAAGCGCAGCTTCGAAGCATACGAGCCCAGCTCGGCTCGCAGACTCGAAGTGCACACGCAGAGCTCGTTCGCGCGTCATCCGAAGAAGCGCTGCTCGAAACCGGGCTCGTTCCACAGGCCCGCCAGTCCCTCGCAGCCAGCCGATCGGGCTACAAAGTCGGGCGCGTCGATTTCCTCAGCCTGCTCGACAGTCAGGTACGACTAATCGGCGCAGAGCTTCAACTCGTCCGCGCTCGCGCGGACAAACGCCGGGCCTTTGCTGCACTCGAAACCGCATCCGGGGAGACGCTCAGATGAATTCAAGAATCGTTCTGATAATCGTCATTGCTGTTGTCGCTCTCGCTTCCGGATGGTGGGGGCGAGGAATGGTGTTAAGCCAGCACGCGACGGACTCGGGCGCAGACAGTACTGCTAGCGACGGGCCCTGCCCTCGCGATGCACAACCGCTTTACTGGAAGGCTCCCATGGATCCGAGTTACGTGCGCGAAGCGCCGGGCAAGTCTCCCATGGGCATGGACCTCGTGCCGGAATGCCCCAGCCTGGCGAACTCGGCTCCAGAGGGCGCGGTCGTGATCGACGCCGCCACCGTGCAAAACATCGGCGTACGCACAGCACCCGTCGAGAGGCGTGATCTTTCCCGAGCGGTGAGAGCCGTCGGTAGAGTCGCCTACGACGAGCGACGAGTCGTTCACGTCCACACTAAGGTCCAGGGCTGGATCGAGAATCTCTCCGTCGACTTTGTTGGCCAAAAAGTGAAGCGAGGCCGACCGCTACTTGAGATCTACTCCCCTGAACTCGTGGCCACACAAGAGGAACTCCTGCTCGCGGCGCGATATCGCGATTCGACTAAGGGCAGTCCCTTCCCGGATGTGCGCGGCGGAGGTGACTCGCTCTTCGAAGCAACAAAGCGTCGCTTGGCGCTCTGGGATATTGCCGACAGAGATGTAGTGCGCCTTCTCGAAACGGGCGAGGTCAAGCGAACACTCACTCTCTATGCCCCTGCCTCGGGATTCATTACCCGCCTAGGTGTTCGCTCGGGCATGCAGGTGCAGCCTAACACCCATCTCTACACCATCGCCGACCTGTCGCGCGTGTGGGTGGTGGCTGACGTGTACGACTTCGAACTCCCCTGGCTTTCGCTCGGCCAGATGGCAGAAGTCGAGCTGGCTTATCTGCCCGGTGTGCCAATGAAGGGAGAGCTCACGTACATCGCTCCTTTTCTTGACCCCAAAACACGAACAGTCGAGGTCCGCCTCGAACTCGACAATCCGGACGGCAAACTCAAACCTGAGATGTTCGGAAATGCCATCATCGCGGGAGAACCGCGCCTGAACGCGCTCGCCATTCCGAGCGACGCCGTGATTCGGTCCGGAACCCGCACCGTCGCCGTTGTCGCACTCGGCGAAGGTCAGTTCGAGCCCCGAGGCATCGAACTCGGACTCGACAGTGGAGACGGCTGGCTCGAGGTGCTCGCCGGCCTGAAACAGGGCGAAGACGTCGTCGTCTCTAGCCAGTTTCTGATTGACAGCGAAAGCAACTTGCAAGAGGCCGTCAAAAAGCTGCTTGCCGCACGAGCGGACGACGCGTCCAAAGAAGAGATGAACCACTCCGGGCATAACATGCCAACAGGCCATGAAGCGCCAAGTCAGACGCAGATCAAGCAAGACGGGCATCGGGTGCCGTATGACCAGTCCATACACGAAGAGCATCCGGCGCCTATGCACGACCACTCCCAGACGGAAAAGGAGTAGTCGACATGCTGAGAAAGATTGTAGAAGGTTCCGCCAGAAACCCGTTTCTCGTCGCGCTCGGTATCGCAGGACTCCTTGTTTGGGGCACCTACGCGGTCGTTAACACACCGCTTGATGCCATCCCGGACCTCTCAGACGTCCAGGTCATCGTCTTCACCGAGTATCCCGGCCAGGCACCTCAGGTCGTAGAGGATCAGGTCACCTACCCGCTCTCGACCGCAATGCTCGCCGTTCCTTTTGCGAAAGTCGTTCGCGGTTACTCTTTTTTCGGATTCTCGTTTGTCTACATTATTTTTGAAGACGGCACGGATCTATATTGGGCGAGAAGTCGTGTTCTTGAATCGCTTAACTTCGTTTCCGGACGCCTTCCTGATGGCATAACGCCGACGCTCGGTCCAGACGCCACCGGCGTGGGTTGGATCTATGAATACGCCTTAGTCGACAGGACTGGAAAGCATGACCTGGCTGAGCTTCGCTCGATTCAGGACTGGCACCTTCGCTATGAGCTGCAAACAGTCCCGGGCGTAGCGGAAGTCGCAAGCGTCGGTGGTCATGTCCGCCAATATCAGGTTGAAGTCGACCCCAATAAACTAACGGCCTTCGGCCTCTCTCTGACCCACGTTCGACATGCCATCAAACGAAGCAATGCGGATATCGGCGGGAAGCTGATCGAACAGGCTGAGACCGAGTTTATGGTCCGTGGTCGCGGCTACGTAGAGTCGGTCGAAGACCTTGAAGAAGTGGCGGTGGGAGCGAGTGAATCCGGCACGCCCATCCTCCTGAAGAACATTGCCACCGTTTCTCTCGGGCCCGAGCTTCGAAGAGGCCTCACCGATCTGGATGGCGAAGGCGACGTGGCAGCCGGCATCGTCATCATGCGCTTTGGCGAGAACGCGCTCGAAACGATTCGAAACGTCAAAACGAAACTCGCAGAACTCGAACTGAACCTTCCGCCCGGGGTTGAGATTGTCACCGTCTACGACCGCGAGCCGCTTATCGAGCGCGCCATCGAAAACCTGAGCGGGAAGCTCCTCCAGCAGGGGCTGATCGTCGCACTCATTTGCTTCGCATTTCTCGTGCACGTGAGAAGCGCCCTCGTCGCGATCCTGCTTCTCCCGTTAGGCATCCTCTTTTCCTTCATCGTGATGTACCACCAAGGCATCAACGCAAACATCATGTCGCTTGGCGGAATAGCCATTGCCATCGGTACGATGATTGACGCCGGCATCGTCATGGTCGAGAACGCCCACAAGCATCTCGAACGCGACGCCGGAAAGAAGCCACGCATCGAGATCCTCATCGACGCGGCAGTCGAAGTCGGCCCCTCTCTTTTCTTCTCACTGCTCATCGTCACCGTATCCTTCCTCCCCATCTTCGCCCTCGAAGCGCAGGAAGGACGACTCTTCAAACCCCTCGCCTTCACGAAGACCTACGCAATGGCGGGCGCCGCTCTGCTGTCGATCACCGTCGTTCCCGCCCTGATGGTCTGGCTCGTGCGTGGAAAGATCCTCCCGGAGGAAAGAAACCCACTTAACAGAGCCGTGCTCTGGATCTACAGGCCAGTGCTCGCCGCTGCTCTCAAGCACCGCTTCGTTGTACTCGCCCTCGCTCTGTTGCTACTCGCGTCCAGCATCTATCCGCTCAAGCAAATCGGGTCCGAGTTCATGCCGCCTCTCAACGAAGGCGACCTGCTGTACATGCCAACCACTCTGCCGGGTCTCTCGATTACGAAGGCCCGGGAGATTCTGCAGCAAACCGACCGAATCATTGCCACTGTGCCCGAAGTGGAGCGCGTGTTCGGAAAGATTGGCCGGGCGGATACGGCAACAGACCCGGCACCGCTATCTATGATCGAGACCACGATCACCCTCAAGCCCCGGAGTGAATGGCGTCCAGGGATGACGCCCCAGAAGCTCATCGCCGAACTCGACGGCATGATTCGCTTTCCAGGCCTAACAAATTCTTGGACGATGCCTATTAAGACGCGCATCGACATGCTCTCGACCGGAATCAAAACGCCCGTCGGCATAAAGGTCTCGGGCCCGGACCTCTCGGTTCTCGAAAGTCTCGGTGAGCAGATCGAAGCGACGCTTCGTGAGGTGCCCGGAACGCTTAGCGTCTACTCCGAACGCGTCGTTGGCGGCAACTACCTGGATATCGACATCGACCGCAAAAAAATTGCCCGCTACGGCCTGACCGTCGGCGACGTTCAGGACGTGATTCAGACGGCGATTGGCGGCATGAACATAAGCCAGACCGTGGAAGGACTCGAGCGGTACCCGATTAACCTCAGGTACAGCCGCGAGCTTAGAGACGACATTTCCTCGCTCCGCCGCGTGCTCGTTTCGACGCCAGGCGGAGAACCCGTTCCGCTTGAGCAGCTGGCCACGCTCCAATTCGCCAAGGGACCGCCCGCAATCAAGACAGAGAACGCACGGCCTAATGCGTGGGTCTACGTCGACCTGGAAGGCATCGATGTCGGTACCTACGTGAAGAACGCTAAGAAGGTCCTCGAAAACGAACTTGTGCTCCCGCCAGGCTACACGCTCATCTGGAGTGGCCAGTTCGAGTATCTGGAACGCGCTCAGAATCGACTCATGCTCATCGTGCCGCTCACGGTCGGTATCATCTTCCTTTTGCTCTACCTAAACTTCCGGCGGCTATCAGACACCCTGCTTGTCATCAGCGCGATTCCCTTCGCGCTCGTGGGCGGGCTGTACCTCCTATGGGCACTCGACTACGACTTCAGCGTCGCGGTTGGCGCCGGCTTCCTCGCCTTAGCAGGCCTTACCGCCGAGACTGGCGTGATTATGCTGCTCTTTCTGAATCAAGCGAGAGACCGCGCCCTCGAAGCAGGCTCGCTCCGAACAGTTCAAGACCTTTGGCAATCCACTGTCGAGGGCGCAACCTTCCGAGCTCGCCCGATCCTAATGACCGTCGCCAGTGACGTCATTGGGCTGCTTCCCATCATGTGGGGTGCTGGCACAGGCTCAGAAACGATGCGCCGCATTGCCGCGCCCATGGTCGGCGGCGTGCTCACGGCAACCATGGTCACGCTGATCGTGATCCCTATTCTCTTCGTCATTGTTCATAGCCGGGGACTTTCCCACGGCGAGGACATCGGCGAATAATCCGAAGGAAACTCACTCAATGATTCGAAAACTCTCAATGCTCGCGCTCGCAGGACTTCTCGGCATGGCCCTCTCCGCCTCGGCGGCTCACGCGGGCCATCACGAAGCGGACGAAAAACCTCCGAAAACGGAGCATGAAGATCACGGCGAGCACAAGGGCCACGATATGGCGCCAGAACACGGAAAAGCCAGCGACAAAGAGCCCGCACATGAAGGTCATGACGAAGACCACCACAAACCGGCCGAAGACAAGAAGTAGCCCGCGAACCGAAGGAGCACGCCATGCCTAATAACTCAGACTGGACTTGCCTGTTCAGCTGGCTAAGGGGTCAAACCTCGGTGCACTAGACGACAGAGAGGTCCCCGCACGAGCCTAATGGGAGTCAGCGTTTAACCCGTCGCAAGGCACCTCACGACGGCCAGGGCAGATCCTTGCCTTCACAGGGAATGCCGCACTGCCGAGGACAAAACCCTCCGGAGTGTCTCAGTGTTAGCCCGCGATGAACCGCTGGCCGAATTCCGCGATCGCGTTTTGCTTGGCCTCGAGCGCCGAGAAATCCCGATCGTTATAGGCCCACGCGCTGCCCATCGTTGCCGTGACGCCTCGAGAAGCCAGATCGGCATAGAGATCTTCCGTGGGCGCAGCATTGGGAATGACAAAGATCTCGAAGCCGTCGTGACCGGCCTTTCCCGTTGCTCTCAATCGTTCCTGCAGGCTGCCTAACAAATCATGAACTTCGGGAAGGTCGTAATTCATGCCGAGCCATCCGTCTTGGCGAACTGCTCGGTCGAGTGCCGCGGGGCTCTTGCCGCCGACCCAGATAGGAACGGCACTCGTCGGCTTAGGGGCGATACCCGCGGCATCGAAATCGAAGAATTCCCCGTGAAACTCGACTTCGTCCTCGGTCCAGAAGCGTCGGATAATCTCGAGCATCTCGTCCATTCGCCGACCTCGTCCTCGAATGGGGTGGCCGAGTAGGGCGATTTCTTCCGTGAGCCAACCCGCGCCGACGCCGAACCGGAATCGACCACCGGAGAGAAGGTCAAGGGTGGCGACTTGGCTCGCGACCGAGAAGGGCTCTCGCATGGGCAGCACGTAGACATAGGTCATGACTTCGAGAGCCGTAGTCGCCGCGAGGACGCTCGCCGCGGTGATCAGCGGGTCAGGAAAATCGGAGCGATGATCGAAGGGGGTCGGGCCGCCGGAGGGATGAAGGGAGGCAAATTTCGTCGGTACGCAAACGTGATCTGCGAGTGCGAGGCCGCGGAAACCCGCTGCCTCGGCCGCCTGAGCGACTGCGATCGCTTGTCGTGGGTCTTCATCGATATAGCTCAGCCAGTAGTCCAAAATACAGGGCTCCCTTTGGTCGGAATCATTCCCTAGCTAGGCGCCAAGGCTTCGAGCGTGGCCCAATCCGGCTCGCTCTTTCCTTCTGGATGCATTGGATGAATGCAGACATGATCCGCACCCGCCTCAACGTGGGCAGTCAGTCGCGATTCGATCTCTGCAGCTTCCCCCATAGCAACGACGCCCTCGACGAGCCTGTCGGAGAGACCGTTTTCGAAGTCGGCTTCTTCGAATCCTAGGCGCATCAGACTGCGTCTGTAGTTCGGAAGGGTCAGCCCCATGGCTAAGGCCGCGGCAGAGCGTGAAATCGAAAACGCCTTCGCTCGGTCGCTCTCAAGGAGAACTTTCTGTTCAGTACACAAGAGCCTACCTAGCCCGAGCGTCGCACGCGCCATGCGGGTGTGCTCAGGAGTGACCATATAGGGATGGGCGCCGTCGGCACGATCTCGCGCGAGTTCAAGCATCCGCGGCCCGAGGGCGGCGAGGACGGTCAAGGGGCGCGCGTCGGGGGCGACTGCCCCGTAGTCTGCAGCCTCGTAGGCATCAAGGAACGCGCGCATTGCACCGAGCGGGGGTCCATAGGAATGACCGCGCACGTCCTCGACGAGAAGGCGATGAGATACCCCAATTCCCAGGAGGAAACGGTCGCCCGACTGTTCGGCTAATGTGTATTGCGCCGCTTTCATTGCCGCGGCGTCGCGTGCATAGATATTTGCGATGCCAGTCGCGACAACGAGTTGGCTGGTGTGGTCGAGAAGGCGAGCGGCAAGGGCAAAGGGATCGCGGCCCCCCGCTTCCGGAAGCCAGAGCGCGGAATACCCCATCGCTTCTATGCGTTTTGCAAAGTCCACGACCCCGTCACTCGTTAAGCCATCAGGATAGAACCAAACGCCGCGGCCAGTGAGTTTCATGGGTCGATATTTCCTTGATTGTGGTTCGCTCGGATTGACTTGGGGCAATTGGAGAAGGTGGTCGATCTCGGATCGCTTCGTCAAGGCAGAAATCTCTGGTTCGAGCCCCCCTCCCGGACCTCGATCAGCGCGATAACGTGTCCCTATGGCGGAAAATGGAAAAAACGATGAGGCGGAGATTCAGGCTCGGATCGAGCATCACACCCTCGACCTACTGGCGAAGCCACGAATATCGAGGGCTCGAGACGAGGGGGCTGCAGCGCTGCTCGCCTCCGTTCCCGACGCCGATGAAGCTTCAAAAGCACTCTTCCCCGACGTGGGCACGGAAGTCGCGCTGAACGCCCTGGTCGGATTCGTCGATGGCTATACCGGTGGGGATCAGCCGCGCTTGATCATGCGACCTCCTCGGCTCCTCGATGGCCAATCCGTTCCTGGGAATCGAGGACTCCACGATAATCCCGATACGTTCTATCGGATGATTCCGCTCGATGGCCGATCAGATTTTATCCTCGAAGGAAATCTCGGCCCTAACCCTGCGACGATTTTCGAGATCTCGCTGCTGACGAGCGCGTGGAATACTACGGCGAATCTTACGAAGGTCGATCTCGAGCTCGAACCCCGGAAGACCTTTCGACTCCATGTTGGGCCCGAACCCGGCCCAGCCGCCGATGTATATATTCGCGTCCCGGTCGATGCAGAGATGCTCTTGGTACGAGAAACCCTCGCCGATTGGTCGACCGAACTTCCATGCCGTCTGACGATCGAGAACCGAATCGATCGAGGCGGGCCACGAAAAAACGATGACGAAGCCTATATCGACGCAGCCGTGCGGCGCGTCGACAAATGGTTCTCCGAGTCGATTCGACTAACGAAGGCACCGCTCGCGCGACCGGCCAACGATTTTTCGCCTCCGGTGATTAGCAACGAGCACGGAAAGCTCGTGACGATGGCTTACTCGATTGGTCATTTTCGATTAAGAGAGGAAGAGGCCTTAATCTTTACGCTCACCCCCGGCTCGGCAGAGTATGTCGTCGCCCCTATTACGAATCTATGGGGGACGACCGGCGCGGGCTTGGCGCGGGGAGCGAGCTGGAATTCAAAACAAGCGGCAATGAACGTGGACGGTTCCTTCACTTGCGTTCTCTCACGCCGAGATCCCGGTGTCCACAACTGGCTCGATCCCGAAGATCTCGAACGAGGTTTCGTTTTCTTGCGCTGGGCGGGCCTTGATACAGAGCGGTCACCCGATCCCGCGCCAGCACTCGACGTGCAGCTGGCGACACTCCCTGACTTGCGGCGCCTTTTACCCGCGGAGACCCGCTGGGTTGATAAGGATGAGCGTCAAGCTCTCTGGAAACAGCGCGCTCGGGAACACGCGAAGCGCTATTCCCATTTACGTTAGGCAGAGACTAGTCAGAAATCGTCCACCGATCCTAAGATGTCGTTCACCGAGAGCGCAGTTGGCGCAGTGCGTGCGCACTCTGCCCCGAAACCGCTTTGGGTAAATGAAAAATCTAAATAGGAGTCTATCTATTTCAATCAGAGCGCAGCGGACCGCGAGCGTTTTCACTAGAGCTTATGATCCCTACCCAGCATCTCGTCGTCGTCTTATCTCCACGAGACGAAATATATCGAGGTGTAATCGGTAGAATCAGACCTGGTCCGATCAATTTCACACCACTCCCTCGGTCGCACAAGTTGAGTGGATGACACTGACAGACCCTCGGTTTGTCAAAGACATGCTGTTTAAAAAGGGAGAACGACTGTTTTGGATCTATTCAGCGTTGAGAATGCCGCCAATCTAGGTGTCTTGATTTTTCTTCAAGCCGTACTCGGTTTCGACAACCTTCTCTATATATCCATAGAATCTCAACGCGCGCCCGAGGAATCGCGGGCAAAAGTCCGACGGGCGGGAATTTTGATTGCGCTCGCTCTGCGAATCATATTGCTCTTCGTAATAATGAGTCTGCTGGAGACATTCGCGGAGCCGCTATTTTCGCTTCATTGGGAAGGCGTACTCGAAGGTAACTTCACGATTTCAACTCTTGTCTTTCTCGCCGGCGGTGCCTTTCTGATGTACACAGCCGTTAAGGAAATTTCACATCTCCTGACGATCGAGAATCTCGAGGAAGCCAACGCAGATTCAGTGAATAAATCCGCGAGTCAAGTCATCGCGATGATCGTCTTGATGAACCTGATTTTTTCCTTCGATTCGATTCTGTCGGCGCTCGCGATTACGAAAGTCTTCATGGTACTCGCTGCGGCGATTACGATCTCGGGAATAATGATGTTAGTTCTTGCCGACTCTGTCTCCGCGTTCATTGAACGCAACCGAAAATACGAAGTCCTTGGGCTTTTCATCCTGCTGATCGTTGGTGTCGTACTGCTCGGAGAAGGTTCGCACGAAGCCCATCTGACGATCGCCGGATTCCCCCTCGAACCCATGTCGAAGGCCACCTTCTACTTCGCAATTGCCGTGCTGGTCGTCGTGGACATACTGCAGTCGGGTTACCAGACAAAGCTGGCAGCGATGCGGGCGCAGGCGCAGAGCACGCATGGTTAATTGCGTGGCGAGCGGGCATTTGCACCGAGGCGATACGCGACCGGAGGGAATCAGAGCCTCAAGATGGACGAACTAGTACGGCGTCTGCTGACCGAGCAGAACGAATGCACACTCAGCTGGCTCACGCGAGCCGGCCGGCCCGCCTCAACCGTCGTGAGTTTCGTCTTCCTCGACGGCTTGATCGCAATGACGGCGCTCGAGCAATCGGCGCGCGTTAGGGCGATTCGCCGTTTTCCGAAGGTTGCGCTCGTCGTGTCGGGCAGTGGTAGCCCGGTTGGCCACAGTCGATGTGTTTCGATTCAGGGCGAGTGTGAGATTCGCGGCGACCAGGAAATACGAAACCGGTTCTTCCCACTCTTTAGCAAGTCCGTTCTCCCGGACAGTCGCGAGGGCGCCGAGATGATGGCGAAGAGCATGAACTCGCCCGAGAACCTGGTCCTGCTTGTTACGCCTAGCAAGTTTATTCCCTATGACGCGCAGGCGAGTCTCGACCAAGCCAATCGAATGTAGGCTCGCCGGCTCTCAACCGAAGCCGCGGATAGGCCTCGCTGGTCGACGCCCGCTTTCTCGATCAATACTTGGGACTGGCTGTATCGCTCAGCCCACGCCGGAATTCGGTAGCATCCACGTCCCCCGGATAGGAATCGCTTGACTAGTATCGTTTCTACTCGACAAGGCAGACTCGAAGGTGATCGTTGCAAGGAAGTGGTGGGGTTCAAAGGAATTCCCTTTGCTCGTCCGCCGGTTGGCGACTTTCGTTTTCGTGCGCCCGAACCGCCCTCCTCTTGGCAGGGCACCCGCGAGGCGAAACGATTCGGTTCCTCGGCGCCACAGGTCGGCCCCGTCAACAGGATCATCCGCACCATAATCGGGGCCGCCGGCAGCAAGCAGAGCCAGGACTGTCTCTACTTGAACGTATGGACGCCCGCCTGCGATCGGCGGCGGCGTCCGGTCATGGTTTGGATCCACGGCGGCGCGTTTATCCTGGGATCTGGATCGACGCGGATCTACGACGGAGGCCGGCTGGCTCACCTCGGCGACACCGTCGTCGTCACGATCAACTACCGACTCGGCGCCCTCGGATTCCTCAACTGGAAGAGTGTCGCCGGTTCCGGAGAGTGTCCCGAGGCAAATCTTGGCGTCCGCGATCAGATCGCAGCTCTCGACTGGGTTCGCCAGAACATAGAGGCCTTTGGAGGCGACCCCGAGAACGTGACGGTCTTTGGGGAATCCGCCGGGGCTATGAGCACGGCGACGCTCCTTGGAGTTCCCGCTGCGAGAGGCCTTTTTCACAAGGCCATCTTGCAAAGTGGTGCGGTACATAACGTATCTCGAGAACGCAAATCTTCGCGAGTCGCCGGCTTCTTCGCAGAAGCCCTGAAGCTCGACACACTCTCTCTCGAGGCGCTCCAAAAGCTAACTGTGACTAACATTATGCGGGCGCAATCAGAGGTCAGCGTTCGCATAGGACTCGACGATGGCATGATGGCCTGGCAACCCAGCGTTGACGGTGACCTGATCCCCGAACAACCGCTGGCCGCAATCGAGGGGGGCGATGCCGCCGCGATTCCCGTCTTGATCGGGACGAACAGGGACGAGTTCAAGCTCTTCACCTTCACCAACCGTGACCGACTGGACAACAAAAAGCTTGTCGAGCGGATGCAACGTGTCGCCGAGCGTTGTGAATACGGCGGTGAGGATCTTCATGCCCAGCTGATGAAGACTTATGGGCCGAGCGTCGGCGCGCGGGATCCCGGTGCGAACGAGCGATGGGTGGAGATGCAGAACGATCGCATTTTTCACTATCCCGCCACACGCCTCGCCGATCTGCAGTCTAAACATCAGCCTAACACGTACAGCTACCTCTTCGACTGGCGACCGCCATTGATCGGTGGGTCGATCGGTGCGTGTCACGCGATCGAACTTCCCTTCGTATTCGGCGGCGTGCGGAGCACGCTCCTGCGCGCCGGTCTCGTCGCGGATCGAGCCGCCGGCCCCCTGTGTAAGTACATACAGGCCGCCTGGCTGAGCTTCGCGCGGACTGGCCAGCCGTGTCCCGAGGACGCGAGTGAGTGGCCGGCCTACGATCTAAAACGCCGCCAGACCAAGGTTCTCGGCTCAAAACATCGAATCGTCAAAGACCGCCATCAGGGCGCGCGGGAGTTCTGGGGGCCGCTTATCCCAGATGGAGAGGTAAGGCTGCGTTCGATGGACTGATCCGCCTGCGCATGCTGCGCTCAGGACATCCGGTACGAGGGCCCCACGGGCTGTTCTCGCGGACAAGTCACTAAGCTGGCCCGGAGCCCCGAACCGGAAACCTATTGCCCCATTATTCCGATCATGACGAACAAACCTCTCCCGCGAGAAGCTCATGCTGTCACGCATTCGATCATCACGAGAGAATGCCCCTATTAGGCGAGCACCCCAGTATAGGTTTCAGCATTTGCCAGTGCGGCGATCCTATGCACCACGCGCCGCTCCGAGCTGTCGTGCACTGCGTAGTGCTGCAGCGCTTGTTGATCCCAGATCACTAGATCGCCAACAGACCAATGGTGCCGAAATCCGAACTCGGGCTTCTGCATGTGGCGCAGCAGAAGGTCGAGCAGCATCGTGGCCTCGATCGGGTTCAGGCCCTCTATGAACCGGGTATAAGTTGAATTCACCGTGATCCAGCGACGCCCGGTCACAGGATGCGTTCGCACCACCGGATGCGAATGAATGAGTCCCTTGGCGAGCGCGTTCGCGACAAGCGGAGCGAGTGGCATGCCATTGCGCCAACCGAGTTCGTAGAGATGCCCGTAGTCGTGGACTGCAGTGAGGCCTTCGAGCAACTCCTGGAATTTAGGAGAGAGGCCGTCGTAGGCCTCCGCCATACTGATGAAGGCCGTATCGCCGCCGGTTTCCGGAATCAGCTTGGCATGAAGCAAGTTGACGATCGGAGGATGCTCGAGAAACGTCTCGTCGGCGTGCCATGAGTCGGCGCGGTTTCCGGCCTCACTATCGACGACAGTGATATGCGGAACGTCTTCATGCTGGCTGAACTGGTCAGTTGCATGGACTTCGGGGACGCCGAAGCGAAGTGCGATCTCGAGGTGCTGTTCGGGGCGCATGGTCGCCGCGGGGATCGCTAAGACTTGGTGTTCGTAGAGCGCATCCGCAATGCCATCAATCGTCTTCTCGTTAAGCCCGCCCTCAAAATCAATTCCTTCTATGCGGGCTCCCATCCGGGTGCCAATCTTCTTGACCTTCATTGTCGCCTCTTCCTCTTCATGTCTGAATTGTGCGTGCATTCGCGGCCGCTTCGAGACTCTAGGGCCTCGGCATTCAAAGCGGTGCTTTCAGGAATTCAATCATCCGGATTCTGACAACAAAGCACGGCCATGGCTAGTTGATCACCATGAGTTGGGTTTTGAGCCGAGGAGAGCCGAACCGCCCCGCCGTCACAGCCCCCTCTTGCCGTTCCCAATTCATCCTTTGCAATTTGGATGGAAGGCCTTCCTCGGGCTAGACATCGTCTCCGTCCCGTGCGGTAAGGGCAGATAGGGCGACTTCATCCTAAGACAAATCCTTCTTTGACCGAGGATAAGGAGCTGTGAGGCTGAATCCAGGGACAACGTCTTTACTCAAGATGGTCGCCTGGGAGTGCGAGCGGCGGAGCATCCGTTTCGGTCATCGCATCGCGCCAGCGGCCCAACCAATACCGGTTCGGGTCTAGGCTACTGGTGGCGTCGATCGACTCCGTATCCCAGAGTTTTGAGAACGTAAACGCACGTGGGCAGTGACCGAGCGCTTCGTCGACTTCGACTAATAGTCCCTGTTGAATACGGGTATTATCATCCGGGTCGAAAACGTTGGCTGCGATGCCCTGCAATCGCCCCTCTTTTGCATCCAGCACCGAAACGCGTCCGTTGACTCGAACCGTCCAGTCGCAGCCCGGAATCAAGAAGAGCATACCGACCTTCGCATTGGTCTCGAGATTCTCATAGGACTGAAACAAGTTGTTCCCTGCGATATCAGGGACGACGAGATGGTCTTTATCGATCACCCGAACGAAGCCGGGGCGGCCTCCTTTCGGCGAAGCGTCGCAGTCTCCCGCGTCGTTCGCGGTGGCAAGAACTACGAAGGGTGCCTGACGGATAAAGTCTTGAATCATTTCGTTCATTTCGGGAAAGACTTTCTTGCGTACGATTTCGATCGGCTCGCCAAACTTCTTTTGAGCTTCGTTCATTAATAACCTCTTGCCCACGGCGGGCAGCTAATACGTTATTGAGAAACCTTTATCGAAACGGGCCAACTAGCTCGGCGTACTTTTCAAGCGTGGCCCAGTCTTCGTCGCGCGTCCGTCGGGGAATGATCAACAGCACTCGCCCGAAGCCCATCTCAATCACTTGCCTAATTCGCGTCTCGGTCGGTTCCTCCATGAGTCCGAGACCGACCGTCAAGTCGAAGTCGTCCATGGATCGCCCAGTACAGTCTGCTTCCGCTCGAATTGCGGCAAGAGGCGCCTCGAGATCATGGCCCCCGTCCAGTGGAATCCAGCCGTCGCCGAAGTCAACAACGCGGCGAGCGATAGTCTCGGGTCGGACACCCCCACCAATCAGGATCGGCGGCCCACCAGCCTGAACAGGCTTAGGCCAACTCCACAGCGGGTCGAAGTCGACAAACTTGCCGTGGTACTCGGCAACATCGCGACTCCAGATTTCCTTCATAGCAAGAACACGCTCTCGGGAGACGGACCAGCGATCACGAAAGCTTATTCCGTAATGCTCCATCTCCGCGTCATTCCAGCCGGTGCCGACGCCCAGGATCACGCGGCCACCCGATATGTGGTCGAGGGTCGCGACCGTCTTTGCGAGTGTGATCGGATGGTGCTCTGTTAGGAGGCACACACCGGTCCCGAGCTTGAGATTTTCTGTGACCGCCGCCGCGAGCGAAAGGCTCACGAAGGGATCGTAGAATTTCTTGTAGTCGTCAGAGATTGCATCGCCGTAACGATGGGGCGCCGTGGGAAGGTGCGTGTGCTCTCCCATAAAGAGGGCATCGAACCCTCGTTCCTCGGCGAAGCGTGCAAGCTCAACAGGCTGAAGTGTGTCTTGCGTACTCGCCTGCATAAGACCGAACTCGACCATGATGCTCCCTCTTAAAGACTGACGATTCTTCGAAGCGTAAGTCTTTCGGAGGGCGCTCGCCGCCGGCCAGTTTTACTGAATTCTGGGCTGGATTTGGCTAGTCGCCGATTCTGGCTTGCCTGGGCCAGAGCTCTGCCGAGCAAGCCTACAAGGAAAAACTGGCCCAATGCCGATCCCTCTTGGGGAGTTGCACTCGATTTGCCGCCCGCATGACGCTTTTTTGCCGACGTTTGCCTGACACCTGCAGACGCGGTTCACCAGTTAATCCGAGCGCTTCGATTTTGTGATCAACGTCCTAATTACTGGTGCGTTGCAAGACGAACACACTAGCCAGAGGGGGACATTTCTATGATTCGGCTGACTGCCAAGCGATCTACTAATCGAGTCTTTCGCGGGCTCCGTAGTCATCAATTCACATCCGCGGAACGCTCGCGCGCAACGCTACTCGCCGGATCCATGATCACGGCAGGGGCTCTTATCGGAATGCTGGCAGGCGTTGCGACAGCGGAGCCGGCTGCGCGTGCAACGAGCGCTAAGAGTCTCGATGAACAAGTCCAAGAGATCAAATCCGACGTCCTGGGTATCGCTGCAGAGCTTGGGAACCTCGAAGAGAAACTTCTCTATCCGTCCAATACGCAGATTGCCGTCTTCGTATCTCTCGAAGACGGGGACTCCGTCGACGTCAGCGCCGCGCAGATTACGATCGACGGCAAGCTAGTCGCCCACCATATCTACAGCTTCAAAGAAGTCGAGGCACTCGAGAAAGGCGGCGTACAGCGCATCTACACCGGCAACATCCCGTCGGGCGCTCATCAACTCGATGTGGTTTTTTCGGGGAAGCTAAGAGCCGGAAAAGACTTTGAGTCCCAGGAGAGCTTCAGCTTTAATAAGAATGTCGACCCGAAGTTAGTCGGAATCAAACTCGCCAGTGGTGCCGTTGGCGGTACGACGATCAAGCTCGAGGACTGGTAGCCCGTGCGCCGCGTTCTCGTTCATAGTCTTGTCGTCTGCGCGATGGCAACGCTCCCGGCAGTCGCCGGTTCGAACGACGAAGATCCTTTCTTCGGCGAAGCGCTCTTCCATGCCTATCAAGGTCAATACTTCGAAGCGCTCGAGCGGCTCGACTCCGAACTCGCCCAACACTACGAAGTCGACGAGCGAACTCTGGACTCTCTATACGCACAACTTGGACATGCCGAGTTCTCCGTCGGCGACTTTGAACTCCGCTACCGAATGCACGGCCGCGCCGGTCGCGCCATCCGGGCGGTTCTCGAAGGCGATATCGAAGAGTCCGTACGCGCCGATGCAGCCTACCGCCTCGCGCAGATTCACTTTCAAAAAGGCCAGTCGAAGACGGCCCTCGAAGTTCTGAACTCGATCGAGGCACCCGCTGATAAATCGCTGCGGGACGACATTGCCTTTCTCCGTGCCAACGTCCTCCTCGCCCTCGATCAGCCCGACGACGCGATCAAGGCACTTCACCCACTCCAAGATGCCAGCTCGCTTCAAAGCTTCTCCGCCTACAACCTCGCCATCGCGCTACTCGAAAGTGGCGACTCAAAAGGCGCCGCGATTCAGCTCGACCGCGCAGGACGCTTACGCGCGGCAAACCGTGAAGACAGGGCCATTCGTGACAAATCCAACCTGGTCCTCGGCGCACTCCTTGAAGAAGCCGGCGAGTATACGCAGGCGCGCAATACACTCGACCGGATTCGACTCTCGGGCCCTTTCTCGAACCAAGCGCTCCTTCGGTCCGGCTGGTCCGAAGTTTCCGCTGAAAAATTTGATCGAGCCGTAGTCCCGTGGTCGATCCTGTCAAAGCGCGATTCGACCGATGCAGCGGTGCAAGAGGCAAAGCTCGCCCTGCCCTTCGCATTCAGCAAGCTGAACGTCCACAGTCGCGCTGCAGTGCTGTACGAAAATGCCGTTAGTTCCTTTGGCGGCGAACTCCAGAAACTCGACGCCTCTCTCGATAGCATCAAGCGCGGTGAGTTTCTTGAAGCGCTCGAGCGCGAAGAGATCCGCCAAGATAAGGATTGGGTCGTCCTGCTTCGCAGTTTGCCGGATTCACCAGAGACCTTTTACCTGATTTCGTTAATGGCGTCCCATGAATTCCAGACGGGCCTCCAAAATTACCTCGACCTTGCGGATATGCGTCGTAGGCTCCTCCGCTGGCAGCTGTCTCTCGATGCCTTCGAAGACATGATTCAGATCAGGAATGCCTACTACGCACCACGCATTCCGCAGTTGGATCAGCAGTTTCGAAAGCTCGACGCGCAGATGCGAGTACGCCTCGAACAACGTCGGCACTTGGAAGAACGGCTGACCAAGATGCTGATCTCGCCCGCGCCAAACTTACTGACAACCTCCCAGGAACACGAAATCGAGTCATCCCTCGACGGATTCATTTCGAAAATTGCTCGCGCACCAAAAACCAACGAGACGGACGCGCTGCATGTCCGCGTTGCCCGGTTAAGGGGAGTTCTTAAGTGGCGCCTCGAAATGGAGTACCACGAGCGACTGACCATGTCCCACGATCACCTTCGTGATTTAAATGCGCACGTTCTGGCCCTCCAGCAGCAATACGACAGCTTCGTCCGCACGCGACAGGCTGCCAGCCACAGCTACCTCGGATACGACGCCAAGATCTCTCGCCTGCGCGAAGAAGTCGGGAATTCCCTCGAGAAAGTCATTCGCCTTCGCAAGCAGCAGGGCAATATGCTCGAAGCCGTTGCTAGTCGCGAGCTGCGCGTACGCCGCGACCGACTCGAGACATATCAAAATAAGGCTCGCTTCGCGTTCGCGGACAGCTATGACCGCGCCTCAAACCAGCGGTCCAAGTGAGGCGAACGAGATAATGAGAGCCTCTCGAGTCCGAGCGACGCGAAAGATCAATGGACAACTGGTCTTAATGACGATCAGCGTCACGGTAGCGCTCGCCTGTGCGGGTCATTCGGATCGCGGAACCCTCGCGGCGCTCCAGAGCCAAGAGCCAGACTTATCCGAAGCAATGGTTGACGACGGAATCGATCAAGCCATGGCGGGCTATCGGAAATTCTTGGCGGAAGCACCCAAGTCTTCTCTCACGCCCGAAGCCATGCGCCGGCTCGCCGATCTCAAGCTCGAAAAAGAGTATGGCGCGCTTGAACCGGTTTCTGGAACGGACACTGGAGACTCGGCCATATCGCTTCCAGGTCCTAAATGGATCGGCCCTACAACCGAATCCACGACGAGCCAAGCGCGCAAGTCGATGGCTCGGCAAGCTGTAGAGGGCGAATCACCGGCGGCCTTCGAAGCACGCGTGGCAGGTACCACGGGTACAGCGAATGCGACAAACTATGCCGCGGGTGTCAATCACCTAACATTACCTCTCGGCGACTCTACTGCGGCGAATGGCCCACTCGAAGCGATTGAGCTTTACGACCAGATCCTCGAAGTGTACCCAAACTACGCGCAAACAGATCAAGTCCTCTACCAAAAGGCCCGTGCTTTTGACGAAGTCGGCCGCGTCGACGAAGCGATCAAAGTCACGCAAGAACTGATTGACCGCTTTCCCGATTCCCGACACATAGACGAAGCTCATTTCCGACGTGCCGAGTACTTCTTCACACGCAAGAAGTATTTCACGGCGGAAGAGTCCTATGCCGCCATTGCCGAGCGCGGCCTTATATCTGACTACTACGAACTCGCGCTATATAAGCTCGGCTGGTCCTTCTACAAGCAGATGATGCTCGAAGAAGCCCTCGATAGTTACGTCGAACTCCTCGACTACAAAGTTGCCACGGGTTACGACTTCGACCAATCCGGGGACGAGACCGAGGAACAACGCATCGCTGACACCTATCGCGTCGTCAGCCTCTGCTTCTCCGACCTCGGCGGGGCCGAGGCGATCACCAATTTCTTCGAGACCAAGGGCAATCGCAGCTACGAAGACCGCGTCTACCGACATCTCGGCGAGTTCTATCTTGAAAAGCGCCGGTACAACGATGCCGCTTCCGCATATGAGGCTTTTACAGACCTCAATCCTGCACACAAACTTTCACCGCATTTCAGTATGCGTGTGGTCGAAATTTATGAGGCCGGAAGCTTTCCAAAACTGGTTCTCGCTTCGAAGAAAAAATTCGCGGCGAGCTATGGCCTTACATCGGCATACTGGCAGCACGAAAGTGCGGCCGGCTCGCCCGAGGTGCTCGACTACCTCAAGGGCAACCTGGAAGATCTCGCAAATCATTACCATGCCCTCTACCAAAATACGGATCGGCCTGAAGACAAGCCCGCACACTTCACCGAGAGTGCCCTTTGGTACCGAACCTTTCTGACGTCCTTTCCTGCGGAAGTCGAAACGCCTGGAATTCACTACCAGCTAGCTGACCTTCTTCTGCAGAACGAAGACTTCTCTTCCGCCGCGAACGAGTATGAGCACATCGCCTACGACTACCCCGCCCATGACCGGGCGGCTGCCGCGGGATATGCCGCGATCTTCTCTCATAGGCAATACGAGAAGCAGGTCACGGAGCCGGATCTCGAGTCGGCGCGGCGCGAGTCGGTCGCGAGCACGATTCGTTTTGTCGACGGCTTTCCCCTGCACGAACATTCACCGGCGGTCCTCGGAGCGGCGGTGGATGACCTCTACGGGCTAAACGATTTCGCGGGCGCAATCGCAGTCGGACATCGACTTCTCGAGCAGTTCCCCACTGCCGCCGAAGAGATTCGTCGCGGAGCTTGGACCGCCATCGCTCATTCATCACTGGATACCAACGATTTCGTCGTCGCCGAAAACGCCTATGCACAGGTCATTAAGCTAACCCCGCCCGAGGATCCATCGGCCGAAAAGATCATGAATAACCTCGCCGCCGCGATCTATAAACAAGGCGAAGAAGCAAATAGCGTCGAGGATTACCGCACCGCCGCCGACCATTTCCTACGCATAGCAACGACCGCCCCAGGTTCCGAGATTCGGCCGATCGCACAATATGACGCCGCCTCCGCTTTGATTCATTTAAGCAATTGGAGCGAAGCCGCGAGCGTCCTCGAGTCGTTCCGGGATTCGTATCCCGAACACGAACTCAGTGCGGAAGCGACTCGGCAAGTTGCATTCGTCTATCGCGAGGATGGCAATCTCGCGCGTTCGGCGGAAGAATACGTGCGGGTCGCCGACGAAGCTAAAGAACTGGAACTGCGTAGAGAAGCCCTACTGGTTGCCGCCGAATTATACGAAGAGGCGGAACTCATCACCGAAGCCCTCGCCACATTCGATACTTATGTGACGCAGTTCACAAAGCCAATCGAGCCGGCGGTCGTTGCACGATTCAAGATGGCAGAACTCTTCTACGAAGCGGGCAATGAAATTTCTCGACGCTCGGAACTTGAGAAGATCGTTGCGATTGATCGTTCCGCGGGTGACGAGCGAACCGATAGCGTCCGTCTATATGCAGCCCGGTCGGCGCTGATGCTCTCTGAAGAGACCTACGCAATTTTCTCCAAGATCGAGCTCACTCTGCCATTCGAGAAGAGTCTCGAACGTAAAAAGAAACGAATGGACATAGCCCTAACCACCTTCGCCGGATTGATCGACTACGAGGTGGGCGATATCACGGCCGCTGCAACATTTTACATGGCACAGGTCTATGGAGAGTTCAGCCGCGCATTGCTCGATTCTGAACGCCCAACAGATCTCGACGTGGCAGAACTCGACAGCTACGAAATGATTCTCGAAGAAGAGGCCTTTCCATTCGAGGAGAAGTCGATCGAGGTCCACGAAAAGAACCTCGAACTGATGAGCGCTGGTGTCTTCAATTCCTGGATCGAAAAGAGCATCGCGGAACTCGCGGTCGTTATGCCGGGCCGCTACGCGAAGTTCGATGCGCGCCCTGGCCTACTGAATTCGATCACAACCTACACCTACCGCACTCCGCATACAGATATCCCGGCCAAACCGACGACGAGTCCAGACCACGCACTGGAATTGGTCTCAGGAGACACGGATTCTGAAACTCAAGATGCAACTGTACCAGCCGATGATGTTGATCGAATCCAGAAAGCAATAGTGCAGAAGCCTGCCGCGACAGATGCCCTACCCGCATCACCCGCGACTTTCCATCAAGGAGCGAATTAGCATGAAACTTCGCTTCGAACCCAATTTGGCTCTCTCGCTTGCAATCGCTTTCATCGTCACAGGCTGTTCGGTTTCGGGTACCACACGGTTCGTCCCGACCGAAACGCGCAACGCGAACGGCTTCACGATTCAGGAGTCCGAAAGCGTAGGTTTCCGCCTGAACTCCCAATTCGAGGAAGCCAATCAAGCGATCTCGGACGGCCAGCTCGCCCGCGGTATCGATCTGCTCACCAAAGTGACCGAGGACTCTCCGGGCTTCGCGAGCGCGTACATCAATCTTGCCATTGCCTACCAGCAAGCAGAGAAACTCGACGAAGCCGAAGCTGCTCTGCGCAAAGCAATCGATGCCAACCCACGTCATCCCGTAGCCCACAATGAGCTGGGAATCGTGTACCGCCGAACTGGGCGATTCGCCGAATCGCGAGAGAGCTTCGAGGTTGCACTTGAGTTGCAGCCTACTTTTCACTTTGCCCGCAAGAACCTCGCGGTTCTTTGCGATCTATATGTCGCGGACCTGCCCTGCGCACTCAAGAATTACCGCATCTATTTCGAAACAGACCCGAGTAGCGAATCGGTCGCAATTTGGATTGCTGATCTAGAGGGCCGCATCAAAAGAGAAGGAGGCTAAAACGTGCGAAGAATTTCTTCATTCATCTTCCTCGTCGCCCTCGTCTCATCCAAGGCCTTCGCCGGAGACTTACCGGCTCCACCAGGGCAGGATCCTAAAGACAGCGACAAGCATGTCGCAGGCATGTCCATCGTCGGTAACGACGAGGCGCCCAAATCTCTCGTCATCGTTCCTTGGAAAAGTTCTGACCTAGGCGACACCCTCGACGTGTCCAAGATGATGGACGACGGAAGACAGCCGGTCGATCGTGACGTTTTCAGACGCGCCCTCGACTACTACGAAATAAGAACAAGCAATACCCACTAATCCCCCAACCGTCTCGCTTCTGCGATTCGACTTATTTAAAGCGGCTTTGCATACCGGAGCCAGGAGGCCACAAAATGGATCTCATCTACTCGACCGTCGGGTTCTTCGTGACGGGAGGGGCGTTCATGTACCCCATCCTTACTGTGTTCGCGATTGGCGCGTCCATCGCAATCGAGCGGTACATCACTCTCACTCGGATCACGAATCGCAATCAAAGCGTCTGGAGCGAAGTACAGCCCGCGCTCGCAGAGGGCGACTTTGAACGTGCGCGGGAACTCACCCGCGAAAACGATTCGACGATCGCACGCCTGCTGACCATGGGGCTTGACCGACAAGGCACCGTTCGCAGACGGGAGGACATCGAAATCGCAATGGAGGAAGGAATGATGGAGATCATTCCTCAGCTCGAGAAGCGTACGCCCTACGTGGCGCTCGCGTCGAATATCGCCACACTGCTCGGCTTGTTAGGAACGATCATGGGTCTGATCGCCGCGTTTACGGCAGTTGCCAACGCGAATCCCGCAGAGAAGGCCGACCTCCTCTCCGCAAGTATCTCGGTGGCGATGAACACGACGGCTTTCGGTCTGATCGTTGCGATCCCCTTGCTGATCTCGAATCAGATCCTGATGGCCAAGACGAGCGCCATTATTGACAGCTTGGAGATGGCCTCAATTAAGGCTCTCAACGTGATCTCATCCAACGCCAAGCGGCGTGCAGAGGCGGCCTAACTTCGATGGGACGTCATCGTCACTACAAACGTCGCTCGGCACAGCCGTCAGAGCTCGACATGACCACCTTCCTCAATCTGATGGTGGTTCTCGTGCCCTTCTTGCTGATCACCGCAGTCTTCTCTCGAATCACGATCGTGGAGCTCACCCTCCCGACGTCTCCGGGTGGAGAGGCGACGGCGGAGCCGAGCTTTCGATTAGAAGTGATCGTGCGGGAAGACAGCCTCGAAGTTTCGGATACGAAGTCGATCCTGGCTTCTATTCCGACGATGGAGGGCGAGTATGACCTAGCGACGCTTTCAGGCATGATGATAACAATCAAGCAGGAGCATCCAGACTCGACCGATGCGTCAGTACTGCTTGAGCCCGAAATCGAATACGACCACTTGATTCAAGTCATGGATGTTGTGCGCAGCGCGACGCTTCCGGCGAATGAAGTCACGGCCGAACTCACTGGCGTTGTCACCGCAGCGACCGTGGATCAAGAGGCAGTGCGAATCGCGTTGTTCACTGACATTTCGATCGGGGATGCCCCATGAAAAATTCTCGCCGTATCAAGCGCATGTCGCGGAACCGGATGACGGTCCCGAAGATGAACATCACTTCATTGATGGACATCTTCACGATTCTTGTGTTCTTCCTGCTCGTGAACTCCGCAACAACGGAAGTTCTAGAGACACCGAAGCAGATCAAACTTCCGGCCTCAGTGGTCGAAGAAAAGCCGCGTGAAACCGTCGTCATCTTCATCAGCGCAGAGGACGTCACCGTTCAAGGCGAATCGGTGGCGCGCACATCCGACATTCTTGCCGCCGGAAGTCAGAACATCGAATCGATCGGGGCACGTTTGCGCGAGCTCAACGATTCGGTCATTGGTCGCAACACCGAAACAATCATTCAAAGCCAAGAAGTCACGATCTTGTCCGATCGCTCAGTCCCCTTCGCCGTCATCAAGACAGTCATGTCGACATGTACGAGCGAGGGATACGCCAAAATTTCACTCGCCGTGCTCCAGAAAGCACCCGAGTCGACACTCGCAAATAACTAATTCGGATCAATCAATTCAATGAATCCCGAAGATCCTACATATGACGAAGATACGCTTCGACAGGACTTGCGAGTAACACGCGATCAACTCGACAAGCTGGTAGACGAGTTGCGCGAAGTCGACCTCGAACTCGGAAGCCTAGAGTCCGAGCGTGCTCAGTATCGGCTTGTCGAACAGGTCTGCGCCGGACTCACTGAGCTCGAAGCCCTAGGTGCCGGGGAACTCTTTTGGTCCGGGCATCACGGCACTTCCTCGAACGAGGAAATGGACCAAGGGGATCACCTTCGCATGGTCCGAGGCCGCATCGACGGCTTCGAGAAGCGAAATCGCGAGATCGACGAACGACGTCAGACTATTCTCGACGAACTACAACTCCAGGAAGACGCCGCCGACTTCATAGAGGGAAGCATCCTCGAAGCGGAGCAAATCGAAGAGCAGAAAAAGTTCGAGTGGTTAATCGAACGCGGCGATGCACCTATTCCGATCCGGGACACCACTATGCCGTGGGCCCGGGGCGGCGAAGACGACCAACGTTTCCGAAAGACTCTCGCGACGTCGCTGCTCGTTGCGCTATTCCTGAGCATCCTACTTCCCATGATTGACATCCCCCTGCCCGATCGCTGGGAAGTTCTCGAAGAGCAGGAGCGAATAACACAGCTTATTCGGGAAAATATCCCGGAACCGCCGCCCGTCGTCCAACTCGCCAAACCGAAACCGGTGGTAAAGGACAAGTCGAAACCCACCGAGAGCGAAGCACCTATCGCCGCCGAGAAATTAGTCGCTGAAGCAGCGCCCGCCGATACCGTCGCCGAAAAGCCGAGTGCGGAATCCAAGGGCATTCTTGCCTTCCGAGACAAATTCTCCTCGCTGGCTAGCTTGGATGCAGTAGATCGACTCGGCTCAAACGCACGGATCAAAAATCCGGGCCAGGCTTCCCAAGCGCCCGCGGCTCGGTCGATGGTCACCAGCCAAGCGGCAAGTACCAGCGGCGGAATCAACGTTGCATCGCTTAGCCGAGACATGGGCGGCCAAGGGCAGAACCTGGGAGGACTCGCCGTCACGCAAGCGACGAGTTCGATCGGGACCGGAAACGGCTCTGGGTCTGATCGTCCGCTCGCGGGAGGAGGACCGGGGCTTGGCCGAACGGACGAAGAAATTCAGATCGTTTTTGATCGTCATAAAGCGGCGCTCTACCGCATGTATAACCGTGAGCTTCGAAAGAATCCGTCGCTTAAAGGACAGATGGTCCTTCGGTTCACAATCGAGCCCGACGGCAGCGTTTCTATGTCCGAGTTGAAATCAACGAATATGAAATCGCCGAATCTTTCAAAGCAGGTGGTCGCTCGCGTGAAGACCTTCGATTTCGGAGCCAAGGAAGGAATCCCGGCAATGACGATCGCTTACCCGATCGATTTCCTGCCAGCGACCTAATTAACAAAGAGAAGAGATTCTACCCGCCGGGTTTCGTGATTGAGATCCGTCGGCCTAACTAAAGAACAACGAGCCACCCGGTTCGAGCAGATTCAGATAAGGGCAAAACCACCGAGAGGTGGTGACGCAAAGTCACCGGTCTAAAGGGCATCATGCCCCATGGCAGCGGGACCGCCGGAATTCAGTCCGACGTTCGGGCTGCCTCGGTCCCTTTTGCGTCCTCCAGTATTCGCCGTGAGCACCACGCTCATTCGCGGAAAGGGGGGCGAAATAGGTAGATCGAGGAAAGCATGATTTGGTTCGACCGAAGCAACGCAGGGACCGCACGGAGTTCGATTTTATTCGTACTCATGGGCTTTCTCGCTTTGTTGCCGACGGACCGCGCATCTGCGCAGACTGTACCGCCCGGCTGCCCAGCTGCCCTCAATACCGACCTAATCGATCATGATCTCAACGCCAATCCCGGCGTAAGCGTGAGCTTTTGCGAGCTATGCAGTCGCGGGCAGGTCGTGATCGAAATCGAGAATCCACTCGGCAATAGCGACGACATAGATTTCTCGAACATCGTCATTCAGGAAGACCTCCAGGCCTCTGGACTGACCTATGTGCCTAATTCGACAATTTTCAGCGGGAATAACATTATCGTTCCCAGCAATGTTGAGCCGGCGGTCAGCGCACCCAACGGTTCGGTGCTGACGTGGGACCTCTCCGACAACGGCTTCGTCATGAACAATCAGTCGGGCGGACCTGGAACACGGGCCGAACTCTTCGTCTTTTTTGAAGTCGAACGCCAAGCGGGCTTCACGGAGGAGAGCCTCCTGGGCGCGGATCGTCGGATGAGTGCTTCCGTGACAGTCGAGCCGAGTTGCGCGCCTGGCGACACCTATACGCGGTCAACGGGCACCGACACACTCCCGCTCCGCGAGCCCGAACCCGTCATCACAAAGCAAGGCCGAAACCTTGACGCAGAACAAGGCCGCTACTCCGATCCGGTTTATGGTCATGAAGGCGACAACCTCATTTGGCGGATCCGGGTCCGGAATAATGGGGATGCGCCTCTTCAGGACTTCGTCTTCGACGATGCCATCACGGGCACGAACTTCGAAATTTTGCATGTCTGTGACAACGAATCCGACGCGGAGATCGCAGCGGCAGGCGGTCCGTTAAACGGTTGCGACCTCATCGGACCAACTACGAGCATCGCCGGCGTGGACGTCGCATCTCGATTCGGCCCGGGTACGCCCGCCAACCCCTATATCGCGGCACCCGCTAACGGGAGTGCCTTCTACTATTTCACGGGCCGGATTACGGAATCCTGTACGGACGAAATAAATACCGTCGACAACGTCGAATGGGGGTGTCAATCACAACCTCCTGTTGGCGGAATTTCGCAGACTTCACCTAGCGCCGGTAGCAACACCGCAGGCGACACAGGTGCCCTCCGCACTGAGTCCACCCTCTCGGGTGTCGACACCAGCATCACATTAACGGGCGTCTCGCTCTCGGAATCGATGGGCGGCACCGGCACAGTCACCATCACGATTGCGAATAACAGCGGCGGCACCATTTACGGCGAACCCACGGGCCTGCGCGTTCGCAACCTGCTTCCTCCTCAATACGTCGTCGATCCAACATTTACACCAACCGTGACTATGGACCCGCGATTTGGTGCCTACGACGGCATGATCGACACGATTGAATGGACTAATCCCAATCCGAATACAGTTCCCGTCCTCTTGATGGGAGATCCTGCCGATCCGCTTTCGAACACCGAACTCGAGCTACTCCTCACGAGTAGTACGACCCGCAGCCCGACGGGATTCCCGGCGCAGAATCACATGATTCGCCATGGCGACGAAGTCACGATCACCATCCGTACGGTCTTGATCGACGAAGTTGTGAACTACTACGACTACGTCGCCGACATCGACGTACGAACAGAAGCCCCAGGCAGCACTCCAGCCAACACCGATCCCGCCGAAAGTTTCGGGATCACTAACGAAACCGAGGTCTTCTGGCGCGAGTTTTGTACCGCGACTCTCCACGACGAAACGGTCATTGAAGTCGCCACCGCGAATCCGGAAGACATTGATCCCGACATTAATGGATCGGAACTGATCTTCATCCTCACCGAAACCGGCGACCCGCTCCCGCTCACCGTCAATCTCACGAACAACGGAGGACATTCCGCAACGAACTATGCGGCCTATGTCACTTTTGGGCAGGCTATGACAGTGCAGACCGTCGCGCCCGGCTGCTCCCTAATGAGCGCCGCGCCACCTCGACAGGTTTGGCAACAGCCGGTCGGCCTTCCGGTGACAGCAGCCGTCTATTTATGCGATGCCGGAACGATCCGTCCCGGAAACACTGCGTCTCTCAACTTTGAAGTGGTTAAGAACACAGCCCCGAGCTTCGACGACGACCTCACCTTCCGCGTGGACGTGATTGGCGAGATCCATCTCAGCGACGACACCCCGCTCTGGTTCCCCACACCTCAGCCGCGAGCAGACGGTGTTGTGAATTCCGTGAACGACTACACCGTGGATGCCATCTGGGCGCGCGTCATTGGATACAACCTATTCAAGGCGCAGCTCGGGCTTTGCTCCGAGAACATCCTCCCGATCCCCTCCCCTGATACTCAAGTCGAGATCGGCGAAGAATGCAGCTTTAACGTCCAGTCCGGCGGCTGGTTTGGATTCGAAACGCCCGGATTCACATACATAGCCGTGCAGAACGTCAGGGTCGTCGACGAATTGCCTGACGGCCAGGGCTACATCGACTCAACTGACCCCCTACTCACAAGCACAACCGCGATTGCCGGCGTTGCACTCAATCCACCGCCCGCCCCCCTCGATGAGGGATTCTTCGACTGGACGTTCAATACAGTTGTCCCCGCGCAAAGAATAACGGAGCAGGATCACTGGTTCCGCGTCGACCTCACCACACGCCTCCTGAACGATCCGCTCGATTCGAGCGCACCGCCGAACGAACATACAGCGCAGACCTCAAACATCATGACGTCCAGCTTCGACGCGGTCTTCTTTAACGACTCAACGGGCAACGAGGAACTCTTCAACCTCGGACCTAACACTGTTGGCTATCCCCGCGAGATTCACCGGCGCGTAGATTTCACAGTTACCGAGCCCAACCTGACCGTGACTAAGGAAGTTTGCAACGAGACCATTTACGAACCCGGTCCGCTTTGCAGCAACTTCGTCACCTTCGCGAACGACGGCGACGCATTCGACAGCTATATCTTCCGCATCACCGTTACGAACGAAGCCAGCAGCGGCGGAGTTCCTCGCTCACCAGCCTATGACGTTACCGTCACCAGCGTCACAGATCCTACTGATCAGTTATTTATCGAGCCTCTAGGAAGCGACCTTGTGGACAACGACGGCGATGGGCTCGTCGATGGCACGGACGGCCCTACCGGCGCGAGCGAAGGCACGATCACCGACAACACGCTCGAGAACGGCAATCCTGCAGAAGTCATCGCCTCGTACACCCACAGTGATGCACTCCTGCAAATCGATCCCGGCGACGAGGTCGTGCTCTATTACCGAGTCGATCCGGACGACGACGTGGCGCCTCTTCAGGTGCTCACCGGTTCCGCATCAGTAACTTACGACAGCCTCGAAGGCGCGAGTGGCAACCAAAGCGCTCCACTCGGAGCGACCGGAGAAGCAGGCGGCGCACGTCAGTACACCTCGGCTGCCGCCCAAGCGACGATCCAGATTATTCCGGTCCAAGTCAGCCCGAAACAGATCTTGCGTGTCTCGAACTCAGGCATTTCTGTCCCGGTTAATCCCCAGTCGGTGTCGATCGGCGAAGAAGTTGAATTCCAAATCGAAGCATTGATTCCAGTCTCACAGGTAAGAAATTTCCGAATACGGGACGAACTTCCGCCCGGGCTTAGTTGCATTAATGCACCCACGATCAATCTCGATGCACCTCCCTATGATTCCGCGGGCTTCGTACCCGGCGGAATAATCGTACCGACATGTGATGCAACGCGTGCTGAATGGAACTTCGGGAATCAGACGGTCACGATGTCCGATCGCCTAGATCGACGCTTCGAATTCGAAGTCCAGTTCATTGCCCGCGTAGATAACCTTGCGACTAGTCGCGACGGAGATCTGATTCAGAATGGCGGCCCGTTCACCGTCACGGACGTGCGTTACCTCAACGAGGTCGGTACCGAAATCGTACTCGAGGTAGGCGCCGCAGAACTCATAGTCCGTGAACCCCAGATCGATCTCGCCACGATATTCTCGGTCGCAGAAGTCGATGCGGGCGATCTCCCTCGGGTGACCGTCACGGCCACTAACAACGGTACCGCTACGGCCTACAATCCACGCTTCCTCGATGACTTTACGGGCCTCGAGCTAACCTATCGCGGCGATATTCAGGGCGTCAATCCGCCAACGGACGACGTCATCACGATCGGCCCGAATGCGCCGATCTTCAGCTGGCCTCCAGGGTTCGCCATCGAACCCACACAATCGATCAGCTTCTCCTTCGCAGTAGAAGTGGAGACGACGGTCGAGCCGGAGCGAGATCTTTCAAATACGATCGAGGCTGACTGGACATCTCTTCCCACACAGACCACGGCGCTCAATCCAAGTGGACTAATTGGTCCTGACGGCGACGCGGCAGGCATGCGCAATGGCGCGCTTCCTGCCGCCGGCGATGCCCTGAACAATTACGAGTCAACGGTGACCGAGTCTGTTCCGGTGGCTGCGGTCTCCGTTTCCAAGACCGACCTCGTGCCTACACAGGCCCCTGAGATCGGATCGCACCGCGACTTCCAGATCGAGATTCTACTCCCCGAAGGCATCACCCAAGACATCATCGTCAACGACGCGCTGAATTCGGGATCTGTCGGCTACATCCTTGCGCATAACGCAAACTATGACATTACGTACGAATTCGATGGCCTGATCGATATCAACTCGGCGCCTCCGGACGAAGCTGCTTTCACCGCCGTCCCACTCGACAATACGAGCGGGATCGCGACATGGTCGATCGGCACAGTCCGAACACTCTCAGAAGACGACCTCACCAGCATGGCGATTACACCAGCGATTCGGATCCGATATTCAGCGCGAATCAACAACGATCTTGTCACTAATGCCGGTAGCACGCTTCAGAATATTGCCGAGGTCGTCTCGATTCATGGCGAAACGGGACTGCCCACATCAGTGAGCAATGCGTCGGCCGTCGTTATGGCAACCGAGAGTTCTGTCACCGCTACGAAGGTCTTGAGCAACGCCACCCCCGGCAAACTTCCGACGGATCCGCCCGCCTTCAATGACACGCTCCAGTACATCCTCACCTTTGTAAACGGCGGGAATGCGACGGCCTACGACCTGAACGTGGTCGACACCCTACCGCCGGAGCTCGCACTCACGGCCTTCACTCCCATCGCCACCATCGACACGGCTCCCATCGCCGGATTCATCCCGGTTCCCAGTGGCGCCCCGGACGGCCCACTCGTGTGGGGTCGAGCAAATGGCGATAACAGTCTCGACCTAGAGGCCGGCAGTTTCATAGAGCTGACGTACCAAGTTGTCGTCCGAGCACCGCCCGCGGATGGTTCCACCATTACAAATTCGGTGTTTGTCGACTGGACGTCCCTTGACGTCGACACGGGCGGTCTATTCGAACGAACTGGAGCTGGCTGCCCCACAATCACTGCGCCTAACGACTACTGCTTTGGTCCAGCTATTTCGAACGGCACCGTCGACCCCGCCCCTCCCCCGTCACCCCTCGCAAAAGACAACACACAGGCCACCGCCGCTGTTGGCGAAGTCTTCCGCTATCGCATCACGGTACCCGAGACGCCGTATGCTTTCCCCGCCTACGACGTTCGTATATATGACGACCTGACTGCTTCTGCCGCCAATCTTCGCTTTCTCGATGTCTCGCGTGTCGCGGGATCGGCTGCCTGGACTCCAGTCAATTCCGGAACGCTGACGGAGCTCGTCCTCGAAGACCCAACAGCTGGGATCGACATCCCGGCGGGCGAGCAAGTCATCCTCGAGATCGAGGTCGTCCTCGAAGACACCCCCACCAACGTCACTGGGCTCGCCTTCTCGAATACTGCGACCTACCTCTACAACTACGTCGATGGGAATCTATCCAGCCAGCGGGTTGGTGCGGCAGGTACCTCCGTAGATATGACGATCGTCGGACCCGAGACGATGGTGGTCGAGAAAACAGGTCCCGCATCGATGACCCTTGGTGCAGCGGCGACCTTTACGTTGAATATGCAGAACACGGGCAGCGGAGACGCTTGGAATTCAACGCTCGTCGACCAACTTCCTAACGGCCCAAACGCCGGCGTCTGTGACACAGCGCCTAACGGATTCACGGCGCAAGTCTTCGAGGCCAACGGTACAACGGCCGTCTCGGCGCCTCTTGTCGAAGACACGGACTTTAACGTCACCTTCAGGGGACAGCCCAATTGTGACTTCACGCTCGACTTCCTGACCGCCGCAACGACGGTTGGCCCAACTGAGAGGCTGATCGTTGCTTATCAGAGTGTTTTGGATGATGACGGCGAGAACGGCGAGAACGTGACTAATGTTGCAGGCGCAACGCAATGGTTTAGCGCCGACGGGAGCATCCCCGGGACCGCCGGCGATCGCCGCACGTTCACCCGAGTCCTGACCGACGGAACCCCCGCCACCCTCGATCATCAGGACGCCTTCACTTCGGCCGTGGCGCTTCCGGTCTTCACCTTCGAAAAGACCGTCGCAAATCAGACGACTGGCGAGAATCCTGCGCTCACCGCCGTCCCCG